>Ga0209598_10001250_pt1 | contig 20826 bp, 18 predicted proteins | sample M_140807_EF_Meta_FD_187317 | JGI IMG/M metagenome (GOLD analysis project Ga0209598, IMG submission 187317) | Freshwater microbial communities from Lake Montjoie, Canada to study carbon cycling - M_140807_EF_MetaG (SPAdes) (version 2) | ecosystem: Environmental > Aquatic > Freshwater > Lake...
CCAACATCCTGGCGCTCAATGCCTCGGTCGAGGCGGCCCGCGCCGGCGACATGGGTCGCGGCTTTGCGGTGGTCGCGCAGGAAGTGCGGTCGCTGGCGCAGCGCAGTGCGGCTGCTGCGCAGCAGATCAAGGGCATCGTCTCGCGTTCGACCTCCGACATCGAGGCCGGTTCCGCCCTGGCCGCGCAGGCTGGCCAGCGGGTGGCGCACACCGTGGGCAGCGCCGGATCGGTGGCCGAATCCATGGCGCAGGCCCTGAGCGGCTCGCGTGAGCAGCGCGACCGCGTCGGCGAAGTGCATGCCACGCTCACCGATCTGTCTTCGGCCACGCAGAGCAACGCGGCGCTGGTCGAAGAGGTGGCTGCGGCGACCACCTCGCTCGATGCCAGCAGCCAGGAGCTGCACGAGCTGGTCGCCGGATTTCGGATCGGGTCGGCCGTGCGCGCCTGAGGCACGGCTGCTGATCCACCCGGCCGGGGATCGGCCTGGACGCGCTGGTAACATCGGTCGATGACCGAAACCACTGCCTCGTCCGCTGCCGGCACCGACCCGCAAGCGCCTCGCCCCGCCGCCAGCCTGGTGCTGCTGAGGGATTCCGCAAACGGCCTGGAAGTCCTGATGATGGAGCGTCCGGCCGATGACCGCGTGCTCTCCGGAGCCCATGTGTTTCCCGGCGGCAAGCTCGATCCCGAAGATGCCCACGACGCGGTGCTGGGCCGGGTCGATGCGCATCCGGATGCCCTGCATGCCCGGCTGGGCGAAGCCGGGCTTGATGTGACCGAGGGCGCGGCCCTGTTCGTGGCTGCGATCCGCGAGGCGTTCGAAGAGGCCGGCGTGCTGCTGGCCGACGGTGTCACCGCATCGATGATCGATCAGGCCGGGTCGATGCGCCGCGAGGGCCGCCCGTTTGCCGAGGTCTTGCAGGCCCTGGATGTGAGGCTGGACCCCACCCTGATGCATCCCTGGTCGCGCTGGATCACGCCCAAGGTGTCCTCGAACATGCGAAAGCGCTTCGACACCCGTTTTTTCGTGGCCCGATTGCCGCAGGGCCAGCAGGTCCAGGCCGACTCCAGCGAGACGGTTTCAGCCGCCTGGATGGTGCCCAGGGTCGCGCTGACTCGCTATTGGGATCGCGAGATCGACATGGCGGCCCCGCAGGTGATGACTCTGGCGCATTTGTCCCGATTCGCCAACGTGGATGCCGCGATGGCCGAGGCGGCCGGACGTCTGCCCCCCACGATCCGGCCCGAGCCGATCGAGACGGCGCAGGGGCGGGTGATTTGTTATCCCGGCGATCCGGACCATCCGGAACCGCAGCGGGCCATGCCCGGCCCCACCCGCCTGCGGGTTCACGAGGGGCGTTTCAGCCCGCTCGAGGGCTTTGAAGCCTGGTTCGCCTGAGCCTGCCCCACACCCCATTCACAAGGAAATCGACATGAGCATCCATCGCATCGCGGTGATCCCCGGTGACGGCATCGGCAAGGAAGTCGTGCCCGAGGGCCTGCGCGTTCTCGAAGCCGCAGCGACTGCATTCAACATCCCCCTGCAGTTCGACCACTTCGACTTCGCCAGCTGCGACTACTACGCCAAGCATGGCGAGATGATGCCCAAGGACTGGAAGGATCGGATCGGCGGACATGATGCGATCTTCTTCGGTGCAGTCGGCTGGCCCGACATCGTCCCGGACCATGTTTCGCTGTGGGGGTCGCTGCTGCTGTTTCGACGCGAGTTCGATCAATACGTGAACCTGCGTCCGGTGCGGCTGATGCCTGGCATCCCGTGCCCGCTGGTCGGGCGCAATCCCGGCGACATCGATTTCTACGTGGTGCGTGAAAACACCGAGGGCGAATACAGTTCTCTGGGCGGGCGCGCCTTCCCCGGCACCGATCGTGAGGTGGTGATCCAGGAGTCGGTCTTCACCCGACATGGCACCGATCGCATCCTGCGCTATGCCTTCGAGCTGGCCGGTAAGCGCAAGAAGCAGCTGACCTCTGCGACCAAATCCAACGGCATCTTCATCACCATGCCCTACTGGGACGAGCGGGTCGAGGCCGTCGGTGCGCACTATCCCGACATTGCGGTGAAGAAGTTCCACATCGACATCCTGACCGCGCATTTCGTGCGCAATCCGCATTGGTTCGACGTGGTGGTGGCCAGCAACCTGTTCGGCGACATCCTTTCCGATCTCGGCCCGGCCTGCACCGGCACGATTGCGATCGCGCCCTCGGGCAATATCAACCCCGAGCGAAAGTTCCCGTCGCTGTTCGAGCCGGTGCACGGGTCGGCCCCTGACATCTACGGAAAAGGCATTGCCAACCCGATCGGCCAGATCTGGTCCGGCGCGATGATGCTTGACCACCTGGGCCATCCGAAGGCCCATGACGCGATCCTCAAGGCGATCGAGACGGTCACCGCGGATGGCCCGCGTACACCCGACATGGGCGGGACCGCCAGTACCTCCGATGTCGGCCGTGCGGTCGTCGAGGCGCTCAAGCGCTGAGTTCAGCCGGATTCGCGCCGGCGGGGCGAGGCAGGGGCAATGCCCTTGATGGCGCTGCCGACTCTGCTGCGATCGGATCGCAGCAGGGCTACACTGGAGTATTCGGCCTGTTTCGCCTGGCCGGATCCACCCTGACTCCTGCAGCGCAAGCGCAGGCGTGCTCAATCGGCTTCCCTCACAGGATCAACATGAAAGCCTTTCGCTTCCTGAGCGCCGTGGCGCTTTCTCTGACCGCAGGCCTGGCCGCGGCGCAGTCCTATCCGACCCGCCCGGTGACGATGGTCGTGCCCTTTGCCGCCGGTGGTCCGACCGACATCGCTGCCCGCGGCCTGGCCCAGGCGATGGAGAAATCGCTCGGTGGTAACGTGATCGTCGAGAACAAGCCGGGTGCCGGCGGTACGCTGGCCGTGGCCGATGTGGCGCGCGCACCGGCCGATGGCTATCGCGTCCTGATTCATCACATCGGCATGTCGACTGCGCCGGCCCTCTACCGCAAGCTGCCCTTCGATCCGCTCAAGGACTTCGAATACATCGGCCAGGTGGTCGATGTGCCCATGACCCTGCTGGTCAAGACCACCCTGCCGGTCAACTCGGTCAAGGAACTGGCCACCTATGCCAAGGCGAACAAGGACAAGCTCTCGCTGGCCAATGCCGGCCTGGGCGCCGCCTCGCACCTGTGCGGTCTGCTGTTTCAGCAGGCGATCGAAGTCGATCTGACCACCGTGCCCTACAAGGGCACTGCGCCGGCCATGACCGATCTGGTGGGCGGGCAGGTCGACATCCTGTGCGACCAGACCACGCAGACCACCGCTCAGATCAATGCCGGCAAGGTCAAGGCGCTGGCAGTGACCACCCCGAAGCGCCTGGAGACACTCAAGGACCTGCCGACCGCGGCCGAAGCCGGATTGCCCGGGTTTGAGCTGGCCGTCTGGCATGGCGTGTATGCGCCTAAGGGCACGCCCAAGCCGGTGCTCGACAAGCTGGTCGCATCCCTGCAGGCAGGCCTCAAGGACCCGGGTCTGGTCAAGCGCTTCGCCGAACTCGGCGTGGTGGTGGTGGCGCCCGAAAAGCAGACCCCCGAGGGTCTGTCACGCCATCTGAAGGCCGAGATCGACAAATGGGGCCCGATCATCAAGAAGGCTGGGGTCTACGCCGACTGATCCAGCCGCTCGGCGTCCGACTGCACGGATGAACCTCCGCGCCCTGCTGGTCGACAGCTTCAATGCAGCGGTCGCCGCTGCCGATCCACTGCGGATCGTGGCGGCACACCTGCCCGCACCGCCCGCCGGCAAAACGCTGGTGGTCGGCGCCGGCAAGGCGGCTGCAGCGATGGCCCGGGCGGTTGAGCTGGCCTGGCCGGCGCAGGCGCCACTGAGTGGCGAAGTGATCACCCGCTACGGCCACGGCCTTGCGACCAAGCGCGTGGCGGTGATCGAGGCGGGCCATCCGGTGCCGGATGAGGCCGGCGAACAGGCTGCGGCAAGAATCCTCGATCAGGCCGCTGGCCTGGGACCAGATGATCTGCTGTTGGCGCTGATTTCCGGAGGTGGCTCGAGCCTGTTGTCCTTGCCGGTCGAGTCGGTTCCGATGGCCGACCTCAAGGCAGTCACCCGACAGCTGCTGGCCAGCGGTGCCCCCATTCAGGAGATGAATATCGTGCGCAAGCACCTGTCCCGAATCCAGGGCGGGCGGCTCGCGCAGGCAACCCGCGCGCGAGTCTGTGCGCTGGTGATCTCCGATGTCGCGGGTGACGAGGTGTCGGCGATCGGGTCCGGGCCGTGTGCGCCCGATCCGAGCACGTATGCCGATGCGATCGACGTGCTTTCAAGATGGCGTGTCGAGGCGCCCGAGCGGGTGGCCGCACATCTGGCGCGAGGTGCTCGCGGCGAGGTCGAGGAAACCCCCAAGCCGGGCAACCCGATGTTTTCGCGCATCGAAAACCGGTTGATCGCAAGTGCCCATCGCAGTCTGGAGGCGGCTGCAGCCACCTTCGAATCAGCCGGTGTGCGAGCCGTGATTCTGGGCGACACGGTCACCGGCGAGGCCCGGGATGTAGCCCAGGTGATGGCGGCCCTGGTGCGAGAGATCCGTTTGCATGACGCACCGTTTAAAGCCCCGGTCGCCCTGATTTCGGGTGGCGAATGCACGGTCACGCTGCCTGCGGGCGCAGCCAACCCGGGCCGGGGTGGTCGGTGCTCGGAGTTCCTGCTGGCCCTGCACGGTGCCCTGGGCGGACTGCCCGGCATCCATGCAATCGCTGCCGACACCGACGGCATCGATGGCGTGGAAGACAACGCAGGCGCCCTGATCGATCCGACCACCACGGCGCGCGCGGCCGCTTCCGGTCTGGATGCGCGCCATGTGCTGGATCGGCACGACGCCTGGTCGTTTTTCAGCACGCTGGGCGATCTGGTCGTGACCGGCCCGACCCGCACCAATGTCAACGACTATCGGGCGATTCTCGTCACCTGAGCCGGGCTCAACTGAACAGGGCCCGCAGCCAGGCCCCGAGCACTCTCGAAGGCAGCAGGGTGAAGGCGCCAGCAAGCAGCAGGCTGACATAAAGGCTGATCATCGCGGATCGGTGCGCCGGCCGATTGCCCCGTCGAATCGCTGCGATTGAGCCGACGAGCGTCACCAGGGTCAGCACCGACAGCAGGTGGATCGGACCGAATCGGCCAAGGGGTGTGTCCAGCCCCAGGACCCGCGCCGGGATGACGAACGAGCTCACAGCCGTCAGCGCCATCGCGGCGACCCAAATGCGGCCGAGCGCGCGATGAAGGCGAGTCCCCTTTCGGCGCAAAAAGATCCATGCACCCAAAACAACGGCCGTCGATGCGGCCAGCGCGTGCGTCAGGATGATCGGCTCGAAGAGCCTGGCCTGCAGTTCGGTCATCGTTCGCGTCGATCATGCATCGTGGGACAATCCTAGCCCAGCCGATCGATTCGCCCATCAGCTGTTTTTTCTTGAGCCCCGTTCATGCAAACACTGACCCTGACCCGCCCCGACGACTGGCACCTGCACCTGCGCGACGGTGTTGCGCTCGGTGCGGTGGTTGCTGCCACCGCGAGGCAGTTTGCCCGTGCGATCGTGATGCCCAACCTCAAGCCGCCGGTCACGACCACCGAACAGGCACGCGCCTATCGTGACCGGATCCTCGATGCATTGCGTCGCGCCGCGCCCGACGAGCCCGCCTGCCAGGCCTTCGAGCCGCTGATGACGCTGTACCTCACCGACGCCACCTCGCCTGATGAAATCCGAAGAGCCGCGGCATCTGGGACCGTGCATGCGGTGAAGCTGTATCCGGCGGGCGCCACAACGCACTCCGAAGCCGGCGTCACCGGTATCAACAAAGTGCACCCCGCACTGGAAGCCATGCAGGCTTGCGGCATGCCCTTGCTCATTCACGGCGAAGTGACCGATCCGGCGGTCGATGTTTTCGATCGCGAGGCAGTCTTCATCGACACGGTACTCGAGCCGCTGCGCCGTGATTTCCCGCAGCTGCGCATTGTTTTCGAGCACATCACCACCCAGGAGGCGGCACAGTATGTCGCGCAGTCGAGTGGTCCGATCGGCGCCACCATCACCGCGCACCACCTTCTGTATGAGCGCAATGCCCTGTTCAAGGGCGGGATGCGCCCGCACTGGTACTGCCTGCCGATTCTGAAGCGCGAGACCCACCGTCGCGCCCTGCTCGAGGCGGCGACCTCAGGCAATCCGCGCTTCTTTCTGGGCACAGACAGCGCACCGCATGCGCAGCACCTCAAAGAACATGCCTGCGGCTGCGCCGGGTGTTACACCGCGCCCCATGCAATGGAACTGTATGCAGCTGCCTTCGAATCGGTCGGCCGGCTCGATCGCTTGGAGGGCTTTGCCAGCCTGCACGGCCCGGACTTCTATCGGCTGCCACGCAATACCGACACCGTGACCCTGCACCGAGAAACCTGGACCATCCCGGAGTCGCTGCCCTTCGGCGACGAGGCGATCGTGCCGCTGGCCGCCGGAGAATCACTGGCCTGGCGGCTGTCGGCCTGATTCGATGCTGCCGCCCTGGCTGCATGGGCTGAGCGACTGGCTGGACGCACTGTTGCCGCTTGCGCCGATTGCGCGGCTGGGTCGTCTCAATGATTGGGTGCTCGAGACTGGCGCGATCACCGAGTCCGGCAGACCCCTGAGATTCGTGCCGGGGGCAGTCCAATCCGATCAACCCGGACTGGGCTACGAGCAGCGTATTTTCCAGACCGGCGAGGTGTCCACCCGTCTGGATGGCGCCGGCGCCCGGCACGACCTCTACAACGCGCTGATGTGGCTGCGCTGGCCTCGCAGCAAGGCTCGACTCAATGCGCTGCATGCCCGTGCGGGCGACGCTGCGCAGGTGCAGACTGGGCGCGGTGCGCTGCGCGATGCCGCCACCGTCTTTGATGAAAACGGCCTCGTCTGGGTCAGCCAGGACGAGCCGCTCGATGACGGCCTGCGCCGCTTCGATTGGCCCGGTTTGTTCATTGACCAACGCGCTGCACTCATGACGCATGTCAGCACCACGGTCTTCGGACATGCCCTGCTGCACAAGCTCGAGGCGCCTTTCAAGGGCATCACTGCGCACGGACTGATCCTGACTGCACCGGTCGGATCGACTCATGATGAAATCGATGCCGCACTGGCGCAGTGCCTTACCCCCGACCGGCTGCTGTCGCAACGCTTCTGCCCACTGCCGGTGATGGGCCTGCCGGGCTGGTGCGAGGCCAACAGCGACCCATCGTTTTATGGCGACACCACGGTGTTTCGCCCCGGGCGAATGCGCCGGGCAAGTCAGTCCGATTGATTGCACCAACACACGAACCACGGAGACCTCATGAACATCCTGATCACCGGCGGCGCCGGATTTCTCGGCCAGCAACTGATCGCACGCATCCTGGCGCAGGGCGCACTGCAACTGGCTGACAGCACTGGAACCCGCACCGAGTCGATCGGCCGCATCACCTGTTTCGACCAGGGGCTCGGTTCGATTCAGGATCCGCGGGTGGTCAACATCGCCGGCGACATCTCGGATGCGAGCCAGGTGCGCACGCTGGTCGATCGCGACACCGCGGTGGTGATTCACCTGGCTGCGGTCGTGAGCGGCACTGCCGAGGCGGATTTCGACCTGGGCATGCGGGTCAATCTGGATGGCACCCGCGCCCTGCTGGAGGCTTGCCGTGCTTGCGGGCATGTGCCACGGCTGCTGTTTTCGAGCTCGATTGCGGTGTTCGGCGGCGATCTGCCGGCGGTGGTCACCGACGCCACCACGCCCACACCGCAAGGCTCCTACGGCATTCAGAAGCTCATCGGCGAGCTGATGGTCCAGGATTTCACGCGCAAGGGCTACATCGACGGCCGATCGGTGCGGGTGCCCACCGTGGTCGTGCGACCCGGTCGCCCCAATGGCGCTGCGTCGGGCTTTGCCTCGGGCATCATTCGCGAGCCGCTGGCCGGGGTCGAGGCGATCCTGCCGGTGCCGCTGCAGACCGAGATGTGGGTGGCTTCGCCGCGCTCGGTGGTCACCATGTTGCTGCGTGCACTCGAACTGTCGCCGCAGGCGTGGGGTTGGCATCGCAGCCTGAACCTGCCCGGCCTGACCGCCTCGATGGACGAGGAGATTGCCGCGCTAAAAGCGGTTGCCGGTGAGTCGGTTGCAGCCCGAATCCGCCAGCAGCCTGACGAGAGCGTCATGCGGCTGGTGCGCACCTGGGCCGCGCGCTTCGACACCTCCCGGGCCACCGCGATGGGCTTCGTGCCGGATGCCGATTTCGTCTCGATCGTGCGCGCCTACATCGAAGACAACCCGGACGCAGCCCGGGGCTAGAATGCGCCCTGGAGCGGGTCGGACGGTCGCCGGGACATGCAGATGTCCGGGAGGAAGGTCCGGACTCCGGAGGGCAGGGTGCTGGTTAACGGCCAGGCGCAGCAAGTTCCCCCGAAAGGGTGGGCCCAAGGCGACGGACAGTGGCACAGAAAATAAACCGCCAGGCGGCCGGGTCACCGGCCCTTTGGCAAGGGTGAAAAGGTGGGGTAAGAGCCCACCGCGTTCCTGGTGACAGGGACGGCACGCTAAACCCCACCCGGAGCAACACCGCATAGGCACGCGCGCGGTTCGCCGCACAGGACGCCCCTCCGAGCGTGCGGGTAGGTGGCTTGAGCCTCGGGGTAACCCGGGGACTAGAGGAATGATCGTCAGTCGGGAAACCGGCTCACAGAATCCGGCCTATAGACCCGCTCCATCTCATCTAATGCATGAGGATCAATTGTTAACACATTGATTCTTAACAATCCTCATTCCAATACTGGATATCGATCCAGTTCCGGCCGATACGGCTAAGTCATTGTCCTGATTGAAAAAAAACCGTCATCACCTTGACCAGGCTGGTGCTTTTCCGTACAGTGGGAAAAGGTGCAAAAAAGTGGTTGATTGTGGGAAAAGCCTCCGATCTGGAGGGCTTCCCAAACCGAATCTGACGGACGCAGGCAAGCCATGTTCCAGGGGAGATCCGCTTTGTCGTTGGATGCGAAGGGCCGCATGTCGGTCCCGACGCGTCATCGCGAAGCGTTGGTCCTGCAGTGCGAGGGGCGTCTGACGCTGACCCGCCACCCCGATGGGTGTCTGCTGCTGTATCCGCGCTCGGTCTGGGAGTCGGTGCGCGAGCGCATTGCCGCGCTGCCGATCAGCGCGAGCGGCTGGAAGCGCTTCTTTCTGGGCAATGCAACCGATGTCGAGCTCGACGGAACCGGGCGCCTGCTGATTGCGCCCGAGCTGCGCTCGGCGGTCGGTCTGGAAAAGGAAGTGGTGCTGCTGGGCATGGGGGCGCATTTCGAGCTCTGGGATGCAGCCCGTCTGGCGGCCAAGGAAGACGAAGCGATCGCCGGGGGTCTGCCCGAGGCGCTGTCCGGTCTGTCGATCTAGGGTCGGGGCGGGGTGTGACGAACGTCGCAAGGGATCACCGGCCGGTGATGCTCGCGGCATGCATCGAAGGGCTGGCAATCCGGCCCGACGGTGTCTATGTCGACGGGACCTTCGGTCGGGGCGGGCATTCGGCGGCGATTCTCGCCGCGCTGGGTCCGGCGGGTCGCTTGATCGCAATGGATCGCGATCCGCAGGCCGTCGCGGTGGCGCGGGAGTGGTCGGATCCTCGGTTCGAGGTGGTGTGGGCTCGGTTTTCGGACATCGCCGATGTGCTCGATTCGCTGAAAGTGGCGTGCGTCGATGGTGTCTTGCTGGATCTGGGTGTGTCGTCGCCTCAGCTCGATGACCCGGCCAGAGGTTTCAGTTTCAGAAGTGATGGGCCGCTCGACATGCGCATGGATCCGGCGCACGGGCAGTCGGCTCGGGAGTGGTTGCAACAGGCGTCGGAATCCGACATTGCGGAGGCTCTGAAAAGTTATGGGGAAGAACGGTTTGCTGTTCCGATTGCAAAGGCGATTGTTGCTCGCTGCCGGGAGCTCGGCGCCGATGCGTTGCGCACCACCGGAGAGCTTGCCGCTCTCGTGGCGGGCGTCGTCCGCAGCCGGCAAAAGAGGCCGGAGGTGGGCAAGGACCCGGCCACACGCACCTTTCAGGCTCTACGGATTCTCGTCAATCAAGAGCTTGAGGAACTCGCGCTCGTCCTCGATCGCGTAGTCGATCGCTTGTGTCCGGGCGCACGCCTTGCAGTCATGGGTTTTCACTCAATCGAAGATCGCATGGTCAAGCAGTTCATCTCGCGGGAGTCGGGCCAGCAGGCACGGCGCGATCCGATCACCGGTGCGCGCGTGCATGACACGCCACCCCGCCTGCGCGCGGTGGCTCGGGTGCTGCCGGATGCAGGCGAGGTCAACGCCAATCCAAGGTCGAGGTCGGCCGTGCTGCGCATCGCGCAGAGGATCTGACCCATGGCCAAGCTCAACGTCCTGCTCATGACGATCCTTCTGACCTGCTCCCTGCTGCTGGTGACATCGCAGCATCGGGCGCGCAAGGGCTTCATCGATCTGGAGCGCGCCCAGGCGACTGCACGTCGGCATGAGGTCGAGTGGAAGCAATTGCAGTTGGAGCAGACCCGCCTGGCCAAGCACTCTCTGATCGATGCAGCGGCCCGCCGTGATCTGAAGATGCAGCCGGTCACGCCGGAGCGCACCCTCTACATCAATGCCACGCCGCCTGCGGCGGGGTCAAAGACACTGGCTCGCTGACATGCCGCGTCCGGTCAAACTCACCCGTAACGCCCTGCTGAGCACCAAGCTGCCGGCCTGGCGTTCACGCCTGCTGCTGGGGCTGATGGCCGGCTGCTTCCTGGCGCTGGGCGTGCGGGCATTCTGGCTGCAGGTCTGGAGCAATGATTTTCTGCAGCGCCAGGGCGCTTCACGCTACGAGCGCAACCTCGAGATTCCGGCGATCCGCGGCAAGATCGTCGATCGCACGGGCGCGATGCTGGCCAGCAGTCTGCCGGCCAAGGCGATCTGGGCTGACCCTGACGATGTCATCGCGACACCCGAGCAAAAGTTCAAGTTGGCCAGACTGCTGGGCATGGAACGTCGCGAGCTCGATCGCAAGCTGGCCGAGGACAAGAACTATGTCTATCTGAAGCGGCAGGTCGAATCCGAGGTGGCCGGCAGGGTCGCGGCCCTGAAGATCCCCGGAATCCATCAGCGCAATGAATACAAGCGCCACTATCCGGAAGGCGAGACCGTCGCCCACGTGGTCGGCTTCACCAACGTGGAAGATGTCGGACAGGAAGGCTTCGAGTTGTCGCAGCAGCAGCGCCTCGCAGGCAAGCCGGGCAGCCGGCGCGTGATCAAGGACAACCTCGGGCGAATCATCGAGCAGATCGGCTCGGGCCGTGAGCCGCAGGACGGCGCCGATCTGGCGCTGTCGATCGACACCCGCATCCAGTTTCTGGCGCATAACGCCTTGCGCGACGCGGTGCGAGAGCACCGGGCCAAGGCGGGCGCGGCCGTGGTCCTCGATGTGCGTACCGGCGAGGTCCTCGCCCTGTCGAACTGGCCGACCTATGATCCGAACAACCGGAAGGTGCTGACCGGTGCGCAGTTGCGCAACCGGGCGATCACCGACATCTACGAGCCGGGCTCGACGATGAAGCCGTTTTCGGTTGCCATGGCGCTGGAGAACGGCAAGGTCAAACCTTCGACCATCATCGACACTGCGCCCGGAAAGCTCACCATCGGCACGGCGACCATCGGCGATGCCCACGCCTACGGCGCCTTGACGGTCGAGCAGATCCTGCAGAAGTCCTCGAACGTCGGCACGGTCAAGATGGCTCTGCAGTTGCCGCCGCAGCGCATGTGGGAAGGACTGACCGCGGTCGGCTTCGGCCAGCCGCCGCAACTCGGCTTTCCGGGTGCGGTCGCCGGGCGGGTCAAGCCCCACAAGACCTGGAAGCCGATCGAGCAGGCGACCATGTCCTACGGCCACGGCATCTCGGTCTCCCTCGTCCAGATCGCGCGCGCATACTCGGTCTTTGCGCGCGACGGCGATCTCATGCCGCTCACCATGTTGCGTCAAGACGAACCCGTGGTCGGGGTGCCGGTCTTCAAGCCCGAGACCGCGCAGGCCGTGCGCAAGATGCTTGAGATGGCCGCTGGTCCGCAGGGCACCGCGCCGCTGGCCCAGATCCCAGGCTATCGTGTGGCCGGCAAAACCGGCACGACGCACAAGCTTGAGAACGGCGCTTACGCCAACCGCTACATCGCTTCATTCGTCGGATTTGCACCCGCCTCACGGCCTCGAGTGATCGTTGCGGTGATGGTGGACGAGCCCTCGGCCGGCCAGCACTACGGCGGTCAGGTCGCTGCACCGGCCTTCGCTCGGATCACCGGTGAAACACTTCGAGCGCTGCGTGTGCCGCCCGACGCCCCTTTTGCCACCCTCATCCATCCGGTCGATCCGGTCCGGGAGAGCCTGTGATCGCCCCCGCTTCCTCCGCTCGGGATGTGGCCGGCTGGCTCAGGTCGGTGCTGTCCGCCGATGCGGCGCTGGTCGCAGACAGCCGCGCGGTGCGGCCGGGTGATGCCTTCTTTGCCTATCCTGGCGAGCGATCTGATGGACGCCGATTTATCCACCAGGCGATCGCAAGCGGCGCGGCCGCGATCGTGCTCGAGCAGGATGGATGGCAACACAGCGCGCAGGTGACGGTGCCACACCATTTGACGGCTGATCTCAAGCAGCTGTGCGGACCGATCGCCGATGTCTTCTACGGCTGTCCAAGCGAACGCTTGCAGGTGATTGCGGTCACCGGCACCAATGGCAAGACCAGCTGCACGCAGTGGATCGCCCAGGGTCTGAGCGCGATGGGCACGCCCGGTGCGGTCATCGGCACCCTGGGCGCGGGTGTGCCGGGCGGGCTTTCGGATTTCGGTCTGACCACGCCGGACGCATTGGCACTGCAGGCGCTGTTCGCCGGTTTTGAGCAGCAGGGCTTCGAGGCGGTCGCTATCGAGGCGTCCTCGATCGGGCTGCATCAGCACCGGATCGATGGCACCCGGATCGCGGTGGCGGTTCACACCAATCTGACCCGGGACCACCTGGACTATCACGGCACGATGCAGGCCTATGCGCAGGCCAAAGCGCGGCTGTTTGCCTGGCCCGGTCTGCGCTGCGCGGTGGTGAACCTGGATGATCCCTGGAGCGCGACGATGCTCCAGGCCAAGGCGCCCGGCGTCGCGAGCATCGGCTACCGCATCGCCGACGATCAGGCACCCGCGAATGGCCCGCTTCGAGTCGATCGCGAGCTGGTGGCGGTGAGCGTTCGTTATGGCTCGCAGGGCATGCTGATCGAACTCGATGGCGACTGGGGGCCGGCGCAGATCGAGTCCCAACTGATCGGCCGCTTTAACGTGTCCAACCTGCTGGCGGTGGCCTGTACGTGGTTGGCTCTGGGCCATGCGCTCGATCAGGTCGCACACACCCTGCAGCGCCTGTTGCCGGTGCCCGGGCGGCTGCAACCGGTTTCCGCGCCCGAAGGCGTGCCCGCCCCGCTCGTCGTGGTCGACTACGCCCACACGCCGGATGCGCTGGCCAATGCCCTGGCCGCGCTTCGACCGATCGCCACCGCCCGCAACGGACGGCTGTGGTGCGTCTTTGGCGCTGGCGGCGACCGCGATCCGGGAAAGCGCGAACTGATGGGCCAGGTGGCCGCACGCGATGCCGACCAGATCGTGCTGACCAGCGATAACCCGCGCAGCGAGTCGCCCGAGCGCATTCTGGATGCGATTGCGCTGGGTCTGGGCAAGACCGCGGCGCTGCGTCTGTCCGATCGTGCGCAGGCCATTGATCATGCGCTGGGCGATGCGCAAGACGAGGACGTCGTGCTGATCGCCGGCAAGGGTCACGAGGCCTATCAGGAGATCGCCGGGGTCAGGCATGCCTTCGATGACCGGATCTGTGCACAGCAAGCGCTGGTCAAGCGCGCCCATGACCGGAGGGCGCACCGTGTTTGAACTGCGCGAAGCCTTCGACTGGCTGGGATCGGGCCGGCTGATTACGACCGACCCGGGAAAGGCCTCCGATCGCATCACCGGTGTGAGCACCGACACGCGCACCGTGCGTCCTGGCCAACTCTTCGTGGCCATCCGAGGCGAGCATCACGATGCACACGACTATGTCGGGAAGGCCTTGCAGGCGGGTGCATCGGCGTTGCTCATCGAGCGCTGGACCAACGACTGCCGCGCCCCGGTGCTGTGGGTCGACGACACGCGCCGGGCGCTGGGTGAGATTGCGGCCGGCTGGCGTCGTCGCTTCAGGCTGCCGGTGATCGCGGTGACTGGCAGCAACGGCAAGACCACGGTCAAGGAAATGATCGCCTCGATTCTGTCTGCCCATTTCACCGAGCCGGCGAGGCTGTGCACCCGCGGCAACCTGAACAATGACATCGGCGTGCCGATCACCGTTTTCGAATTGAATGCCGATCACCGTGCTGCGGTGATCGAGCTCGGCATGAACCGGCCCGGCGAGATCGCCTGGCTGGCACAGATCGCGCAGGCCTCGGTGGCCCTGGTCAACAATGCCCAGCGCGAGCATCAGGAATTCATGCACACCGTCGAAGCGACCGCCCGCGAGAACGGGGCGGCGCTCACCGCGCTGCCGGTCGATGGCATTGCTGTCTTCCCGGGGGATGATTCGCATGCCGCGCTGTGGCGCGAGCTGGCGGGCGCGCGGCGTGTCATCGAGTTCGGCTTGAGTCCGCAGTGCGCAGTGCATGCGGCGCCTGATGCGAGGCCGCAGGCTTTCAGCATCCGGATCGGCGCCGAAAGCCTCGAAGCAAGGCTCTCAATCGATGGCCCGCACAATGTTCGAAACGCACTGGCCGCAGCGGCCTGCTGCCATGCAATCGGCATTCCAGCCGATTCGATCGAGCGCGGTCTGGCTGCGTTCAGGCCGGCGCCCGGCCGCCTGCGACGCCTGCAGGCCGAAAGCGGCGCCGCCCTGATCGACGACAGCTACAACGCCAATCCGGATTCGGTGCGCGCAGCGATCGACGTGCTGGCCGCCTGCCCTGCGCCGCGCCTGCTGGTGCTGGGCGACATGGGCGAGGTCGGCGAGCAGGGTCCGCAGTTCCACATGGAAGTCGGCGCCTATGCCCGCGAGCAGGGCATCGAACATCTGCTGACGCTGGGTGTGGCGTCCACGGCGAGCGCATCCGCCTTCGGTCCGGATGCCGAGCATTTTGACCAGGTCGAGGCGCTGGCCGATCGCGCCCGGGCGCTGACCACACCCGCAGCCACCGTGCTGGTCAAGGGCTCGCGATCGATGCGCATGGAGCGCATCGTGCAGGCGCTGGCCGGCGTCGGGCAGACCACTGGGGGTCATCACTGATGCTGCTCGAACTGGCGCAATGGCTCTCGAAGGACTTCCGGTTCTTCACGGTCTTCAACTACATCACCCTGCGTGCGGTGCTGGCCACACTCACCGCGCTGGGCGTCGGTCTGCTGGCCGGTCCCTGGCTGATCCGCAAACTCACCGAGATGAAGATCGGTCAGGCGGTCCGCACCGATGGTCCCCAGACGCATCTGGCCAAGTCTGGCACGCCGACCATGGGCGGCGCCCTGATCCTGGTGGCGATCGGCATCTCGACCTTGCTGTGGTCGGACCTGTCCAACCGGTTCGTCTGGATCGTGCTGCTGGTCACGCTGGGTTTTGGAGCAATCGGCTGGGTCGACGATTACCGCAAGGTGGTTCATCGCAATCCGGCCGGCCTGTCGGCGCGCGCCAAGTATTTCTGGCAGTCGGTGATCGGTGTGATCGCTGCGGTCTACCTCACGTTTGCCGTGCCGGCCACATCGAATGCCGAGGCCATCCGCCTGCTGACCGAATGGATCCGCTCGGGGTTCGAAATGAGCCTCCCGCCACGTGCCGACCTGATCGTCCCCTTCTTCAAGACGATCTCGTATCCGCTGGGTGCGCTGGGTTTCATGGTGCTCACCTATTTCGTCATCGTGGGCACGAGCAACGCCGTCAACCTCACCGATGGTGCCGATGGCCTGGCGATCATGCCCTCGGTGCTGGTCGGCTCAGCGCTGGGCATCTTTGCCTATGTGGCGGGGAATGCGGTGTTCGCCCGCTACCTGCTGATCCCCTGGGTGCCCGGCGCGGGCGAGATGACGGTGTTTTGCGGCGCCATCGCCGGTGCGGGTCTCGCCTTCCTGTGGTTCAACGCCTATCCGGCGCAGGTCTTCATGGGGGATGTTGGCGCGCTGGCACTGGGCGGTGCGCTCGGCACGGTGGCAGTCATCGTTCGCCAGGAGATCGTGCTGTTCATCATGGGCGGCGTCTTCGTGGCCGAGACCCTGTCGGTGATGCTGCAGGTTGGCTACTTCAAATACACCAAGCGCCGCTATGGCGTGGGGCGGCGCATCTTCCGGATGGCGCCCCTGCACCATCACTTTGAGGTGGGCGGTGTGAAGGAGTCGCAGGTGGTGGTGCGGTTCTGGATCGTCACCATGATGCTGGTGCTGTTCGGCCTGTCGACACTGAAGCTGCGCTAGACGATGACGACGACCGATCCCATCCTGATTGCTGCCGACATCGCCGCGACGCCGGCGAGCGGGCCGCTACGCCCCGAGCTCGAGGGCCGTCGCGTGCTGGTGGTGGGACTGGGCGAGTCGGGTCTGGCGATTGCTCGCTGGGCCGATTTCGCAGGCGCGGTCGTGACAGTGGCCGACACCCGCCAAGCGCCTCCGGGCCTGGACGCCTTGCAGGCCGCCTGCCCGCAGGTGCGCTTCATCGGCGGGCCTCTGGATTCGGCCGTGCTCGATGGCACCGAGCTGATCGGCTGGAGTCAGGGCCTCTCACCGCTGACCGGTGATGCCGCCGGTCTGCATGCGCAAGCGCTCCAGGCCTCGATCCCGGTCTGGGGCGAACTCGAATTCTTTGCTCGCGAAATCGCCCGTCTGCGCGCCACCGGCTATCAGACTCGTCTCGTTGCCATCACCGGCACCAACGGCAAGACCACCACCACGCGTCTGGTCGGGCACCTGTGCCGTCAGGCCGGCCTCAGTGTTGCCGTTGCGGGCAACATCAGTCCGGCAGCACTCGAATCGCTTCGCCTGGCGCTTGAGCACGAGGACCTGCCGCAGGTCTGGGTGCTTGAGCTCGCCAGCTACCAGCTCGCGCTGTCTGACAGTTTCGTTGCCGACAGCGCGACGCTGCTCAACTTCACTCAGGACCATCTGGACTGGCACCTGACCCTGGGCCATTACCTGGATGCCAAACAACGAATCTATGCGCCACCAGCGGTGTGCGTGGTCAATCGGGATGATCCGCTGACCCTGCCGGGCGCGAGCCTCACGCCGGTCACTGTGGCGCAACCCGCCACACCGCAGCCCGGTTCGAAGCGGCGCAGCGCGGCGTCGCAGCCGCCAGTGCCGCAGCGCGCCATCGTTTCGTTCGGACTGGACGCACCGGTGACCGCGCCCGGATTTGGCGTGGTGCGTGAGAACGGCCTGAGCTGGCTGGTCGAGGCGGTCGCCGACGAAGACAGCCTCGGACGGCGGCGCCGCGAAGCGCCCGAAGTGCGTGTGCGCCGTCTGATGCCGGCCGATGCCCTGCTCATCCGGGGCTCGCACAATCAGGCCAATGCATTGGCCGCGCTGGCACTGGCCCGTGCGATCGATGTGCCGATGGCCGCCATGCTGCATGGTCTGCGCAGCTACGCAGGCGAACCGCACCGCTGCGAGTGCATCGGTCAAATCGATGGTGTCGAGTACTACGACGACAGCAAGGGCACCAATGTCGGCGCCACAGTCGCCGCCCTGGTCGGTCTGGATCGGCCGGTAATCCTGATCGCCGGCGGCGACGGCAAGGGCCAGGATTTTTCGCCATTGGCGGCACCGGTGGCCGCTCATGCCGCCGCGGTGTTGCTGATCGGCCGCGATGGGCCTGCGATACGGGCTGCCTTGCAGGGCATCGATGTGCCGCTCGAAGACTGCGCCACGCTCGAGGCGGCGGTTGCGCGCGCCGCCGCACTGGCCAGGCCCGGGCAGGCGGTGTTGCTGTCGCCGGCCTGCGCCAGCCTCGATATGTTTCGCAACTACGGTCACCGCGCACAGGTCTTCATCGATGCGGTGCGCGGTCTCGCACTCGAGCGGGGGCAGGCATGCTGAGCGTGAGCCTGCCAGGCATCGGCTCGCGCCGCAGTAGCCGGGCCGTCCAGGGCGCAGCCGTGCGCGAATACGACCTTGCCCTGCTGTGGGCGGCGATGGTGCTGATGCTCTTTGGCCTGGTGATGGTCTATTCGGCCTCGATCGCCCTGCCTGATTCGGCCCGCTTTGCCTCCTTGCGCAGCACACACCACCTCATGCGCCACAGCTTTTCACTGACCGTCGGCTGCGTGTGCGGCGTGCTGGCTTTTGCAATCCCGGTGCAGCGCTGGCAGCGGCTCGCGCCGGTGCTCTTCGTGGTCGGCCTGCTGCTGCTGGCGGCGGTGCTGATACCCGGCGTGGGCAAGGTCGTGCTTGGCGCACGCCGATGGATTTCGTTTGGTGTGATCAACCTGCAGCCCTCCGAGCTGATGAAGCTGTTCGTGGTGCTGTATGGCGCCGACTATGCCGTCAGAAAGCAGGACTGGATGCACGAGCTGCGCAAAGGGTTTGCACCGATGGCAGTGGTGATGGCGCTGATCGGCATCCTGCTGCTGCTTGAACCCGATCTGGGCGCATTTATCGTGATCGTCTCGATCGCGATGGGCCTGCTCTTTCTGGGGGGCGTCAGCGTCTGGCTCTTCGCCGGGCTGTCGGTCACCATGGTGCTCACCTTCCTGGGCCTGATCTGGGCCTCACCCTGGCGTCGCGACCGGATCTTCGCCTACCTGGATCCCTTCGACGAGAAAAACGCGCTGGGCAAGGGCTACCAGCTGTCGCATTCGCTGATCGCCTTTGGGCGGGGCGAGTGGGTGGGTGTTGGACTGGGCGGCAGCGTCGAGAAGTGGCATTACCTTCCCGAGGCGCACACCGACTTTCTGCTGGCGGTGATCGGCGAAGAGCTCGGCCTGATCGGCGTGCTCACCGTGGTGGTCCTGTTTTTCTGGATCGTCAGACGCTGCTTCGAGATCGGCCGTCAGTCGATCGCGCTCGAGCGCTTCTTCGCCGGCCTGGCAGCCCAGGGTGTCGGGCTGTGGCTGGGTGTTCAGGCCTTCATCAACATGGGCGTGAACCTGGGGCTTTTGCCAACCAAGGGCCTGACCCTGCCGCTGATGAGCTATGGCGGCTCCGGCATCATGGTCAACTGTGTGGCCGTGGCGATCGTGCTGCGCATCGATTTCGAGAATCGCCGCATGATGCGGGGGGCCAGCCTGTGAGCCGCACCCTGCTGATCATGGCCGGTGGCACCGGTGGCCATGTGTTCCCGGGCCTTGCTGTCGCTCAGGCGATGCGCGAACGTGCCTGGGATGTGGTGTGGCTCGGCAATCCCGACGGCATGGAAGCGAGTCTCGTGCCGCGTCATGGCATTCCGATGCAGTTCGTCAACATCGGTGGTGTGCGCGGCAAAGGCTGGCTGACCAAACTGATGCTGCCCTTGATCCTGTTTCGGGCCTGTCGACAGAGCCTCGCGGCCTTGCGCGCGGTCAAGCCTCAGGTGGTGCTGGGCATGGGGGGCTATGTCGCCTTTCCGGGCGGCGTGATGGCCGCGCTCACCGGCACGCCGCTGGTGGTGCACGAGCAGAACTCGGTGGCCGGCCTCACCAACCGCCTGCTGGCGCGTATCGCACAGCGGGTGCTGGTGGCCTTTCCCGGTGCGCTCAAGGGCGCGCAATGGTGCGGCAATCCGGTGCGCGACGACGTCCGCCACCTGATCGAGCCCTCGCTGCGCTATGCCGGTCGGGAAGGGCCGCTGCGTCTGCTGGTGGTCGGTGGCAGTCTGGGCGCCCGCGCTCTGAACACGATCGTGCCGCAGGCCCTGGCCCTGATGCCGCAGGCAACCCGCCCCAAGGTCATTCATCAAAGCGGCCGCAAGCATCTGGAGGAGCTTCAGCGTGCGTATGCACAGGCCGGCGTCGAGGCGCAGACCCTGGGCTTCATCGACGACATGGCAAAGGCCTATTCGGATGCCGATCTGGTGATCTGCCGGGCGGGTGCCATGACGGTCGCCGAGGTCTCGGCTGCAGGCGTGGCGAGCCTGATGATTCCCTTCCCCCATGCGGTCGATGACCATCAGACCGCCAATGCCCGCTTCCTTTCAGACCGCGACGCCGCGCTGCTGATTGCGCAATCCGACCTGACACCGCAGGCACTGGCCGAGCTGCTGGGCAGCCTCGATCGCGCGCGCCTGCTTGGCCTTGCGATACGCGCTCGCGGGCTGGCCCGACCGGATGCGGCCCAGGCCGTGGCCGACATCTGCGAAGCGCTGGCAGACAACCCGAAGGCACCATGAAGCACAAGGTCAAACACATTCATTTCGTCGGCATCGGTGGCTCGGGCATGAGCGGCATCGCTGAAGTGCTCCTCAATCTGGGCTATCGCATCAGCGGCTCCGACACTGCCGAAAATGCGGCCACGCGCCGCCTCTCCGATCTGGGCGCCACGGTGCTGCGCGGTCATGACGCTTCGCACCTGGCCGGTGCCGACTGCGTGGTCACTTCGTCTGCGGTGAGGGCCGACAACCCAGAGGTGACTGCAGCCCGTGCTGCGCGGGTGCCGGTGGTGCCGCGCGCGCTGATGCTCGCCGAGCTGATGAAGCTGAAGCAGGGCGTGGCGATTGCCGGCACGCACGGCAAGACCACCACCACCAGCCTGGTCGCATCGATCCTGGCTGCGGGCGGACTGGATCCAACCTTTGTGATTGGCGGTCGGCTCAACAGCGCTGGAGC
>Ga0209598_10001251_pt1 | contig 20821 bp, 14 predicted proteins | sample M_140807_EF_Meta_FD_187317 | JGI IMG/M metagenome (GOLD analysis project Ga0209598, IMG submission 187317) | Freshwater microbial communities from Lake Montjoie, Canada to study carbon cycling - M_140807_EF_MetaG (SPAdes) (version 2) | ecosystem: Environmental > Aquatic > Freshwater > Lake...
GCAATTGTCCGTGGCGTCGAGGCGACCGTCGTTGTCGTCGTCCGTGTCGCACGCGTCGCCGCCATCGGCCGCGCCGTCCGTGTTCAGCTGGTTCGCGTTACTCACGAGCGGGCAGTTGTCCGTCGCGTCGACCACGCCGTCGTTGTCGTCGTCCGCGTCGCATACGTCGCCGCCATCCGCGGCACCGTCCGTGTTCAGCTGGTTCGCGTTACCTACCAAGGGGCAATTGTCCGTGGCGTCCGCGACGCCGTCGTTGTCGTCGTCCGCGTCGCATGCATCGCCGCCATCCGCGGCACCGTCCGTGTTCAGCTGGTTCGCGTTACCTACCAAGGGGCAATTGTCCGCGGCGTCGAGGCGACCGTCGTTGTCGTCGTCCGCGTCGCATACGTCGCCGCCATCCGCCGCGCCGTCGGTGTTTGTCTGCGCGGCGTTGCTGACGAGCGGGCAGTTGTCCGCGGCGTCGAGGCGACCGTCGTTGTCGTCGTCCGCGTCGCATGCATCACCATCAGCGTCTTGGTCCGTGTCGACCTGCTGTGGGTTCGCCACATCGGGGCAGTTGTCGACGTCCGAACAGCGCCCGTCACCATCGGCGTCGTTGAGCGCGTCGTTCTGGCACGGGTCGCAGGCGTTCCCTGCGCCGTCCCCGTCGTCGTCGAGCTGGTCCAGATTCGAGACATTCGGGCAGTTGTCGACTCCGGCGCACACTGTGTCGCCGTCCCCGTCGTTCGCGGGGTCACCCGGGCACAGGTCGCAGACCTCGCCCGCGCCGTCTCCATCGGGATCAGCCTGGTCCGCGTTGCTCACGAGCGGGCAGTTGTCGACCGTGTCGCAGACCCCGTCGCCGTCCACGTCGCCGCTCGCGTCGAGCGGGCACGGGTCGCACGCGTCCCCCTGCCCGTCGCGGTCGGCGTCCGCTTGGCCCTGGTTCGCGATATCCACGCAGTTGTCCTGCGGCGCGCACACGCCATCTCGGTCCAGGTCGTTCTCCGGGTCGGCGGGGCACGTGTCGCACGCATCACCCACGCCGTCCGCGTCCGCGTCGCTCTGGGTCACGTTACTGACGAGCGGGCAGTTGTCCTCGAGGTCCGAGAGCGTGTCACCATCCGAGTCGACGACCGCGATGAACCCGGCGGGAGAGAAGACGCTGATCCCCACGTCCGGGCCGGGCACGCTCAGGACGAGCAGCCGGTTGCCCTGCCCGACCACGCCCGGGTCGATCATGTCGCCCGACGCGAGCGCCGCGCTGCCCAAGAGGACACCGCCCAAGCTGTAGGCCGCGAGGACGCCGTCCGCGCTCGACAGGTTGACCACCATGCCGCCCACCACGCCGAGAGAGGGCCCGTCGTAGGTCGTCGCAGCGTCGTTCGTCGGCCCGAGCCCCAGCACAGGGAGCCCCGCACCGTCGAGCCGCAAGCGCCCCTCCCCGCCCATTCCCGCACCGCCGGCGCTGCCGCCCGCGCCGCTCGCGCCGCCGCTGAGCAGGATCTCCCCGTTCACGACCAAGTCGCGCGAGACGAGTTGAATCGCGCCGCCCGAACCGCCTGCGCCAGGGGCGATGGTCTCGCCGTTGGCGCACACCGCGCCGACCACATTGCCGCCCCGGCCGCCGCGCGCGTCGATGCGCCCCGTGAGCGTGACCGTCAGGTGCGCCGCCTGCAGGTAAAGCGAGCCGCCGCCGCCGCCGCCGCCGCCGCCCGCGAGGGCACCACACGCGTCGCCGCCCGCACCGCCCGAGCCGCCCGCGAGCGGCACCAGGTCGACGTAGCCGTGCGCTGCGCCGGCGCCGCCGACCTGACCCACGACGCCCGCGCCGACGACGTCGTCGCCGTTTGAGCCGGGTGTGCCAAAGCCGCCGCCGCCGGGGGCCGCGCCCACGCCGCCCGCGCCCGCACCGCCGCCGCCGATGCCGCCGGCAGCGCCCAGCGCGCCGCTGCTGGCACGACCGCCCATGCCCAAGACATGGCCCGTGCCGCCGGCGCCGCCGCCGGTCGCAGGGTCAGAGGTCGATGGCGTCATGCCGCCCTGCGCGAGCGGCCCAGGGCCGCCCAAGCGCGTCGAGGCGCCGTAGCCGAGGAGGCCGAGCCCCCCTTGACCGGGGCCGAAGCGCTGGCCGCCGCCGCCCGAGAAGCCGTGGCCGCCGCGGTTCTCGCGCTGCGACTGGGCCGCGCCGCCCCCGCCGCCCCCGGGACCGGCGTCGCCGCCGCTGCCGACGAGGACCGCACCGCCATCCACGCCGTCTTGGCCCGAGATATCGATCTCGCCTTCGATGATGGCGTCGCCCGCGACCAAAAGCACGAGCGGCGCGAACGCTGAGTGGCCGGGCACGCTCGGCGCGGCGTCGACTGTTTCAGCCACCAAACGCTCGCCAGCGCCCACGACGAGGTCGCTGTAGACCGCGACGCCCGCGGGCGAGCGGGCGGCCGCGGGGACAGTCACCACGCCCCCGATCGAAACCGGAGCGGGCAGCGGCGTGACGACGTGGAAGCGGTTGTCAACGCGAGCATCCAGCGCGGACAGGGCCTGCCCGTTGACGCGAACGGTGTAAGCGCCGGGGACTGCAGTCGGCTTGACGTAGAGCAACGCGGACACCACAGCGAAGGGCGTCGGCTCGGCAGGGTTGACGTCGCCGTCGCGCACGGAGAGCGGCCCGATCACGATGTCAGGCGAATCGATGGTGAGTGTCGGCGCGGCGCCGAAGCCACCGACGCGGTCGGTGATGAGCTGCGTGACGACCGCCATGCCAGGCGCCGCCGCATCGACCTGCAAGAAGTCCCGGGCGCGCGTGAGCTTGTTGACTTGGTTGCGCCCGTTCTCGGTGAAGTAGACGTCGCCGTCGGGCGTGACGTGAACGCCGTAGATCCCGGACGCCTGCTCAATGACCCGCTCCCCCGCACCGAACCCACCATTCGCGGCGGGCGGTTTGCGCCAGAGCTCGCCCTTAAGGTTGTCGGCGTAGTAGAGCGTGCCGTCTGGCGCCAAGGCCAGCGCGCAGGTCGCGTCGATCGTGGGGGTGGCAATGTCGCCCACCAACTGCGTGACAACGCCCGCCTGGGTCATGCGCCCGATGCCGTAGTTGTTCCCGAAGAGGACGTCCCCGTTCGAGGCCGTGACGCAGCCGCATGGGCGAAACGTGACGCGGCTCTCGCCCGGCGCGGCGGCAGCGGCGTTTGGGTTCGAACGACCGTTCGGGCCGACCTGCGTCACCGCGCCGCCGTTCGGTGCGATGCGCGCGATTCGGTTCGCGTTCGTGACCGTCGCGAAGAGCGCACCCTGAGCGTCGAAGCACAGCCCGTTCTGGTCGGCGAGCAGGTTGTCGGACTTGTAGAGCGCATCGACCCCCGAGGGGGGCGTCAGGCGACGGACTGAGCCGGGGATCGTCGACCCGACGCCAAAGTAGAGCCGACCGTCCGCGCCGAGGGTCACGGCGTCGATGTTCGCGTAAAGCGACCCGTAGTTGGCGTCTGTCCCGTCTGGCTCGATGAGCTGCAGGGCGTTGGTGACGTTCTGCGCGCCGCCGAGGGCAACGTAGAGCGCCCCCCGCGGGTCCCACACCAGGCCCGACGCGCCCGTGACATCCCGCGCAAGCGTCGAGAGGCGAAAGTCGTCGACGAGCAGCCCCGCCTGGGCGTGCGCACGCTCGGGCATGAACGCCCCGCCGACAGCGCCCGCGACGGCCAGCACGGCGCAGAGGCCGCGGAAAGCGAGAGTGGAATTTTGCATCGCGAGTAGACTACTCGACGACGCGCGGCGCCCTCAATCGACGCGGACGACGTGCCAGCTCTTCTTGCCGCGACGAATCACGGCGAACCGACCTGCGAGTAGGCTTTCGCGCGTGACGACGAAGTTCTCGTCGGCGACGGGCTGGTTGTTGAGGGTAAGCCCGCCCTGCTTGATGGCCTGCCGGGCTTGGCCGCGGGACGGCGCGAGGCCCGCGCCGACGAGCAGCGCGGCGAGCGCGGCGTCGGCGGTACCGAGCGCGTCTGCAGAGAGCCGCGTCGTCGGCGAAGCCGCAAACGCGTCCATCAGATCGGCCTCGGGCAGCGTGGTCCAGTCGCCGCCGCCGAAGAGCGCCTCGGTCGTGCGTTCAGCGCGGTCGCGGGCGGAGTCGCCGTGCACATAGGCGACAACCTCGCGGGCCAAAGTCCGCTGCGCCTCGCGCCGACCTGGCTGAGCGCGGTGCGCCTCGAGCAGCGCGTCGATCGTGCCGTTGTCGACAAAGGTCAGGTAGCGCAGCAGGCGCTCAACATCGGCGTCGTCCGTGTTCAGCAGGAACTGGAACATCGCGTAGGGCGAGGTCAGCGCTGCGTCGAGCCACACATTGCCCTGCTCGGACTTGCCGAACTTGGTGCCGTCTGACTTGAGGACGAGCGGCTGCGTGAGCCCCCAAGACTCAGCGCCGCGGAGGCGTCGGATCAGGTCCGTGCCCGACACGATGTTGCCCCACTGGTCGCTGCCGCCGACTTGCAGGCGGCAGCCGAAGCGGTCGTACAGCGCCAAGAAGTCGTAGGCCTGCAAGAGCACATACGAGAACTCGGTGTACGAGATACCCTGCTCGCGGTTCTCGAGGCGGTCGCGCACAGCGTCCCGCGCGACGAGCGCGTTCACGGAGAAGTGCTTGCCGACGTCGCGCAAAAACTCCATGAGCGGCATGCGACCCAGCCACTCGAAGTTGTCAACCAGCACCGCGCCGCGCGGGCCGTCGAAGTCGAGGAAGCGCTCGAGCTGGCCCCGAATCCCCGCGAGGTTCGCGGCGAGCGCGTCCGCGGTCAGGAGCGAGCGCTCGGCGGACTTGCCGCTCGGATCACCGATGAGGCCCGTCCCGCCGCCGACGACCGCGATCGGTCGGTGCCCCGCGCGCTGGAGCCGCACGAGGCCGAGCACCTGGAGGAGGCTGCCGATGTGCAGGCTCGGCGCCGTGGGGTCGAAGCCGATATAGGCCGTGACCGGTTCCCGCGCGAGGACCTCGGCGAGCGCCGGCGAGGTCATCTGGTGGAGCAGCCCGCGCGCGCGCAAGTCGTCGAGGAATTTCGGGTCCGGTGAGGCCATGGGCGCGGAATGCCCCACGACGCGGGGGGGCGTCAAGCGCGGCGCGTAGCGATTGACCCCGCAGGCGCCCGACCGCACGATGGGCTCATGCGAGAGACACCCATCCGCCCCTCGCGCCGGGCCGCGCTCCAGTGGGGCCTCGCAGCGCTGGGCGTCGCGGCCGCCGCCGGCGCGACGCTGTGGCCGCGCGTGCCGACCCCCGAAGGTGCGCCGCCCGGCCACCTGAGCGGAGAGGCCAGGGCCGCTCTGGTCGCGTTCGCCGGGGCGCTTTGGCCGCTCGAGGGCACCCCGCTCACGCCGCTGCCGGCGCTGCCCTTCGTCGAGAACCTTGAGCGCGTGGTCGGTCGACTCACACCCGCGCTGCGCGCCGACCTGCTCACGGCGATCCGCGTCTTCGACGTCGGCGCGGTCGTCGTGGGCGCGCACGGCACTCGTTTCCTGAATCTAGACGCCGAGGCCCAGGCGGCCTACGTCGCTCGCTGGGCGAGCGGAAACGCGCTGCAGCGGCAAGTGTTCGGCGCGCTCAAGCAGGTCGTCAGCATCGCTTATTGGTCTGACGCCCGCGCGTGGGCGCCCATCGGCTATGACGGCCCAATCACGGCCCGCGCCCAGATCCCGCGGCTCGGCGCCGCGCCGCTCCCCGAGGCCTAAGATGCTCAGCGTCCTCGACAGCTCAACGGCCCAGGGGCCCGAGGTGCGCCTCAAAGCGGACGTCGTCGTCGTGGGTTCGGGTGGCGGCGGCGGCGTCGTGGCCTACGAGCTCGCCTGTCGCGGCCTCGCGGTCGTGGTCGTCGAGGCGGGCGCGCACGTGCCGTCGACGGACTTCACCGAGACGCTCGACCCGATGTTCGAGCGCGTCTACCAGGACGCAGGCGGCCAGGCGAATACGGACGGCGACATCTTGGTGCTTCAGGGGCGCTGCGTCGGCGGCTCCACCGTGGTGAACGGCGCGGTGTGCTTTCGAATCCCACCGCGGGTGCTGGCGCGCTGGCAAACGGAGCACGGGCTCACCTCGCTGACCGAGGCGCGCCTCGGAGAGGCCTACGCGCTCATGGAGCGCAGGCTCGCCGTGCACACGAACGCGCCGCACGAGGTCAACGTGAACAGCGCTGTCATCGCCCGCGGCTGTGACCGCCTCGGCTGGCACCACAAGCCGGTCGCGCGAAATGTCAAAGACTGCGCGCTGACCGGCTTCTGCTTTCACGGCTGCGCGTCCGACCGCAAGCAGTCGGCGCTGGTGACGCACTTGCCCTGGGCCGTCTCGAAGGGCGCGCGGCTCGTCGCGGAGACGCAGGTGGAGCGGATTCGCCTTGAGGGCGGGCGTGCTGTGGGGATCGAGGGCGTGATGCGCCGCGGCGGACGCGGCGAGGCGGTCGCCCGCGTCGTGGTCGACGCGGAGCGCGTGGTGGTGTGCGCGGGGGCCGTTCAGACGCCGCTCTTGCTGCAGCGGAGCGAGATCCCCGATCCGGGGGCGCACATCGGTGCGCACCTCGCCCTGCACCCGAGCGCGCTCGTCGTCGGGCGCTTTCCCGAGGTGCTTGACGCTTGGCGCGGCGCGACGGTCGGCGTCGCCTGTCACGAGTTCGATGAGGACGAGCGCGGCGGGTTCCTGCTCGAGGGCGGCATGGCCTCGCCGGAGACGATGTCCATGATGCTGCCGGGCGCGGGGCCGGACTTGGTCGAAGCGTTGCGGGACTACCGCCGCCTGGCGAGCGTGGCGTGCCTGATCCACGACGAGAACGTGGGCCGCGTCTGTGTCGAAGGGGGTGAGAAGCGCATCGAGTACCGCCTGACGACGGCTGACCGAGCGCGCCTGACCGCCGCGATGCGCGCGGCGGCCCGCATCTACTTCGCTGCCGGCGCGACGGACGTCTACCTGCCGCTCCACGGCCCCGGTCGGGTCACGCGCGAGGCCGACCTCGACGGGGTGCTCGCGTCGATCCCGCACGAGCCGAACAGCGTCAAGATGATCTCGTACCACCCGCAGGGCACCTGTCGAATGGGGACAGACCCAGCGACCTCGGTGGTCGACGCGCGCGGTCGTGTGCACGCCGCACAGGCGCTCTACGTCGCGGACGCGAGCCTCTTTCCGACTTCGATCCTCGTGAACCCTCAAATGACCGTCTACGCGCTGGCAAAGCTCGTTGCCGACGACTTGGCGGCCGAGTCGACGCTCACGCGGTAAGCATCGCTTGGGCGAGCGCGCGGCCCGAGAGCCACGCGCCCTCGACACGGGCGCCGTCGAAGGCGTCGCCACACGCGCCGAGCTGCGCGGCGGCGTCGTAGACACATCGCGCAGGGTGCATCGAGGTCGGGAGGGCGTAACGCCAACGGTGCGCGCTCAGTGAGCGCGCGCTCGGGCTCGGTGATTCGGTGACCCGCTCGAGCGCGTCGAGGAGCGCGGGAGCGACCTCGTCGGCCGTGTCCTCAAGGTGCGCCGCAGACCACGCGGGCCCGGCGTGCAGCACCCATCGCTCGCCGGGACCGCGGCCCGGCTTGCTTGAGTCACGCGCGACGAAGCCGAGCGGTGAGCCGCGGCGCTCCTCGACGAACGCCGCGTCGAACGCCGCGCTCACGGGGGCGTCGAAGGCGACCATCGCCGCCCAGCACGGGGCGTACGCCAGCGAGGCCACCGCCGCGGTCACAGCGCTCGAGGCCTGCGCGAGCGGCACGGCCTGCGGTCCGGGCACCGCGAGCACCACACGACCGAAAATCCCGAGATCGTGACCATTTTCGTCGATGAGCCTATGCCCCTGAGGGACCCGCTCGAGCCGCTCGACGCGGGTCTTCAGGCGCAGCGTCAAGCCGTCAACGAGCGCGGCCAGCGCGCCGCTCATGCCGGGGACACCGACGAAGCGCTCGCCGGGGGAGGGCTCAGGCGCGGCCTCGTGTCCCCAGCGAACGACGCGCCCCGTCCACGAAGCGACGACGCCGGCGGTCACCCACGCTGCGACGTGCGCGGCGAACCCCGGGTCCCGCGCGGTGAAGAACTGGGCGCCGTGGTCCCAGGTCTGCGTTCGATCCGTCTCCAGTCGTCGCGTGGACATGCGGCCGCCCGGGCCCCGCGCCTTGTCGAAGACCACGACGCGCACGCCGCTCGACTGGAGCAACGCCGCGCAGGCCAACCCCGCGATCCCCGCCCCGACCACCGCGACTGACCCACCGCTCTCGAACGCCATACCGCTCCTGTCGCCTGTGCGAAGTCGAGCCACTGTGCCATGACCCGTCGTCGGGCGCAGCGCGCCCTGACGCCCGCGCGAAAGTCTGCTACTCTCCGCGCCCAAGATGCGTGCCCTTTACCCCCGACTGCCCGCCGCGATCTTCGCGCTGATGGTCATCGCGACCCCGGCTGCGCGGGCCCAGACGCCCGCGTCCGCCCCCGAGGACCCGCGCGTCGTCGCGGCCTCGCAGCGCGCGAACGAGCTGGGGGATGAGCTGCGGAGCCCCTTCTGTCCAGGCAAGACGCTCAAGACCTGCACGAGCGGTCAGGCGTTCACGGCGCGTCAGGAGATCCGCGATCGCCTGCTCGCTGGTGAGGACGAAGAGGCGATCCTCAGCGACTTTCAGCAGCGCTACGGCAACGATCTGCGAAACCCACCCCAGCCTTGGTACACGGTGCTCGGCCCGCTGCTCCCGGTGCTCGTGGGCCTCGGCCTGCTGGTCGCGATCACGCTGCGCTGGCGGAGCACCCGTGAGGCCGCGCCGGTCGAGGACGCCCCGCGCTCCGCAGAGGATGACGAGCGGCTCGCGCGCTTGAGGGCGCGGGTCTCGAGAAACGACGACTGAACGACACCCAGCAGGAGACGATGATGAAGCGGAACGCTCTGGCGACCTTGACCCTCTCGACCGTGGCCCTGACCCTGGGCTTGGCAGGCTGCAACAAGGCCGAGGAGGCCGCTCCGGCGCCCGGCTACGGCTCAGTGAACCCCAAGGGCGAGCCGGCCGTCGCCCCGACGCAGGCCGCCAAGGTCATGGGGGGCGAGGGCGTGGGCTCGCAGCCTTCGAGCGCCGCGATGGACGGCACGCAAGGCCTTCCGCCGGGCCACCCGCCGATCGACGGCAGCGGCGCGGCTGCGGCTGTGCCCGCGGGCGGCGGCTCGCTGAGCGGCACCATTGAGCTCGACCCCGCCCGGACGGCCGACATCAAGGCGGGTGGGTCGCTCTTCTTGATCGTGCGCCAAGACAACAACGGCCAGGACGGCGCGCTCCTCGCCTCGAAGAAGATCCCGGTCATGGGCGCCGATATGTTCCCGATGGACTTCGAGATCTCGGCCAAGGACGTCATGATGCCCGGCGCGCAGTTGGCCGGCCGGGTGCGCGTGAAGGCCCGCGTCGACTACGACGGCGACGCCATGACGAAGCAGAAGGGCGACGTCGTGGGCGCGGTGCCGGACGCGGTCGATGTCGGCGCGACGGGCGTCGTGCTGAAGCTCAACGAGATGTTCGTCGAGAAGCCCTGAGCGCGGCGCTCGGCGTGCCGGACGCGGGCCCTGTCTCGGCGCTGCACGCCGCGCTGCTCATCGCCGGCGGCTTCGGCGCAGGCTTCGTCAATGTGGTCGCGGGCGCTGGCTCGGCCCTGACGCTGCCGGTCTTGATGCTGTCGGGCCTCGATGTCCACGCGGCGAACGGCACGAACCGCGTGGCGGTGCTCGCTCAGGTCGTGTCGGGCACCACGGCCTTTCACCGACAGGGCGTTCGCCCGTGGCGCGCGACCGTCGCGGTGATCCCGCCCGCCGTGCTCGGCGGCGTGGTGGGCGCGCTCTCGGCGGCGCACTTGCCCGCGACAGCGCTCCACGTGGGGTTCGGCGCGCTCTTCATCGCGCTCGCCGCGCTGCTTGCCGCGCGGCCCGGGTGGATGCAGCCCACACCGGCGGCGGAGCGCGCCGCGGTGCCCGCGCCCCTGGGCACGGCGGCGCTCTTCTTCGCGGTCGGGGTCTACGGAGGTCTATTTCAGGCGGGCGTCGGCATCCCGCTCCTGCTGGTCATTGTGCGCACACTCGGGCTCGACCTGGCCCAGAGCAACGCCGCGAAGACGCTGCTCACGGGCGCGTTCACGCTCGTCGCGCTCGCGGTCTTTGGGGCAACCGGGCAGATCGATCTGCCCCGCGGCGGGCTCCTGGCGCTGGGCACTGTCGTCGGCGCGTGGCTCGGCGCACGCGCCGCCGCACGCATTGGCGCGGAGGCACTGCGCCGCGTGATCATTGCGGCGCTGCTGGTCGCGGCTGCTCGGTCCGCGTGGGTGGTCGCCGAGGGACTCTAGGCGCCGACGTCGATCGACAGGCCTGCGGCTTCCATGTCGGCGGGCTCGTCTACATCATCGAACGCGGCGTCTCGGGGCGAGAGAAACCACGACACCCCCGCGGCGCGCGACCACGCATGCAAGGACGGCGCGCGGCCCATAGGCTCGACGGGTGCCGGCCAAGCCGCCAGCGCCGACGTGTGCCAAGCGGCCGCGAGCGGTTGCCCTCGGCCCCGCGCGAAGGGAGCGACCACGCGCGCCCATGAGGCCTCGCGCTCCGCGCGGTCAACGGCCCGAACGAGCGCCTCAACCTCGGCGACCCCCACGCCGGGGAGGTCAAGCGCGTAGACCGCGATCCAGCCGGGCGCGCTCGTGACCAGCGCGGTGCGGACCGCGCCCGGCGCGCCGAGGGCGGGCCACTGGTCCGCTGTGACGTCGCAGCCCGGAACATCATCGAGCAGGGGCGCGCTCCCGACGAGCCGGACGTCCGCCCAAGCGCCGCGCAGCGTCGCGATGAGGCGTCCGAGCACGCTCTCGCCGTCGGCGTGTCGCAGGCGTCGTTTGTCCGCGCCCAGACGTCGCCCGCGCCCGCCTGAGAGCACTACGGCGCCTGCCCACCGGGGCTGCGCCGTCGCGAGCGCAGCCGGCGTCAGCGCGCATCCCCGATGAGCCACGTCAGCCCATCGACCGGCGTCGCCTCGAGCTCGAGGCGCACCCCCTGCCCGAGCTCAAGCCCACCACTCGAGTTGTCGACGCGCCCCTCGAGCTCGACGGCGCCCTGCCCGACGACCTGCGCGGCGTCACGCGGCTCAAGGCGCAAGGGTCGGCGACCACGCTCGGCGCCGTCGAGCACGAGCGCCGCATGCGGCGAGGGGCCGACCTGCTCGAGCTGTGCCCGCGAGACGCTGACTCGAACTCGGACCGTCGCCGTATCCGCGAGCGAGACCACCGGCGCGTCGGCGGTGACCGCCTCGCCGGGCTCCGGGGACCGGCCGGCCAAGAGCGTCACGAGGCCCGCGCGCGGCGCGACGATCGTGCGCTGGAGCTTGGCCTCGGCGGCGTTCCGCACGCGCAGCAGCTCCGCGATGCGGGCCACATCCTCGAGCTTGGTCGAGCCGTGGACCACGCGCGCAGGCACGAACGCAGGCTCGATGGCCGCGAGCGCCGCCTGAGCCGCTTGGGCTTGCTCAAGGCGTCGCTTCGCCGACTCGAGCGCCGAGGCGCTGCCCTCGCGCCGGTCAAAGGCGTCCGCTGCAGCCGTCAGGTTCGCCTGAGCCGCCTTGAGCTCAGCGTTCGCGGCTGTGCGGGTCGCCTCGTCCACCTTGTCACGCGACGCCGGTACAACGACGGGCCGGGGCGCCCGCTGCTGCAGCGCCTCGATGTCGGCGTTCAGCGTCGCAATCTGCGCGCGGACCGCGGGGTCGACCAAGCGGAAGAGCGCGTCGCCCGCGACGACGCGGTCCCCCGCCTTGATGTAGACCGCGTCGATGACGCCCGACACGCCGGCGGTCACAGGCAGTGACGAGGCGGCCTCGACCTGCCCGACGAGCGGTACCGTGCGGCGAACAGACGCGAGCCGCAACGTGAGCACCGCGACCCCCAGAACGACCGTGACCAAGAGCGCGACCCACAAGACCAAGAAGCGCCGCTGAGACCGCGGCACGGCCGCGGGGGCGACTGGCAGGTCAGGGATCGCCTCCCAGGCGGCGCTGCGGGTCCCCCCACGAACGCCCGACAGCGGCGGGTGAGCGGGTCGGGAGATGCGGGGCGGCGTCGCCGTCACGCGCCGGGACGACGCGACGAAGCTCGGCTCGTCGAGAGGCGCCGCGTCGGCCTCGTCGAGCCCGTGGAGTTCGAGCGCCGTGCGGTCGCCGCCGCGCAACCCCTCGAGGTGTGCCGCCTCGATGCGCCGGTGCGCGTCGCTCGAGATGAAGAGCTGCGGCACCGCGACACCGCCTTCGCCTTGCGCCTCAGGCGCGCTGAAATCGAGCGTCCCAAGGCCCTCGGGGACCTCTGCGTGCGCGGTCCCCGCGGGCACTGCGCGCAGCCGCATCACGTGCTCACCAACGCGGAGCGTGTCGCCGTCGCGCGCGGACTGCACGCCGACGACCCGCTCACCGTTGAGCCACGCCTCGTTCTCGCGGCGCAGGGCGACGACGTACACCAGCGACTCACCGTAGGCGTCCACGCGGACGTGTTGCGGCGCGACGCCTGTGCCGCTCAGGTTAACGGCGCAGTTCAAGCGCCCGATAGTCGTCGACGAGCCAAACGTCGCGACGGTCCGGCCGGCGTTCGGCCCCTCGGTGAACTCGAGGACGAGCTGAACCGGGCCAGCCCTGAAGCTCAACAGGTAGCGCAGGTCCGTAGCGCCGATGCGGACGATGTCGCCGTGCTCCAGAGCCGCGGCTTGAACGCGCAGCTCGTTGACCAGCAAGCCGTTCGTGCTCCCGAGGTCGCGGAGCCACAGCGCGCCCTTCTCCAGCGCGAGCACGGCGTGGTGAGATGAGACGCTGCCGTCCTGCAGGGCGATGTTGCAGTCCGTCCCGCGCCCGATGGTGAAGTAGCGCTCTCCGACGAAGCTGCTCGGTGGGAGCGCGTACCAGTCGATGCGGCCGAAGGGGTCGTAGACATAGAAGTTCGCCCGATAAGCGCCGCTGGGCAGGGCGACGAGCGCGCGCTCGAGCAGAAGGGCCGGGGTCTGACCGCTCATGCAGACCACGATACGCGACGAGCGCGCGGCCGCCAAATCGGCGCGGCCTTGACACGCACAGGTCCCGTGCATATCAACCGCCGCGAAACGGAGGAGCGCCATGCCGATCTACGAATACGGGTGTGAGTCGTGTGGTCACGTGCTCGAGGTCTGGGCCAAGGTCGACGACGCCCCGCCCGCCGCGTGCCCCAAGTGTGGCCACGCGAGCCCGAAGAAGCTGATCAGCCGGACCGCGTTTCACCTGAAGGGCGGCGGCTGGTATGCGCAAGGCTACGGCTCGAGCGGGGGCGCGGGCACTTCGACGAAGAGCAGCGATTCGACCGCGAGTAGCCCATCAACCAGTGCGTCGACCAGCACCTCGACGCCGTCGACCGGCTCCTCGGGGGGCTCGACGCCCTGAGGCGTCAGGGGGTCGGGCGGGTCGCGGCGACGAGGCGCTCGAGCCCTTCTTCCACGGCGACCTGTGGCGCGTAGCCCAGCACCGACCGCGCGCGCTCGATGTTCGCGAGGGAGTGCCGAATATCGCCCGGACGCGCTGGGGCGTAGTGGGGCGCGAGCCGCATCCCGGTCGCCTTCGCGAGCGCGTCGTAGACGGCGCGCAGCGTGATCGACTCGCCGCGCGCGACGTTGAAGGCTTGGCCCGAGGCCCCCGGCGCGAGGCCCGCGAGCAGGTTCGCGTGGACGACGTCCTCGACAAAGACGAAGTCGCGGGTCTGCTCGCCGTCGCCGAAGATGGTCGGCGCGCGCCCACTGAGCAAGCGGTCGACGAAGATGCTGATCACGCCTGAGTAAGGGCTGCTCGGGTCTTGGCGTGGGCCGAACACGTTGAAATAGCGCAGGGTCACGGTCTCGAGGCCGTAGAGGCTCGCCCATACGGCGACATATTGCTCACTCGCGAGCTTCTCGAGCGCGTAGGGGCTCATCGGCCGCGGTTGCGCCGACTCGACGAGCGGCAGGGCGTCGCTGTCGCCGTAGACGGCGGCGCTGCCGGCGAAGACGACACGGCGCACGCCCTCGGCCCGCGCCGCTTCGAGGACGTTCAGCGTGCCGCCCAAGTTGACGCGCTGGGTATCAACGGGCGCCTCGACCGTGCGCTGCACTGAGGCGACCGCCGCTTGGTGGTAGACCAGCGCGCACCCCGCCACCGCGGCGCGCACGGCCTCCGAGTCAGTCACGCTCCCCACGACCAGCCGCGCTCTCGGGCCAGCGGCGGCCAAGTTCTCGCGGCGCCCCGTCGAGAGGTCGTCGAGGACGACGACGTCGTCGCCGCGCGCCACCAGCGCGTCGACGAGGTGTGAACCGATGAACCCGGCGCCGCCGGTCACCAAGACGCGCATATCCCCTCCATGGCCGCTTCGTCCGCGGCGGGCCGAGTGTGCGCGGACCGCGCTCGGGTGCCAAGCAGACACGACAGTGACTCCGCTGCTTGGCAGGCGCCCAGGGCTCGGCCGCGCGCGGCGGCTTAGCCCACGATTGGCACGCCTGATGCAAAATCCAGGACCCGGTTGCTTGGACCCGGCGCGGAAAACATCCCCGTTGCCGCCGCGCCGGGTCCTCTTTTTCCGCGCGCGCCGCTACCGAAGCTGGCTGTCCTTGCTGCCGCGGCGGTTATAGAGCCCGGGGCCACGCTCGCGGGCGTCCTGCTTGGTCTGGCAGGGCACGCATCGGCGCACGCCGAGAACAGCGCGTCGGCGCGCCTCGGGGATGGGCGCCTCGCAGTCCTCGCACTCGGTCAGGCTTGGGCCTCGCGCCAAGCGGCTGCGGGCGCGGGCCACCTCGCCCTCGACGCTCGCGTCCACTTGGTCTTGCACCGCGCCCTCTGGGGCCCAACCCGACGCCATGGCGGTCTCCTCGGTTCCGGTTTTTCAGTTTAGCGCCCCGGCTGACCCAAGTCATGCGTTCGTCTGGACCCATGCCTTGACCGATACAGCGCCGCGACCGACGATGCGGTCGGAGGAGGAGCGATGCGAAACCGAGGTCGAATCTGGCTCGTCGCGGCGCTGGTGGCGGGGTGCGCGCCGAAGCTCGAGCCGCTCGCTTTCGATGCGTCGACGCCTACACCGGATGGCGCGCTGCCCGATGCTGCGCGCCCGCCCGCCGATGCCGCGCCGCCCATCGACGCTGCGCCGCCCATCGATGCTGCGCCGCCCAACGACGCTGCAGCGGTGGATGCCAGGCCGCCCGATGAAGCGTCCTTGGACGCTGAGCCTACGCCCGTCGACGCTGAGCCTACGCCCACCGACGCTGAGCCTGCGCCCGCCGACGCTGAGCCTGCGCCCGCCGACGCTGAGCCTGCGCCCGCCGACGCTGAGCCTGCGCCCGCCGACGCCGCGCCTGCGCCCGTCGACGCTGCGCCTGCACCCGTCGACGCCGCGCCGCTCGTTGACGCTCCCCTTTGGCCAGACCTGCCCGACTACGAGGTCTGGCCGGACGCCGCGAGCGCGGGCGACGGTCGGCTGAGCGTGCTGGCCGATGGGCACCTCTTGGCATCGGGCGAGTCCCTAGACCGCACGACGGGGCCGGCGGGGCTCTCCGCGCCGGAGACCTTCGAGTTGAGCATCGTCTGGCGCGGCGCTGAGCCGCTCGACACCGCCGACGACCCCGCGGCCTGGCTCGATGACCCGTTCTTTCGCTGGGTGTCTCCGCCGCCGACCGAGCTCGTCCCCGAGGTCCCAGTCACACTGCGCGTGGTCGCCGACCCTGTCAGCGCCGAGGTCGGTGGCCATCGCCGGGCCATCCTCCGCGTGCCCGACGCCTCGCTCGAGACGCGCTTCGAGGTCGGTCTGCACGCCGCCATCGCGCCGCCGCTGCGCCTCGTGTTCTCCGGAGACAATGGCTACACGCTGGTGAGCGACGACTACGGGCGCACGCTGACGACGACCGCTCCGCGGGGCGATGTGAACCGCACGATGGGGCCGACGACCTGGGGCGTGGGCCGGTTCTTTCGAGCGCACCGCGACGGCACGGACTGGGGCTCGCCTGGGCTCTACGAGACGAGCCCCGACGGCGTGGTCTGGACGCCCTCGGTTGCGAACCCCACATTTCGATCGGACTTCTGCACCTACGCATTCGGACGCTTCGTGTGCTCGCGCGGCGACGTCCTGACCTGGTCAATCCGGGGCGATGTCATCGTCCATGAGGCCACGCGCTACGGCGGCATGATTCAGGGGATGGCGTTCGACGGAGAGCGTATCTTCGTTGTCGGCCGCGGCGGTCGACGCGCGCTCACGACAGATGGCGTCTCGCTCACAGACTTGGCGCCGCACCCGAGCGCGCAGTGGCTCAACGGCGTCGTTTCCGCGGACGGGCGGGTCGTCGCCGCCGGTGGAAACGAACGGTGGATCGTCAGCGTCTCGACGGACCACGGCGAGACCTGGCGCGACTCGGAGCTGTGCGCATCACAGTACGCGTCCGTCTACAGCGTAGGCCATGTGGCGGGCCGCTGGCTGCTGGCGGGCAACTCGGGGAACCAGGGCGTCTGCGGCGCGAGCATCGCGGTGTCGGACGACGGTGAGACGTTCTCGTTTCCCGCGCGGCGCGAGGAGACCAACGGGCTCCGCCTGCTCGGGACGCACGCGGGCTGGCTGTTCGCGTTCAGGAACTACCGGACGCGCCATATCATGCGGACGCGCGACGGCGAGGTCTGGGAGTGGGTGGCTCAGCTGCCCGATAACGTGAGCGTGTCCTCGGTCGCCATCGAGGGCGCGCCGAGACCTCCGCCCCCGGAGGAGTTCGCGCCCGAGCCCGTCGCGCCGCCGCCCGAGGTCGCCCCACCTGCATGCACAGGTGCGATAGGGCTGCGTTTAGGCGAGGTCGAGCTCACGGAGGCGGGTGACCAGCCCCTGGGCCACGTGCCCGCGTGGTCTGCCGAACAGCGCTTCGACCTGACGCTCGAGAGTCGGTGTGCTGAGGACGTCTTCTTCTTGGGCGACCCTGCGCGCTGGCTCGTCGGCGAGGGCTGGCACATCGCGGCGTTTCCCGCGGCGCGGCTCGAAGCCGGGGGCCAGACCACCTTGAGCGTGCGCTTCACGCCGGGCGAGAGCGGCGTGTCTCAGGCGACGTTGCGCTTGCCCCACACCTCGGGCGGTCCACTCTCGCGTCCGCTCTCCGTGGTGGTCGATCCACCCAGGCCTGTGCTGCTCTATGGCCCGGGGCGCCGCGTGACCCTCACGACGGACGCGGGCGTGACCTATCCCGTGAACGGCTGGGAGAGCGACAACGACCACGATAACACGCTCCAGCGCGGCGGCTGCTGGGGCCCCCACGGCTTCGTGACCGTCGGCGGCAACGACGTGCGCGCGTCGTGGCAGAGCGCGGATGGTCTGACCTGGACGCCGGGGGACGACGGCGGCGGGTGGATCGGCGGCTGCGCGGCCAGCCCAGAGATGTACCTGGCTGCCGGCGGTGCGGGGGCGATCGCAACCAGCCCTGACGGCGTGACGTGGACGCACACGCACACCGACTTCGGGTCGCACCTGCGTGACGTCGCGTATGGGGACGGTGCGTTCGTCGCGGTCGGCGCGGGGCGCACGTCGACGACCTATGACGGTCAAGGCTGGGTCGTAGAGACTGAGACGGCGGGGCTCGGGCTCGGCAGCATCGGCTTTGCATACACGCTCGACGGGACGCCGACCTTCGTCGCCATCGGGGGGAGTGGTTGGATCGCGACGAGCACCGATCACGGCGCGTCTTGGGTCCACCAACAGGTGGGCGCGAGCAGCTTCGGCGGGCGCGTGCTGCATGTGGGCGGGCGGTTCCTGATCGGAAACGGCGCGTCGCTCTACACGAGCGTAGATGGCTTCTCTTGGGCGCTCTTGGGGGCTGCGAACGTGTCGCCGCTGGCAGGCGCGGGCCGGCTCGTGTTGGGCGTGCGTGGGAACGCCATCTGGCGGTCAACGGACGCTGGCCTGACCTGGCGCGAGATCTTGGCCGCGAGCCCTGGGCCGGGCTATCTCGGCGGGGTGATGGCAGGAGGTGAGCCGTGAGCAGACGCAGACAGAGACGATGGCTCATCGCTGCTTGGGTGGGCGCAGCGCTCACCGCGTGCGGCGGTCCGAGCGAGCCGAACGCTGATGTCGCGCCGGTCACCGACGCCGAGGCGCGTGATTCGAGCACCGCCCCCGACGCGGTGGTGTCCCCCGATGCGCGGCCTGAGAGGGACGCCGCGCCACTCTCGGACGCCACACCGCTCGCAGACGCCACACCGCTCGCAGACGCTACACCGCCGGTTCCAGACGCCGCGCCGCTCGCAGACGCTGCGCCGCGAGAGGACGCCTCGGCGCCGTGCGAGTCGGACTTGGACTTCTTTGAGCGGGCCATCGCGCCCCGCATCGTCTCGACCGACTTCACCGCGCCCGCGTGCAAGCTCTGCCACGTCCCCGAGGGGCCGGCGTTCGCGTCACGCCTCGTGTTTGCGGGGGCCGCGTCGCCGGATGCGGCGGACCTCGCGACTCTTGAGGCCTTCGTCACCGCCAACGCCGACGCGCCTGCGCTGCTGGTCGACAAGCCATCGGGCCGTGCGCCGCATGGCGGCGGGCAGCGCTTCGCCCCGGACAGCCTAGACGAAGGGCACTTTCGGGCGCTGATCGCGCGGATTCTGGAGCCCGGGGATGGGGCGTGCGCGGCGCCGCCCGTCGCCGACGCGGCGTCGCCCGTCGCGGACGCCGCTGTGGCTGATGCCGCGCAGCCAACGCCGGATGCTTCAGCGTGCGTGACCGACCGCGACTTTGTACGCAACACCCTGGGGCCTCTGGTTGACGCCCCGAACCCCGCCGCGCCCGCGTGCGCGCTCTGCCACACGCAGGGGGGGATCGCGGGCGGGACCCGACTCGTGCTTGAGCGCTTCGGCTCACCCGACGCAGACGCGCGCAACTTTGAGGTGCTGCGCGCACTCGTTCAGGAGACGCCCGATGGCGCGCGCCTGCTCATCGAGAAGCCCACTGCAGCGGTGCCCCATGGCGGCGGGCGCCGCTTCGCGCCCGAGAGCGACGCCGCCGCGGTCTTCCGCGAGGCCATCGCCCGCCTCACCTCGCCCGAGGATGCCTGTGACGCGCCGAGCGCGGACGCTGGCGTGGGGCCGCCCGAGCCCCCGCCTGTGGACCGATGCCGCTTGGCCGGGCCCCAAGCGGGCGTAGCTCCCCTGCGTCGCCTGACGGACTCGCAGTACGCCAACACCGTGCGCGATGTCCTCGGGGTGGAGCCCGACCTCGCGGACCTGCCGACCAGCACAGCGGGAGAGAGCTTTCACACCTTCGCGGTGAACAACGTCATGTCGTCCCCCGGCGTTGAGTCGCTCATGCTGGCGGCCGAGGGCGTGGCCGCGGACGTCGACCTCGCGCAGCGGATGCGCTGCGTTCAGGGCGAGACCGAGGCGATCTGCGTGCGCCGCTTCCTGAACGCGACCGCAGACGCCCTCTTCCGTCGGCCGCTTGAGCCCGCCGAGGCCGCGCTGGTGGCCGCCCTTGCGGAGACGGGGCTCCCGACAGACGAGGCCGCGCGCTTTGGGCTCGAGGTCCTGCTCCAGTCGCCCCAGTTCCTCTATCTCGACCCCGACGCTGCGGGGCTCGCGCCGGGAGAGAGCCGCGTGGCGAGCCCTGCGACCGTGGCCGCGCGCCTCGCGTACTTCCTGACAAACGCGCCACCCTCACCCGGCCTGCGAGCGCTCGCTGCTGCGGGCGGCCTGACCGAGCGGGCCGAGGTCCATGCCGCCGCCGCCGCCATGCTCGACGAGCGTGGTGTGAGCGAGATGGTCGCGCGCTTCCATCGCGACTGGCTCCACTTGGGCCTGCTGGACCGTGTGGCGAAAGACCCCGAGCGTTTCCCGCAGTGGGGCCCCGAGCTCATCGACCAGCTCAAGACCGAGGTCGACCTCTTCACGACCGAGATCGTGTGGAACGGCGACGCGCGCTTCAGCACGCTCATGAGCGATACACGGTCGTGGCTCACGCCGGACTTGGGCGCGCTGTACGGCGTTCAGGTCGACGGCCCCGGATTTACGCGCGTCGACCTCGGCCCGGCGCGCCCCGGCGTGCTCACGCGCGCGGGTTTCCTGGCCGCGCATGCCTACGCCGCGACGTCGTCGCCGGTGCGCCGCGGCGCGTTCGTGCTCAAGCAGATGCTCTGCGAGTCGCTCTCGCCTCCACCCGGCGTCAACATGGCGCTCCCCGAAGGACCCGGCGCGGCCCAGAGTGTGCGAGAGCGCCTCGTGCAGCATTGGACCGACCCAAGCTGCTCGACGTGTCACCTCCGCATCGACCCCATCGGCCTCGCGTTCGAGGGCTTCGGCGCGGTGGGCGAGCTTCGCGAGGCCTATCCGAACGGGGATCAGGTTGACCCCGCAGGCGTGGTCGACGACCCCGCGATCGTCTTCTCGGACGCCGCCGACCTCATCGAAGGCCTCGCCGAGGAGCCGCGAGTGCAAGCGTGCTACGTGCGGCGCTGGTACGAGTACGCCATCGGCCGAACCGCAGCGCGTGAGGATGCGTGCACGCTCGCGCTGCTCACGCGGCGCTTCGAGGCGACGGGCGGTGACATTCGGGCGCTGCTCGCCGACATCGCGGCGACCGATGCCTTCTTGTACGTGACGACCTCACCGGACGCGGAGGTGGCCCCATGAAGAGCCGCATCGAGAGCCGCATGTCTCGCCGAGACGCGCTGCGGTTGCTGGGGGGCACGGCCGCCACTTCCCTGCTCGCACCCCTCCTCAGCACGGGCACCGCGCGCGCTCAAGGCGCGGCACCTCGCCCCGAGCGCTTCGTGATCTTTCACCCGCTCCAGGGGACTGTGCTGCCGATGTTCGTGCCGACCGGCGGCGAGCGTGACTTTGA
>Ga0209598_10001254_pt1 | contig 20779 bp, 18 predicted proteins | sample M_140807_EF_Meta_FD_187317 | JGI IMG/M metagenome (GOLD analysis project Ga0209598, IMG submission 187317) | Freshwater microbial communities from Lake Montjoie, Canada to study carbon cycling - M_140807_EF_MetaG (SPAdes) (version 2) | ecosystem: Environmental > Aquatic > Freshwater > Lake...
GGGGCTCGTTGGGCGTGTTCAGCCGGCCTGCTTGGCCACGGCTTCGGCAGCGGCCTTGGCTGCTTCGGCATCGCCCAGGTAGCGATCGGTGAGCGGCATCGATGCTGCTGGCACCATGGCGTCGGTGAGTTCGAATCGGATCGGCACGCCGGTTGGCAGGTTGACATCAGCGATGTCTGCATCTGAGATGCCATCAAGGTGCTTGATGAGCGCCCGCAGGCTGTTGCCGTGGGCGACCACCAGCACGGTGTGGCCGGCGGCGAGATCAGGAACGATGCCGTCGTACCAGTAGGGGAGCATGCGGTCGACGACATCGGCGAGGCATTCCGAGGCGGGGAGCACATCGGCGGGCAGTGAGGCATAGCGCTCGTCGAAGCGGGGATGGCGCTCGTCGTCGAGTTCGAGGGCCGGGGGTGGGATGTCGTAGCTACGACGCCATTCGAAGACCTGGTCCTTGCCGTACTTCTCAGTGGTCTGCTTCTTGTCGAGACCCTGCAGGGCGCCGTAATGACGCTCGTTGAGGCGCCAGGAGCGACGAACCGGAACCCACAGACGCCCCATGGCATCGAGGGCCAGATTCGCGGTGCGGATTGCCCGGGTCTGCATGGAGGTGTGCAGCACGGTGGGGGCCACACCGGCATCGGCCATGGCACCACCGGCGGCGCTGGCTTCGGTGCGGCCCTGTTCGGTGAGATCGGCGTCGTACCAACCGGTGAAGAGGTTCTCGAGGTTCCAGGTGCTCTGACCATGGCGGAGGAGGATCAGCGTGGAGGACATGGTCGCCAGTCTGCCTCATGGGCTCGTCGGGGATGTTCGGCCCTGATGTGAAAAATCTGTCGGAATCGGGAATGATGGAGGCACTGGCAAAGTTGATATTATCACACTCAACTTTTCTGACTCACATCACTCATTCTCAGTAGCAGCAGTCCGAAACCCCCGATAGTCGAAATACCTGACATTCGAAATCCCCTGCAGTCCGAAACACACAGTCCGCAACACACAGTCCGAAACCCCCCACATTCAGATTCACCGAAAGAGGAGCATCATGCCCAAGGCAGTCGGTATCGATCTCGGTACCACCAACTCAGTCGTCTCCGTCCTTGAAGCTGGCGATCCCGTCGTCATCCCCAACGCCGAGGGGAGCCGCACCACCCCGTCGGTCGTGGCCTTCGCCAAGAACGGTGAGGTCCTCGTGGGTGAGGTGGCCAAGCGTCAGGCCATCACCAACCCCGACCGCACCATCCGTTCGGTCAAGCGTCATGTCGGCACCAACTGGACCACCGATATCGATGGCAAGGCGTATACCTCGCAAGAGATCTCGGCCCGCACGCTCATGAAGCTCAAGCGTGACGCCGAGGCCTATCTCGGCGACACCGTCACGCAGGCCGTCATCACCGTCCCCGCGTACTTCGACGACGCCCAGCGCACCGCCACCAAGGAGGCCGGTCAGATCGCCGGGCTCGAGGTGTTGCGCATCATCAACGAGCCCACCGCAGCCGCGCTCGCCTATGGCCTCGATAAGGAAGGCACCGACCAGACCATCCTCGTGTTCGACCTCGGGGGCGGAACCTTCGACGTGTCCGTGCTCGAGATCGGCGACGGCGTGTTCGAGGTCAAGTCCACCCATGGCGACACCAAGCTCGGTGGCGATGACTGGGACGACCGCATCATCAACTGGATGGTCGATTCCTTCAAAGCCGCCCACGGTGTGGATCTGGCCAAGGACAACATGGCCACCCAGCGTCTGAAGGAAGCGGCCGAGAAGGCCAAGATCGAGCTCTCGCAGGTGCAGCAGACCCAGATCAACCTTCCGTTCATCACCGCCACCCCCGACGGTCCGCTCCATCTCGATGAGCAGCTCACCCGCGCCAAGTTCCAGGAGATCACCTCGGATCTTCTCGAGCGTTGCCGCATCCCGTTCGAGCAGGCCATCAAGGACGCCGGTCTCACCAAGGGCGATGTCGATCACGTCGTGCTCGTGGGCGGCTCCACCCGTATGCCGGCCGTTGTCGATCTCGTCAAGGAGATGACCGGGAATGACCCCCATAAGGGTGTGAACCCCGACGAGGTCGTGGCCATCGGTGCTGCCGTGCAGGCCGGCGTGCTCAAGGGAGAGGTCAAGGACGTCCTGCTGCTCGACGTCACCCCGCTCTCGCTCGGCATCGAGACCAAGGGCTCGGTCATGACCAAGCTCATCGAGCGCAACACCACCATCCCCACCCGTCGCACCGAGGTGTTCACCACTGCTGAGGACAACCAGTCCTCGGTGGAGATCCACGTGCTGCAGGGTGAGCGCGAGATGGCGGACTTCAACAAGACCCTCGGCAAGTTCCAGCTCGTCGATCTGCCTCCCGCCCCGCGTGGCATCCCGCAGATCGAGGTCACGTTCGACATCGACGCCAACGGCATCGTGCATGTGTCGGCCAAGGACCGGGCCACCAACAAGGAACAGTCCATGACCATCACCGGTCAGTCCTCGCTCTCGAAGGACGCCATCGATCAGATGGTGAAGGACGCCGAAGCCCATGCCGAGGAGGATCGTCAGCGCCGTGAGGAAGCCGACATCCGCAACTCTGCCGACTCGCTCGTGTACCAGACCGAGAAGCTTCTCAAGGACCAGGGCGACAAGATCACGGCCGAGGAACGGGCCAATGTCGAGACCAAGTTGGCCGATCTCAAGACCGCCATCAGCGGCTCGGAGCTCGAGACCATCAAGTCGGCCACCGAAACGCTCATGACCGCCAGCCAGGAGTTCACGCAGAAGCTCTATGAGCAGGCTGCAGCCAACGAGAGCGCCGGTGCTGCCGGTGGCGCAAGTTCCGCTCCCAGCGACGACGAGGTCGTCGATGCCGAGATCGTCGACGACGAGGGCAACTGACCATGACCGACACGCAAGGCGACGCCGCCGGATCCGATCCGGCGGCGGAACCAACGGACGACGAACTGCTCGAAGCCGCTGCTGGTGGCGAGCAGTCATTCGATGCGACCGCCGATGGCGACGCCTCGAACGGCGACACCGATCTTGTCGATGTCGCCGCGCTCATTGCCGAGCGCGACGACTTCCGCGACACGCTCCTGCGGGTCAAAGCCGAGTTCGACAACCATCGCAAGCGGGTGGCCCGCGACGACATCGAGAAGCGCGAGCAGGCCGGCGCAGTACTGGCCGAGAAGCTGCTCGTGGTGCTCGATGCGTGCGATGCCGCTATCGCTCACGGCTCGACCGATGTCGAACCCATCGCCAAGATGCTCGGCGAACTGCTCGAGCGCGAAGGCCTGGAATGGGTCATGCCCGCCGGCGAACCCTTCGACCCGAACCAGCATGAGGCCGTGATGCATGAACCGGGCGAAGGCGGCGACCCCGTCGTGCTCGAAACTTTGCGCATCGGGTATCGCTGGAAGGGTCGCGTGCTGCGACCAGCCATGGTCAAGGTTCAGGGCTAGGTCGACTGCGACATGGCCCCTCAGCGCGAGTGGTTCGAGAAGGACTACTACAAGGTCCTTGGTGTGTCGGAGAAGGCTCCGGCCAAGGACATCACGCGCGCCTATCGCAAGCTCGCCCGCGAACTGCATCCCGATGCCAATCCCGGCGACGCCTCCTCCGAGGAGAAGTTCAAGGAGGTCTCTGCCGCCTACGACGTCGTGGGCGACGAGACCAAGCGCAAGGAGTATGACGAGGTCCGCACCATGGGCCCGATGGGTGCCGCCGGTTTCGGTGGCCCCGGTGGCGGCGCCGGATTCCGTCCCGGTCCCGGCGGCTTCAACTTCGAAGGTGGCGACATCTCCGATCTGCTCGGCGGCATGTTCGGTGGCGGTGGAGGCGGCCGACGCGGTGGTCGCCCGGGACGCGGCACCGGCCCGCAGCGCGGTGCTGATCTCGAGGCCTCGTTGCATCTGCCGTTCCGCGAGGCAGTGGCCGGTGTCGAAACCTCTCTGCACATCACCAGCGATATGCCGTGCAGCACGTGTCACGGTTCGGGTTCCCGGCCCGGCACTTCACGCACCACCTGTGGCAATTGCCATGGCCGTGGAGTGCTCGATGACAACCAGGGCATGTTCTCGTTCTCCCAACCCTGCGGAGCCTGCAGCGGTGAGGGTTCGATCATCACCGATCCGTGCCCGGGTTGTCGCGGGCGCGGCATCGAACGCCGGGCCCGCGAGGTGCGCGTGCGCATTCCTGCCGGCGTTGCCGACGGTCAGCGCATACGTCTTGCCGGTCGTGGTGGCGCGGGGCGCAATGGTGGCCCGGCCGGTGATCTCCATGTGCTCGTGCATGTCGATGCCGACGCGTTGTTCGGTCGCGATGGTCGCAACATCACGATCACGGTTCCGGTCACGTTCAGTGAACTCACCCTCGGCGTGAAACTCACCGTGCCCACGCTCGAGGACAAACCGGTCACCCTCAAGATTCCTGCCGGTACACCGAGCAACAAGGTCTTCCGGGTCAAGGGTCGCGGCGTGGCCACCAAGAAAGGCACCGGCGATCTGCTCGTCACCGTGCAGGTGGTGGTGCCCACCGATCTGTCCAAGGAGCAGCGCAGTGCCATCGAGGCGCTGGCCGACACGCTGCCTGCTGCATCGCGTGAGCATCTGGGGGTCTGACATGGCCGAGCCGCTCGATCCTTCTGCACAGGTCCGGGCCGTGTACGTCATTTCGATCGCCGCTGAGCTCTCGGGCATGCATCCGCAGACGCTGCGCATCTACGAACGCAAAGGTCTGTTGGAGCCGGCTCGTACCCAGGGTGGCAGCCGTCGCTATAGCGAGGCCGATATCACGATGCTCCGGCGTATCCAGGAACTCACCGACGAGGGACTCAACCTCGCCGGCGTGAAACGGGTGCTGGCTCTCGAAGCTCGTCTATCAGCCCTCGAAACCGAACTGCACCAGGTCCGCGCCGAAGCTGCTCGTGCGGTTGATGAAACTCATCGCAGTTATCGCCGCGACCTCGTACCGGTGCAGCAGGCGGTCGCCCGCTACAACGAGGCGGCGCATGTGCTGCGTCGTCTCTCCGGTCAGTGACCGTTCACGTTCGTTTCCGCACTCTTCGCACTTGATCCACTCACAGACCTTCGACGCACAGACCTTCCACTGACACACCTTCCACGCACACACCTTCCACTGACACAGCAGGAGAGTGACACCACGTCATGGCACTTGATCCGAACCGCTGGACGCTCAAGACCCAGGACGCCGTCAACGTAGCCATTGCCGACGCTCGCACGTTGAGCAATCCGGAGGTCACGCCCGATCATCTGCTCATGGCGTTGCTGGGTCAGGAGGAGGGGATCGTGCTGCCGTTGCTGCAGAAGGTGGGCATCGCCCCCGGGCAGCTTCGGGCCCGCACAAAGGAGGCCATCGATGCACTGCCGAAGGCCTACGGCGGGGAGTCCCGGGTGGGTCGCGACTTCACGGCACTGTTCGATCGGGCCGATGAGTCGCGCCGCGAACTGCACGATGAGTACCTCTCCACCGAGCATCTGCTGCTGGCGTTCGGTGATCGGTTGGGTGCCGATCGTGAGCAGCTGTTGCTGGCGCTCGCCGATGTGCGTGGCAGCCATCGGGTCACCAGTCAGAACCCCGAGGAGCAGTACCAAGCGCTCGAGAAGTACGGCCGCGATCTCACCGAAGCAGCGCGGGACGGAAAGATCGATCCCGTCATTGGTCGTGACGATGAGATCCGTCGGGTCATCCAGGTGCTGTCGCGTCGCACCAAGAACAATCCGGTGCTCATCGGTGAACCCGGTGTGGGCAAGACCGCGATTGTCGAAGGTCTGGCCCGCCGCATCGTTGAAGGCGATGTGCCCGAGAGTCTGCGCAACAAGCGACTCATCTCGCTCGATCTTTCCTCGATGGTTGCGGGCGCCAAATATCGCGGTGAGTTCGAGGAACGTTTGAAGGCGGTACTCAAGGAGATCACCGACTCCGAGGGTGAGGTCATCACGTTCATCGACGAGATGCACACGGTGGTCGGTGCTGGTGCTGCCGAAGGTTCGATGGACGCCGGCAACATGCTCAAGCCGCTGCTGGCCCGCGGTCAGCTGCGCATGGTGGGTGCCACCACGCTCGACGAGTTCCGCAAGTACATCGAGAAGGACCCCGCGCTCGAGCGTCGCTTCCAGCAGGTGTTCGTGGATCAACCCTCGGTCGAGGACACCATCGCCATCCTGCGCGGCCTCAAGGAGCGCTACGAGGTGCATCACGGCGTGCGTATCCAGGACGCAGCGCTCGTGGCCGCCGCCGTGCTCTCTGATCGCTATCTCACCGGCCGCTTCCTTCCCGACAAGGCCATCGATCTCGTCGATGAATCGGCCTCGAAGTTGCGCATCGAGATCGACTCCATGCCCACCGAGATCGATGTTGTTGAACGACGCATCCGGCAGCTCGAGATCGAACGGGTGGCGTTGGCGAAGGAAACGGATGTGCCTTCCATCGAGCGGCTGGCCCTGCTCGACGAAGAGCTCGCCAATCTCACCGAGCAGATCGATGGCATGAAGGCGCACTGGAACGCCGAGAAGGACGCCATCGATCGCATCCGCGACCTCAAGGAACAGCTCGAGGTGAAGCGCGGCGAGGTCGAGCGCGAAACCGATCTCGAGAAGGCCGCCGAGATCCGTTACGGCCAACTCCCCGAACTCGAACGACAGGTCGAAGCTGCGTCGGTGTCGCTCGATGAGCTGCAGTCCACCGAGAAGATGCTCAAGGAAGAGGTCGACGAGGAGGACATCGCCGAGGTCGTGAGCAAATGGACCGGTGTGCCCGTCAGCCGCCTCATGGAAGGCGAGATGGCCAAGCTCGTGCGGCTCGAAGACGTGCTCCATGAGCGCGTCATCGGTCAGGACGAAGCGGTCGTCGCCGTGGCCAACGCCATCCGTCGCAGCCGGGCCGGCCTGTCTGACCCCAATCGTCCCATCGGGTCGTTCCTGTTCATCGGCCCCACCGGTGTGGGCAAGACCGAACTCGCTCGGTCACTCGCCGACTTCCTCTTCGACGATGAGCGGGCCATGGTCCGCATCGACATGAGCGAGTACATGGAGAAGCACTCGGTGTCGCGACTCATCGGTGCTCCACCCGGCTATGTCGGTTACGACGCCGGCGGTCAGCTCACCGAACTCGTTCGTCGCCGGCCCTATGCGGTGGTGCTACTCGACGAGATCGAAAAGGCCCATCCCGACGTGTTCAACGTGCTGTTGCAACTGCTCGACGATGGTCGGCTCACCGATGGTCAGGGACGCACGGTGGACTTCACCAATGTGGTGCTGATCATGACCTCGAACCTCGCGGGCGACCCCACGCAGTTCTTCAAACCCGAGTTCATCAACCGCATCGACGACATCGTGAACTTCCGCTCGCTCACCGAGGCCGATCTCGAGCACATTGTCGATATCCAGCTCAAGGGACTCATCGAACGGCTGGCCCAGCGGCGCATCACCCTGCAGGTCACCGCCGCAGCCAAACACGCGCTGGCTGCCGATGGATTCGACCCTGCCTACGGCGCCCGGCCGCTCAAACGGGTCATCCAGCGCGAACTGGCCGACCGGTTGGCGCTCTCCATCCTCGAGGGCGAGTTCGGCGACGGCTCGGTCGTCACTGTCGATGCGGTCGACGGCGAGCTGGAAATACGGGGAGCACTGCCCGCCAGCCTCTAGCGTCCGTGCGTGCCTGACGCCACCACCGACCCCATCACCTCCGAACCGAACCCGGAACAGGGTCTTCCCACTGCGTCGCCGCGGGCGTTGCGCATCCGGTTGGTGGTGCTCACCTTCCTCATGCTGTTCGTGGAACTGGCGCTGATCCGGTGGCTCGGTGGCAGCGTCGTCTACCTCTCCTATTTCTCGAACATCGTGCTGCTGGGTTCGTTCCTCGGAGTCGGACTCGGCTTTTTGTGGGCCGGCCGCTCGGAGTTCTCGCTGTTGCGTTTCACCCCGTTGGTGCTCGGGGCACTCGTGCTGTTCGTGCATTTCGTGCCGGTCACCCTGCAGGCGGTGGGTACCGATCTCATCTTCTTCGGCCGTGAACTCAAGCCCAATGGTCCGCCGCGCGAAGTGCTGCTGCCGGCCATCTTCATCGTGGTGGCCGCTGTGCTGGCCTGCATCGGCGACGGCATCGCCCGCACGTTCCGTCAGCTGGCCAATCTCGACGCCTACCAGTTCGATCTCATCGGCAGCATCGTCGGCATTGTCATCTTCACGATCCTCGCCTTCGTCGGCGCCCAGCCCATCGTGTGGGGAACCGTTAGCGCGGTCATCCTGCTGTGGGCTCTCCGCCCGAAGAAGCTCGGCATGCTGGCGCTGGTGTGCTTGCCGCTGATTGCCATGCTCGGCACGCTCGGCGTTGAGTCCACCAAGTCCGGTGTGGCTTGGACCCCGTATTACAAGGCCAGTTACGCCGTGCTCGGGCCCAACGGCATCGGGGTGTTCGTCAACGGCATCCCGCACTGGTTCCAGGTCGATGAGACCAAAGAACCGATCTACAACACGATCTACGAGCGTCGGGCCGCCACCACGCCGCCCAAGAACGTGCTCGTCATCGGTGCCGGTAGCGGCAACGACGTGCAGAAGGCCCTTGATGAAGGCGCCGAACATATCGACGCCGTCGAGATCGATCGCCGTCTGCTCGACCTCGCCGCTGAGTATCACCCGAAGCATCCCTACGACGATCCGCGTGTGACTGTTCACGTCGACGACGGACGTGCCTTCCTCGAACAGACCGATCAGAAGTGGGACATGATCGTGCTGGCCCTGCCCGATTCGCTCACGCTTGTGCAGGGCGCCTCGTCGGTGCGGCTCGAGAGTTTCCTGTTCACCAAGGAAGCCGCTGAGTCCTATCAGGCGCATCTCACCGACGACGGCGTGTTCGCCATGTACAACAACTACCGCGAGTTCTGGTTGGTGGATCGTTATGCCAACACTCTCGAGCAGACCTTCGGTACGTCGCCGTGCGTGACCCATCTCGAGAATCGCGGTCAGGCGGTCATCACGGTGAGCGTGCAGCCCGATGCGATCGACTGCCCGGCCCAGGACCAGTGGATCCATGACGCCAGCACGCCGGCTCCCGTCAACGACGATCGACCGTTCCCGTATCTGAAGAACCCGTCGATCCCGTCGTTCTATCTGGTGGCCCTCGGCCTCATCCTGCTGGTGTCGTTCCTGAGCGTGCGCCTCGTGGGCGGGCCGCTGCGGGGTATGGGCGCCTACACCGATCTGTTCTTCATGGGTGTGGCGTTCCTTTTGCTCGAGACCAAGAACGTGGTGCAGTTCGCCCTGCTGTTCGGCACCACCTGGTTGGTGAATGCGCTGGTGTTCGGTGGCGTGCTGGTGGCGGTGCTGGGCGCGGTCACGCTGTCGAAGCGTGTTCGGGTGCGATCGCCGTGGATCCTCTACGGCCTGCTCGCCGGCTCCATCGTCATCAACTGGTTGATCCCCCAGCATCTGCTGCTCGATCTCCCCTTTGCGCTACGCCTCGTGGCCGCGGTGGTGCTGGCGTTCTCGCCGATCTTCCTGGCCAACATGGTGTTCTCGCAGCGGTTCCGCGATAGCGGCGACACCACCACTGCCTTCGCCGCGAATCTCATCGGCGCCATGGTCGGTGGCGTGCTCGAGTACGTCTCGCTGGTGGTCGGATACCGCAACCTGATGATCGTGGCGCTGGTGCTCTACGGCCTGGCGTTCCTGTTCGGGCGCCGCCACCTCGCTTCGGGCGCTGCTTCCACCGCAGCCTGAGGCCCAATCAACTGCGATTCCGCAAGGGCCAACAGGTAGTGTCTTCCGGTCCCCCAAACGCCTTCCCAGGAGTTCATCGTGCCAGCCACCGTCGTCGTCGGAACCCAGTGGGGTGACGAAGGGAAGGGCAAGTTCACCGATCTCTTCGCCCGGGATCAGCATCTGGTGGTTCGCTACCAGGGTGGACACAACGCTGGCCACACGCTCGTTGTCGACGGGGTCAGCTTCAAGCTGCAGCTCGTGCCCAGCGGCATCCTGTATCCGCACATCACGCCGGTCATCGGCAACGGTGTCGTGGTCGATCCCCGCGTGCTCATCACTGAGCTCGACATGCTCGAATCGAAGGGTGTCGACACCTCGAAACTGCGCATCAGCGGCAACGCGCATCTGATCCTCCCGTACCACCAGGAACTCGACAAGCTCACCGAGCGTCGTCTCGGCAAGAACAAGGTGGGCACCACCAAGCGCGGCATCGGCCCGGCCTATGCCGATAAGGCGGCCCGTGTTGGTCTGCGTGTGCAGGACCTTCTCGACCCGAAGATCTTCCGCCAGAAGCTCGAGGTGGTGCTGAAGGAGAAGAACGCCATCTTCGCCAAGGTGTTCAACCAGCTTCCGCTCGATGCTGATGTCATCGCCGATGAGTACCTGAATGTGTGTGCGCCGCGCCTTGCCCCGATGATCGGCGATTCGGTGGGCATCGTGCATGACGCGCTCGAAGCCGGCGAAAGCGTGCTGCTCGAAGGCGCACAGGCCACATTCCTTGATCTCGACCACGGCACCTATCCGTTCGTGACCTCTTCGAACCCGATCGCCGGTGGCGCCTGTGTCGGTGCCGGTATCGGCCCCCGCTACATCGACTCGGTGGTCGGCATCGCCAAGGCGTACGTCACCCGCGTGGGCGCTGGTCCGTTCCCCACCGAGCTCACTGACGAGATCGGCGACGCGCTCATCGACATCGGCCATGAGTACGGCACCAACACCGGACGTCGTCGTCGCACCGGCTGGCTCGACGCGGTGATGCTGCGTCATTCGGTTCGTCTCAACTCGTTGTCGGAGTTGGCTGTCACCAAGCTCGACGTGTTCGACACCTTCGACACCATCAAGATGTGCGTGGCCTACGAACTCGACGGCGAGATCTTCACGCAGCTGCCCTATCACCAGTCAGTCGTGCATCACGTCACGCCGGTGTACGAGGAGTTCCCCGGTTGGAAGTGCGATATCTCCGGCATCACCACTCGTGAAGAACTGCCGGCCGAGGCGCTCGCCTATCTCGTTGCCCTCGAGGCGCAGGTGGGTGTGCCCATCGGTCTTGTCGGTGTCGGTCCCGGCCGCGAGCAGTACCTGCGCTTCAACGTCTGATGAAGATCTGCGTCGTCGGTTCCGGCGGTCGTGAGCACGCGCTCGCCACGGTGCTGCGTCGTCATCACGAGGTCGTGGTCACGCCGGGCAATCCCGGCATCCCCGGTTCGGTGTCCACACCGGCCACCGAACTCGACGCTGATCTGTATGTGATCGGTCCCGAAGCACCGCTTGTGGCTGGTCTGGCCGACGAACTGCGAGCCATGGGACGGTTGGTCTTCGGCCCCGGTGCTGACGGGGCGCGCCTCGAAGGTTCGAAGGCGTGGATGAAAGACGTGCTGGTCGAGGCCGGTGTGCCCACCGCCGCGCATGGCACCTTCGATTCGATCGAACCGGCGTTTGCGTTTCTCGACACGCTCGACGGGCTCTATGTGGTGAAGACCGATGGTCTGGCCGCCGGCAAGGGCGTGGTGGTCACGACATCGATCGATGAGGCTCGCGACGCGGTGCGCGGCTACCTCTCGGGCGAAGCCTTCGGCGATGCCGGCCGCACGCTGGTGATCGAAGAGGGCCTCACCGGTCCCGAGGTATCGGTGCTGGCGATCTGCGATGGCACTCGTGCATTCGCGCTCGCTCCGGCCCAGGACTTCAAGCGCATCTTCGATGGCGACCTCGGCCCCAACACCGGTGGCATGGGCGCGTACTCGCCGGTTCCGGTGGCCACTGACGATGTCGTGGCCATGGTGATGAACGATTGCGTTGCGCCCACTCTGGCCACATTGCGAGCCAAAGGCATCGACTATCGCGGCGTGCTCTACGCCGGTCTCATGCTTACGCCCACCGGCCCGAAGATGCTCGAGTACAACGTGCGGTTCGGCGATCCGGAAACCCAGGTTGTGCTGCCCCGACTCACCAGTGATCTCGGCGAACTGCTGGCCCAGGCCGCGGCCGGCGAACTGCGTGATGCCCCCACCTTCGACGACGGCGCTGCGGTCACCGTGGTCTGCGCCGCCGAGGGTTACCCGCGTGATGTGCGCACCGGCGATGTCATCGAAGGACTCGATGCCGCCTCGGCCGTCGAAGGCGTGAGCGTGTTCTGCGCCGGGGTCAGCGCCGATACTGATGGCCGACTGATCACCGCTGGTGGTCGCGTGCTCGCAGTCACCGGACAGGGCGTCGATATTGCCGCCGCCCGCAGCCGGGCGTTCGAGGCTGTCGGTCATATCTCGTGGCCCGGTCTCCAGCACCGCAACGACATCGCTGCATCTGCGAGTATCTGAATCACACTGTTGTCAAAGTTCCGGCGTCGCATCGGCGTCGGTCACTACCCCGAGGAGAAGCTCCGATGAAGGTCGCCGTGCTGATGGGATCGCCGAATGATCGCGACAAGATGCAGCCTGCGGTCGACACGCTCGACCAGTTCGGCATCGAGGCCGATGTGCGTGTGCTCTCCGCTCATCGCAATCCCGCCGAGGTCACCGCGCTGGCTACCTCAGCCCGGGCCGATGGGTATGTGGCGTTCATCTGTGGCGCCGGTATGGCCGCACATCTCGCCGGAGTCGTTGCCGCCCACACCACATTGCCGGTGGTGGGTGTGCCGCTGTCGGGTGGAGCCATCAACGGTGTCGACGCGCTGTATTCGACGGTGCAGATGCCCAAGGGCATCCCGGTGGCCACGGTTGCCATCGACGGTTCGCTCAATGCCGCTCTGCTCGTGGTCGAGATGCTGGCCATCACCGACACCGGTCTGCAGGAGAAGCTCATCGAAGACCGCGCCCGCCGCGCTCAGGGCTAAAGTCCTACCGACGTTGCTGCTTGGTGAGCCCTCGCCTTCGAGAGGCTGTAGCTAATCTGAGATGCGGTTTCGTGTTCGACGCAATGTCCGTGACTCGCTCGCACGTCGCAGAAGCTCCTGCAGTGCTGGGGTGGTGTCGAACTCGCGCTGCGCCTCGGTGCTGGTCATGATCGATTCCTTGGGTCGTCTACTCGTGCTGGAATTTCCTGTGGTGGGTGACTGACTCAGTCGTCAGTGCTCGCAGTGGTCAGGGATCGACGGACGTTCAGCAGGTAGTACAGCGAGTACAGCCCGCCGATCGGGCCGCAGATGACCGCGAACCCGATGATCGAGATGATCCAGTTCCGTTTGGTCATCGCCGTTGGTTCGAACGCTGAGGCTGGGCGACGGGATGCATCGACCACGCTCCAGGCCACGAGTCCGAAGATCACCGCCGAGAGACACCACCAGAGGTACTGCACTCGGTCATTGTGCCCCGTGATCGGCGATCGGTGTGGGAATCGTTCGAGGTCGGCAGTGGCGCGTGTCGTAGCCTGAGGGGTGCGCCCGCTGCGGGTGCATGAGGAGAGTCCATGGCCCCCACATCCGTGCCCAACGTCCTGGCCGCCCGCTATGCGAGCCCCGAGATGGCACGCGTGTGGTCCCCGGAGCACAAGGTGGTGCTGGAACGCCAGCTGTGGATCGCCGTGCTCGAGGCCCAGCGCGACCTCGGCATCGACGTCCCCGCCGAGGCGATCGAGGCCTATCGCTCGGTCATCGACCAGGTCGATCTCGCCTCCATCGACGCCCGTGAGCGCGTCACCCGTCATGACGTGAAGGCCCGCATCGACGAGTTCTGTGCGCTCGCCGGCCACGAGCAGATCCACAAGGGCATGACGTCTCGCGATCTCACCGAGAACGTCGAACAACTGCAGGTGCGAGCCGCGCTCGTGCTGGTGCGTGGTCGCATGCTCGCCGCCCTCGCCCGTCTCGCCGAACGCGCCGCCGAGAACGCCACGGTGGTCATGACTGGTCGATCGCACAACGTGCCCGCGCAGGCCACCACGCTCGGCAAGCGCTTCGCGAACGCCGGTGAGGAACTGCTGCAGGCCCTCCATCGCGTCGATGATCTGCTGGCCCGCTATCCGCTGCGGGGCATCAAGGGCCCCGTGGGCACCCAGCAGGACATGCTCGATCTGCTCGACGGCGACGACTCGCAACTCGCCGAGCTCGAGACCCGCATCGCCACCGGCCTCGGCTTCAGTGCCGTGCTCACCAATGTCGGTCAGGTGTACCCGCGTTCGCTCGATCTCGATGTGGTCTCGGCGCTGGTGCAGGCCGCTGCTGGGCCCGCTGATCTCGCGCTCACCATCCGGCTCATGGCCGGGCAGGAGCTCGCCACCGAAGGGTTCCAGCCCGGACAGGTCGGCTCCTCGGCCATGCCCCACAAGATGAACAGCCGCAGCTGCGAGCGCATCGGCGGGTTCCTCACCATCCTGCGCGGGCACCTCACCATGGTCGCGGCGCTCGCCGGCGATCAGTGGAACGAGGGCGATGTGTCCTGCTCGGTCGTGCGTCGCGTGGCGCTGCCCGATGCGTTCCTCGCCATCGACGGCCTCTTCGAGACCTTCCTCACCGTGCTCGACGACTTCGGTGCGTATCCCGCGGTGATCGAGCGAGAGCTCGATCGGTACCTCCCGTTCCTCGCCACCACCAAGGTGCTCATGGCCGCCGTGCGTCACGGCGTGGGGCGCGAACAAGCCCATGAGGCGATCAAGGAACATGCTGTTACTGCTGCGCTGCGACTGCGTGAGCAGGGGGCCGAGGGCAACGACCTGCTCGACCGTCTCGGTGCCGATTCGCGGCTCGGTCTCGACAGCGGCGAACTCGAATCGGTGCTGGCCAGTCCGCTCGACTTCGTGGGCTCCGCGCCCGCACAGGTCGCCGCGTTCGTCGCCACGATCGATTTGCTCGTGTCGGCTGATCCCGCTGCCGCGGGGTACCGTCCGGGTTCGATCCTCTGAGGATCGCGGCGATCGAGCAGAGCGATCTCGTGTGATTCAGGCGGGCGAGGGGCGAGTCGAGATGCGTTCGCGACGGATCAGTCTGGTGATCTGCTCGTGGCACTCGCCGTTGTCGGAGGCGGATGGTTGGTCTCGAGCCGACGGTCCGCCGACAAGTCCGCTGCTGATTCCGAGGCGGTTCGAGTCTCACTGCAGCTGCGGGGTGCGGTGCAGGATCTCGATCTGGTGAAGGTTTGGACTGCAGTGGCCATTGCGGAGGTCGATGGGCTCGCTCCGACGGAGTTCCCCGGAAAGCCCGAGATCGAAGGTGCCGTTCTCTGGTCGGTACCCGCAGTGCCGAGCAGAGTGGAGCTCACGTATCGCGTCGACACACATGGGGTCAGTCGGTGCGTCACGGCTACTGCTGTGTCGGGGGATCCGGTCACCGTCCACACGACGAACTGCTGACCTGGGACCTGACTACTTCAGCGCGGCGATCCCGTCGATCAATCGGAGGGCAGCGGACTCGGTCACGGGTCGTTGCGGCTCCCCGTCGATCGGAGGGTACGTATCTGATCCCGACGCCGTGTTCACCAGTTGGAAGGTGTAGAGCTGGTCGTTCACGATGAAGGTGCTGCGCACATACCAACGGCCCGATCGATCGTTCGTGAGGAACGTCTGATTCGGTACCGACGTACCGTTGAGTGAAGGAGAGGTCTTCAGTTCGCCGGTCGCCTTCGGGTCATAAGGATCGACACGAACGCCCAGGGTCCAGAGACCTGCGGTGAATCCGCAGCCGCTCGGATCGACCCCCAGAAACTTGGCGTCCGCGTCAAGTGCCTGTGTGACGACCTTCGCGTCAACAGCGCCACAGGACGCGGTAGGACCGAGATCCGGCGTGACGCCTAGTTCGGGATCAAGGGGCGTTTCGGTTATCAGTGGCGGTGCCACCGAAGGTTGCATCGTCGGCAATGGCGCAGGTGGGGTGGTTGTATCCGGCGTCATTGGGACTATGGGCAGCGTGGTGTCTGCCACTGGGCAATTGCTGCTACGCCCAGTACAAACCTGCTGCTGATTCAAATCCGCTGGCGACATCGCCCCGACTGACCCGCAGCCCAGTGCGGTTCCGCCAAGGAATCCAACTGTAGCAAGCCATCGAACCAACCTGGCCCAGCCGGGCGTGCGGAGCTCCGGACTTGTGGAGTCCAGTCCGGACGCCGAGTATCGCTTGCCCGTCTCGGAGTCGAACCCACCTGGCGTGTGTTCACCGATTTGATGCGGCATCCGCTGCCTCCTTGACGAGTGAACCGTCACGGGAATCCCATGCTTGGCGGGACAGATAGGTGATGCAGTCGTCCCAGTACCTACCCTTGAAGTAGTGGAACTTTGGCCGTCGACCGGTCTCTTCAAATGGGAGGTAGGCGTTCCGCTCCGAATAACGATTCATCATGGAGTTGTGAGTGAATTCAGGAACCTCCGCAAAGATCCCGTGCAGGTTCCAAACATCAAAGAGGTATTGGATGAAGATCTCCATGGCAAGAGCTCCGATCATGCGCCCTTGGGCAGACGTCGACATCACGGCGCCAAGGTGTACGTGCCCGCTTTGCAGGTTGGGCGCGTAACCCACAACCATCCCGACGGGCTCACCGGTTTGCTCGTTCCGGACGACGAATTGTACGAGAACGTCTGAATAGAGCTGCGCTACAAATACGTCAGGAGGCGGCACGGTACCTCGATAGCGCCAGAGGATGAGGTTCTCCTCTGACATCGCCAGTTCGTAAAGAAAGGGGTGGTCGGGCGGCAGTATTGGGGTCAATACCAAACCGCCACCTCGAAGTGACACACGAAGTTTCTCTCCCATTACGCCACCTTCCATGTCGTGCCGCTATGCAGAACGGTTCCGGTCCGGGTGTACCGCCAAGCCCCGACGTACATCTGGAAGTACCAATGCCAAGAGGCCCGCACGTTTCCGTTGCTCTTGTAGAGGGACATTCCTCCTGGACCACGATGGTCACCGGGAAGTGTCTGTAAAGGCGCAAGCCCCGACGCCGAATATGCAAAGTTCGGGTTGGTGTTCCCCCCGACGACCATGCACCGCGAGGCAGGTAACGGATTCGTTCCGCAACTGGAGCCGCCAGTCGCGTAGGGAGCAGTGCCTGGAGGCTCATTCCAGCATCCGGTCGAAAAGAACTGATAAAAATTGCCGTCCGCATCAAGGGTAATCGCAGGGTTCTCGACGAGTCGTCCGCTGCCAAGACATGAAGCTGTGTTCCATCCGACATCAGCGCCCTTGAGGGCGTCTCTGCGGGTCGAGAAGTCGCCGAAACCGCCCGCCGCAGTCCGGACAATCGAGATCCCGGAGTCGTTGCCGCTCGAAATCGCGTCATCTCGATAGGCCACATACATCCGCCCATTCGATGTGAATGGGTCCGGATCAATTGCCCAACGCCCTGACGACGGGCAAGCCCACTCTGACTGGCTCTTATAGGGGCCGGTGACCGAATTCGACGTGGCTCGTCCCACACAGCGCTGAACGGTCCCAGCTTTGAGCGCGGAGTAGTACATATAGAAGGTACCGCCGAAGTACTCGACTCCCGGCGCCCAAATGTCGCTGTTCACATCGGCCCACAGACCGGGACCGAACGGCATCGCATCCCCGGAATAGCACTTCTGGCCGACGTTGCTGCCGCCGGCCCCCGCGGCGACTGGGGTGGCTGTCACGTAGGGGACGTAGTACGGCCCGCCACCTGCGGTTCCGCAGGCATCTGTGCCGGCTTCAGTGGAACCGAAGGTGTATTCGGTTCCCTGCCAGTAGAACGTGTCAGGGTCAGCAAGCGCCGCCCTCGTGCTGGCGGTGTAGGTCGTTTGCCCGATAGCCCCGGAAGGACGCGAGACTGCGAGCGTCCCCACGATGGACGCAGCAGCAGTCACGGAGGTTATGCATCGCTTCATGAACTTGCCGCGTCGTCGTCGGCGCTCTCTGCGCATTGATCGCAACATTCTGTCTACCCGCCTCTCTGAATCGGCCTTGGTTTCCGGGAGACTTTTTCGCTTGGTTTTCTCAGGCCGCTTTGGCTTGATGTGAGCCAGAGTACACAGCTTCAACTTCCGATGGTGTCTAATCTGCGAGTTCGGAGTGGAGACGTTCCTCGTTGAACCAAAAGACCCATGCGCAGGTGGCGATCTCGAGATCATCAAGACCTTTCCAGTGCCCGCCGTTGTCGGCCAAGACCGCCGGGTTTCTGTGCAGCTCGGTTTTGAAGATCCCCATGACTGATTCGGCCATTGCGTTATCGTAAGAAGCACCGACTGTGCCGATCGAAGCCGACACTCCGAGTTCGTCAATTCGGTCGGTGTAGCTCACCCTCGTGTATCGAGATCCGGCGTCCGTGTGACAGATCAGTCCATCGAGTTTTGTGCCTCGCGTCCAGGCCGCCATGTTGAGTGCGTCCACTACGAGTGACGCCGTCATGGACTTAGACGCCTTCCAGCCCACAAGCCGGCGAGAAAACACGTCGATGATGAAAGCCACGTAAACAATCCCCGACCACGCTTAGATTCCAGCGTTCGTCGCCACGATCGATTTGCTCGTGTCGGCTGACCCCGCTGCTGCCGGGTATCGTCCGGGTTCGATCCTCTAGTTCCGACGGCCGCTGCTCGTGGCCGACCCGAAAGGCCCGCCCGTGACCACCGAGGAACTCCCGCACATCTATTCAGGCAAGGTGCGAGACATCTACGACGCCGGCGACGGTCGTCTGCTTATGGTCACCTCCGACCGTCTGTCGGCCTTCGACGTCGTCATGGCCGAACCCATCCCCGACAAGGGCCGGGTGCTCACCGCCATGAGTGCGTTCTGGTTCGAACAGTTCGGTGGCCTCGTCGGCAGTCATCTGCTTTCCACCTCGCTGGCTGACGTTCCCGCCTCGGCCCAGAAGCCGGAGTGGGAGGGCCGCATCATGTTGTGTCGTCGGGCCGAGATGCTGCCCATCGAATGCATCGTGCGTGGCTACCTCACTGGTTCAGCATGGAAGGAGTACCGCACCAGCGGAACCATGCACGGCCAGGTGCTACCCGAGGGTCTGCTCGAGTCCTCGAAGCTGCCCGAGCCGGTGTTCACCCCCTCGACCAAAGCCGCCGAGGGTCATGACGAGAACATCTCGTTCGAGGCCGCTGTCGAACTCATCGGCCCGGAACTGGCTGAGCGAGCCCGGTCGGTGTCGATCGAGCTCTACACCCGCGGCGCCGAATGGGCCGCCGAGCGGGGCATCCTCATTGCCGATACCAAGTTCGAGCTCGGTCTCATCGATGGCGAACTCGTACTGGCCGACGAAGTGCTCACCCCCGACTCCTCCCGGTTCTGGCCGGCCGCCGACTGGCAGCCCGGTTCCACGCCACCCAGCTTCGACAAGCAGCCGGTGCGCGATTACCTCGACGGACTCGATTGGGACAAGCAGCCCCCGGCACCGCCATTGCCGGCTGAGGTGGTCGACACCACCAGCGCCCGCTACATCGACGCCTATGAGCGCATCACCGGTCGGTCCTTCGCCGACTGGCACGGCTGATCGAATCGTTCGCGGCCGCCCCGCCCCGGCGCAGTTGGTCGATAGACATCCTCAGAAGTCGAGGTCTTCGGCACTCGGCGCATTCGTGACGACCGACCGCACCGCAGTCGGTCGCTGCTGTGCGACGATGTGAGCATGATCTTCTCAGTGCAGGTCGAGGTCCGACTCCGTCCCGGGATCGCCGATCCGCAGGGCTCCACCATCGAGCGCGCCATCCCCACACTCGGCGTCGCCGGTGTCACTGGTGTGCGAGTGGGCAAGTTCATCCGCTTCGACATCGACGCTGCCGATGAAGCCAGCGCCCGGGCCAGTGTCGAGGATCTCTGCCGTCGGTTCCTCACCAATCCCGTCATCGAGGACTCCTTCATCGAACTCTCGGCGGGGGCAGCTTCGTGAGTCCCCGCGTCGGGGTGGTGCTCTTCCCCGGATCGAACTGCGAGCAGGACATGATCGAGGCCATGGGTCTCGTGGGCGCCGAGCCCGAGATCCTCTGGCACGGTGATGCCACCACCAAGGGTGTTGACGCCGTGATCGTGCCCGGCGGGTTCGCCCATGGCGACTATCTGCGCCCCGGTGCCATCGCCCGCTTCTCGCCGATCATGGGCGCAGTGTCAGAGTTCGCGGCGGCCGGTGGGCCGGTGGTCGGCATCTGCAACGGCTTCCAGGTGCTCACCGAGGCCGGCCTGCTGCCCGGTGCGCTGCAGAAGAACGCCGGTCTCAAGTTCGTCTGCACCATGGTCGAGCTGCGAGTGGAAAGCACCGACTCGGTGCTGACCCGTGGGGCCGAGGCCGGTTCGGTGCTGCGTGTGCCCATCAACCATTTCGAGGGCAATTACACCTGTGATGCCGACACGTTGGCGCAGTTGCGCGACGAGGATCGCATCGTGCTTCGCTATGTCGAGAATCCCAACGGTTCGATCGACGACATCGCCGGCATCTGCAACGAGGGCCGCAACGTGGTCGGCCTCATGCCGCACCCGGAACGGGCCACCTCCGAGCTGCTTGGCAGCATCGACGGTCTGCCGCTGCTGCGTTCGATCCTGAGCTGACCGGATCGGACCCGCGGGTCGCAGGCGGTTCAATCAGCGCGCCTTCGAGCCGAATGATTCGCTGCAGGTCTACATAGAAATCGCTACCGTGGGTCCTGTGACCGTCGACAGCCGACCACTTCGAGTGCCTATTCAAGAGGCCTCCAAGCGCGGGGTTTCTTGGTTGAACGACACCGCATCCGAGCGCCGCATCCTGCTCACCCGGTTCGGCCGCGTGAACGCAGTCATCGATTCGGCTGAACGCCTCGATGAAACCGCCGCCAAGGTGGAGGCCGCCCGCCGCGAGGTGGTGGAGCAGTTCGCTGATCTCGCCCTCGACCGTTCTTCGAAATGGTCCCTTGAAGATGTCTGCACGAAACTTGGCCTCGATGTTGA
>Ga0209598_10001255_pt1 | contig 20769 bp, 18 predicted proteins | sample M_140807_EF_Meta_FD_187317 | JGI IMG/M metagenome (GOLD analysis project Ga0209598, IMG submission 187317) | Freshwater microbial communities from Lake Montjoie, Canada to study carbon cycling - M_140807_EF_MetaG (SPAdes) (version 2) | ecosystem: Environmental > Aquatic > Freshwater > Lake...
TCGCTTGCCTTTAATACTTGATGATTAACGCCATATACAATCGTGGCATCCACATCATCTCCTCCTGGCGCAGAAATAAGAACTTTCTTGGCGCCCTGAGAAATATGAACCATCGCCTTCTCTTTTGTCGTAAAAGCACCGGAACACTCTAAAACGATATCCACTTGATGCTCACCCCACGGCGTCTCTAGAGGATTTCGGGTTGAGTACATTCGAATTCTATCGCCATTCACAACTAAGTAGTTACCATCTACGGCAACCGAAGCATTAAATTTACCGTGCGCTGAATCATATTGTGTAAGGTGCGCATTAATATCAATCCCACCAAGGCCATTAATAGCAACGACTTGTAAATCTGTACGATTTTCCTCATAAATCGCTCTTAGTACCATTCGACCAATACGGCCATACCCATTTATTGCAACTCGAATTGTCATCACGAATCCTTCATCTTGAACTATTAAAGATGTTCTATTTACTCATTAACAAGATTGCTCTTTATCAAATACTAATTACCAAGTATGTTGTGAACAGTTTTGGCAATATTGGACGCCGTTAAACCAAAATGCTCATACAGCACTCCAGCCGGAGCTGATTCACCAAAGGTATCTATCCCGTGCACAGCCGCGCAGCCATATTTCCACCAATAATCGGTGACGCCCGCTTCAATCGCAACTCTTGGTATGCCACTAGGTAAAACACTGGATTTATATTCTTTCGACTGGCGATCAAAAGTCGTTGTCGAGGGCATCGAAACAACTCTTGCTTTGATCCCTTCTGATGCAAGCAACTCTGCAGTTGACAGCGCTAAGCCAACTTCAGATCCTGTAGCGATTAAAACAACCTGGGGCTTTTTTGTATCCCGAACAATATACGCTCCATGATAGATATGCTCAATTTGCGTCGTATCTTTAACTAGATAAGGACAATTTTGGCGACTAAATATTAGACTCGTCGGCCCTGACCGTCTCTTTAAAGCACAAGCCCAAGCAACAGCAGCCTCGGTTGTGTCGGCGGGACGCCAAACGTCCATCAATGGAATCAGTCTTAGGCTTGCCACCTGCTCAACTGACTGATGCGTCGGTCCGTCTTCACCCAGTCCAATTGAATCATGGGTAAAAACAAAGATACTACGAATTTTCATCAGCGCAGCCATACGTAAGGCATTTTTACTGTAGTCTGAAAAAGTTAAGAAAGTTCCCCCAAACGGAATATAACCGCCGTGCAGCGTAATACCATTCATGATGGCGCTCATCCCGAATTCACGAACACCATAATTAATATGGTTACCCCACTGATTATTTCTTAAAGGCTTACAGGTTGACCAGTTAGTGAGGTTTGAGCCAGTCAAGTCAGCCGAGCCGCCTAAGAGTTCAGGCAATGCAGATGCTAACCCTTCAATGGCATTTTGACTAGATTTACGCGTCGCAATTGTTTGCTTTTGGTCCACAGTTTGCTGAATCAAGGCAACCACAGCCTTGTCAAAATCCTTTGGCAAATCGCCCAACATACGGCGCTTTAACGCACTAGATAAGTCTGGAAAAGCTTTTACATAGCCTTGCCACAAATCCTGCCAAAGAAGCTCTGCAGACGCACCCCTTTCTTGCGCATCCCAAAGGGCATATACTTCGCGAGGAACCTCAAATGGTGGGTACGGCCATCCAATTGCGGCCCTTGTAGCGGCAATTTCCTCGTCACCAAGCGGGCTACCATGTACCTTATCCGTATCTGCAAACTTGGGTGATCCTTCTCCAATTCTGGTTTTACAGGCAATTAAAGTAGGCTTACCATTTCTCATTGATTTGGCGTAGGCGATAGCACTTGAAACCTCCTGTGCATCATGGCCATTAATATTGGGTATTACATTCCACCCGTAAGCCTCGAAACGCTTTGGCGTATCTTCGGCAAACCAAGATACGACCCGGCCATCAATAGATATACCGTTATCGTCCCACAGAGCAATGAGCTTTCCTAAGCCAAGTGTTCCGGCTAAAGAACAGGCCTCATGACTAATCCCCTCCATCAAACAACCATCTCCTAAAAAAGCATAGGTATAGTGATTTATTACTTCATAGCCAGGTCGGTTGAATTCTTCTGCTAATAATTTTTCAGCCAAAGCCATCCCAACAGCATTTGTGATTCCCTGGCCTAAAGGCCCAGTGGTTGTTTCCACACCTGGTGTTATTTGATACTCTGGATGACCAGCAGTCTTACTATGCAGTTGCCTAAAATTTTTAATTTCAGACATGGGCAAGTCGTAACCAGTTAAATGCAAAACCGAATAAAGCAACATCGAGCCATGCCCATTCGATAAAACAAAACGGTCCCGATCCATCCATGAAGGATTTTTGGGGTTGTGCTTGAGGTGATCTCCCCAAAGCGCGACAGCAATATCTGCCATTCCCATCGGCATCCCCGGATGGCCAGAGTTGGCTTTTTGAACAGCGTCCATCGATAATGCACGAATTGCGTTGGCCATCAAGACTTTGTTTTCTGGGGAAATTTGAATAGGCATAAATATTCTTTGTAATGAGGACGCAGTTTGTTTAAAAGGCTATTTTAACATTTGGTTTTAGTCTAAGCCCTAAGTTTAATAATCGACGCGTTAGTTGCCTAGAAATATATTTAGGCCGGAGACTATTAAGTGCTCATCAGAATTGCGTAACTTTTTACTAAAAAGTAGCTTAATATGTATATCTATTAAGATGCCACATAAACTTGGTTCTCCCCCCTTTCATCAATACAAAACTCTTGAATTAATGTCTATTTTTTATCATCCAGGTGATTGGCAAATAAATCCCTCACAAGCCTCTGATTCGCTTCACCATCACCTTCGGGTTCGTCGTATTCATCAAGATGAAGTTTTTATGGTGTGCGATGGTCAGGGTCAAATAGCAACCGCTAAATTACATGACTCGTCTTCTGATAAAAAATCTTATTTAGAGTTGTTTGATATACACCCCGATACGCAAATGGAGTCCCCTTATCCGTTAACTCTAATTCAAGGATTGGTCAGCAATGAAAAAATGAACTGGTTAATAGAAAAAGCGGTTGAACTTGGTGTAACTAAAATAGTTCCAATCATTTCAAAGCGAAGCATAGTTCGTCTAGATGAACAACAAGCAAAAAAGAAAATATTACACTGGGAACAAATTATCATCGCAGCCTGTGAGCAATCAGGGCGAACTGTATTGCCAACGATTAATCCTCCTCTAACTCTCACCAACTTCTTAGCTAAGCCCTCGGAATCAGATCAATCTTTACGAGTTTTCCTGTCTCCTCACACTGAGATGAAGTTTGTGAGTATTATTAAACGCGCGCCTGGGCAAGGTCTGTCATTTCTGGTTGGCCCAGAAGGTGGCTTTTCGGATGATGAAAATATTCAAATTGAACAAGCTGGATATATTGCTGCTACTCTAGGTAAGCGTATTCTTAGAACAGAAACGGCTGGCATCGTTGCGATGTCAGCCGTTCATAGTCTTTGGGGAAGTTTTTAAGCTAGCTTAATTAGCAAATGAGTAAAAGACTCTATAGGGTACACGTCTTTCAGCCCAGTATTCAACAGCGTCCCTAAACACATCAAGAAGCGTTTCACGGGCATCTTTATCAAATTTCAACGTGCAAGGAAGACCCTCTAAAACCACTACAAACCCTGGTTGTGGTCCTGACTTATCAATCAAGGTAGTCAATGCGTCAAGTAAGGGATCGTAATTCTTGGCCTGTTGCCGAGTAAAGTGATAAGCCTTTGCAATTGAATCTAACACTTCACTTTTAGTAAAAGCATGGGCAGCGTTGGCGTACACAAAGTGCTGACCTAACTCACTCGCAGCCTCCATTAACTCGTCTGTTCTAAATGCACGAATCGATTGCACAATATTAGTTCTTACACTGCGTAACATCGCTGCTGGACCGCCGTCACGAACAGCTAAAGCTGCCCGCCAAGATGGTGCAGGCTTTTTTGGAGGTATCGCACTTAAATCTCTAAGGACATTACCTGGAGAATAAATCGTACTGCGATAAACAGGCGCAGGCGGCGGTGATGCCATATTGATATTGTTCATACCTCCATTCAAGGCATTGTGCATTGAACTGTTACTTGAGCAATCATTGGATGAACCGTGGCTGTGATCAACTGTCTGATCCTCTTCCCAGCCAGAGGTCGAGGCGTTTTCTTGAGTGTTCATAATCATAATGATTCAAGATTACTCTTTTCTGATTCTTTTGACAAGTACCCCAGATACAACAATTTACTAAGTTATTGATTTTATAAGGAATATAATTTAGTTTGCGTTCACTAACAGATTTAGAAAGGGTGGCTAGAGCCATATTTTCTGTAGAGATTCATACTCTATTCATGAAAAAAATGGTCTGATTATCCTCAAACCACCTCTTACAAAAGGGTTTTTTTCACTCCAACAACGGCTAAAGTGGCTACATTGACAATTCTTCTGACGGTTGAAGATGGTGTCAAAATCATCACTGATTTGGCAGCCCCTAACAAAATAGGTCCAATCGCTACGCCATTACTTGCTGAAACCTTTAAGAGGTTATACGAAATATTGGCAGCGTCAATATTCGGCATGACTAATAAATTCGCTTCACCAGCTAATAAGTTATCCTTCATCGTAGCTTTACGCACCGCACTATCGAGCGCACAGTCGCCGTGCATCTCACCTTCAATTTCTAATTCGGGATTCGTTTGACGAAGTATTTCTAAAACTTTTCTCATCTTTTCTGCCGATGGCATTTGTGAAGATCCAAAGTTCGAGTGCGATACTAATGCAACTTTTGGTGTAATACTAAAAGAGCGCATCTCAGCAGCAGCTAAACGCGTAATTTCTGCTAATTGCTCTGCGCTTGGATCATAATTAATATGCGTGTCTGCAATAAATATTTGACGATCAGGCAAAACTAAAGCATTCATAGCGGCGTAGATATCCGTGCCAGCTTGATGTCCAATAGTTACATCAATGTAATGAAGGTGTGCAGTTGGATTGCCAATAATGCCGCATATTAAACCGTCCGCTTGATCTTTTCGAACCATGAGAGCACCAATTAATGTATTCCTTCTGCGAACCTCTAGACGCGCATACGATTCTGTAACACCTTGGCGTTTAGTTAATTCATAAAAAGTTTGCCAGTAATCTTTATAGCGCTCATCATGCTCTGGATCGGTAATGGTGTAGTCCACATTCTTTTCTAAACGGAGTCCAAAACGCTCGATGCGCCGCTCTATAACTCCAGGTCTACCTACTAAAATTGGAGTAACAATGTTCTCATCAACTAAAACCTGCACAGCGCGCAGAATTTTTTCGTCCTCACCTTCACTAAAGACAATACGCTTTTGCTCTTTGGGTATTTTCTTTGCTGCAGCAAAGAGTGGCTTCATAATCGTGCCAGAGTGATAAACAAACTGCTGCAACTGGTCTTGATAAACTGAAAAATCGTGAATAGGCCGAGTCGCCACTCCGGAGTCCATCGCAGCCTTCGCAACTGCTGGAGCAATAATCGTAATTAATCGTGGATCAAAAGGCTTCGGTATTAAATACTCAGGCCCAAAAGTTAAGTTGGCTGTCCCGTATGCAGTCGCTACTATGTCGCTTTGCTCCGCTTGGGCAAGCTCTGCAACAGCATTTACAGCTGCAACTTCCATCTCGCGAGTAATTGTGGTGGCTCCAACATCTAAAGCTCCGCGAAAGATAAATGGAAAGCACAAGACATTATTCACTTGGTTTGGATAGTCAGTGCGGCCGGTTGCAATAATTGCATCAGGCCTGACTTCTTTAACATCTGCCGGAGTAATCTCTGGGTTGGGATTAGCCAAGACAAAAACGAGTGGGTTTGGTGCCATTTTTTTGACCATCTCCTGACTAACAACTCCGCCAGCGGATAAGCCTAATAAAATATCTGCCCCTTCAATAACCTCTGCTAACGTTCTAGTAGAAGTTTCTTTGGCAAAGACATCCTTATCCGGATCCATGAGTTCTTTGCGGCCAACATATACGACCCCTGCTAAATCTGTCACCCATATATTTTCAACTAACATGCCTAAATCAACCAATAAGTCCAAGCAAGCTAAAGCAGCCGCGCCAGCGCCAGAGGTCACTAACTTCACATCTTGAATTTTCTTACCAACAATTTTCAAGCCGTTAGTAATTGCTGCGCCAACTACAATGGCGGTTCCATGCTGGTCATCATGGAAAACCGGTATCTTCATGCGATCACGCAATTTTCGTTCGACGTAAAAACAGTCCGGCGCTTTAATATCTTCTAAATTAATCCCTCCAAAAGTCGGCTCTAAAGCTGCAATGATTTCAACTAACTTTTCTGGATCAGATTCATTAATTTCAATATCAAATACATCAATTCCAGCAAATTTTTTAAATAGAACGGCTTTACCTTCCATCACCGGCTTACTTGCTAAGGCACCTATATTGCCAAGACCAAGAACTGCTGAGCCATTTGTGATGACTCCAACCAAATTACCCCTTGCGGTATATTTAACCGCCGTTGCTGGATCTTTTACAATCTCTAAACAGGCAGAAGCAACGCCTGGGGTATATGCCAAAGCCAAGTCACGTTGATTGGTTAATTGTTTGGTGGGTGTAACTGAGATTTTTCCTGGAGTAGGAAACTCGTGATATCGAAGCGCCGCCTTGCGTAAAGCTTCTTGTTGATTCGTTAACGCTTTATTTGACTCTTCGCTCATTTTTTCCCCAGATTAATCTGCAACTCTTAAAATACTTTACGCCACGTTAAAGACATCTCCTACAATTACATATGACTATAGAAGATTCTAACCAGTTAGGTGAATTCGATCTCATCGCACGATTCTTTAATCGTCAATCACTCATGGGTAATCACAAGCCTCATGATATCTCATCTGCAAATTCTGTTCTGCTTGGGATTGGTGATGACTGCGCACTAATTAATCCACCCCCTACGGGGTATTGCCTGGCAATTACATCAGACATGCTAGTAGAAAATCGGCATTTTTTTAGTTCTGCCGATCCGGAAAAGTTGGGGCATAAATGCTTAGCAGTTAATCTATCTGATTTGGCCGCAATCGGAGCAAAACCTGTTGCTTATACCCTAAGCCTTGCATTACCTTACGTTAATGCACTTTGGTTGGCATCATTTGCAAAAGGGCTGCATCGATTAGCCGACTATCATGATTGTCAGCTCATTGGGGGAGACACCACTCAAGGTCCCTTAACGATCAGTATTACAGCTTTTGGGCATGTGCCGAACTCTCAATCTTTACGACGCAGCCAAGCCCAACTGGGTGATGATATTTGGCTTTCTAATGTTGTGGGCGATGCCCGCTATCTCCTTGGGGTACAGCGCGGCGAATGGCGACCAAGTCAAGTACTCGATTCGATTCAAGCACGACTTCATTGCCCCACGCCAAGGATTGAGCTTGGGATGGCTCTTCTAGGTATTGCACATGCAGCAATTGATCTATCCGACGGGCTACTGGGTGATTTAAAACATATCTTAATAGCTTCCAAATGGAATGCTCACATCTGGATTGATCAAATACCTACGTCTCAAATTGTAAGTGTACTATCCCCAGAGTTAAGACGTCTTTGTACTCTCAAAGGTGGAGATGATTATGAACTGTGCTTTACTGCCCCAGAAAAAAATCGCCAAATCATCAGTCAGATTAGCCAAGAATTAAAGGTTCCCCTTACCCGAATTGGCGTCATTACAAAAACGGGCTCCCACGATCAATTTGGCAAAATCGATCTAATCGATTCCCAGAACCATGTCTTACCTGCAGAATTAACACAGCAATATATGCGATCGTTTGATCATTTTCAGCACGAATCGTAATCCGGTGTACTGCAGAATAAATCTTTTTTTATACTTCTCATTGATTCATAATTTACTTGTATGCAAAAACCTCTGCTGAATTTTTATTGGATAAAAGATCGACCATGGCGCCTTTTGGCATTTGGTTTTGGGAGTGGTCTTAGTCGCTACGCACCTGGTACAGTTGGTACATTATGGGCTTGGGTAATTGGCCTAGGTTTTCCTCTGGCTTTTCCAAATAGCTTAGAGTCAGAAATTATTTTTTTATTATTCGTCGGATTTTTTGTAGGTATTTGGGCTTGTGGAAAATCTGGCGCGGAAATAAAAACGCCCGATCATTCGGGCATGGTTTGGGATGAAATGCTGGCGTTTTGGTTCATATTGATGATGATTTATCCAACCAGTTGGTTTTATCAATTACTCGCTTTTATACTTTTTCGATTCTTTGATATCGTCAAGCCTGGTCCAATTGCTTGGGTTGATCAATTTTTTAAAAATTGGCAGCCAACCTCTAGTCAAGAACCTTGGGCAGAATATGTTTATGGCCTCGGCGTGATGCTGGATGATATTTTAGCGGCCTGCTGTACTTTAATCTGTATTTCTATATTGATTCGTTTAGGGATTTAATTCACCCCAATCTCAGGCGTATTGGCTAAAATAGTTATCTGGACCACATAGCAAAATTGGAGAAACTAGTAGTTACATTCATCCGTTTCCCTGAGGTGTAGATGTGATAGCTGGTCTACCCACTAAACTAGTTCCTTTATTAGCCTTATTGTTAGCATTATTGCCACTGAAAGTTCACGCATGAGTAAGACCCTATTAGACAGTACTGTTGAACAAATAGCCCAAGTATTGCTTCATCATCAGCTTCGTCTGTGCACAGTAGAATCCTGCACAGGAGGGATGGTTAGCGCAGCCCTCACCGAACTAGCTGGTTCGAGTAAGTGGTTTGAGAGAGGCTATATTACCTATAGTAACGCGGCAAAACAGCTTGATTTAGGGGTGTCAATGGATTTGATACAAACTCAGGGTGCCGTCAGTATCTCTGTTGCAAAAGAGATGGCTCTGGGAGCCCTTCGAGTATCAGGGGCTAGTGTTTCTTTATCAGTCACTGGCGTAGCAGGCCCTTCGGGTGGGAGCTTAGAAAAGCCGGTTGGTTTTGTTTGCTTTGGTTGGGCATGGCTAAAAGATGGGCAGTCGTATAGCCATACTGAGGGTGTGCGTTTACTTGATCACCAGGCGATAATCTCCAACCAAACCCGCACTGATGTTCGGTTAAAGGCCAGAGATTATGCCCTGGCAGGTTTATTAAAGCAGCTTCACAAGGCCTTTAATCCTGATAGTGCATAACTCACCTGCTATCTTCCAAGGATCGTAAATACAATCAACGCCCTGGCCATCAATTACTCTGCTTTCGCTCCCGAGCTTTTCACAACAGCAGCCCATTTTGGAACTTCAGCCTGTAAGAACTTGCGAAAATCCGCTGCGCTGTTGTTTGAACTTGACATTCCAAGTTGTGCAAAACGCTCAATGATTTCTGGAGTTTCCATAGCCTGATTTAACGCCGTGTTGAATTTATCCACAATCACTTGGGGCGTGCCTGCTGGAAAAAAGAATCCAAACCACGTGTAATCATCAAAATCTTTATACCCAAATTCGGTTATGGATGGTACCTCTGGCAACAAAGGGGATCGTTTCGAACTCGTAACCGCTAAAGGAATCAATTTTCCGGCTTTAATCATTGGCACAGCTGGTGGCATGGATGTAGTCGCAATTTGTGTGTGGCCTGCAACGACTGCCGTAATTGCCGTTGCCGGCTGATACGGTGCGTGCACAATATCAATTTTTGCAATTGTCTTTAAACGCTCCATTGACAAATGAGTCGTCGTTCCAATGCCAGATGAGGCATAGTTCAAAGGACTTTTTTTAGCCATTTCGACTAACTCGGGCAACGTTTTAATCGATACGCCCGGATTTGCAGTAAATATATTGGGGGTCTTTGGGCCTAAAATAATAGGCGCAAAATCTTTTAAGGCATCGTATCCGGCGTTTGGATATAAAGAGGGGTTGACTGCAAAAGCGACACTATGTACTAAAACAGTATAGCCATCAGGCGCTGCTCTTTTTACTTGACTAGTGGCAATATTGCCGCCAGCTCCACCCTTGTTTTCAACCACAAAAGTTCCGCCAGTTAAGTCAGTCAAGCGCTGCGTTAAATTCCGCGCCACAATGTCCGTGGAAGCTCCAGGACCAAAGGCGACTACTAGACTAACCGGTTTGGCTTTAGGCCAATCAGTTTGGGCAATCGCACTGGGTAGAACAGCTACGCCAACCAAAGCAAAAAGAATATTTTTAGTAACTGTAGAAAGTCCTGCCATGCCGTTCTCCTAATTAAATTTTAATTCAATTAGAGTGTAATGCCATCTCGTATTTCTGGGTATCCCTAGCCTAAATAAACTTTTACGGCCTCGCGAATCGAATTTCTCGTTTCTATAGCAATGCGCCTTGCTTCACTTGCAAAGTTTGTATCACTACTGGCATATAAAATTGTCCGAGAGGAGTTGATTAACAAGTTTTCCCCTTTGCCTGCCTGCACGGTCGCAGGTATATCCCCTCCTTGAGCGCCGATTCCTGGAATAAGTAAAGGCATCTTCCCAACGATCGTCCGCACGCGGCTAATTTCCTCAGGAAATGTTGCCCCAACGACTAAACCAATTTGTCCATTTGCGTTCCATTGTTGCGAAGCCATTTGAGCTACTTTTGCATATAAAGGTACTAAGGCCTTGGTCTTCTCATCTTGTACCTCTAGAAATTGAATATCTGACCCGCCTGGATTAGATGTTCGGCACAACACAAAGACACCCTTCTGGGCATAAGCTAGATAAGGTTCAATGGAATCAAAACCCATATATGGATTGACCGTAATTGCATCAGCCTGATAGCGCTCAAATGCCTCCATGGCGTAATGTGTCGCAGTCGTACCAATATCCCCTCGCTTAGCATCCAAAATAACCGGGATATGGGGATACTGCTCATGAATATAGCTAATTAAATTCTCTAGCTGAGTCTCTGCATGCGCTGAAGAAAAATATGCAATCTGTGGCTTAAAAGCGCATACCAAGTCAGCAGTAGCATCAACAATCGCTCGGCAAAATGCATAGATCGCACCCCCATGTCCGGTGAGGGACGGTGGAAATCGGCTTGGGTCCGGGTCTAGCCCAATACATAACATCGTATCCTGAGAAATGAGGGCCGCTTGGTACTTTTCTATGAAGGTAGAAGCACTACTATGCTGAGGGGATTTATTCGCCGTTTTCATAAATTCAGTCCTATTTCTTTTCGTTAATATAAACTCTCTATAGATTCTAGTTAAGAAGTTACTTTTTGGGCATTCATTATGATTAATTTATTCACCCTGCAAAACGGTCGGTTGGCTCAAGAGCAAGTAGAAGACCGTAGTGAATTACAAAACTACCATAACCCAATTTGGATTGACGCTATTGAACCCGATGAAGAAGAACTGGGTTGGATTAAAGATGCTTTTGGCGTTTCTCTCCCAGAACTCGAGGAATTAGGCGACCTCGAGGCTTCTGCGCGTTATTTTGAGGGGGAAGACGGCTACTTACATATTCGAACAGACTTTTTACTCGATGAAGATGATGTCTCACGTAACGTCCGTGTAGCTTTTATTCTGGCAAATAATACGCTTTTCTCAATCCATGATGAGGATCTCCCCGTCTTTAGACTAGTCAGAATGCGCGCTCGCTTACGTCCGGGTTCAGTTAATGACGCTAAAGATGTCTTACTGGATTTGTATTCAACGGACGCGGAATATTCTGCCGACTCACTAGAAGAAGTCTATGAAAATCTTGAGGAAGCAGGTAAGCGCGTTCTCTCCAATACAGTCACCGATCAAATTGCAGCTGAAGTTTTAGAAACTATTGCCAAAGAAGAAGACGTTAACGGTCGAATTCGACGAAATGTCATGGATACTAGGCGAGCACTTTCCTATCTCATGCGCAGTAAATTACTATCAGATACTCAGCAAGAAGAAGCCAGACTCATTTTGAGGGATATCGATTCACTAGAAAACCATACAGCTTTTCTGTTTGATAAGATAAACTTTTTAATGGATGCGACAGTCGGTTTTATTAATATCAATCAAAATAAAATTATCAAAATTTTTGCGGTGGTGTCAGTTGGCCTCATGCCACCTACTCTCTTAGCAAGTATTTGGGGTATGAATTTTGAATTTATGCCGGAATTAAAGTCGATGATTGGCTACCCCATCGCCATTGTCATGATGATTATTTCCACCATATTTCCGCTCGTCTACTTCAAACGTAAAGGCTGGATGGACTGAGGGCAGAACCCTTTTGCTTAGCGCAGCAGCAAGTTCGAGAACGTATCAGTTAACTAAGCGTGAACTAAGTCCGTAACGCAGTCTTTACCAACTGGGTATCTAAGCTACTTGCTGGTAAACCGCGCCACAACTCAAAGGATACTGCCGCTTGCTCAACGAGCATTCCCAAGCCATCTTGAGTTTGAAAACCCAATTGAGTAAATTGCTTTAAAAAAGTGGTCTGCTTACCATAAACCATATCGTAAGCAAATTGTGGTTTTGTACTATTTAGTAAAGTCAATTTTTGGGCAATTTGATCTGTAATCACAGATGTATTTAATAAGCCAGTTGAGGTACCGTTAATCACTATATCTATAGGGGTCGTTAGTTGCTCAAGATCCTCTAACGAAATCACTTGTAATTGCACTTGATCATTTTTTGCTTGATCTGTAAAACGCTCCAATAGGACTTGAGCCCGATCTAATGATCGGTTTGCGATATAAATTCTTGCAGGAAATCGTTCTAGTAAAGGAAGTATGACGCCCTGGACCGCACCACCCGCACCTAGAATCAGTATTTCACTTCCTTCGAGCTGCACACCCGAATTCAGCAAATCTCTGACTAAACCAAATCCATCCGAGTTATCCCCCCAATAATGTCCCTCTTCTTGCCATAAAATATTAATTACACCCGCAGCTTTTGCCCTTGGAGTTAAATGCTCACATAATACATACGCTTCTGACTTAAAGGGGATCGTAATATTTAAACCCCTTCCACCACTGCTAAAAAAAGTCTCTACGGTACTTTGAAAGTCACTGAAGTCACATGACAATTTGCCATAGTGAATATTTTGGTTCGCTTGCTGAGCAAACATTGCATGAATTTTGGGTGATAAGCTATGCGCAACTGGGTTGCCAAGCACACCATAGACATCTTGCCCAGGATAATCTCGTGGATTTAAATGAAAGTGGTTCATGGCTTGGTTGTTTTGTGCATTCTTAATTCTAATTGGGATTTATTTTGACCCTGAATAAAATCAAAGGTAGCAATCCAATCAATAACGTCTAATTTACTTTGCATGGCCTCTGGAAAACGTCCAAAAGGAGCTGCTGCATTCACAATCGCAATTGCTTGCCGATCTAGTTCGGCGACCCCAGAAGAGCGCTCAATGGTTGGTTTATGCAAGATTTTCCCTTGCTGATTGACGCTCACTAGTAAAACCAAACTACCATATAAGGGGCCAGCAGCTGATCTAGGAAAAAACTGCGTACCGTATTGCTCAACCTTACGCTTCATTGCATCATAGTACTGCGCATAGACTACCGACTTGGCACTCGTCGATGTCCAAATTGCTTTTCGTGGAATTTGACTCTCTCTCAAAAGACGCTTACTTAATTCCGCTTCAAGAGGATCGGTGACTTCTTGCTCCTCTTGTTTTTTTCTCAACGCAGTTTGTGAAGAGGTAGCCAAGCCCTCTTTATGCAGAGCCAGTAATTTTGTTTGCTCTTGTTGGAGTTGCTTTAATTGTTGCGCAGTAACAGGACTAACCGCTTCTAAGGCGCTGGCGGTAACAGGCTCATTAGCAAGCCCACCCCCATTTAAATCTAGCTGGGCTAAACGCTTCGGATTCAAGGGAGCTAGAGCACTTTGACTATTAACAAGAACGACTGATAGCGGCGCCTTTAAGTGCTTGGTCGGAGGATTTTCAGTCGTTGGACTCACCCCCAGCAATAATAGGTGTATTAATAGCGAAACTCCCAAAGCAATAAAAATTGATTGGCGATATTTACTGGGTATTACTCCCCAATTTATCGACCAAATAGCCTGCCAATGAGTCAGGTTAAGTTTTTTTAATACTTGCATCGTCTTGATTGAACTCCACCACCTCATTCAAACTGAAAGACTTCGATAAATTGGGACTTTGATACTCTGGGCTACTTTCAATTTCTACTAAATTAGTAGTTAATTGACTCGCATCGACTAATTCAGTTGGCAGAATCTCTTGGGGGCTTACGATGAGTAACTCTTCCTCAAAATCTTGCTCTTTGACTTGATTCAAATCTCCTAAAACCTCAACTACCCGAACACTGGCATTCAGACTGAGTAAATCAATCTGCGTAATTTCGACTAGAACGGTCGCTCCACGAGGAGTCGACATCAGTTCAGGCACCGTTAAACGCAGTGGGATTGCTTCGACACGCACCACAGCGTCTTTTAAAAGACGCGTCCGGCCAGTCCAAGGCAATCCGTGTTGTAATAGCCACTTTAAACACCAGTATTTTTCGGCAATTTGTTGATACATGTTGTACGCTGTATAAGTCGCATCAAAGTCAGCGCAGATACCCATAATCTTGACGTCTTTGGAGACAAATGGTGCAGCTAATTTAGCCATAACACCCTTTTCAAGATATGCAATCAATTGCCATTGATTGACTAAATCAGAGTACCGTCTTAGCGGTGAAGTACACCAAGCATAATTTTCTATGCCTAAGCCTTCATGACGACATGGCGTTGTTTGCATTCTAGTGCGTTGCGGACCCCAGCCTTGCTGCGCCCGAAAAATAGCTGGTAACTCATGGTTCGCTAGCAAACCGCCCCAAGTCTGGTTACTAAAAATCATCCATTCCGCCACAATCAAATCCGTCACTGAGCCGCGCTGTCGTGAAGAAATGCTAACTTGCCAACGACTGTCATCAAGTGGATGCTTGAATAAAACATCTGCGGGTATGGATAAATGCTTTTCATCAGTAATCGTAAAATGAAAGTCTCTTGGTAAGCTATTTGGATCTGGTGGACCAATCACTTCCGGACGTTGGCCATTTTTCACGCGCGTTTCTTGGCGACTCTTAAATAGACTCTGCGCCCCCAACCATAAAATCGCTAACTCTTGATGCATGGGAATATTTCCCACATCTGGCTCGTTTAACGACTCCTGCGTAACAATATCCTCAATCTCGTGCAAGCGAAGATTTCTTTGGATCATGACTTGTTCAATTCGACTGTGGGTAGTTGTGAGGTCTATTTCGCCTTGCGCATTGAGCGTGACATATAGAGATAGCGCTGGACGATACCCGCCCTCTTGCAAGGAAAAAACATCGACTACCCTACTTGGCAACATCGTAATTTTTCCACCAGGAAAATACACTGTTGACATCCGTGCTTGAGCGATCTGGTCAATCTCACTGCCTGGCCTTATAGCTAGCCCTGGCACAGCAATATGGATCCCAATTTCATATCGGCCATCTGCCTGCAGTGTTACAGATAAGGCATCATCTATTTCTGTTGTGCTCGCATCGTCTATAGAAAAAGCCTTTGCCGAGGACTGTGGTAGGTCATTGACGATCTGATCCCATGCTGATAAATTCCAATGAGTGCTTTGTTCAAAACCGACTCCCCGCGCAAAATGTTCCTTCAGAAACTTGCCCTGATGGATTTCTAGGGCTGAGTGTATTGCTCCTAATTGCAAAAATAATTGGGCAATCGATATACCTAATTGTTGGCTAGCCTGGGCAACAGCCTTATAGTGAATCCCATTTTTATCAGGATTCCACAACAAATGGCCGGACTTATCGTTAATTTCTGGCGGTAGTGTCCCAAGACAAAGTTGATCGATCCACTCTTGCTGCAATAGTGCCTCACGTTGCTTTCGCTCCACAGCTATCAAAGCAGCTTTTAATTGCTCCTCGGGAGCTCTCGCAAAATTGCCACGACCCTTTCTACGAAAGTAAATTGGGGTATTTTGCAGGGCCATCGCTAGAGCAATTACCTGCTCGGTTTGAACCGCATCACCAAAATACTCTGTAGCTACCTGCTCAAACTTAAACTCTGCCAGCGGGGAGCACTCCCACAATAAGTCCATATCTACTTCTTTAGCTATTTGCTCGGCTTCTTGCATGATGGTTGCTAAGTCGCCAGTATTCCAACTCAGCCATACTTCCTTAGCTTTTAATTTAATACGCTTGCCATGCTGAGTTTGAGCCTGCCAATGGTCGGCGCCTGCCAAAGCAGGACCAACTGCACAAGCGCCTTTGATCTCGCCACCCTCTTCATAAATAAAGTTCATGTTTTTGCGAGTTCTTGTAGGATCTTTTGATGGACTCCGCCAAAGCCACCATTACTCATAATTAATATATGGTCGTTTGGCCTTACATAGGAAACAATTTGCCGCACCATTTGGTCAAGATTATCAAAGGCATAGGCCTTTTCTCCCAAGGGCTTAAGGGCTTCTTTTAGATCCCAGCCTAGAGTTGCTTTACCAGTTTTCGCACCGTAAACAAATACCTGCTGCGCATCTTGCAAACTATCCGGTAATTGCTGCTTCATAATCCCTAATTGCATCGTATTTGAGCGCGGCTCTAGAACCACAATTAAACGAGCGCCGCCAATTTTGCTGCGTAGTCCTGCAATCGTTGTCTGAATGGCAGTTGGGTGATGCGCAAAATCATCATACACAGTCATATTTTGAACTTGTCCCACAACTTCCAAACGCCGTTTAACATTTTTAAATTGCCCCAGTGCCTGCGTACTTTCTAATACTGAAACACCAACCTGGTAGGCTGCTGCTATGGCTGCTAGGGCGTTCATTTGATTATGTCGCCCGGCCACGTTAGCACTAGGATCCCACTGCACCTTTCCAGCAAACTGCTCCTCGTGATACACCTCAAAATCATCTAATTCTTGGCTTTTAAAAGTCCAGGCGAAGTGAGGTTGGTTAGGCTTTGAGGTCTTACCAAACTTTTCTACTCGTGTCCAAGCTCCTTGTCGCAAAACTTCCTCTAAAGCGGCATCTTCGCCATTCACAATCAATGACCCCGATTGTGGAATCGTTCTTACTAAGTGGTGAAACTGGGTTTGTATCGCGGCTAGGTTGGGGAAAATATCGGCATGATCGTACTCTAAATTATTTAATATTGCCGTTCGTGCTCGGTAATGAACAAATTTACTACGCTTATCAAAAAAGGCCGTATCGTACTCGTCGGCTTCAATAACAAAAAAAGGCTTTGGGGCATGCTCGCTTTTTTGTCCAATCCTAGCCGACACGTCAAAGTTATTTGGTACACCACCCACCAGATATCCTGGACTTCGCCCAGTCGCTTCTAAAATCCACGCTAACATTGCGGTTGTCGTGGTTTTACCATGGGTACCAGCCACTGCCAAAACATGGTGTTTAGATAAAACTTGCTCACCCAGCCATTGCGGCCCAGAAACAAATGGCAAGCCTGCGTCTAAAATAGCCTCCATCAGCGGATTTCCTCTGGAGACAACATTGCCAATGACAAACAAGTCGGGATTGAGCGACAATTGATCCTTTGTGAAACCCTCTATCAGCTCAATACCCTGAGCTTGTAATTGAGTACTCATTGGTGGATAAACATTGGCGTCGCAACCAGTAACTTGATGTCCTGCTTGGCGAGCAATGGCGGCAATTCCTCCCATGAAGGTGCCACAAATACCTAGAATGTGTAAGTGCATCTTGTAATTTTAGCTAAGGATCAACCATGATTGAAGAATTACCCCAGAAAAAAGCCCTAAAAAAAGAATCCTCCTTATTAATTATGCTCAGCATCATTGGGTTAGCTAGTCTAATCATTGGTCTGGGGGCGTCCTACTATATGCAATCTAACCAAGCAAAGCAGCAGGCCAACGACCAAATAGTTCTGCAAGAATTTTTAAAAGGTCCGTGGAATGATCAAAATGCTAAAGAAATTGACACCACTAAATGGCAAGGAAAAACGCTAGTAATTAATTTTTGGGGTTCTTGGTGTCCACCTTGCGTCGAAGAAATGCCTATGCTTGCAGAGGTTAGTCAAACATTAAATCCCCAAGAAACCCTCTTGATTGGGCTAGGAATTGACTCGCCCTCAAATATCCGAGATTTTTTGGCCAAAACACCGATACCCTACCAAATTGTCTTAGGCGGCCTATACGGCAGTAATTGGGGCAAGCGTCTAGGGAACGAAAAAGGTGCCCTACCTTACACAGTCATTCTATCGCCAGAAGGTAAAGTGACTTTTTCCAAATTGGGGAAAATAACGAAAGATGAGCTCATTTCAGGACTTTTAATTAAAAAATAGCCCTATTTATTGAAACTTAATACATTTCAAATATTCTTTAGATGGTCTCTCAATGTTTCAACCATCCCTAGACAATGAACCTAGTTGGCATTTAATCTTTAGTTAATCCTTTCGTTAATGCTTTCAAGAGCGACTCTAAACGAATCGATTAGGCCTAAAACTTGACCCAGAAAAAAGGGTTTTTGACCCTCAAGTGAGCTATAATCAATTAACGCAAAACGTTCTTTTACGAGGAGTTCGCTGAAGATGAGCGCAAATAAGCAACAAATCAACTCAATACTGGTCTTACAAGGCCCTAATCTGAATTTACTAGGTAGTCGCGAACCGAGTATTTATGGCCACGAAACTCTCGAAGATATTCACCAAGCCCTGCACAAACAAGCGACTCTAGCTAACGTCAAATTAGAAACATTCCAAAGTAATCATGAAGGTGAATTAATCGACCGTATCCAAAAGGCTAAAAAAGACCAAGTTGATGCTATCCTTTTCAACCCTGGTGGCTACACCCATACTAGTGTAGCTTTGCGAGATGCGTTATCAGCAGTCAGTATTCCATTTATTGAAGTACATTTATCCAATATTCACAAGCGTGAGGCATTTCGTCATCATTCGTATTTTTCTGAAATCGCTGTGGGCGTTATTTGTGGTCTTGGATCAACGGGCTATCGCTTAGCCCTTGAAGCAGCTATCAACGACCTCTCCCATTTACAGAAATAACTCCCTCCTGTAACCCAATCTGTCATATTAAAAGGACTTTTATGGACCTGCGTAAATTAAAAACACTTATTGACCTTGTCGCCGAGTCTGGAATTTCTGAATTAGAAATCTCTGAAGGCGAAGAGAAAGTTCGGATTGTGAATCACGGCCAAGGCGCGCCACTGACTCATCAACACAGCTACTCCCCGACCATGTACCAAAATATGCTACCACCAAGTGGGCAAGCCAATCCCTTACCAACTGCCGGTTCACTAGCGAGTACTGACATTGCAGTCGAACCAATGACGGCTCAACCACCCGCTGGCCATATCTTAAAATCTCCAATGGTCGGTACTTTTTACCGCGCCCCGAACCCAGAATCGCCTAATTTTGCCAAAGTGGGAGATACCGTCATCAAAGGCCAAACCCTTTGCATTATCGAAGCAATGAAACTTCTCAATGAAATCGAAAGCGATCACGATGGTATTGTGCAAGCGATCCTTGTTGAAAATGGCCAAGGCGTGGAGTTTGACCAGCCACTGTTTGTAATTTCTTGAGGTCACTCGCATGATGTTCGAAAAAATATTAATCGCTAATCGTGGCGAAATTGCTCTGCGCATCCAGCGAGCTTGTCGAGAGCTAGGGGTGAAAACGGTTGTGGTGTATTCCACCATCGATAAAGAAGCAAAATACGTCAAATTGGCCGATGAGGCAGTTTGTATTGGTCCACCCCCCGCTCATCTGAGCTATCTCAACATGCCTGCAATTATTTCAGCAGCAGAAGTGACTGACGCGCAAGCAATTCATCCGGGGTATGGGTTTTTATCCGAAAATGCTGATTTTGCAGACCGCGTGGAAAAATCTGGTTTTGTGTTTATCGGCCCTAAAGCAGAATCGATTCGCCTCATGGGCGATAAAGTTTCGGCTAAACGCGCCATGATTGCGGCGGATGTGCCTTGCGTTCCTGGCTCAGAAGGTGCCCTTTCGAATAACTCTTCAGAAATTATTACCGCTGCTAAAAAAATTGGCTATCCCGTGATTATTAAAGCTGCGGGTGGGGGAGGTGGCAGAGGTATGCGCGTTGTCCATACCGAGTCGCATCTCATCAATGCAGTGAATATGACAAAAGAAGAAGCCGGACGTGCCTTTGGTAATCCAGAAGTCTATATGGAAAAATTCTTAACCAATCCGCGTCATATTGAAATCCAGATTTTAGCTGACACCTATAAAAACGCTGTTTGGCTTGGAGAACGTGACTGCTCTATGCAGCGTCGCCATCAAAAGGTGATTGAAGAAGCGCCGGCTCCTGGTATAGACCGGCGCCTGATCGCTAAAATTGGTGAGCGCTGCGCTCTAGCTTGTCGCAAAATGGGCTATCGTGGCGCCGGAACTTTTGAATTTTTGTACGAAAATAATGAGTTCTTCTTTATTGAAATGAATACGCGAGTTCAAGTCGAACACCCCGTTACAGAACTAATCACTGGAATCGATATTGTCCAAGAACAAATCCGCATTGCGGCCGGAGAGAAACTGGCATTTCGCCAGCGCGATATCACTTTCAAAGGGCACGCTGTAGAGTGTCGCATCAATGCTGAGGATCCATTCAAATTTACCCCAAGCCCAGGTAAGATTTTGTCTTGGCACACCCCTGGTGGCCCTGGTATTCGTGTTGATTCGCATGTCTATAGTGGCTATACCGTCCCGTCAACTTATGACTCAATGATTGGTAAATTAATTGCCTACGGCGCAACCCGTGATCAGGCAATCAAACGGATGCGTATTGCATTATCTGAAATGGTTGTAGATGGGATTAAAACCAATATTCCACTCCACCGAGAA
>Ga0209598_10001261_pt1 | contig 20731 bp, 18 predicted proteins | sample M_140807_EF_Meta_FD_187317 | JGI IMG/M metagenome (GOLD analysis project Ga0209598, IMG submission 187317) | Freshwater microbial communities from Lake Montjoie, Canada to study carbon cycling - M_140807_EF_MetaG (SPAdes) (version 2) | ecosystem: Environmental > Aquatic > Freshwater > Lake...
CCGAGCGTCTCGTCAAAGTTCGGCACCGGCCACAGGCGGTCGGCGCACACGATCGCCACGTCGTGCCCCAGCGCGCGCTGCTCGAAGGGGAGCCAGTTCTCCTGGTATCCCAGCCCGCTCTGGTAGTAGCCCATGACGTGGACGATGCGCACGGCGTGGCCCTCTCTACAGCCTCACTTGGCCTCGTAGTCGATGCCCTCTGGCAGCCCAGGTGGGCTCAGGTAGGCGTCGTAGCGGGCGTCGTCGCGCAGGTGCCGCGCGAAGAACGCGACCGTGGTCCGCAGGCCGAAGCTGTGCGCGAACTCGCGGTCGTCGCCGGACACGCAGCCGAAGCACGCCAGCCCGCAGTTCGCCATGAAGTCCAGGTGCCCGGCCTCGGGCAGCAGGTACTGCGCGCTCGGGCTCTGCGCCGCCGCGTAGTAGGCAGCGTAGTTGTCGGCCACCGGCGCGCACGGCATGAAGCCCTCGCCGCCGCGCCCCGCGCCGATAAAGGCCGTGGGCACGTTCAGCTCGCCCATGCGCTCGGGCGTCAAGCTCGGGTAGGTGTCGGGGCCGCCGCCGAACGGCGGGGCGGAGTCCACGGGGTCGAGGCCGAGCACGGCGTCGACACGGTCGTCGAGAATGCCCGCGAAGATCGCCTGCTTGCCGCCGCGCGAGTGGCCCATCGAGCCGATGTGCGCGGCGTCGATACGCCCCGAGAGCGGGCCGCCGTCCTCGTCATTCGCCGCGAGCGCCCAGTCGAGCAGCCACGCGTGGTCCTGCGCGAGCTCGACGTGGGTGCGCAGGTTGAAGCCACCGTCCCAGGTTGGGATGAGCACGACGAAGCCGTGGCTTGCGAGCCGCTGGCCGTAGTCGTCGTAGTCGGCGCCGTTCGTCTGGAAGGCGTGGTTGATGACGACGAGCGGGGCGGGCGCGTCGCCCTGGGGCGTGTAGATGCGCACGGCGACCTGCCGCGGCACGATCCCGCCGCCCGGCGCCTCGAGCGCGACCTCGACACGGTTAGTCCGCTGGGGGCCGTCTGCGCCGGGGTCGGGCGCGTCCCCGGGCTGCGGCGCGGCGTCGGCCGGCTGCGGCGCAGCGTCCCCAGGCTGCGGCGCAGCGTCGGCCGGCTGCGGCGCAGCGTCGGCCGGCTGCGGCGCGGCGTCGCTCGGCTGCGGCGCGGCGTCGCTCGGCTGCGGCGCGGCGTCGCTCGGCTGCGGCGTGGCATCGGCCGTTGACGCGTCGCCCTGCTGAGCGGCGTCTCGCTCGACGACTCGAACATCCGCCCCCGACTGCGCGTCGGCGGCGCGCACGAGCGCGTCCGACGAGTCCGAGGGCGCGGGCGTGTTCTCCACGCAGGCGCCCACCACGAAGGGCAGCAGGCAAGCGGTCAGGTGAGCGCGACGAAAAGACATGGGGTTTCCTCTCCGGTGTGGGCCTTCAGGGCGTCCAGCGCGCGCCGACCAAGGCCCCTTGAATCGTTTGAGTCTCTCGAGCCTGCGTATAGCCCACCGGCGGGTCGACGTGCATGTCGACGTGCTTGGAGTCGCCCGCTCGCTCCACGCGGGAGCGCAGCACGCGGCCGCCGAGCGTCACCGCCCACTCGGGCGTCAAGGCCCACGCGAGGTCAGCGGCGAGCTCGAAGCCGCTGCCCGACTTGAGCCGTCCGCCCGCCACAGGAGACTGCGACTCCGCGACCGGGTGCAGATACGCAGCGCGGGCGGAGAGCGACAGGTCGAGCGGCAGCGCGACCTCGCCGCCTGCGCCAAGCGCGAGCAGCGTGATGTCGTTCGTCAAGAACAAGGGGAATGGGCGCGTCGCTTCGACCGACTGTCGCCACCAGCGGGCGCCCACCAGGGCCTCCAAGGTGGCGTTTTCCGAGAGGGCATAGCGCCCCACGGCGTCGAGGCCGAGCGCGACCCCGCCCACATCGACCTCGACGGGCACGTTGAGCCCGAGCTCCGGCGCGGCCGGCACGCGCGTCGAGCCGGTGGCGTGGTGCATCAGGCTCGCTTGAACCGCGAGATACGGCAATGGCGTCGCGCGCGCCTGCAGATCAACCAAAAGGCCGCTCGCCTGGAACTCCCCGTGCTGGAGCGCGGACGCGACGGCGATGTCGCTGTCGAACATCCGGCGCGCCTGGCCAAAGCCCAACCCCGCACTCAGGCGCCACATCGAGGCGCCGTCGTCGACCCGGTCGCCGTCTTCCGCCTCGAGCCCCTCGACGTCCTCGGGCGTGGGGCTCGGACGCCGCGGGCCGCCGCGCCGCGAAGGTCGCTCGGACGCAGGCTCGGGCTCCGGCTCCGGCTCCGGCTCCGGCTCCGGCGCTGCCTTGGACCGGCCCTTGGGTCGCTTGCCCGTGCCCTCTCCGCTCCCCATCGGCTTGCCGTCCGGGCGCAGGCGCCGCCCACGCTCGTCGTAGCTGTAGTTCGACTCGCGGCGGCTGCGTCCGGCGTCCGTCGGCGCGACGCGGCCCGCCTTGCGGAGCGTGACGGCCCGCGCGCGGACCCACCCGCGCAGCCCGTCGACCTCGACCTCGAGCCACGCGCCGTCCCCCGTGCGGCGAATCACGCGCAGGGTGTCGCCGTCGTAGGCGCGGCCACGGCTCACATAGGCGTCCCCCGCGCCCGCCCGCACCTCGACACGGTCGACGTGCACCACCGCGCTGTAGGCCAAGCCGGCGTCGCCCGAGGTGGGCAGGGACTCGAGCAACGCGAGGTCGTCGCCCTCGTCGGGCGCGGACGCCTCGAGCGGCTCGGCGTCGTCCTGCGCCCCCGCGGGCATCGGCAGGGCGAGGGCGCCCCCCAGCGTCAGGGCGCTCCACGCCCACTCTCGGCCGACTCCGCGCATGGGCGCATGGTCGCCGTCTGCACGGTCGTGGCCAAGAACAATGCGCATCGGCGCGCGCGCAGGCACAGTAGGCCCATGAGAGACGCATGGGAGGCCGCCTTTACGGAGCGCGCGCGGGCCTACTGGACCGTAGAGCGCCTCGACCGCCTGCTCGAGGGCAAGCGGTTGGCGATTCGACCCGACGAGGCGCCCGCCCTGCTCCGCGCGCTCGGCATCCTGCACCGCGACGCGAGCATGCCGCCGCACGAGCGCAGAAAGTTCTTTCAGATCAACCATATGGTCGCGCTGCTGCTGCCCGCGCTTCGGCCGCTGATGGATGCAGTGCGGGGCCAACGCCCGCTCCGGATCGTCGACGCCGCGTGCGGCCGGTCCTACCTCACGCTGCTCCTCGCGCACGCGCTCGACCGGGCCTACGGCTGTCCAGTGCAGGTGCTCGGCGTCGACCGGAACGCGGCGCTCATGGTGGAGAGCGCGCGTCGCACCGAGGCCGCCGCGCTCAGTCATCGGGTGCGCCACCATGCGAGCGCGCTCGAGGCGCTCGACCCGGCGCGCGCGTTCGCCGCGGCCTTCGGTGAGCCGACGGACGCCGCCCACGACGCGGCGGCGCCGATCGAGGTGGACGTGCTCGTGTCCCTGCACGCCTGCGACACCGCGACAGACGACGCGATCGTGCTCGCCCGACGTCTCGGGGCGCGGCTGTGCGCGGTCGCGCCGTGCTGTCAGGCGGAGCTCGCCGCCGCCTGGGCGCAGGCCAGCGCGCCGAGCGACGCCTTTGGCCGCGTCCATCGCTCGCCGCACCTGCGTCGACAGGTCGCGGCGTCCATCACGGATACCATGCGTACGCAGCTCATGGCGGCCGTGGGCTACGACGTGATCGCGATGGAGTTCGTGCCCACGGAGCACACGCCCAAGAACATGCTCCTGCGCGGCGCGCTCTCGCCGGGCGCCGCGCCCGACGGGTCCGCCTGGGCGGAGTACGAAGCGCTCCGCGACGCCACGGGCGGCTGCGGGATTGGGCTCGCCGCGCGGCTCGCGTCGTGGGGTCCGCCGCCGCGCTGAGCGTCAGGGCACCTCACCCGCCCGCATCTGCACGCTCTGGGGCTCCACGGCCTGCATCGACTCCGCCCAGAAGCGGCGCAGGCGGCCGCGCATGCGGAGCGCCGGCTCGGGGCGTTTGCGGTACAGGTCCGCCTGCTCGCCCGGATCGACCTCCAGATCGAAGAGCTGATGCCGGTCGCCCTCGGCGTCGTAGAGCAGCTTCAGCGGCCAGTCGACGAGCGCCGACCGAGGCGGATTGTACGGCCCGCGCGGCGTCTCGGCGTACAGCACGCGCTCAGGCAGCGGCGCGCCCACGAGCGCGTCCAGCAGCGAGACGCCCCGGAGCGTCATCTCCGGCGGGGGCTCGATGCCCGCCAAGCCCAAGAGCGTCGGCGCGATGTCGACCAGGCTCACAGGCGCGTCCACGCGGCGCGGCGGGACATCGGGCACGCGCACGACGAGCGGCACCCGGAGCTGGTGCTCGTGCAGGCCGAAGCCATGAAAGCGGTAGCCGTGCTCCCCGAAGGCCTCGCCGTGGTCCGCCGTGACGACGACGGTCGTGCGCCCCCAGTCGGGCCGCGTGCGCAGGTGGTCGAGCAGCGCGCCGATCCATGTATCGGTGTACCGCACCTCGTGCAGGTAGCGCCCCTCTGGCGTGTCGCCGAACGTCTCGATGCCGGCGTGGTCGATGTAGCTCTTGTGGGGGTCGAGCACGTGCACCCACAAGAAGAACGGGCGCGCGGACCCCGGGGCGAGGGTGTTGTCGAGCGCCTTCATGGCGGCCTTGACCACAGGCTCGGCGGTCGCGACCTTCTCCATCTGGCGCTCGGCCGTCGCAAAGGGCTGCCAGACCTCGAAGCCCTGCCCAACGCCGTACTTGGGATCGAAGTACCAGTGGCTCGGGTAGGCGGCGGTCTGGTAGCCGCGGCCATGGAGGACCTCGGTCACGAAGAGGTTCTCAGCCGCGTAGGTCGTGAAGTGCTCGGCGTCGCGCACGAGCTCGGCGGGGTAGCGGCCCGTGAGCAGCGAGGGCACGGCGGTCGGCGTCTTCGACGACGTACTCCACGCACGGGTAAAGACGACGGACTCCGCGGCCAGGCGGTCAAGCGCCGGGCTGGTGGGGCGGGCCTCGCCCATGAAGCCCAGGCGGTCGGCCCGGAGCGAGTCGATCGTGATGAGCACCAGGTTCTGGGGCGTCGGGATACGGGCCACGGGGTGGGCGGCTCGGGTGGGCGTGCCCTCCGTGTGGCCCTCGGGCACGTCGGCCCCGTGCTCGCCGTCGCTCGCCGGCGCGGGGGCAGCGCCGGGCGCGGCGTCCTCGCCATCGCAGTCCTCGTCGACCCCGTTGCCGGGCGCGTCGACCGCGCCGGGGTGGCGCGCTCGGTCGGCGTCGTCGCAGTCCCCGCCGCCCAAGGCAGACGCGAAGCCGTCGCCGTCGCGGTCGAAGGGCACCCGGAGCGCGTTGACCACGAACCTGGACGTGCTCGTCGCCGTGACGAGCGCGTTGCGGGAGACCTCGGCCCCCAAGCTGGCGACGAGGGCGCCGCAAGCGACGAGAGGCGAGAGCGCCACCCCGAACAGGAGCGCGCGCTCGTCGCCGCTCAGGCGCGCGCTGAGCAGCGCGCCGCCCATCTGGGACACGCCCACCAAGAGGCCGAAGCCGACGAGTGGCCGCAGGTCCAGCGCGTCCCAAGTCTCCGCCTCGGCCGCACGCCACAGCCAGAACCGCGCGCCCGCCAGCGCGACGAGCGCGACGAGCGCGAAGAGCGGGTGTGAGAGCAGCGACAGACGCGGCGCCCGCGACACGAGCCCCTCGAGCGCCCGCGCCAGCGCGCCCCGCAGCGGCGCGAGCACCGCGACGCCGCCCGCGAGCGCCGCGAGCGCGATCAGCGTGAGCATCAAGGCGAGCAGGTTCGCGGTCTGGATGCGGCTTAGGGCGACCTCGGCCACGCGAGAGAAGCCCACGAAGAGCGCGAGCGCGAGCCCCGCCGACGTCATGATCGTCGACACGACGAACGCCCGCTCGTGCAGCGGGTCGTCTGGCCCCGGCCAGAGCATATGCAGTGCCCGCGCCGAGAGGGCGTCCAGCCGCAGGTCGGCCGGCGCGACCACCGCGACGAGGCCCCCCAGCAAGCCCAAGACCAAACCCAGGCAGGTGTTGGCCCCGATCGTACCCAAGAGCAGGCCGGTGAGCGCCGGGTTCGCGGGGTCGGTCGTGGCGGAGACCGCGTCGTAGACGCCGGCGCACAGCCCCGCGAGGAGCCCCGCGAGCAGGTGGCCGGTCAGCAGTGCGCGCGCGCGTTCCACGGCCGCAAGGTGCGCGCGCCCCCGCCGCGACGTCAACTCTGCCGCAGCGCCGCGCGAGTTCTGCTATTTTCCCGTGACGTGATGCCTGCGAGCCCACCCACGCCAAAGGGAGCCCCGATGCGCCGCACCCTGCTGACTCTCGCCCTCGCCGCCGCGGCCCCCAGCGTCGCCCTCACGCTCACGCCTGTGGCCGCCGAGGCCAAAGGGCGCAAGCCCGAGGACGCCCTGCGCGGCCGAATCATCCTGTCGACGACGCCCTTCCCTGCGTCGTTCAAGGACGACGCGACGTTCATCTCGACGATGAAGCGCGTCGACACCAAGGCCTTCCGGTTCGGCGAGGCGGAGAAGATCGCCGTCGAGATCATGGCGTTCTTCGCCAAGCCGGTCGACCGCACAGAGCTGACGGCCACGCTCTACGACACGACCGAGCGCGTCGAGATGAAGGACACGTTCCCGATCAACCCGGGGCAGCGGGGCACGCGCATCCTGGCGAGCTACTTCGACCTGAGGAAGGCTGCGCTCGAGAGCGAGCGGCGCTACAAGCTCGTCATCACGGACGGCTTTCGCGGGCCGGTGCTCGCCGAGACCGACTTCGCCATCAAGGAGTGAGGCTCAGGGGGCGCCGTTGCGCACGCAGCGGAAGCCGACATCGCCGCGCCGGTCGTCCCGCGCGAGCAGCAGCCGAAAGCCGCGGTAGGTGATCGTCGAGAACGCCGCGATGGACGTGTAAGAGCCGCCGCGCACAGGGATGACGTCTCGGCCGACCCGCTGCGCCGGTGGCTGCGGGTCCATCGCGCCCTGCGGCACGCCGGCGTACCAGCGTGGGTCGTACCAGCCGAGCACGAGCTCGTGCACGTTCCCCACCATGTCGGCCAAGTCGCCCGCGCGGTCGCCCGCGGTCGCGCCCACATCGCGCGGCTGGTTGGCGCAGCGTGACAGGTGCGCGCGCGCGCAGTCCGGCGCGTCGTCGCCCCACGGGTAGTCGCGGTCCTCGAGCGGCCGGTCGGCACGCGCGGCCCGCTCCCACTGCGCCTCGGTCGGCAGCGACCGGCCCGCCCAGGCGCAGTAGGTCGCCGCCTGGGCCTGGCTGACGAACGTGACCGGCAACTGGGCGGACTGCGGGTCGGCGTAGCGACGGGTCGCCGCGATGTTCGCGCTCTGGAACGGCACAGTGCACCGCTGCTGCGCCACGCACGCCGCGTACTGGGCGTTCGTGACCTCGTGCGCCTCGATCGCGAACGCGGAGAGCCGCACCCGGCGCTGCGGTACCTCGTCGCAGTTCTCGTCCGCCTGCGCGGCGTCGCCGCAGTCGGCGGCCACGGCGTTCGTGCTGCCCAAGAGCGCCTCGCCCGCCGCGATCTCCACGAGGGGCGAGCGCGGGTCGTTCGGGCAGCCGTTGTCCACGAAGCCGTCGCAGTCTTGGTCTGCGCCGTCGCAGAGCTCCGCCGCGCCGGGGCGCACCGCGGGGTCCGTGTCGTCGCAGTCGCCTTCGGCCGCCCGCAGGCCGTCGCCGTCCCCGTCCTCGGCGGCGTCGCAGGCGTCACCCGCGCCGTCGCCGTCCGCGTCCGCCTGGCCAGCGTTGCGCACGCCCGGGCAGTTGTCACACGCGTCGCCCACGGCGTCGAGGTCGCGGTCCGCCTGCACGGGGTCCGCCGCGTCGGGGCACAGATCGTACATGTCCTCGACGCCGTCGCCGTCGCGGTCGGGCACGTCGCACGGCGCGTCCGCGCCGCTGCAGTCCTCGTCGAGCCCGTTCCCACACAGGTCTGTCGCGCCGGGGAAAATCCGCTGCGAGCCGTCGTTGCAGTCGCCCTGCGAGACCGACAGGCCGTCCCCGTCCATGTCCATGTCCGCGCAGGACAGGTCAGCGCCGTCGCAGTCTTGGTCTACGCCGTCGCCGCAGGTCTCCAGCGCGCCCGGCGCCACGAAGGGCCGCGTCTCATCGCAGTCGCCGCCGACCTTGCTGAAGCCGTCACCGTCTTGGTCGACCTCGTCGCACGACAAGTCCGCGCCGCTGCAGTCTTGATCAATGCCATCGCCGCAGGTCTCGGGCGCCCCTGGAAGAATGCGGGCGTTGCGGTCGTTGCAGTCCTCGGGCGCGTCCACGCCATCGCCGTCCACGTCCGAGGTCGGCACATCCGGCTCAGCGACGCGCGCGTCCGCGGGCTCGTCTGAGACGGCGCGCTGCTCACACGCCCACAAGGCGGCGCACGTCAGGGCCAAGCCCAGCGCGCGGCGGCTCACTTCGACTCCCCTGCCAAGCGCTGGAGCAGCTCGGCGACCTCTTTCGTGGCGCCCTTCGCGCCCTCCTTGAGGCGAGCGGCGTAGACCTCGGCGATTTTGCCGGGGTTCTCGACGAAGTCGCGCTCCTGATATTGCATCCCATAGTAGAAGCCTGCACCAAAGGTGCCGGCCAGGACGACGAGGCTGAACATGAGCTTGATCATGCCCCAGAGCCTAGCACGCCTGCTCTTGCTGTGCGCCCTCGCCCTGACGCCCTTGTCGCTCGCGCACGCGCGCTCCGCAGGCGCGCCGAAACCGAAGCAAAAGGCGCCCATCGCCGCGCCCAAGCCGCCGCCGCTCGCGGAGCCGAAGCGGGGCTACGCGGGCGTCCCCTGGGGCGCGACCTCGACGGACGCCTTGGCCCGCATGGGGCCAAAGCGCCTCAAGCCGCGCCGAGACACGGCCTTTGTCGTGCTCGAGGCCGAGGTACAGGCGCTCGAGCGTGACGAGGCCCTGCGCCTTGCGCGCCGCGACAAGAAGCCCGCCAAGGCCATCAAGGCGCTGAAGGCGCAGCGCCCCGAGCCGAGCCGCTTCTCGGCGCTGCACACCTGGGTCAAGCTCGGGCGGCTGGACGCGCAAGTCATGCTCCACTTTCTGGACGACCGACTCTGGGGCGTCGACCTGAGCGTCCCCTTCGGCGCCGCGACGCGCGACGACGCCGCCGAGGTGCTCGACCTGCTCTCGCGGCGCTATGGGGACCCCATCGCCCGCCGCGGCGAGGACAAGCCCGGCGCGCCGGTCGTGGACACCTTCGACGCGGGCGCCGCCGCACTCGAGGCCTTTCAGCAGCCCGCTCGAGAGGGCCGCGCCGGCTTCTTGCGCCTCGAATATCGCGCGCGGGACCTCTTCGGGGCAGCCACGGCCTATGTCGACGAGCTCCGCAAGGTCCGCCGCGAGATCGAGCTCGCCCGCAACCCGCCACCGCCGACGCCCGAGGCGCTCGACGAGAAGCGACGCAACGCGATCTTGGAACATCTCTGAACCCGCGCGCGTTGATACGCTGACGTGGACCGCAGTCGAAGGGGAGACGCTTGAGCCTGACGCTTTTCCTAGAGCAGTGGACCTATGTCGGGGTCGCGCTCGTCCTCTTTGTCGCGGGGCTCGGCGTGCCCATCCCCGAGGACATCCCGCTGATCTTCGGCGGGGTGCTCGCCGGTCGCGACCCGCCCATCATCAACGTCTGGATTCACTTCGCCATCAGCATGACCTTCATCCTGATCGGCGACTCGTGCCTGTACTACATCGGGCGCCGCTGGGCGCGCTCACCGGTGCCCGAGGGCCGGGCCGCCCGCGTCCTCAACCCCGCGCGCAAGGCGCAGGTCGAGGCCTACTTCGCCAAGTACGGCATGTGGACGGTCTTCTTCGGCCGCTTCGTGGCGGGCATTCGCGGCGCAGTCTTTCTCTCGGCGGGCGTCTCGGGCTTCTCCTACGCCCGGTTCCTGCTCATGGACACGCTCGCCGCGCTGGTCACCGTGCCGATCTGGATCTGGCTCGGCATGAAGTGGGGCGAGAATTGGGAGGCGTTCCTCGACGTCTTCAAGAAGGGCCAAATCTGGGTGCTCGGCGCGCTCGCCATCGCCGGCGTCGCGGGCTTCGTCTACTGGCGCGCGAAGCGCCGCAAGGCGGCGGCGCAATCCCTGTCTGTGTGACGCGCGACTCAGTCGTCGGCCCGAGCCAGCAACCGCCAGAGCGCCACGAGCGGCACCGACGCCGCCGCCGGGGTGTGGAAATCGAGGAACCGCGCACGCGCGGCCGCGCCTCGCCGCGCGCGCTCCTCGGGGGTCGAGGCCAGGTGAGCCTCGAGCGCCGCCGCCAGCGCCGCCGTGTCCCGCGGCGGGCAGAGGCGCATGAACCCCTCGCTCGGGTCGAGCGTCTGCACGCCGGGCAGGCGCGACGCCACGATCGGCCGCTCACACGCCATCGCCTCGATGACCGCCCGCGGCGAGCCCTCCATCCAGCTCGGAAAGACAAAGGCGTCGGCCGCGCTGAGCAGGCCCGGCACACGCGTCCGTGGGACGCGGTCGATGAAGCGCACGGACTCGCCGAGGCCGAGCGCCTCGACCTCGGCGAGCAGGGGCGCCCGCTCCTCGGTGTGCACGCCACCGACCAACGCCAGCACGGCGTTCGGGAAGCGCCGCCGCGCGACGGCGAACGCGCGCAGCAGCGTGAAGCTGCCCTTGTAGCGAAAGACGTTGCCCATGTAGAGCAGCAGCCGAGCGCCGGGCGCCAGGTCGAGCCCGCTCGCGTCCGGCTCGACGAGCGAAAAGCGCTCAGGATCCGCGCAGTTGGGCAAGCTGTGCACCCGCTCGACGTCGATCCCGTGGCAGCGCGCGAGGGGCGCGCGGTGGCCCTCGCCAAAGACCGAGACGGCGTCCGCCAGCCGACACTGCGCCTTCTCCTCGAAGTGGTGCTCCCAGCGCAGGCGCAGGTAGGGCAGCGACCGATAGGGCTCGCTGTGCCGCAGGTCCTCGTACCAGACATAGCTCGACGTGAACGTGCTCGTCAGCAGCGCGGGGCGCCGCGGCCAGAGGCGGAGCGTCGCGAAGAGCGGCAACAGAAACGCCTGCGTATCATGCACGAGCGCGTATCGCTCTCGCAGCAGGCGCGCCGACAGGGTCGCCGCGAGCATCGCCTGCAGGGGCGTCCGGGGCAGGCGCACAGCGACCTGCTCGACCGTCAGGTTCGGGTGCGCCAACTCGGCGCGCAGCGCGTCCGAGACCTGCGAGGTCAGGAGCGTGACATGGCCGACTTGCGCGGCGGCGGCGCGGAGCATGAGCGCGCGGTCGCGGTACTCGTCCAGGTTCGAGTAGAACGTCAGGATCCTCGGCTCGGGTGCGCTCACGGCAGGTCAGCCCGTGCAAAAAAGCTCACCTCTAGGTCGTCGATGATCGCAGCGGCGTTTCCGGTCAGCCGCGTGTCGGAGACAACGTGGAGCGCGCGCAGCCCGGCGAGCGCCTCAACCAGCTCGGGCTCAGACGCGCTGACCACAGCGGCGTCCAGCGCGGGGTGCGCCCCAATCCGAGCGCGCGCCGCGCTCAACCAAGACGCAGCATCCCCCGCCGAGACCGACGGAAGCCACGCCGCGGGTCTGGCTGATGCGGGCCCGAGCAGGAGCGTCGAGTCTGCCCCGCGCAAGACGAGCGCCTCATGCAGCTCCGCGCCGAGGTGGTCTGCGGCGTCCATGCTCGGCTCGAGGACCTTCGCCGTCGCCACCAGTACCGAGCGCCCGCGCAGGGGGCTCTTAGACAGCGCGCGACAGACCGCTGCGACGAGCACGCCCTCGTCGGGCAGGTTGTGCTTGCCGTAGTCATCACGCGGCGACACAAACCGCGCCCCGAGCGACGCAAGCGTGCGGCAGCTCTGCTCAAGCACGGGGTGGTGCATGGAGCCGTGCATCGTGGGCGCGAAGAGCACGACCGTGCGCCCCGCGCGCATGCGCCCGAACGCCGAAGCGAGCGTAGCCGTCACGACGCCGTCGGCGATGCCCGCCGCGGCCTTGCCGAGCGTGTTGTACGTCGCCGGCGCGACCAGGTACGCGTCGAAGGGCGCGCTGTCCGACAGGTGCTCCGCGCGCCACGTGAGCTGCGTCACGAGCGGGTTGCACGTAGACCATTCGAGCGCCTCGCGGCCCACGTAGCGCAGCGCCTCATCGCTGCAAAACGCCGTGACCTCGGCGCCGCGACCGCGGAGCGCGCGCGCGACCATCGGGGCCTTCATCGCCGCGATGCCGCCGCACACCAGCAGGGCCACGCGCCTCCCCGCCAAGTGGTCGGACACACGCCGGACGTCATGGTCGCCCATCGGCGCGCTCTGCGGCGGCGAGAAGTCCCACTCGAACATGGTCACAGCCCGAGCCCCGTCAAGATCCCGACCAGGTAAGGGACCATCCCGAGCATCGCTTGAACCGGCGTGACGCCGTGGGCGAGCCGCAGCCCCGTCATCGTCAAGATGCCCGAAAAGCCCATCGCGATGAACGCCCCCGCGCCGGGCACCAAGTGAAAGAGCTGCGCGACCGCCGCATAGCAATAGACGCGCAGCGTGGACTCGAAGGGCCGCCGCGCGAGGGAGAAGAAGCGGAGCAGCATGTGAGCTGTCCAGGCGAAGAACAGGAGCCGCAGCGTCACCAGGAGCGGCACGAGCGTCATGCTCAACGCCACGCCCGTGCGGGTGTCCACCCCCAGCGGCTCGAAGAGCGGCCCCAAGTGCCGGTCGAGCTCACCGAGCGCGAGCATCCACAGCACGAGCGCGACCTGACCGATGATCGCGCAGGTCACCCCGAACACGAGGGGCGTGCGCAGGTCACCGCGCACCCACGGGATGCGCGTCACGTACGCGACCGGATTGCGCAGCATCACCAAGAAGCTCTGCCACAGGCCGGCCACCGGGCCGTAGCGCTCGGGCATTTCCCACGGCAAGGGCTCGAGGCCGGTCAGCCGTGTCTGCAAGCCCGCGTCCCGGTCGTCGTCGGGCGCCGGCGTCGGGCCGCTCTCGTCCGCGGGCGCCGGGCCGCTCTCGTCCGCGGGCGCCGGGTCGCTCTCGACCTCGGGCGCCGGGCCGTCCTCGACGTGCTGCGGGCACCGCGCCACGGCGTCCGCCGCCACGACACGACACGCCGCGCATACCCAAGCGCCGCACGTCAGGCACAGGGCGACCGCGGGCTCGGCCTCGTGGCCCGGCGTCGCGCACAGCGACGACCCGCTCTCGGCGGCGCCGCTCACTTCTTCTTGCGCTGCTGCTTGCGGCTCGCCTTCGCGGCCTTCTGCTTCTTGCGCTCGGCGTCCTTGCGCGCGGCCGTGCCTGCGTCTGTCTTTCGAGCGCCGCCCGGCGTCCCCGGCGGCAGGTAGCCCTTCGGCAAGCCCGGGAGCATCTCGCGGATTTGGTCGGCCGTGGGCGCGCCGCCGCCACCGCCCATACCCGGCATCCCGGGGAACCCGCCCATGCCCGGGAAGCCGCCCATGCCCGGCATCCCGCCCATGCCCGGGAAGCCGCCCATGCCCGGCATCCCGCCGCCCATGTTCCCGAACAAGCTGCCCAGGTCCATGTTGCGCAGCTGGTTCATCTGCGAGAGCTGCTTGAAGCCCGGGATCTTGCCGAGCAGGTTGCCGCCGCCGGGCGAGCCAATGGCCTGCATGACCTTGCGCATCTGCTTGAAGCGCACGACGAGGTCGAGCACCTCCTGCGCGGGCATGCCCGAACCCTTGCCGATGCGGGCGGCGCGGCGCTGCTGCTTCTCGATCAGCTCCGGCCGGTCGCGCTCCTGCTTGGTCATCGACTGGATGATGGCCTCGATGCGCGTCAGGGCCTTGTCGTCGATGTTCACGCCCTCGGGCAGGCTGTCCGCGAAGAAGGGCAGCTTCTCCATCAGGTCCTTGAGGGGGCCCATCTTGCGGATCATGCGGATCTGCTCGAGGAAGTCCCACATCGAGAACTTGCCGGAGAGCAGCTTCTTGGCGTCCGCCTCGGCCTGGTCCTCGTCGACGACCTTCTGGAAGTCTTTGACGAGCCCGACGACGTCGCCGAAGCCCATGATGCGGCTCGCGAGGCCCTCTGGGCGGAACTCCTCGAGCGCGTCGAGGTTCTCACCCATGCCCAGGAACTTGATCGGCTTGCCCGTGACGGCCTTGATCGACAGCGCGGCGCCACCGCGCGCGTCGCCGTCGAGCTTCGTCATGATGAAGCCGCTGATGCCGATGCGCTCGTCGAACGTCTTGGCGGTGCGCACCGCGTCCTGGCCGATCATGGAGTCGACGACGAGCAGGATGTTGTCCGGCCGCGTGCGGCGCTTGATGTCATCGAGCTCGCCCATCAGCTCTTCGTCGATGGCGAGGCGGCCGGCGGTGTCGAAGATCACGACGTCGCGGCCTTTGGCGCGGGCGTGGTCGACCGCCGCTTGGCAGATGTGCGGCGGCGCTTGCCCCGCCTCGTGATAGACGGGCACGTCGAGGCGCCGGCCGAGCACCTTGAGCTGCTCAACGGCGGCGGGGCGGTAGATGTCCGCGGCCACGAGCAGCGGCTTGCGGCCTTGCTCGAGCAGCAAGCGCGCGAGCTTGCCCGTCGTTGTCGTCTTGCCCGACCCCTGCAAGCCGACCATCATGATCTTCGTCAGGCCGGCGCCGAACTTCAGGCTGCTGTCGACGGGCCCCATCAGGGCCTCGAGCTCGTCCTGGCAGAGCTTGATGAAGTAGTCGCCCGGGTTGATGCGGATCGCCGAGCCGTCCTTCGTCACCTTGACGCGAACGACCTCGCCGACGGCCTTCTCCTTGACCGTGGCGACGAACTGCCGAACGACCTTGAAGTCGACGTCCGCCTCGAGGAGCGACACGCGAATGTCGCGCAGGGCCTCGTCGATGTTCTCCTCGGTCAGCTCCCGCTTGCCCTGCAGGCGGTGCTTAACCGAGCGAAAGCCCTTGCTGATGGTCTCGAGCATGTCCTCACCCCAAAATGGCGCCGGAGGATAGGGCCCACGCCGCGGTGGATCAAGGCGCGTGAGGGGTCACAGGCCGCCAGCGCGTGCATCTGGCAAGCGGGGACAGCTTGTGCAAAATCCCACCTCGCGATGACTCTCCAGCCGCCCCAATCCGAATCGAACCGCGTCGAGCACTATTGCCGTGTCCTTGCTTACTGCGTGGGGCAGTGCGTCGAGCACCGAGTCGAGGGGCATGACGTGCTGCTCTGGAACGCACGCCGCGCCTGCGAGGCGATGCTCTACGCCCTGGCTGAAGACACACCTTACGCCGCTGCGGTGCGACAACAATCTGTTGAAAACAAGCCGATCGATCACCTCAGGCTCATCGACGACCTGAGGCGGTCAGGCAAGCTGCACGATACGCCTGCGGGGTGGCTGCGGATGGTGCGGCAGGCGGGCAACTTGGGTGCTCACACGCAGGCGCCCGAGGTCATCATCGACCAAACGACGCTGACGGGTTGCCTGAGTTCGCTCGCGCACGCCGTGAATTGGTTCGCCAAGGAGTCGGGGGTCTACACGACCCCGCCTGACTCGCTCATCACCCTCGCGCAGGAGCTCGTCACGCCAACGCCGCGCCCCTCAGCGCGTCGCCGACTCGAAGCGGACAACGCCAACCTCGCCGAACAGCGGGACAGAGCCGTCGAAGAGGCCAAGCATCTTCGGGTGGAGGTCAAGCGCCTCTCCGGTGCGCCCCGCCCGGCCGCACCGCCGCCGCTACCCGCGCCGGGGCCGACTCTCCCCGCTGTCCCGTTCCCGGTGGCAAAGAAGCGCCCAAAGCGGACGAGTCTCGCTCGGCCGGCGCTCGCGATCATCCTCAGCGCCGGACTCGGGTTCGCTGGTGGCGCTCGGTTCGGGTCGACCGACCGCGCCGAAGCGCAGGTGATCGAGACCGCAGAGGCGCCCACCCAGGCGACTGTGGCACTCGCGACCCAGGCGCCCACGCAGCCCCCCACAGCGCTGCCGCCCACGCAGCTCCCCACAGCGCTGCCGCCCACCCAGCCCCCCACAGAGCCGGCCTCGGCGTGTCCGCCGAGGATGGTTCGAATCGATGCGTCACAGTTTGAGTTTGAAGTTGGCCCGTTTCCGAGACCAAAGTGGCCGGAACACAACGCAGCGCCCTACCGCTTCGACGTGCCGAGCTTCTGCATCGACGCAGCGCCGACCACGATTCAGGAGTTGAACCGCTACACGTCAACGATCTCCCGGGATACGCGCCAAGGTGGATGCAACCCCGCCTCTGCAAAGAAGCACGTGGCCAATTGCATCACGGCGGAGCAGGCGGAGCTCGTGTGTCGCTCGCGAGGCCCCACTGTGCGGCTCCCACGCATCGCAGAGTGGGAAGCCACGCGGCGATCGGACGAAACCGTCAAAGCCGTCAAGATTTTCGCGGGCACGGGTGAGTTCGTCGAAGACATCTTCCCGCCCCGCGTGTTCGGCTACACACCCAACGCTCAGCTCAACGAGCGCATGTGGTTCGACGGGACGTTCCCTCAGTCTGGTCCGCGCCTCAGCTGGAATCGGGCCCCGAAGTCGCTCCCCACGATTGCGTTCCGATGCGCGTCCGACCTCATTCCTGCGAAACCCTAGGAGCAACTCACACGCATGGCGCCGTTCAGGGTTATCAAGAGCACGTTCACCCGAGCCCACTGCGAAGGTGACTTCGACTGGATGATTCGACAGCCCGAGTACGCGGGGACTCTCTTCCTCTTCAACGACAACGAAGGTGAGTTCCTCGCCCACCACCAGGGCGGGCCGCACACGTGCGAGATGGGCGGTGGTAACGCCGTCATCCGCCCATATCAGTGCCAGACCCCACAACGGGCGCTCGGTATTCCGACAGGCACCTACAGCCCGGGCATTCACCACTTGGGTTACTCGTGCCTCGACGCCCACGTCGTCGGCATTCTCGACTTGGCTTTTGCGCGGCTGGACGAGTTGCTCTCCACAGGTCACTACGCCGGCGTGGCGTTCAGTTGGGACGACGAGACCAAGCTCGGTGGACGGATTTTCAACACCGCCCAGCCCGTGCGCGACGTCGTCGTCGAACGCATCCTCGCGGCTGCTGCGCGTCACTGACCCGGTCGCTCGCCCCCCGCGTCCGCGTCCCAGCAGGCATCCGGAAAGGTCCGAAAGAAGGCGAGCGCGTCGGTGCTGGCGATGTGGAAGAGCACCTCGCGGTCCTGATTGAGCACCGGCCAGCCGCGGGCGGGTCCTTGCCAGCGCTCCAGGTAGAGAGACAGCAGCGCCGCGTCGTCTTCGGGCACAGCGTCCTGAAACTGCTCGGACCGCAGCCATGACTGAAAAAAGTAGTGCCCGACGTCCACAGGAGGCAAACGGTCGAGCGGGCGCAGGTAGGCGACCTCGGCGTAACGCTCCGCGGGGATGTAGGGCAGCTCAATCAGCGCGCCGATGAGATGGGTCTCATGTCGGCTCCAGTGCGCGCGCGGCACCGGCTCAAACCCCGCCGCCCGCTTCCGCTCGAGCCAGCGCCGCGCGGCCGAGGCGCTCATGCGGCGAGTCCGATTCGCGTGACCAAAGCCAAAGTTCACCCACGCCACGTCACCGACGAACAAGGCCTCCCAAAAGGCGGTCGTGCTCCGCATCGCCGCCCCCTGGCCGCGCACTGGGCGCCAGCCGCCGTCGTCCTTGCCCGACTCACGCTCGACCAACACATATGCCATCCCATCCATCGGATCCTCCACGTGTGTGCCCATGACAGGGCTATAACGACGTGACCTCGGCGTTCTCAACCACGCCGCTTGCGGGGCATCTGGGCGCGCTTAGTGTCCCCAGGTGCACAGCCCAACCCGAGGTCTGACCGAGGGTCGCTTCGCCCGCCGATGCGCGCTGAGCCTTTGCCTGGGGTGCCCGACCTGCGCGCGGGCCGACGCTGCGTCCGGCGAACCACAGCGCTTCGAGGACGCGGACGGCGTCTGGCGGGACTTCGACGCCACGCTGCGCCTGCACATCCTCACGCCGCGTGGGCCGCCGCGCCCGTGGCTCGCCGCCGCCGAGAACGCCGGCTGGCTCGCCGTGGGCCTCGTCTACTACTGGGGCTACCCCGAGCTGAACAAGGCGGACTGGGACCGCCCGTCTCTCGGCGACCGCTTCAGCCTCTCGATCTTTCGCTTCGACAACAACAGCTCAATCACGAACCACGTGATCCACCCGTTCGCGGGCGCGGCCTACTACGGCTTCGCGCGCGTCAACAACCTGGGCCCCGGCCCCGCCGCGGCCTACGGGCTGGCGGGCGCGTTCCTGTGGGAGTTCGCGCTCGAGTGGCGCGAGCTCGTGAGCGTGAACGACTTGGTCTTCACGTTTCTCGGCGGGCTGGCCCCCGGTGAGTTCTTCTTTCAGGCGGGCGAGTACGCGACCAGCGCGCCCGTGAGCGGCGCGGTCAGCGCGGTCGGCGCGTGGACGCTGGGCATGCCGCGCAGCGTCCACGCCCGGGCGGCCGGCGACCGCGCCCCCATCCCGCCCGCCCTCGATGGCGTGGGCCTGAGCACCACGCGCTGGCACAAGGGCCTGTTCGCGGCGCGCCTCGGCGCTTCATCGACCGCCACGCGTGCCCCGCCCTTGTTCGGCGTGCTCGCAGAGGCACGGATCGTGGCCCTGCCCGGCTTCGACCGTGCGGGCCATTTCTCCGCGACCTTCAGCCACGGCGCCTTTACGGAGGGCCGCCTCTCGCTCGACACCAGCGCGCGCGGCGACCTGGCCTTCGATGCGCGCTTCGAGGCCGTCATGCTGGGCCGCTACGCGCAACACATGACCCGCGCGCCCGGCGAGCGCGCCCCGACCGGCCACGCCTCGATGGTCGGACTCGCCACGGCGATTCGCTATCTGGACCACCGCATCGGCCCCCTCGACGAGCAAGTCGCCGTCACGCACGTGCTCGGCCCCGCGCTCTCGCTATGGGGTCGCCGCGGCGCGCTCTGGGGGCGACTGGACGCGCGGGCGTTTGCCGACTTCGCCGCCATTCGCTCGCTCGCCTTCGAGGCCTGGCGCGAGGGCCGCGCCGCGCAGGGCCTGCCGACCGACGAGGTCAAATCCGTGCTCGTGAAGCAGGCCTACCAGTTCCACGCGGGCGGCTCAGCGCGCGTTGGGGCGGCCGTGGGGCTCGGCGTCTTCGAGCTGGCCGTGGTGGGCGCCGCGGGCCGCTACACCCCGCTCGAGGGGCTCGACCGCAAAGAAGAGGACGTCACCCGTGTGGAGCGGGGGGGCGAGGCCCTGCTCGAGCTCGAGGCCGCGTTGTCAGCCCGCTTCGCGCGGCGCCCCGACCTGCCCGGCCCCGAGGTACGCCTGTCCTTCGCGGCGCTGCGTCACGCGAGCCGCTTCGCGGACGCGCGGGTGACGCGAGACGACGCACAGGCCCGCCTGAACGTGGGCGTGGGTTTCTGACGTGCGGCGCGCGCTCGGGCTCGTGGTCTGGGCGAGCGCTGCCGGCTGCGCGCCCATCGCGGGCCTGCGGCCGCTCAGCCGTCCGCTGCGGGCGGGCGACACCGCCCTGGGCATCGGTGCGGCGCGGGTCGGACCGCGGCCCTTTGTAGACGAGCCCAGCGCCGCGGTCGCCCAAGCCTGGGCCACCCGGGCGCTCTCGGGCGCGGCCCGCGTCTCACTCATCACGGCGCTCGACGCGGACGCCTTTGCCGGCGGGGTCGCGCTCGCGGTCGTGCCTTTTCAGCGCGCCGGCGCCTCCGCCGGGCTGGAGCTCGAGCTGGGATACGCGTGGGCAGCGGTCTCAGTGCCCGCAGCCGCGCGGGTCACGCCCGACCTGTGGCTCTACACGGGGCCGAGGCTCGGCACTTGGGGAACAGACGCCCTGCCGAGCGTCCCGCTGGGGGTGGACTTGCGGCTCTCATCCCGCGCCTCGGCCCTGGCCGAGGTCGGCTTGAGCTGGCAGGACTTCGACCCGAACGCCCGCCGAACGACCATCGCCCTGGGGCTCGGGGTCACCCTCGAGCCCAGCGCGCGCGAGTGAGCGACGCTACTCCGCGGTCCGCTCGATTTCGAAGTGCGCCACCACTGGCAGGTGGTCGGAGCGGCCCGCTCGCAGAACGTAGGCGTTCAGCGGCGCGAGGCCTGGCCCGTACATAATGTGGTCGAGCGCGCGGTCCATCTGCCCCGCGACGGAGCGGTAGCGCCACGTGGGTTGGCCGGGGTGAAACAGGGGCAGCGCGTTCACGAACCCCTGCGCCTCGAGCCGTTGCACCGCCGCGCCCTCGTCGTCCTCGTTGAAGTCACCGAGCACGATGGTCGGCAGCCCCTCACGGAGCCGCGCCGTAAAGACGTCCACGGCCTCGCGGTGGTCACCGTCCACCGTCAGGTAGGCCTCGAGCGCGGTGCGCGCGCCATTCAGGGGGGCGCGCAGGTGGACCTGCAGCACCTGCACGGGCCCAGCGGGTGTCTCCAAGTGCAGATGCCACGCGGGGTGCGCGCCCGCGGGCGCGGGGTCGATCCCCAGATCGGTCACGGGAAAACGCGACAGGACGCCCAGGCCGGACGTGCTCTGCCCACGCTCCACATGCCACGCGGCGTAGGGGTACCGCGCGCCGTAGCGCTTTACCAGCGTCGCCTGCCAGCGAGGCGTAACCTCTTGCAGACACAGCACGTCCGCGTCGCTCGCGCCCACGGCGGCGATGGTCTCGGGGTCGGCGTCGTCGGAGATCTCGACGTTGAACGTCTGGATAGTGAAGTGCGTCGCGCCGGGGCTGGGCCCCCGCGGCGTGAGCGGCCGCTCAGGGCAGCCGGCGAGCAGCGGCGCGACGAGAAACAAGAGAAACCCGCACACGCTCCGCTCCATCGGACCCC
>Ga0209598_10001262_pt1 | contig 20690 bp, 11 predicted proteins | sample M_140807_EF_Meta_FD_187317 | JGI IMG/M metagenome (GOLD analysis project Ga0209598, IMG submission 187317) | Freshwater microbial communities from Lake Montjoie, Canada to study carbon cycling - M_140807_EF_MetaG (SPAdes) (version 2) | ecosystem: Environmental > Aquatic > Freshwater > Lake...
CCATTGCCACCGGAACCAGTAGCTCCAATACCGGAGTTTGAACCCGAGCTTATCGAGCCGCCACCACCAGCGCCTTGACCATTCCCAAATTGACCAGCAGTTCCCCATCCTAATCCTCCTCCACCCCCTCCTATACCACCATTACCACCCACACCGGCACCGGTTCCTTGGGTTCCCGTGCCACCCCCACCACCTCCCCAGTAATAGGTTCCATAGGCGGTTCCATTAGGTGCGAAGGTACTGATTCCGGGTAAAAAGCATTGAATACCGTTACCTCCCTGTTGAGACATCGGGGCACTGGTCCCGGCACCTCCGCCACCTCCGCATACTGAAAGAGTAAAATTGCTTGCCCCAATATTTCCAAAATTGTTGTAGATATTACTAGGTAAAGCATTGTAGAGAGTCAGTGTTCCGCTACTACCTGCCCCTCCTCCACTTCCACCGGAATTACCCAGATACGGGGAACCGCCCGCACCGCCCGCCCCCCCTCCGAATGCAATGATATTGGCGGCAGTGTTAGCATTAAATGAGACAGTGGTATTGTTACCATTATTACCATTTAGACCATTTGGTAGTACAGAAGCCCCTCCAGCACCGACTGTCACAGTGATGGTACCTGAACCAGCTGGTAAGGTGACTGGATTCATGACGACCCCTCCACCGCCACCCCCCCCACCCGCACTACTACTCCCACTCCCCCCACCTCCCACCGCCAGCACATAGATGCGCGTCGCGGCAGTGCACGTATAGTTCACGGCATACGACAGTCCCACGCCCAAGAAGGCGTAGTTGTAATACGTAATACCGTTGGTGACCGACGTGCCACTCAAAAGCGTGGACGGTAGATTCAAAGGGTAGGTAATGGACGAGATGGTCACATTGGAGCCCGCGGGGGGCAGCGTGCAAGGCAGGGTATAGGTCGTGGGCGTATTGGCGATGGAGTATTGGTAGGGGGTGTTCTGTGTAGCGATACAATCTGTATCACTGATATTGGTATTGAAAATATACAAATTATACAATTGCCCATTGAATGGATTATAGTTGGTACTAGCTTGGCCGGTTTTACATGTACCAATCACATTATTTCCAGCAGTTTGTACACGAGTAGCTGTAGCAGACCCATATGTCAACACGGAACCGCCATTCAATATGATATTAAAGGAAGTATTAACATATCGCCAGCTCATTGCCGCAGTCGGAATATACGTACCAAGATAGTACCCCGTACTCAACAAATTCAGCATGTATTGACCTGTTGTGTTTATATCCAATGTACAACCATCGAAATTAGTAGCATTTGAACCACCCGAAATAACGGCTTGACCATTATTCCCAGTATTGGAAGGAGCGTTGTCGTATCTGAATGTATACGTGAAGGCAGAATTATTCATCGGCAGTGCGCCGTTGGGCAAATTCAAAAAACAGTTGTTCTGTGGCGCAATCACACCGATTGATGTCCCTTGATACGCAACCCCTTGGTACCCGAAATTCAGCACCCCGTTCGCCACGTCGTAAATGGGCTGCGATCCCAAGGCGTACTGCGTGGCCGAGTTGAAGCACACATCCATGCCCTGATTATACCACTTGGTCACGTAGGCGTAGCTGGTATTGGCGCCCGCATTGTAGAGCCAGTTGGCGACCGAGGTGCCGGTGCCGAGGTACTGGGTTCCCAGGTTGCCGCACACGTCGGCGTAGAAATTGGCTGTGTAGTTGCCGCACACGTCGGTAGAGTACCGCAAGGTCATGACGGGCCCAAAGTAGTTGTAGTTGAGCAGGCGGCAGGCAAAAGCGCCCTTGGCGGAGCCCTGACTGACCGTGGACACGGTGGACCAACTGTCCTTGTAGAGATTGGCCGTCACCTGAGCGGCCGGAATCACGGATTGGTAGCAAGAGGTCACCGCGGTCTGAGGGAAGGCGATGACCACGATGCCGGAGCCGCCGCCACCGCTGAAGTTGTTCCAACCCGACCCCCCTCCACTGCCGGTATTAACTCCACCAGAGCCAGCACTATTGGTTTGCGAATTGCCGGTTGCCCCCCCTCCGGGGTTGAGGGCGGACGTGGTGTTGAGTACCCCATTGTTGTTGTTATAATTACTAGAATTTCCTCCTCCCCCCAGACCTCCTGCGGCTGCTGCCCCGCCGCCTCCGGCGCCCCAACAGTAGGTACCATAAGCGGTACCTGAGGGTGTAAAGGTGGATATACCTGGTAAGAAACACTGGATACCACTTCCTCCAAATAGGTTATTCATGCCACCCATTGTTCCGGCGCCGCCACCCCCGGCGGATCCGTTAACATTGGACAAGGACTGAGAATAGCTGCCTGCGTTGCCAAAATTGTTGTAGGTATTATTGGGCAACCCACCAGTATAGGATGTGGTGCCGTTGTTTACACCTCCGCCACCGCTGCCCCCGTTACCTCCTGCCGCCGCCGCGTTGGCCGCTCCTGCTACCCCTGCCCCGCCGCCCCAGGCAGTGATATTCAATAATGTATTGGGATTGAAATTCACTGTAGTATTGCTTCCTGTAACTCCATTGTTACCTGTTACTAATCCTGTCGTAACCGGACTTCCACCAGCGCAACCCAGTGCCCCTGCTCCTACCGTGATAGTAATGGTACCCGATGAGGTCAAAGACACGGGGTTCATCACCACACCACCACCACCACCTCCCGAACCGGCGTTAGTACCTCCACTACCACCGCCGCCCACGGCCAGCACATAGATATACGACGGCGTGGACAGTGAGTACGTCAACGTATAGTATCCACCCACCGCGGTAAACGAGTACACATTGTAGGTGATGTTGTTGCTGACGGAGGTGCCGTTCACCATGGTGCCAGCCAGAGGATAGGAGTAGGCAATGTTAGAGATGGTAAACACGGAGCCGCTGGGCGGCGCAGTGAATCCGACGGCGTGGCCGCCGGTGGGCGAGGTCATGGCGGTAGAGGCCACGTAGGGGGTGCCTGCACCGTTAGTAGTGTTGGTCCCTTCAATGAGTTGGCGGTCGACCGAGACCAAGGCGGTCTGGAAGAAAAACATGTTGTACAATTGACTGTTGGAAAAACCCGACCAATTGGTTAGTATCGCACCTCCAATACTATTAGAGACTGGATCTTGTATACGTGTTGTTCCAGGTGACCAAGGGTTGGCTGAACCATTGTTGACATAAAATGCCCCACTATTCGTAGCTCCTCCACTCACATACGTGGACGACACGACATTGTTTACAGCGATGGTTCCGATACCGCTTTGAATTGTACCGTACCATTCTTGGCCGTACTTTCCTACAGTCAAATTAATTTGTATTCCTACGCACATACGATTTGTAGCGCCGTAGCCCCCACCAATTAAAGGGGCCTGTGATGTGGTTGTATTTAAGTGCCTTGTTGTATAAGAATAACTAGCGTCGCCGTACGGCAAGGCCCCAATGGGTAAATTCAAATAGCAATTTGTCTGCGGGGCCGCCGTACTGCCGTTGGCGGTCCCGGTGTACCCGAAATTGATCAATTGAAGGGCCACATCGTAAATCGGCTGCGATCCCAGCACATATTGCGTGGCCGAATTGAAGCAAATGTCCATGCCCTGACTGTACCATTTGGTCACGTAGGCGTAAGTCGTGTTCGCAGCATTCTGCGCCAACCAGTCTTGGACGCGGGCCCCCGTGTTCCCGTAACCCGTGTACAAGTTGCCGTACACGTCGGCATAAAAGTTCTGGGTGTAGTTGCCGCAGGCATCCTGGCTGTGCCGAAGCGTGATCGTCGGCCCGAAATACGAAGCATTCACCAACTTGCAGGAAAAGGCGCCCCTGATGGTGGACAAAGCGCTGGAAGAGAGCGCCGGGTTGGACAGCACCGGAATGTTGGAGGCGTCCAGCAGTTGCTGGGGAGTCAACACGGCCGACACGTCGCTCGCCACGATCGTGGTGGGGAAGGCGAGCACGACGATGCCACTGCCACCGTTGCCACCGTAGCTGTTCCATGCACCACCACCACCACCTCCGGTATTGGCTCCGCCCGAACCAGCCGGACCGTTACTGATAGCACCGTTGCCTCCACTGTTGATGGCCGAACCACCGCCGATGGCAGCTGTGACTGAGTTGGTCTGGACGTTTGCACCACCACCCCCCCCTCCCAAACCGCCCGGTCCGGCCGAAATATTCGTAGTATTGTCTACCTTTTGATTCGCTGAGGCACCGCCTCCACCGCCCCAATAATAGCTACCAAACAGTGCGTAACCCGTAGGTGTGAAGGTACTGATACCAGGCAAGAAACATTGAATGCCGTTGCCGCCACCGGCCCCGGACGTAAAATAAACGGTTTGCCCCGCAGTACCGGCTCCGCCTCCTCCCGCAGGCAGTTGGTAAGAGTTTGTCACTGTACTCGCGTTTCCACCGGCGTTGCCGAAATTATTGTAGGTCGTCATGGGAAGCCCTCCGGGAAAAGCAATGGTACCACTGCTGACACCTCCACCACCACTGCCACCTGAAAAACCATTTTGTACGGCCTGATTGGTCCAGCCACCTACGCCACCACCTCCCCCCCAAGCAACGATGCTTGTCAAGGTCGGGTTGCTGAAAAATACAGTGGTATTGTTCCCGTTGGCACCCGGATTATATGTGCTATATCCCGGCCACACTGAACCAGCTCCCACGGTGATCGTCATGGTACCTGAACCAGCCGGCAAGGTCATAGGATTCATCACCACACCACCGCCGCCGCCGCCACTTCCCGCATTGGTTCCACCCGACCCCCCACCCCCCACGGCCAGCACAAACATGCGCGTCGCCGCCGCACACGTATACGACAGTTGGTACGGCGTGGCCGTGCTCAAAAAGGCGTAGTTGTAGTAGGTAATGCCGTTGGTGACCGACGTCCCCGACAACACCGTGGACGAAGCGACCGAGTACTGTGTGGTGATGCCGCCGATGCTGATGTTGGCACCGCTGGGGGCGATATACCCAGTGATAGGATAAGAATAAGTGAGAGTGGACGGGGTGGCCTCTAGGAGAAGGCGATCGGCGTTAACAATTGCAGTCTTATTAATGTACAGATTATATATTTGACTGTTCAACGGTCCGTTGGTAATAGCCCATGCCGAATTGACCATGCTTCCTATGGCGTTAGCGCATGTGTCCTGTGTACGAGCGCTGGCTGTGGCAGAAGTTGAAGGGGTAGATGTAATATTGTTGATCCAAAAGGTTTCGTTGTTGGTCCCCCCTCCCGAGGTATACTGAGCCGTGATGGTCGCTTTGCTAGTGGTGCTCGTCCAGGAATTCGCCGCTGAACTGAGTACACCCCCAGCAAACCATTCTTGACCATATACACCGTTAGGTCCTATTGACATTGTAAAGGCAGATTTGGTGTAGATTGACCCACCGACCAAGACAGTGGCGCCGGTGCTTGAATTCGCTGTATACATATTGGAATACCCCAAGGTGGTCGTGTACGAGTAGGAGGAGTCGCCGTAGGGGAGCGCCCCCGTGGGCAAATTGAAGTAGAGTCCGGTCCCGGGCGCAGGAAATCCACTCAAGCCCGTATACCCAAAGTTCATCACCCCGTTCACCCAGTCAAAGATAGGTTGCGACCCCAGCGTATACTGCGTGGCCGAGTTAAAACACACGTCCATGGATTGGCTGTACCACTTGGTAACGTAAGCGTAACTGGTATTGGCGTTGTTGGCCTGGAGCCAGGCCAGGAGCGACGTGCCCGTGCCCAGATATCCGGTACCGAAGTTGCCCAACACGTCGGCGTAGAAGTTGATCGTGGAGTTGCCGCACAGATCGGCCGAGTGCCGCAAGGTCATGATGGGCCCAAAGTAGTTGTAATTGACGAGGCGGCAGGCAAAGGCGCCCTTGGCGGAGCCGTAGGCGGAGCCTGAGAGCGTCCCCAATGTCGGATTGGTCATGGTCATCACGTCTTTGTAAGAGCCACTGGCAATTTGCACAGGTGTGAGAACAGCTTGGTAATTCGTGGTCACCGCCGTCTGAGGGAAGGCAATCACCACGATGCCGGAACCACCGGCCCCGCCGTAGCAATAATTATTATACCCGCCACCGCCCCCACCGCCCGTGTTTGGTCCCCCGGCACCGCCGTAACCGTTAGCAATCACATTGCCGTTTTGACCCGGATTCAGTCCACCAGTTCCCCCGGCTCCATAGGCCCCACCGCCACCACCGCCCAACCCGGCATTAATATATGTATTGGGACCGGTTCCTCCGCCCGCCCAATAGTACGTACCGTAAGCCGTACCGGAGGGGGCAAAGTTATTGATACCGGGCAAAAAGCATTGGATGCCGTTGCCGGCGTACGCTTGGGAGTTTGACCGATTGCCGGCCGTACCCGCACCACCACCACCCCCCGAAACATGACCGTATTGTACACTCGTATATCCGCCTTGGTTACCGTAATTATTGTACGTGTTGTTGGGCAACGCACCAGCATAAATGGTGGTGGCGCCGCTGCCATTGCCATTGGCGGTACCTCCGCCCCCACTTCCGCCCGAACTAGGGGCAGATACGCCACTTGTAATAGAGCTACTGTAAGCGCCGGCACCACCTCCCCAGGCAATGATATTTGAGGCGTTATTTGGTGGAGAAAAATTGACCGTGGTATTGTTTCCTACCGTAGGAAGCAAGGCCATCCCCACTGAGCTTTGACTATAACCACCCCATCCGGCAGTCCCCCCCGCACCCACGGTGATCGTGATGGTACCCGAACCAGATTGCAAGTTAACCGAATTCATGACCACGCCTCCCCCGCCACCACCCGAAGAACCGCCGTATAACGCCCCTCCACCCCCACCGCCGCCCACCGCCAGCACGTAAATGTACGACGGCGTGGACAGTGAGTACGTCAACGTGTACGAGCCACCCACCGCGGTAAACGAATACACATTGTAGGTGATGCTGTTGCTCACGGAGGTGCCGTTCACCATGGTACCAGCCAGAGGATAGGAGTAGGCAATGTTTGAAATGGTAAACACGGAGCCACTGGGCGGCGCAGTGAACCCGACGGCGTGGCCGCCGGTAGGCAAGGTCATGGCCGTGGAGGCCACGTAGGGGGTACCTGCACCGTTAGTAGTGTTGGTGCCTTCAATCAGCTTACGGTCGGTGTCACTCAATGCTGTACTGAAGTAGAATATATTGTACATTTGGAATTGAGATGTATTAAAAAATGTACCACTAGCAATGTAATTGAGCGTAGAAACTTGCTTATGAATTTCAGTAACTGTTGCACTGACAATGGTTGTGCTGGTTGCACCTCCCGCATAAAGTGCTCGGGTTCCAAACGCCGTGGTTCCTGTAGAAGCATAGGTGGTTGAAACCACATTATTCGGTGCCATTGCTGTGGTGGGAGAAGAACCATAATCATTTCCTTGCCACCAAATGTAATATTGTCCAACACTACCATAGCTGAGTATAATTGCATTGGCTTGACTGGAAGATGCATTCGTACCTCCTGAAAACAATGCCATACCCGTGCCACCGCTGTAATTTCCGTGACGAACCACAAAAGTGTACGATGTATCCGTGGTTCCCACCGGCAATCCGGGCAAAGCACTGTTGGGCAAATTAAAAAACGTATTACCTCCAGTATTTGAATTCCATGTACCATTACTGTTAGTGACAATTACATTAGTAAAATAGGTGTAATAGTAGCTTGCACCATCACTATTCATTCCAATGTATGTTCCACTGATGACACTAGAGAAAGATGCTGCATTAGTAATCCCATTCACCGTAAATGTAGCAACATTTGCAGCAGTGATAGAAATCACAACGGTACACCAGGTGCTTGCAGGTACTGGGCGAATATTCGTTGGATTTATGCTAGCGGCATTGAAAGTTGTCCAATTTGTTGTAGTGAAAAATCCCCAATCCCAACCGGCACCGCCTATGCGTAATGCAGTTCCGGCACCACTGCTGTTGCAACCAAAAAAGAAATCACAGAGTGAACCAGTATTGACGTATAATGTTATTTTTGTTGCTACTCCCAATGCAATACCCGCATTATAGTAGCAGTAATTCGGGTAACCGTTTCCTCCTGAAATCACTTGAATTGATGAAATAGTAGACAGGTAGGAAACGGTAGTAGAAACACTGGTACTAGCATTGCCGATGGTCCAACCGGTCAGGGATGCGGTGGTATTGTACCCAAAGTTGATCAACTGGTTCGCCACATCGTACAACGGTTGCGTTGACAGTGTGTACTGCGTGGCCGAATTGAAGCAAATATCCATGCCTTGGCTGTACCATTTGGTGACGTAAGAATTCGTAGCAGCTTGTTGGTTCAACCAATCCTGCACCGAGGTACCGGTGTTCCCGTAGCCCGTGAACAAGTTGCCGTACACGTCGGCGTAGAAATTCTGGGTATAGTTGCCGCAGGCATCCGTAGACGCACGCAGCGTCATCGTGGGCCCGAAATACGAGGCATTGATCAACTTGCAGGAAAAACCGCCCTTGATGGAGGCCAAGGCGCTGGAAGACAGCGCCGTATTGGACAGCACCGGAATGTTGGAGGCATCCAGCAGTTGCTGGGGGGTCATGATGGCCGACACGTCGGTCGCGACGGGCGTGGCGGGGAAAGCGATGACGACGATACCGGAGCCGCCGGCACCGCCAGTGCCGTAAAAAGCGGCACCCCCGCCCCCACCCGTGTTGGCCCCACCCGACCCGGCAGTTATACCTGTCTGAGTTACTATAGTAGCTCCATTACCTCCAGCATTCAAAGCGCTTCCACCTCCTTGCGGGATCGTAGTCGTTGAAGTAAATGTGTTTCCACCTGCGCCTCCGCCGCCTAGTCCTCCGTTACCCATGGGCACAGTAACTGCCCCCCCCTGAGCATTGGTGGAACCTCCACCGCCACCTCCCCAATAGTAGGTACCAAATGCCGAGTAACCGGTGGGGGCAAAGGTGCTAATACCAGGCAAGAAACATTGAATACCATTGCCTCCTACCGAGCCCCAATAGGAAGTTGTACCGGCACCTCCTCCACCACCTTCACCTCCTCCTATACCAAATAGGTAAGACGTCGCGCCAAAATTGCAAAAATTATTGTAAGTACTGTTGATTTGACCGTTGGTAACACCGTAACCACCGTGACCGCCGCCACTTCCTCCGGTGCCAGGAGCATTACCATTGGAAGAGCCGTTAGACGTGCCTCCTGCCCCTCCACCCCAAGCAATGATTCCCGCAATGAGATTGTTGCTGAACGTGATGGTGGTATTGTTTCCATTACCTGGATTAGGCGCATTGGTATTCACTCCGGCATTCCCACCGGCTCCCACGGTCACGGTCATGGTGCCCGAACCGGCAGGCAGCGTGAATGGATTCATCACGACGCCTCCTGCGCCGCCGCCCCCTCCTCCATAGGATCCACCACCCCCCCCACCCCCCACCGCCAGCACATAGATGCGCGTCGTCCCGTAGCACGAGTAGTTGATCACATACGGCGCGGCCGTGTTCAAAAACGCATAATTGTAATACGTGATCCCATTGGTCACCGACGTGCCCGCCAGAATGCCGTTGCTCGCCGCGGAATACACGTACTGGGCCACACTATTGTACGTAATGTACGCAATGGACACGTTGAACGCAATCGGCATGGTGGAAACGTAGGTGGCCGACGGCGCGCCCGGCACCCCCAGCACAAACGGCGTAAACACGTAGGCGTACTGGGTCGCGCCCAGCACACTCTGGTCGGTCCAAACGTAGCCTGTTCCCCCGGGCGTCACCGTCAACGACCCCGCCGACACGTAAAAGGTGGCCGTGATGCCGCCGGTCGTCCGCGACACCTGGATATACGAAAACGTGCCCGTACTGGAAAACGTAAACGGTTGCGACGGCACCGCCCCCGACAAATAGGCCGTGCCCATGGACACGGTGCCCAGCGTCGGGATGAGCGCGGCTACCCCGGTCTTGCCGTAGGAGTAGCCGTACAGCACGCGGTACTCCATGGGGGTGACCACGCGATTATAAAACCGGAAATCGTCCAGTTTGCCGACAAACGAATTCGCAAACGGCGTGATGCCGTAGGCGACCATGGTACGCAGAAACTGGAGCGACAGGTCGTAGGTGGCGGCGGTGCTGGTGGCCGTGGCCGGATTGGACACCGACGGCGAAATCCCGTTCACATACAGGTTCTGCACGGCCAGGTTCCCGCTGCAGCAGACCGTATAACAGAAGAAATTCCACGCGTTCAAATTCAGGGTCCCGGTGGTTCCTTGGGTCGTGATCCACACATTGTTGTAGGCCGCGCTCAAGCAAGGCGCGACCGACGTACCGGAGCAGCACACCACGATTTGGTAGGAAGAGTTGGTAGAAATGTCCACGATGGGGGTGGCGTTGACGGCCTCACCACCGAGCGGGTTGAACCAGCCCGTCACCGTGAAGCCGTTGCCGGTGCCCTGGTACACCACATTGGGGTTATTATTCACAAGGTAGCTCCCGGTGTTCAAAGACAAATCGGAGGTGCCGATGATCCCAGACGCATCGGAAAACGCACCCGTATATACGAGTGACGAGTCATACTTCCCTAAACCCGAGGCGAAATTGGCTACCGGGGTAAAGGTAGAAGCCATGACGAATGGGGTAGAACTGTCGGAAAGAAAATATATACTCTAGCGGGAGATTTGAGAGGGGTCCATGTGGAACGCAAAACGCCCCCACCGACCCACCAACCCACCCATGATGCGGTCCCCCAAGAACGGCATCATGTCCAAGGAATGTATAGGATCTCCCCGTCAGACGGTGTGTCGCCGTATCCCAGAACGACCCCACCATGACAAATTACATCTACCGCGATTTCAGTCGTTCTACAGATGGAACCGACCGTCCTTTCATCGGGTTCGTCGGCAACATTGTCATTCATCTGGTATCCGACGGCACTTTCCAGGTGCAAGTAGAAGGATTGCATGAAAATTACCCGTTGGATTATCCGTGCGGGCAGGCGGATCTGATAGTCACCGTAGAACCGACCTTGGATACCTACATGGCCGTCCGGACCGTCTTGGACACTCTGACGGCCGACTATCAATACATGCTGCGCGGAAGACCCTACCAAGATTTTGTGATAGGTACCCACTTACCCGGTTCCACGGAAGACCTAGAAAAGGGTCCTTACGGCGGGGGTTCTTGGGTCCATTTCAACCGCGAGACGTTGAAATACGCGGTTGAATTGGACCAAGACACGTGCCCCGAAAGCGGTATTGTGCACCGGGGGCATGTCGCCGCCGACCCATCCGGCGCCCCCGTATTGACCTACGATTCTCCGTTGGTGAGTCGGGGGATGGGAACGGACTATTATCATATAACGCGTGGCCAATGTGTGTGGGACGTTTCTTACGGGTCCATGCTGGACGAGGCGCAGTTCCGGTCGGTACCATGAATAGGTGTAAATACATGCAATGAACTACACGGAATGACCACATCCGAGGTACTATGCCTTGACCCGGGGAAAAATCGTCCACGACGTGGCATACAGCGATGTGTACCCTACTGCGAAGACTGACCCCGACCTCAAAAAAGGTGTCTTTTACCCAATCAATGTATAGGATCCCATCTCGTATCGTACCAAGCACGGCGCTTGGTACCATCATAATATTCTTCGCTGGCGGGGAAACGGAGGAAGAACCACCGACCTTTGGATATCCAAATAGCAAACCATTACAGTCCAACGCTCTTCCAGCTGAGCTAAGCAAAGACGTCTAAGCAAGCGAAGCTTGCTGACCCCTGGATGGAGGGGGACAAGGTAACATGACCGCGCCTCTTTATGTGGGTTTCATGATAGGCCACCTCTCCCCCGCACCCAGACCCCACCCAGTCCAATGAATGTATAGGATCCCAAATTTCGTTTCGGCAAAAGGGCATAAATGGTTTCGTCATTATCAACATAGTCATGTCGGCGGTCATTTCGGCGTTGGATGCGCATACCGTATGCCGGGGAGAAAACGGGCATGTGCAACATACGTGGACTACGGAGATCCAAGAGGCCATTGTGCAACTGTTTTTTCAGTTGGTGCGGACGGATGCGGCCGGCATGGACGCACTGTGCCAACGCTTGGACACCTTGTTGCGGACCTTGAAAGAACGGCCTCCGGACCCTATGGGGTCCGAGCCCTACCTGTTGTTCCTATACCGCATGTTGGCACATACCCGGGATGTGGTGTCCGGCAAGGGGGAGTACGCTTTGGCGTACCGGATGTTGTTGGTATGGCATGGGCATTTTCCGGAGCTGGCGGAGCGGGCACTGGAGACGTGGGTAAGGTCCGAAGGACCGGCCCGTAACGAAGGTAGGGTAAGGTCCGAAGGACCGGAGAGGCCGGCGCAGCAACCCTGTAAGCTGCCCGAAGGGCAGCCTTATGGGTCGTGGAAGGACATCAAGTACGTGGCAGAGTATGTGAAGACGGTGACCCAGGACGCAAATCATCCTTTGATCCAGGCAGGCATGGCGTTGATTCAGGCGCAGTTGGCGGAGGACATGGCCGCGCTGGGTACCGAGGACATCGGCAAGGTATCGCTCTGTGCCAAATGGGTGCCCCGGGAGCCGAGTCGGTTCGGGTGGTTGTTTCGGCGGTTGGCCGAATCCACTTGTGTCACCGATGCCTCTCACAAGTCGCGCAAGCAGGCGTACAAGGCTTACCGCACCATGCTTTCCCAACTGAATGCGCATCTGGATACGGTGCAGGTGAAGCAGTGTGGGGGGTATTGGGCCTACATTGACCACCACAAGACGACGTCTATCACACTGAGCCGGAACCGCAAGGCATTCATGAACCTCACTAAAAAGGGCGAACAACGTAGCGAGGACCCGGACCGGGTTACCTGTGCGCAGCATTTCAAGGCGTACCTGGACCAGCGTATCAAGACCGGGGGCGAGGTCAAGGGGCGAAACGTGGGACTGAACGATTTCACGCGACAGGCCATACAATTGCTGAATCAGCGGAACAATGCCGACCGAGAGCAGGAGGTGGCGGTCCTGAACGCCCAGTGGGCATCCAACGGTCGCAGGAACCCGCATGCCCTGACCAAGATCGTGGCGATGGTGGACACGTCCGGTTCCATGGAAGGGGACCCTCTTTGGGTCGCCATCGCTCTCGGCATTCGGGTCGCGGAAACGTCGCTGCTGGGACCGCGGGTACTCACGTTCAATACGACGCCGGCATGGCACCGGTTGGACACGAGCGACGGGTTTGTGGCCAAAGTGGACCATCTTCGGAGGGCGAACTGGGGAGGGACCACGGATTTTTACGCGGCGTTGCGGCTCATTTTGGAGGCGCTTCAGGAGCAGCAGGTGCCGCCGGCAGAGACCGAGGGGCTGGTACTCGCCATTTTTTCCGACATGCAAATCAATCAGGCGGACAGTCGGTTTGGCACGAAGGACATGCAGGAGACGGTGGCGGCCATGTACGCGGAGGCCGGGTACCCGTGCCCGCACCTGCTGTTTTGGAATTTGCGACATACCGACGGTTTTCCGTGCTTGTCCACGGTGTCGGGGGCCTCCATGATGTCGGGGTTCAGTCCATCGCTTCTGAATGCGTTTTGCGAGCAAGGCGCCGAGGCGTTGCAACAGGCGACGCCGTGGCAGATGCTGGTGGACACGTTGAACGTTCCGCGGTACCAGATGATAACGGTACAGTGAGTGAACGCAACCATAACAAGAAAAACAATCCAACCGACGGGTTGGATTGTTTACCACAAGTGGTACTAAAAATTGTCACGCTGCTGCATTCATGAGGGGAAAGTGCTGTATTCTGGGTATTGTGAGCATTACAAAATAGGTTCGCTGCAAGAATACATATTATATTATTATCAAGAGTGGCTGTGTGAATGCACGTGGACATTAACTCACCTCGGGCGATATTCTGGGTTTTTTACGATACTATGTATGGTAGAAGTTGCTGTAAGAATATGCAAGGTGAGAAGAAACTATATTCGGGGGGGATTACAGGGGATTACAATGAGAATTGCTGCACGAATATACGGTATGTCCGAGGACACATGCTAGTATAAGGACAGCGCTTTATATGGGTAATGATCCTATAGTTTCATTGTGTGGAGACGAAGAGGATTCCAGTAGCAACACTGACATAGAATCATTGGGGCATGGACTGGTTGTCTCTTCCGTGTAAACGTTTGTTGCGTTGGAAGAGACAACTACACGTGTTGAACCGGGGTCCACATGTGTTGACACGGGGTCCACATGTGTTGACGCGGCGCCCCCGCCATGTTTTCGTTCTCCGGCCAGGATATAATGTTCCGTTTGTCCAGTACGGTCGCCGGCGCCCCGTGCCACGAGATTGTGCCGCGCCTGTTCTTGGGCAACGCGGCGTCCCCCAAGACCCAGCATTTTGCCTTGGTCGTCAATTGCACGCGCGATCTCTCTTTTGAACCCCATGTGTCGGGCATACGACTGGCCGTGAACGACCATCCCAACCAGTGCCCCCAACTCTTGGCCCTGATGGAGGAGACCCACGTCTTGGAACGTATACACCGCACCGTCACCTCCGGCCACCCCGTCTTGGTACATTGTTTCGCGGGCATGCAGCGGTCGTGCGCCGTGGTGGCGTGCTACCTCATGCGGTACCACCAGATGACGGCGATGCAGGCAGTGTCATTCATTCGCGGGCAGCGCCCGGTCGCCTTTTTCGGGGGAATCAACTTCGCACAGGCCATCGGGACGTACGAACGGACGTGGCGGGCATCATCTAGCAGTTCTTCCAATAACTGACCATAGATCCTATACATCCCAATGAATGTATAGGATCCCCCCATCCGACCATTTACCGAACGCGGGTCGTATTTTTTCTTGTCTTACGCATTTTCTTATTTTTCTTGGTACATCTTTTCCCACCAAACATTATCCCGTAAAACGGGCGGCGAATGATTTCCTGGATGATATGAAAATCGGGATGTGTTGATGGAAATTTATGAGAACTACCAAGTTGACTTGAGCTTGTTTCCAAACAGTCGGCTATTTCTAAATTATCCACGTCTTGGTCGGCAGGGAAATAACAATTGATGTGGGTTTTATTGGGTACAGACAAGGTAGTATTTTGTACAGTTTTATGGAAATAGATCACCGGAATTGTCTGTCCGGTATGTCTATTTTTGAACTGGGGGTCCAATCCGAAATGATAATGATTATCCCACCATTTACCTTTACTATAAAATGGCATGGTAAACTGCAATGAATTGGCTCCTGTATTTCTTTTAACATAATAATTTTTCCGGTCTATCGTTATGATTTCATTGGATGTATGCGTATAGTGCTCTTTTGGGTTATTGTTGTGATAAAAATAAATTTTGTAAGATCTCGCCCTTTTCAGGTTTGCCGGGTTAGTATAATAGTTATAAAATGTATTGTAATCAAAGCGCATGTTATAAGATATAAACATATTTTCTATAATTTATCGGATGAGAACCGGTGTATGTCGTGAATTCAAGTCGGCGGATGGAGGTGAGATAGGCGATATCTGGATAAGTTGGTTACCGAACCATCGTCTGGACGTCTTGGTACAAGGTCTTCATGAAAATGGATGGGCGGATGAACCCTTGGACTATCCCTGCTGTCAGGGCGATTTGGTGGTAAAATACGAACCCAGTCTCTCCATTTATTCTGTCATATATTCCGTTTTGGATACTCTGACCCAAGACCATGCGCCGCGTACCTCGCCAGAACGCGGGGCGACGTTCCAAGATTGGGTGGTCACGGAAAACCGGTCACATCTTCCTTTTACGTCTGAAACGGTGAACCATCTGACAATGGACACAGGACCCCCGTGCAAATATTCAGGAGACGTCATCACGTTGCATGGCAACATAGACGCCGACGGCAAGTTCACCTACGATGCCCCCATCGTGAGTCGGGGTTCCAGTCGCAGATATTATGAACTTACCCGTGGAAAAAAGGTGTGGGACGTTACTTACCAAGAGTTGTATCCAGACTCACCCCGCCCCCAGACCCCCATCAACCCAATGAATGTATAGGATCCTCAGGGGGCAAGGGGGATTAGCCACTGGTATCGTCGTCGTCTTCGTTCGCGCGTACCAAGGGCAATTTAGGCACGGGCTGGGGCCTCATACGTACCGAATTGGGCGCGGAGGCGGCGACAGAACGGCCGCCGTGGTTGCTGAACAGCGACAGATGCGACCGCGCCGAGGAGAGTTGTTTCTCGCGTTCGTACTTGATTTCTTGGACTTGGGCTTTGACGGTGTCCGACGAGAACTCGCTCTTGGTGTGGATACAGACCTCGGTTTCCAAGGTTTGGCCGCGAATGGCCGGCGGCAGCATGGAACGCATGATGAAGGAAAACACGTTGACCCAGGCCTCCATGACTTCGTGGGTGGCTTCCAGGCCGAGCTGGTTGGCCAGGGTATAGAGCAGGGTTTGCACAAAGACGGAATACATGTAGGGGCGGATGGCGCGTTGGGCGTGGGCGCGGCCAAGATTGAACAGGCGCAGTTGGGTGGTTTCGTCGTTGTCGCGTATGGAGAGGGCGTAATGGATGATCCGCACAATAATGGCGCCCTTTTCGGCGATTTTGTTGGTCCCGGTGGAGTGGGCGCTGAGGACGCTTTCTATTTTGCCGTTTTCGTCCACGAGTTTGAGGCGTTCGTAAAAGTCATTGTAGAAGAGGGTGATGCCGGCCAATTGGACGCCGGAATCGGTGGTTTCTTGGCGGTCCACGATGCGTTTCCAGGAGGCATTGCAAAGTTGGTGGACGCGCGGAGTGATGATGGGTACCAAGGGAAAGATGCTGGGGGTATAGTGGGCGACCTGGACATCTAGGGGGACATGGTAGCGACGTTGGAGTCGGGCTTGCAGCGCATCCACATCGTGGTCGGCGGGTACCAAGGCGTGGGTGGGGGGATGCCCCCGGCTCATGACGGTGCCCATGATATAGAGGGTATAGGATAATAACGTCTGCCGAGAGAGGGGGAATACGACTGAAGGTGAGAGGGATGCGGTCTGGGGACCACCATGGTGATTACAATGGTGAACACAACCGGGGATGAAAATCTCGGTTTATGATATAGCACAGGATGCCTCGTGGGGGATCGCGACGTACCAAGAAACGGGTGAAGGGGGGTGTGAATGTTCCATGGAGACGGCCACAGAATCTTTTGAATAGACAACGCGCGACGCGACGACCGAACAACCGGGGACAAAGACCCCAAATAATAGATGCGATGATGGTAAGGAATACCATGTTAGAGAGAAAACTTCAGGAGAAGGAACAAGAAGCGGCCGCTGCTGCCGCCGCCGCAGAAGCGTTGGCCTCCACGCAGGCCGCGGAACAGGCCGCATCGGGTCATCTGTCTGCTACTCAACACCAGGTGGACGCTCAGGTGGCGGCGGCCACGTCGGATGCGGCCGAAGCGATCCCGGTCATGATGCCGCCGGTGCCTAGCGAAGCCGAGGCCGAAATTCGTCCCGCGATGCCAGCCACAACAGAAGAGCAACTGGTTGCTCCTCAGCAGCAGCAGCAGCAGCAGCCGGTCCAAGTGGAAAACCGTTCATTGCGGGTCAAACCGAATTGCCTGTCCCAGGTGGGCGACGACTGCGCAGTATGCGTCCGGGGTTACGTGCCAACAGGTCGGGCGGGACAGCGCGAATGCACACCGGCGTGGGGCAGTCAGGAAGCGGCTCGTGCGGCAGGTAAACTAGATATGGATCACTGTATCACGCATCACGGGGACGACTGCACGACGTGCAGTCCGGGGTATATGCCGGTAGGAGTGCCCGGTCACCGGCGCTGCGAGCCCAAGCGGGTCGCCGTGGACCCCGCCAGTCCCATGGAGCATTGTGTGGCGAACGTGGGCAACGACTGCACGATATGCGAGATGGGTTATGCGCCGGCAGGACCGAATTTCAACCGGCGGTGTGTGAAAGTCGGGCAACTGTGGGACGGCAAGCGGATGAACCAAGAACATCGCCGGGGGTTCATGGGGTGGGGTGGCGCGTCTCGCCGCAGGGCTCGGCCCCTCAGCCGGGGCCGGCGGTCCCGGCGTGCCCAGAAACCTCGTCGGGGATAATATACGATGTCGGCAGCACTTCCAATACGGGCCGTGGCGGTGTTCCAAGGCGGCAAGGTGCGGGGCACGGTGCATTTTACCGAAGTGGCGGGGCGCGGGGTGCGCATAGACGTGGATGTGACGGGACTGAAGCGGTCGGCGCAGCACGGGTTTCACGTGCACGAGTGCGGGGATTTGACGGCGGGATGCGAGAGCATGTGCGCGCATTTCAATCCCTACGGCAAGTCGCACGGATGTCCGGGCAAGCGCGAGAGGCATGTGGGCGATTTAGGTAACTTGGTGTCCGATGCCCAGGGCGTGGCACGCTACACGTTTTACGACGACGTGATTCGGTTGCGCGGTACGGCGGCAAACATTGTGGGGCGCGGACTCATTGTGCATGCAGATCCCGACGACTGCGGCGAGGGTAACCATCCGACGAGCAAGACGACGGGCAATTCGGGGAAGCGGATTGCGTGTGCGGTGGTAGGGTACGCGAAGCCACCCGTCGTGTAACGGTAGGGTATGCGCAGCGACCGGTGAAAAATTGAAATGACACCGTGTTGTTCTATGTGATTTGACTAGAAATCGCATGGAATCTTCGGTAATCGTACTGGGGATACCCTTCAACACGGGGGCGCCGGAGGTGCGCCAAGAATTGGCGCCAGGGGCACGGTATGTTGCGTACATGCTGCGGTCCAAGATGTATTTTGTCTTGGAATTGGAGGATATGGACGGGGTTCAGGCAGTATTCAAGAACATCGGATGTGTCATGGAAGGGCGCATCCGGTGGTATAGTGCGGGGGAATGGACATACCTCCTATACGATTACGAGATGCACTGGGACCAGCTGAAATTGCCGACGGCAAAGACGCGCGAACGATTCATGTTGTTTCCGTACCACGAAGGCGATGCGTAATATCACTTGGAGTGATCCAGTTACGATGTTTTCATCTTGGTATGTTTTTTCATGGTAGTGGATATAAAATGGATACCCCCTACGGGGGTGCTGCTCGCCCGTAGGGCGAGCGCAGTCATCCCATAGTTCTCTCGGTGTGTTCCTACGTACCAAGAAAGATGTAAAGATTTCGCGCGTATATATGCATACAGAGGCGATGGAGGAATTCACATTGCGTGTGTTGGATGGACAGGTGCCATCATGCATTCGCGAGTATACCCCAGAGGAATGTACCTTGATGTTGCAAGTAGGAAGCCAAGCTATTGAATCACTCAAGTTGAATAAAGTGCGCCTGGACAACCAAGCCCAGATACAGGCATTTGAGGTGACCAAGCAGGAAATGCAGGACCAATTCTTGGTACAACTCCAAGAACGTGAGAATAAATTGGATGAGATGACCAAGACCATGGAAGATAAGAATGCCAATTATCAATTTGCCGTGGAAGAAGTGAAACGGATACTGCGCGCGCAATGTACCGAACAGTACCAAGACATGTTGCATCAAAAAGACCAACATATCAACGAACTGAAAGAAATATTGGCGTTGCAACGGTCCAAGGTGGAAACAATGGAGCGCTCCATTCAGCTGGAATCCAAGAAGTTGTACGAAATAGAATCCAGATGTACCATTGACCGATTTTCCCTGGCGTTGGAAAAATTAGACCAAGGGGTGCAAAAGGTCCAAGAAATCAGCATGGACCATACGAAACAGAAATCTATGTACAAAATTGGCGACATGGGTGAAAACTTGTTCAGTGAATTGGCCACAGAGAGTTTCCGGTTCTTCCCCGGGTTTGATATGATCAATGTGGCGAATGAAACCGCCAAGGGGGATTTTCATCTCTTTTTCAAGGATTTCAGTGTCTTGGTGGATGTTAAAAATTGGGATACGATGGTGCAAAATGGCGAGAGAGAGAAATTGCAACGGGACTTGTTGTGCAACGATATGATGTTTGGATGGATGGTCTCCTTGAAGAGCGATATGCGAAAATTTGATAATTTCCCGATTTCGGTAGAGTGGTTGCGTCCAGATAAATGTATTATTTATTTGAATTCAGTGATGAAACAGACAAACCCGATTGAATTTTTGCGTCTGGCTTGGAATTTTTGCAACACCATGTACCAATTGCATACCAAGAATCCGCTGAAAACTGAGAGTGCTCAAGACGAATTAACGGTGATTTGTTCTCATGTGCAAAGATTGGATACGATTACCAAGGAAGAGACATCCATCATGAACGACATGGCCAAGGAATTGACTCTCTTGACCAAGAACATGGAAAAGATCAAAGAGTGTAATAAGACGGCCAAGGACATCATCAAGGAATCCTTGAATACCAAGAGTACAGAACTATTGAACAACATGTATAATAAAAAGGTGGGTAGAAAACCACGTGCGAAAAAGGCCGCGGACGATGCCGGGCTAGCGCCCGGTGCGAGCGAAGCGAGCACTTGAACAAGATGCCTGCATAGATGGTGAGAAAATATGTTGGTAAACCGGAAAACGTGGTTTATGCAGTGCCGGGCTGGCGCCCGGTGCGAGCGGAGCGAGCACCTTGATATTTTGACTGCATAGATGGTGTCAAAATATTTTTGATTTATATGATTATTTTTTGTAGTCTGTGTATATTTTGGCTGCATATATGGTGTGGCAGTTGGGTCGGACTGAGACGGGCTGTTGGTGTCGGCTGATGCAGTGGCGGATTGGCAGTCGGTCGTC
>Ga0209598_10001266_pt1 | contig 20669 bp, 9 predicted proteins | sample M_140807_EF_Meta_FD_187317 | JGI IMG/M metagenome (GOLD analysis project Ga0209598, IMG submission 187317) | Freshwater microbial communities from Lake Montjoie, Canada to study carbon cycling - M_140807_EF_MetaG (SPAdes) (version 2) | ecosystem: Environmental > Aquatic > Freshwater > Lake...
TTCATTTTATACGTTAAAAGGTGATGGCACGCCAATACAAGAATTTGATGGAGGCGCATTAATACAACAAGAGCCAGATGCTTCTTCATTTCCAAGTGGTGGATTGAGGGCAACTTTTGAAGCAAGAGGTTATACCGCTTGGGATCCATCATCCCCTGCATTTATCACAGAAACAGGAGAAGGAAAAACGCTTTGCATACCTACAATTTTCGTTTCTTATACAGGTGAATCACTTGATACAAAAACACCATTATTAAAAGCTATCGTTGCTTTAGATAAAGCGGCTGTAGATGTTTGTCAGTATTTTGATAAAAACGTTTCAAAAGTTAATGCGACATTAGGTTGGGAACAGGAATACTTTGTGGTAGATGCTGGATTGGCATTGGCCCGTCCGGATTTAGCCTTAACGGGAAGAACGGTATTTGGTCATGCGCCGGCAAAAGGCCAACAATTGGAAGACCATTATTTTGGTGCAATTCCTGAGCGTGTTTATGCATTCATGAAAGATTTCGAAAACGAATCTTACAAATTGGGTATTCCATTAAGAACAAGACATAATGAAGTTGCTCCTGCTCAGTTTGAGTGTGCGCCTATATTTGAAGAATTAAACCTTGCTGTAGATCACAATACGTTATTGATGGACGTGATGACTAGAGTAGCTAAGCGTCATAATTTAATGGTGTTGTTGCATGAAAAACCATTTGCCGGAATCAACGGAAGTGGAAAGCACAACAACTGGAGTATGGCTACAGATACTGGTGTGAATTTATTGGCACCTGGTAAAACGCCAAAAACGAATTTGATGTTCCTTACATTCTTTGTAAATACCATCAAAGCGGTACATGATTATTCAGAATTGATTCGTGCATCAATCGCAAGTGCGAGTAATGATTACCGTTTGGGTGCAAATGAAGCGCCTCCAGCAATCATTTCTATATTTATTGGTAAGTATTTAACTGATGTATTAAATCAAGTAGAAAGCAGGGTTGGCGGCAACTTCGACGAAGCAGATGAAGCCATGCTAAAATTGGATATCCATAAAAGCATTCCGGAATTGATGTTGGACAATACCGACAGAAATCGTACTTCTCCATTTGCATTTACAGGAAATAAATTTGAATTCCGTGCGGTAGGTTCTTCAGCAAATTGTGCCGGACCAATGACAATTCTTAATTCTGTAATGGCAGAGACGCTTAAAAACTTTAAAATTGAAGTTGATGCATTGATTGAAAAGGGCGAAAAGAAAGAAGTAGCCATCATGCAAATCATTCAAAAATACATTGTTGAAAGCAAAAAAGTATTGTTTGAAGGAGACGGATATAGCGACGATTGGGAAAAGGAAGCAGAAAAAAGAGGCTTGCCAAATGTAAAAACAACACCTGTTTCTTTAGATGCTTTTGCTGCTGATAAAGCAAAAAAGTTATTTGAAGACAACCACATCTACAATCATTTAGAGCTTGAAGCGCGTCATGAAATCATGCTTGAAGAGTACATTAAGAAAGTACAAATTGAAGCAAGGGTTATGGGTGATATAGCTTCAACAATGATTTTGCCCGCTGCGGTGAAATATCAAAATATGCTTTTAGAAAATATAGTTGGTTTAAAAAACCTAAATATTTCGACAAGTTTATATGAAAGTCAACAAGCTGTTTTAGAAAAAATTTGTGAGCACATTAATGCCATCAGCAAAAATGTAGAAGCGATGATTGAAGCGCGTAAAAAAGCAAACGAAATCAGCAATACCAGAGATAGAGCCATTGCATATTGTGATGATATCAAAATAAAATACTTTGATACCATCAGATATCATGCAGATAAATTAGAATTGATGATTGATGATAGCATTTGGCCACTTCCAAAATATCGCGAATTATTGTTTATCAGATAATTTTAAAAATCCTTCAATTGCTGAAGGATTTTTTTTGATTAACCGTATTTTTTTTGAATGTCCAGCTATCAAAACTGTGATTAAACCATTCTAAATAAGATTCGTCTGAGTCAGGAATTTATCAGACATTTGAAATCAAAACTTTAAAACAAAAAAAATGAAAAGAATCATCGTGTTGTCGTGCCTTGTTTTAGTAGGCGTATCTGCAAATTGCCAAAACAAAAAAGGGAAAAAACAAGCCCCAAAAACAGACTCTGTAGCTGTGGCTCCAATTGTAACTGCACCAGTAGAAACAGCAGCTCCAGCAACTCCAGTAGCTGCTCCAATTACCGAAGCTCAAAAAGCAAAATTGAAAGAAATCAATAAAGCTTATAAGACTGAAAAGACAAGGATTGAAAGTGACACCACATTGACTGCGGATCAAAAATCGGCACAAATAAAAATGGCTTCTAAAGAAAAGTCGAAAAAAATCAAAGAAAATTTTACCCCTGAGCAAATTCAAGCGATGAAAGATGCTCAAAAAGCAAAGAAAGAAGCTAGTGGTGGAGGCGAATAAAATTTAATATTATGCGTATAATAAATCTGTTATTTATTGCCTTATTTATTGCTCCAACAGGCATCGCTCAAATCAATGTAAAACAATATGAAAACGTTGATTTATATGTGAAAAAATTGGGACCTCTCCCACTTTTAAATTTGGCGTCCATAACGGATACACTTACGCAAAATTTTTCAGATAAAACTTTAAAATCAAGAGCGATATTTAGCTGGATAGCCAATAACATCGCTCTTGATCCTAAGGCCGTTCGATCCAATGATACCAAAAACATTCAACCCGAAAACGTTATCCTTAATAGAAAAACAACATCACTTGGGTTTGCTACTCTTGTACAAGAAATGTGTAGCTTATCAGATATCCGCTGCTTAACAGTAGATGGTTATTCAAGATTAAACACAGACCAAATTGGCGAAATGCCAGAAGATTTAAACCATTCTTGGAATGTCATTCAATTGGGTACAAGTCCTTCAAATTGGTATTATGTGGATGCCGCAAAAGCATCTGGAAGTTTGGATAAAAAGTTCATGTTATTCACCCCATTATTTTCAGAATGTTATTTCTTTTCAGAAAAAAACATTTTCAATTTGGATCATTTTCCGGATAACAATGCTTGGATGCTTGGTAATGGCATTAAAAATGCAAAAATCTTTTTCGATCTCCCGCTAATTGGAACTGGAGCTTACAATCAAAAATTAATTTCTTTTTTTCCTGAAAATGGGTTTATAAAATCCAACACTAAAAAAGCTATTTCGTTTACCGTTAAGCTTCAAAACGATATCGACGTTTCTGATGTTTCAATCATCATTGGGGACGGGGCTAAGCAATCAAAACCAGAAAGAATAAATTTCACCAGTTCAATTGGAGAAATTGAATTTAATTACACTTTCAAAAAAGAAGGCGAATATCCTTTTAAGATTTTGGTTAATGGCAATGAGATGTTAACGTATAAAATTGAATCTGCTGAAGATTAATTTATTTAGAAAGTAAATTCGAAAAAAATCTATATGCGCCGGGTACTCCAGCCGGAAGCTGTCTAAAAAATGCTAAGCCCGTATAAATAAATTTCCCTTTACCATAATCAGCAATCGCCAAGCTACCATCATTTTCTTTTTCACCAGGATCTTTCATGCTAAGCGGTTTGATATAATTGCTGTCTGCATCAGTTACATGATATATGCTTCGCTCTTGTACCCAACCTTTAAAATCGCTTGCCGTAATTTTATTGGGATAACTAAAAATTTTAAGCTCGGGATTTAACATATTTACCGTTGCATTTTCATCCGTAATTCTATTTCGAGAAACAGTAAAAGGGAAAGGTGCAATCTTTGCTTTGATAGGGCCAATTTGATTGCTGGTGTTGTATTGCACCAACATCAACCCGCCTTCTTTTACATAGTTCATCAAAACCTCGTAAACCTCATTCATCCATTCATTGGTATTGTATGCACGCACACCTGTTACAATCGCATCAAAATCCTTTAATTTATTAGAGACAATATCTTCTTTTTTTAATATCGTTACTACATATCCCATTTGTGTCAAAGCTTCTGCCACTTTATCTCCTGCTCCTTCGATATAACCGATTTTTTTTCCTGCAATTTTAAAATCAATGCTTTTACATTCTACAATTGCAGGTTTAAAATAAATGATGTTTGGAATATGGTCGTACTTAATTTCTCTGGCATAAGTGTCAAATGATTGTGCGCCTTCGTAAGCAACAAACTGCGTACTTGAATCAGAAATTTCTACCTTAATTACTTTCTTTTCATCTTTTACCAACGAAAGTTTTGTTCCAGAAATCAAGTTTCGGCTATTGGCTTTCAATGAATCAATAATGATATTTCTGTTGGCGATTAAGGTAATGTTTACAAATGTTTTACCGTTGTTAGATTTTATCAATAATGATTTTTCTGGCTTGATGTATAACCCCGGAATAACAACTGCTGGCTGATAAATCTCACCTTTAATGGGATCTGTGTATTTATACATTATTGGCTTATCAAAAAAGAAAGGTCGTCCTGAAAGGTTTATGTCAAATGTATTAAACATGCCTTTATCTTCGAGATGTTGCAATTCAAATGCAGATGAAAGTGCATAACTGCCTTTGTTCATTTTATTTTTTAACCAAAATGGCTGAGATAAAAACTGATTTTTTTCAACTAAAAAACTGTCTTTTACATTTATATTTTGGTTGATTAATTTTGAATCTATCGTAAAATCCTTTTGGTTTGTAAACGTTCTGATTCTTTCTATTGGAATGCCTGATCGATTGATAAATGAATAGGTCAATTTTGTCGTATCCCCTGCTACAATTTTCGGTTGTGATGCTATGGCTTCCATATACAACCCGCTACAAGATTCAATAAGGTTGCGGATTTCATTCATTTTTATAACTAAATAATTATTGAACAGTGTATTCGATTTTGCTTGCCATTTCAACAAACCATCATAGTATAATTCAGTTAATAATTTTGTTGAATTTTCGGGATGTTCGAGGTTATAATTTTGAATTAAAGAATCAATTTTTTGTTGGAAAAATACATAATTAAATGAAGCTGTTGAGGCAATTCCACCCAATTCAAAAAGTTCTTTTACCAATTGAACCTTTTCATTTTCAAAACGGCTCCATTGTGTATTTATACCTTCAAATAAATCATTTTTAAAAGGTTCTCCTTTGATGGCTTTAAAGTACTCGATGCTTTTACCTCTTTGCGCGGGCACACCAAATCCTTGACTTTTATGCTGACTTCTACTCAGTGCAGCCATTTCACCGTAACTCTTTCCTAATAAAGCATTAAACCCACCAACATCCAATTTGAATTGATCATCTTTTTGCGTATTGGTTGAACCAAAATTAAACGTGTTCCATAAAAGTCTTTTTGCTTTCCATGTAGAAGCACCTGATTTAAAATGTTCTGGAAATTTTGTAGAATCTGCGGCGGCTTCAAAAGCTTCTTCGGCTAAAATGGCTGAGGCGGTATGATGCCCATGTCCTCCTTCGCCAGTTGTTGGAAACCTACAAATAATTACGTCGGGTTTGAACGTTCTTATAATAAATACTACGTCGCTTAATATTTTATCGTGGCCCCAAATGCTTAAAGCCTCTTCTGGATTTTTACTATAACCAAAGTCGTAAGCACTTGTAAAAAATTGTTCTGCGCCATCCACATTTCTTGCTGCCAACAATTCTTGTGTTCTAATCAAACCCAGATCAACGCCTTGTTCATCTCCAATCAAATTTTGTCCACCATCACCCCTGGTTAAACTCAAATATCCGGTTCTGTATTTTTTTTCATTGGCTAAATAACCCAAAAGTCGGGTGTTTTCATCATCGGGATGCGCCGCAATATATAAAACCGAACCTACTACGTTGAGTTTTTTTATTTGCGAAAATATTTCAGAAGCAGTTAATGTTTTGGGTGTTTGTGCGAAAATCTGTCCAACATAGATGAATACAGAAAACAGCAAGATATTTTTTTTCAAAAACATATTTTTAAAAAGAAATGAAAATAATTTACAAAAAATTGGCATGATTAATCTACTAAAAACACAGCGTTGGCAAACATCATTTTTCCATTTTGCCAGAACGATCTAAAGATTAAATCATCTGCAAAATATACCACCGTGCCTCTCCCAAATGATTGCACACCAAATACAGTTCCATCTTTAATATTATCTTTCATATTACTACCAACGTACCCTGCCACATGACCTTCTTTTTTTATTACGCCCACATTCCATCCATCTTTTAAAAATTCGTAAACCACACTATTCATTTTTAAAGAGAAATAATTGCTATTATAACCAAATGCCAAAGGGTGACTATCATCCAATTCTACTTTATAAATTGCACCCGGTGTGTTATAGCTTACGTTATCTCTTTCACGTTTTTCATATCTTTTTAAGTCGCTGTAATTGTTGTTTTTATTGTCAACTGCATCAGGCTCTTTTTTCATTTTAATACCCCATTCGCCTGTAGCCATTTGTTTCACAGCTTCTTCTAATGCAATTATTTTTCCCCCATCACGAACCCAGTTTTTCAAACTGCTTTCTTTGTCTGATAGTAATTTATAATTTCCATCTACAAAAATCAATACCTCCACATCTCCATTTTTTAAATTTGATATTTCGCTTGAGTTAATCAATGTCAATGTATAATTCAATTCTTTATCAAATAAATGCCAAACCTCTCCTACTGCTGTTGCAGATGTATTTTCGCCAACTACAATGGCGACATTTTTTTTCTTGATGAGGTGTATTTTTTCGGAGCCAAAATCAAATCCTGTTTCCATAAATCCAGTTGGAACGGGCGTTAGATCTGCATTGAAATTTTTAACCAACTCAAGCATAGCGTTTATTTTTTCTTCATTACCATGTTTTAAAACAATCAATGTTCCTCGATCGAAGTTTTTCCCTGCTATGGTAAATGCAGATTCTGCATACCTAACTTTGGTACCAATGTTTAGTAAAGCAGACAATAATTTTGAGTCGTTAAATGATTTGTACCCCAACAAGTACGCATAACTGTTATTTGAAGTATTTACTGGAGTTGTAATATTTTTACTGCTCGAATTATCAATAACGATTTTTTCTTTCACCGCATAAGCATCTAAACCATACACATAAGGCAATGACCAAGCGGTAATATCATAAGTTACCGAATCAGCTAATTTTGAATTGGGTTCAAATAGTACATTTACCAAAGACCCTTTTGGCTGATAAGTACTTATAACCAAATCGGTAGCCGAGGTTTTATAGCTTTTTTCTTTAGAATCGATATAATTAAAGCCTTTTATTGCAACGCCTTCTTTTGCATAACCATACTTAATTTGATTTTTATCCAATAAGCTTATAAGCTCATTCAATTTATGTTTATTGCTTCCGTTGATGATATAACTTTTATAGATCCCGCTTCCATTAGTAGTTTGATCCTCGAAATACTTTTTAAACGAACTATTTATTTTTTCTGCGTTTTGAGCAGCAATTTCTATGGTGCTAATGCTTGTGGTGAAATGATGTGCAATTCTATCAAACAGCGTAAGTGTATCTTCATTCGTTACAACAGACAATCCACTTTGCGTATGTCCTGCCTGCTCGTAAGTCATACCAACTGATCCATTAAATGTTGGGTAAGTATCTCCATAAGAGGGGTAAAACAAATCGAAAATTTCTCGAGTAAAATAGAGCCAGCCATTTTGATCAAAATACTTTGCGTGATTTTTACCAATTTCATTTTGAAAGCTGCGTTGGAATGGCGTAATGGCCTCATGAAATGGCTCTGCCGCTGGAGCAAAATAATAGGGATTATTGATGTATTGCTCATGAAAATCGCAATGAATGGTCGGCATCCATTCGTTATAAATTTTAATTCGTAGTTGGGTTTCAACTTGTGTTTGCCAAGCCCAATCGCGGTTTAGATCAAAATAGTAATGGTTAAATCTTCCTGAAGGCCATGGCTCATCGTGCTCTCTAGCCATCAATTTAGGTTGTGGATTAGCGCCCAACTGTCCGTTAAACCAATGCACATATCGATCACGCCCATCTGGATTCAAACAAGGATCTATAATCACAACCGTGTTTTTTAACCAATTGTTGATGTTGACATTTTTCCCAGCGGCCAATTCATAAGCAACTTTCAAGGCTGTTTCGGTAGAACTGGCTTCGTTTCCATGAACATTATAACTCAGCCACACGATTGTAGGCATATTCAAAACGGCAGGCTTATCCAATAATTCACCAGAAAGACGCTTGCTATTTTTACGAATTTCTTCTATATTTTTTATGTTTTCTGGAGAAGAAATGATGGCGTAAATGAGTGATTTATGTTCATTGGTTTCACCGTATTTTTTTACGATTACTTTATCACTCGCTTCACTTGCCAAAGAATTGAAATAATTAACCACTTGATAATGTTCCGTATAATAAGAACCCAAGTTATACCCCAAAAAGACATCTGGAGTTTTAATGCTTTGTGCATGTAAAATATAAGTACTCAAAAAGAGTAAAAAAGTGAAAATTAAACGCATGAATGAAAATTTTGAATTTTGAAAACTACAACTATTTCGATATAAAGTTTAAAAATAAGAAATAGCCACAACAAATTTTCCATTACCAAATGATAATTGTGATAATGGTGATTCAATGTGACCAAAAACCAACTTATTTAACGCATTAAAATGTATCTGTAAATAAAAAAGCTGCTTAATCATTTTAAATTGACGGATCTACGTTTTTGAATTTTCGATTTTGACTTTCGCATTACTACATAAAATATTGTAAAAAAAGTTGAATTTGATTTAAATTGGGTTCATCTTAGAAATTGATTGGTTAATTTTACAAATAACCCATAAAAGCTGAAACGATTTTTCAAAATATTGTCCCGCGTTATTATCGTACTCCTATTTTTAATATTTAGTTTGTACGGGCTGCTTCATGTGCCTTCTGTTCAAACTTGGCTTGTAAAAAAGGTTACAACTAACTTATCTAAAAAATTACATACAAAAGTTTCTATCGAATCTGTAGATTTTACTTTTTTTTATAAACTACAATTTAAAAAATTACTAATTGAAGACCGTTCAAAAGACACGTTGTTGTATGCTGGCTCTGCTCTGGTAAATGTAAACGATTGGTTTTTCACCAAAAACAACATTACCCTAAAAAACATTCAATTGGATGACGCTACAGTTAAAGTTCAAAGGCGTTCAAAAGAATGGAATTATCAATTCATTTTGGATTATTTCCAGGATACAACTAAGGACAAGCAAAAATCCAATTTGGTTTTAGATTTAAAAAAACTACGATTAAAAAATCTACGTTTTATTTCATCAGATTATTGGATTGGAGAAAACATGAGTGCTTCCATACAAGATCTTGATGTAAATATCAAGGAAACAGATTTCAAGAAGAATGAGTTTAAAATAGATCAAATTAATCTCGTAAAGCCTGTCTTTTCACTCTACAATTATGATGGATCGAGAACATTAGCAGAGAAACAAAAATTAGATGCTGAAACAAACCAAAAAACAAAAGAAAAAAACACACTACTGGTTTCCATCAAAAAAATAAATATTACTGATGGAGCTTTTATGAATGATGAATTCACCACTCGAAAAAAATACACCGATAGATTTGATGAGCTACATTTTAATTTTGACAAAATAAACGGAGCCATCGATGATGCGGTTTATAACAACAATGAACTTATTGCTAAAGTACGTATAGGCACCCAGGAAAGTTGTGGCCTTGACGTTAAGAAACTAGAAGCGAATGTAAAAATGAATGGCGATGTAATGGAGTTTAAGAATTTAGACATCATTACAAACAAAAGCAGAATTGGCAATTATTATGCAATGCATTACATGAATTTTAATGAGGACATGAAAAACTTCATCACCAATGTAAAGTTAGAAGGTGATTTAAAGGAATCAAAAGTGCATACGGATGATATCGCATTATTTGCGCCTGAACTTTCGGATTGGCATAGATTGGTACAAGTAAATGGATTAGTAAGTGGAACGATAGATCAACTTAAAATAAAAGACGCCTATTTAAAAACAAATCAAACCACCATAAAAGGTGATTTAAATTTGAAAAACATCCCAGATGTAGATCATCTTTTTTTGGTATTTAATTCTACAGGTTCCACTACAAATTTTAATGAGCTAATACAGTTTATCCCTTCTATTTCAAAAATAAAACAGCCTCAACTTACCCGTTTGGGTAATATCTATTTTAAAGGACATTTCACTGGATTTCTACATGATTTTGTTGCGGATGGAATTATCAATACCGACTTAGGCAATGTACAAAGTGATATAAAAATTGTGTTACCAGAAAAAGGAATTCCGACTTATAGTGGAAACTTAAAAACTACAAGGTTCAATTTGGGGGAGTTTATAAACAATAATTTGTTAGGGAGCATTTCATTAGATGGAAATATTGAAGGTTCGGGGTTTAACATTAAAGACATGAAAAACAGTTTTAATGGCAATATCCCTCAATTTGAATTTAATGGCTACAATTACCAAAATATAAAAACAAATGGCAGTTTTAAAAACAACAAATTTACGGGAAGCATAAGCATAATGGATCCCAACTTAATGATAAATAATCTTGCTGGTGAAATTGCTTTTTATCCAGAGAAAATTGGTTTCAATTTACAGGCAGATGTTGAAAAAGCAAATTTGAAAAACTTAAAATTATCAAATCAAAATTTGTCGTTCGGCGGAAAATTTAATTTAAATTTCAGTGGTAGTAACATAGATGATTTTTTGGGACAGGCCGAAATTTTCGATGCAAATTTGAGTAACGACAACAATAAGTTATCATTCGAAAAGCTCATTTTAAGTTCTTCGTTGGATGGAAACATTAAAAACCTTTCGCTTGTTTCAAATGAGTTAAATGCATCAATTATAGGGAGGTTTAAAATAATGGAATTGCCCAATGCTTTCAATTTGTTTTTGCATAAATATTACCCCAGTTATATCAGCGAGCCTAAAAAATATGTAAGCAACCAAGAATTTGATTTTGATATCAAAACAAATAATATCCAAGATTATTTGAGTTTAATCAATAAAAATATTTCGGGAGGTAATAATGCAAACATAAAAGGTAATTTAAACCTAAGTAAAAACGAATTGAATGTTCAGGCCGATATTCCTGAATTTGGATATCAAGAAAAAAAATTCAATAATATAAAAATAGATGGGAAAGGGAATTTAAATAATTTATCGGCTACTATTGAAGTAGAGCAAATCCAGTTTGCTGATAGTTTAATATTTCCCAAAAGCCAATTATCATTGGTAACCAAAAACGACAGTTCACAAATTGCACTTAAAACAAGCACAAATGGCACAATGAATGAAGCCGATTTGCATGCCTTGGTAACCACATATTCTGATGGGGCTTCTATGCTGTTTTATCCTTCTTCTTTTATCATCAACGAAAAGAAATGGCAACTCAAGGAAAACGGAGAAATTACAATGAGGCGAAATGTTATTAGTGCCAGTGAAATCAGTTTAACGCATAATGAGGAACGACTTTCCATTTCAACAAGTTTAGATGAAATTAATAACCATTCCAACATCAAGGCCGAATTGAATGATATCATGTTGGAAGATTTTATTCCATTAATTTTTACCGATCCAGAAATAAAAGGAAAGCTATCAGGAACTGTAAATGTGAATGATCCATTTGGAAAGACAAACATTGATTTCATGGGTAAGGTGGATAGTTTAATGATTGAAAAGAAATTGGTTGGCAACATTTTTATGAATGGGATTTCAAATGCACAAACAGGCTTGGTAGAATACAGAGCGAAAAGTAACGACACATTGAACATTTTTGAACTAGAGGGGCAATACAATTATAAAGATAGCAGCGAAAAACAATTGCTGACTTCCATCAAAGGAAAGAAAATAAATTTGTCCTTATTAGAACCTTATTTAAGTGATGTATTTTCTCAATTGGAAGGTGAAGCTACAACTGATTTGGTGATATCTGGTGGGCCGAATAACAGAAAAATCATTGGAAATGCGATGATAAATAATGGTATTTTGAAATCTGAATTTACACAGGTGAGGTATTTTGTAAAGCAACAACAAATAGTATTTAAAGCAGATGAAATAGATTTTAATTATATCAGCATCAGCGATTCATTAAAAAACACCGCGACAGTAAATGGTAAAATAACACATCATTTTTTTGATGATTTCGAATTCAAGAATTTACTGGTAGAGTCTGATAAATTATCTTTATTAAATACCGATAAGCGGAACAATGCTCAATTTTATGGCAATGTCATAGGTAGTGTAAAACTTAATTTGAATGGAAAATTGAACAATTTAAAATTGAACATTACAGGAGAACCAATGAGTGTGGATAGTAGTCATATCTATATTTCCACTTCCGATCAAATGGAAACCAATACCGTGAATTATATCGATTTTGTAAAATTTGGAAAAGAAATAAAAGAAAAACCTAGTTCAGAAAAAACGAATATTCTAATCTCTTTAAACATTAAGGCCAATCCGGCTTGTAAAGTGGATGTGATATTGGATGAGGAAACCGGTGATGTAATAAAAGGTCAAGGAAATGGAAATTTCGCCATTACTTTTGGCAATGTAGAGCCATTAAAGATCCGGGGAAATTATGCACTCACCAAAGGAGAATACACCTTTAATTTTCAAACCTTTCTTACCTACCCTTTTACACTTAACCGGGGAAATATTTCTTGGAATGGCGATCCTTATCAAGCTTTGATTGATATCGATGCAAACTATGATGCTAAAAATGTAGACCTAAGTGTGTTGTCATCTAATACTGGTTTTGTACAAAAAGCCAATATAAAAATCATTGCCCATCTATCTGGTGTATTACAAAAACCTACTGTTAAGTTCGATTTTGAATTGCCGGAAAACAGCGAAGCAAGAAGGAATGACATTATAGTTAAGCGTCTTGCAGAATTTAAAAATGATGAAAATGAAATGAATAAACAAGTAGCTAGTTTACTGTTGTTCAATACATTTATCATTGGCAATCAAAACTTTTTAACTCAAGGAAATGCCAGCACTTTAATCACCAACACCATTGGTGGAATGGTGTCTAGTTTGCTAACTACATTCTTTAATAAAGAATTAGAAAAAGCAACAAAAGGAATATTATCAACCTATATTGACATCAACCCAACTTTGGATTTACAAAAAAGTGCTTCATCGCTGCAAGCCAATATTCGTGCGGGTTTAAAGATATTGCTTAATAAAAGATTGGTAATGTTGGTGGGCGGAAATTTAGACTATAACAACCCTACGTATACGCAACAATTGGAGAAAAAAGGATTATTAACTCCAGACATTACAATAGAATGGGCTATAAATAAAGATGGCTCACTTCGTGTTGTTGGCTTCAACAGAAGCAGCATTGATTTCACATTAAATCAACGAAACCGCTCGGGTTTGCAGCTATCATATAGAAAAGACTTGAACAGAATAACAGATATTTTCAAAAGTAGAAAACAAATTGCTGCTGAAGATTCATTATTACTTTCACCCAAATAAAACAAATGAATATCTAGTGTCCGCTTAAAATATCGTGACCCAATTTATCTCTTTTGGTTAAAAGATATTTTTCATTGTGTTGATTGGGTTCAATCTCAATTGATACTGAAGAAACGACTTCTAGTCCATACCCTAAAATCCCAGCACGTTTTTTAGGATTATTGGTCATTAAAATCATTTTAGACACATTTAATGCCCTTAATATTTGCGCACCAATTCCATAATCACGTTCGTCCATTCCAAAGCCAAGTTTTAGATTAGCCTCTACAGTGTCTAATCCTTCTTCTTGAAGTTTATAAGCTTTTAATTTATTGACCAAGCCAATGCCTCGTCCTTCTTGATTCATATAAAGCACCAAGCCTTTTCCTTCTTTTTCTATCATCTTCATGGCATGATGCAATTGATCGCCACAATCGCAACGTAATGAGCCCAAAATGTCACCGGTCATGCAACTGCTGTGTACACGCACCAAAACGGGTTCATCTTTTTCCCAATTGCCTTTTTTAATGGCCAAATGTGTTTCGCCTGTATTCACTTGTGTAAAAGCAATCAAGTCGAAATCGCCAAAAATGGTGGGCATTTTTACTTCTACTTCTTTTCGAATAAGCGTTTCTGTTTCTAAACGATAAGCAATCAAATCTTTTATTGAAATGATTTTCATATCAAATTTCTCTGCAATCAATTTTAATTCTGGCAATCTTGCCATGCTGCCATCTTCGTTCATGATCTCAACCAATACACCTGCTGGTTCAAATCCCGCCAATTGAGCAAGGTCGATTGTAGCTTCTGTGTGCCCTGCCCTTCTAAGTACGCCACCTTTTTTGGCACGTAATGGAAAAATATGACCTGGTCGTCCAAGGTCTTCAGGCTTTGTATCTTTATTGATTAATGCCTGTATTGTTTTAGCCCTATCATGTGCCGAAATTCCCGTGGTACAGCCATCTCCAATTAAATCTACGCTTACCATAAATGCCGTTTCGTGTAAAGAAGTATTATCCGGCACCATGGGCTGTAAATTAAGTTCAACACATCGATCTTCCGTTATTGATGCACAAATCAATCCCCTACCGTGTGTACTCATAAAATTTATTATCTCTGGCGTTACGTTATGCGATGCAGTAATAAAATCACCTTCGTTTTCGCGGTCTTCATCATCAACAACGATAACCATTTTACCATTTCTGATATCTTCAATTGCAGATTCTATAGTGTTTAACATCTTGTAAAAATTATTTGTAAAGGTAAAGATGATTTGTGGAAGATTTTGAGGTTTTTGAAGTTTGAGAGGTTTGGGAGGTTTTAGATGTTAAAAATGTTCAATATGTTCAATGGGTTCAAAAGGTTGGGAGTAGTTTCCAATAATTAGCTAATTCATAAAATCTTCGTGTCTTTGAGTATTTGTGCCTTCGTTTCAAAAAAATCGCACCTGAGTGACACAAAAAAATAACATCTACATATTTCATGTTAAAATATCTTTACAAAAAAATAATGAAATCTCTATTTACCATATTCCTCTCCATATTTTTCCTTTCCGCATTTGCACAAAATAATATCATAAAAGGCAAAATCATCGATAGTGTTTCACAAAAGCCTTTTTCTAAAGCGACAATCTTTCTAAAACAAAAAAATAATGAGGTTATACAAACAATGCTATCTGATAAAAGTGGAAATTTCTTATTTGAAACCATTGTTACCGAATCGCTATTTATAGAAATCAGTGTGGTTGGTTATCAAACTTTACAATTACCTGTTGCTTTTTCAAATCAGTTATTTAATGCTGGAATTATTCAAATGAACCCTAATCTTGTTTCACTCTCCAATATTATTATTGAGGGCAAAAAAGCGCCGGTTAATTTCAAACTAGATAGACAAGTTTTTAATGCAAGTCAATTTACAAATGCTACAAACGGAACTGCAACCGACCTACTTAAAAATCTACCTTCAGTATCTGTTAATGGATTGGGCGAGATTTCATTGCGTGGCTCTACAAGTTTTTTGGTGTTAATTAATGGAAAACCAACCCAAGGCGATGTGGTTTTTATTTTAGGACAATTGCCAGCTGCTTCTATTGAAAATGTCGAAATCATTAGTAATCCAGGCGCTTCTTTCGATGCAGATGGGAAATCCGGCATCATAAACATCGTTACAAAATCCAACATACAAAATGGTTGGATGATTCAAACCAGTGGTATGATTGGCGCACCACCTATCAACGATTTTGAAAATAAACGCAATCCAAATCGCTACAATGTAGATTTTAATGCAGGTTACCGTAAAAATAAACTAGACTTCAACATTGGAATTAATTATCTCAGAAATGATAATGCAGGTTTTAGAGAAGGCGATGTATTTACTATATCAAATAATATTAAAACCAGTTTCCCCAGTAATGGCGAACGCAGTTTTAAAAAATACAATTATGGTTTTCGTATGGGATTAAACTACCAATTCAATAAAAATACGAACATAACTACTGGATTTTATTCAGGAAAAAAGTACCAAAGCCGTGTTGCCAATTTACAATATGAATTAACCAGAGAAAACCTTTTAACGCTTGATCGAAACAATCTATCTTATTGGAATGAAAACGATCAACAAAAACAAGGAAAATTCACATTGGCGAATATTGACCTGAATCATGAATTTTCAAATCAATCTAGAATATTGATTTCTGTATTGTACGAAGGCGCAAATTTGTATGGCAATACCAACAACAACAATTTAAAAAGTATCAATTCAGCTGACACGTTACAATACACCATTAACCCATATTCAAACCCATTAAATGCCATTAGAATCAAATCTGATTTCACAAAAAAAATCAACAATGGAAGCTTCCAGATGGGATATCAATATCGTTATGATATTCAAGATGGGGACTTTTTATACAAAACAAACATTTTAGGTACTAGTGAATTTAAAATAGACAGTTTGTTTTCGAGTGGTGTGAAAGCCATTAATCATATACATGCAGGTTATGTACAATATTCAGGTTTATTTAAAAAATTCAATTACAACGCTGGTTTACGTATGGAAGTAACCAACCGAAACCTTTACTTTTCAACATTAAATAAAACTACCCAAATTCAACTTTACAATCTATTTCCTGCTTTACAAATAAGATATAAAGCGTTTGATAAAACAACTGTCAAAATTGGATATAACCGAAGAATAAAACGTACCAACAATTACGAATTAAATCCTTTTCCAGAACGTGAGCATGCAGAAACATTGGAACAAGGCGACCCGAATTTACTTCCCGAACTAATTGGCAATTACGAAGCAGGAATTGAGCGTAGTTTTAAAAAAGGAAGTTTATTTGCAACAATTTATTATCAAACCACTCAAAACCCAATACAAAGGGTAAACAAAGTTTTTAATGATAGTATTCTTGTTCGTGCTTTCACCAATGCAGGAAAAGCTGTACAACTCGGATTAGAAGCCAATTTAAACATCAAGGTCAACCCAATTTGGTCATTCGTATTTGGTGGAAATATATATCAATATCGCATCAAAGGAAATATTTTCAACAATAGCATTGCTATAAACAACAGCAGTTGGGTATTTAGCATAAATAGTACCCACAGCATTAGTTTGTCTAAATTATGGAGCGCTCAATTGAGTATAAATTATTTATCCAATCGTGCCACAGCCCAAGGAAATGATGGTCGATTTTTAACCCCGCATTTAACCATAAAAAAAACAACTGCTGATAAAAGATGGAGCTTCCAAATACAATGGCTGAACATTGATGCAGGCATGCAACAAAGCAATAGACAGCGCATTACAACTTCTGGAAATGATTTTTATACCACAACCAACTACATTTACGAAACCGATCAAATACAATTTTCTACTTCATTTAATTTATCAAAAAGAAATCGAAAAATCGTTTTGCCCATAAGTGAAATTGGGGAGAAGGAGTTTTAGAGAGGGAGAGGTTTGTGAGGTTTGAGAGGTTTGTGAGGTTTGAGAGGTTTGTGAGGTTTGTGAGGTTTGTGAGGTTTGTGAGGTTTGTGAGGTTTGTGAGGTTTGTGAGGTTTGTGAGGTTTGTGAGGTTTGTGAGGTTCAAAAGGTTCAATATGTTCAATGCGTTCAAAAGGTTGGAAGCATTTTCCAATTATTTACTACTTATTTTTATTAAAAATTTCGCTCCTTTGCTATGAGTGAAACAAAAATAGGATGCTAAATTGCAGTTCGTTCAAACAACAAACAACAAACAACAAACAACAAACAACAAACAACAAACAACAAACAACAAACAACAAACAACAAACAATGAACAACAAACAACAAACAACAAACAATGAACAACAAACAATGAACAACAAACAATAAACACCAAACGCCAAACACCAAACGTCTTATATCCCAGATAAAAAATTACCATGAATATGATCTACGACATTTATGATATTTCCAGTTTGTTCAAAAACTTTTAATTGCAAATCCGCGCCAGTGCCCGATTCTATAATTTTGTGTACATGACTAATGGCGTTTTTGCTGCCTAAATGTGGTACAACATCATCAATGAAATTCAAAAGCTCGTTGATTAAAGAAACGGTGTTTACCTCTTCGGCTTTTCCAAAATCAATCATGTTTCCTTCCAATCCATATCTGCTAGCTCTAAATTTATTTTCATTTATGAGCGCTCTGCTGTACATCATAAAATTCAAATTCTGAGCACGTAACTTATACAACTTTGCACAAATCGCCTGAAAAATTGCAGCAATGGCAATGGTATCGTCAATGGTTAATGGAATATCGCAAATCCTAAATTCCACCGTATTAAAAACTGGATGCACCCGCAAATCCCACCAAATTTTTTTAGGATTATCGATGCAGTTTGTTTTGATGAGCATCTTTACATAATTATCATAATCTTCAATGCTATTGAATAAATCGGGAATTCCTGTTCGAGGAAATTTTTCAAACACTTTTGTTCGATATGATTTGTACCCTGTTACTCTACCTTCCCAAAATGGTGAATTGGTGCTTAATGCAAAAATATGTGGTAAAAAATATCGGGCAGAATTGGCAATATGAATGGCCATTTCTCTGCTCTCCATCCCAATATGTACATGCAATCCAAATATCAAATTACTTCTTGCCGCATCTTGAAACTCGTTCACAATTTCATTGTAACGTTCATGATCAGTTATCAATTGTTTTTGCCAGTGGCTAAAAGGATGCGTTCCGCTCGCTCCAACCCAATAGCCCAAAGAATGTGCAATTTCACTGATGGTTCTTCTTAAATTAGACACATCCGAAAATGCTTCATCAGCATCTTTACAAATATCCGTGCCTACTTCTACAACCGCTTGATGCATTTCAGCCTTTACTTTGTCGCCAAATATTTTCTGTCCTTCTTGTACAATCTTTTGTTCATGGCTTTTCAATTCACGGCTAATGGGATCTATTACCATATACTCCTCCTCTACCCCAATTGTAAAATGTTTGTAGGAAATGTTTACCATAAAAAAACGAGTTGATTACTATAAATATATTTTTATATGGCGAGATAAAAAAATATTGTGCCGAATAAAAACCGATTATCTGATATTATCTGCAATTAATTTATCGATAATTTCTTCTGTTATATCTGGATAATTTACTGATATATTTTGTGGTAAATCTACCCAGTTTTTTATTTGGTTGATATAATCTATTTTCAATGTTTTTAAAACAGGAACCCCCAATTTATTTAATGCTGCTGCATTACATTGTTGTTCGTACTGACCTTTCATTGGAATCACCATAAGTTTCTTTTGCAAAAACAAGGCTTCTGCTGGTGATTCAAAACCTGCCCCACATAATATACCTGTGCAATTAACAATACTTGTAATAAATGCTTCGTTATCTATCGGGCGAATGTGTACATTTTTATCTGTGTACATTTCCTTTGAATGTTTACTGAACACCTCCCAATTTACCTGAGGTATTTCACTTAATATTCTTATTAAAGTTTCATCTCCATAAGCAGGCAAATAAACGGTATAATGTGGGTTTTTTATAGGATTGGCTGTTCTGATTTGATTTCTAATTACTGGCGAAAAAATGTTTTCGTCATAATTTTCAAAATGAAACCCATACGCTTTTGTAAATGGTGCATAATATCTTAATACAAGGTTTCCAATGATATCAAAAGTTTTCGGCTTTGGTGCGTTGCGGTTAATTACTGCCGATTGATGACTCAACCCAATACAGGCTTTCTTTTTTCTTTTACAAGCCCAAGTACTTACCGGTTCAAAATCACTTATTATTAAATCATATTCATCAACAGGCAAGCTTTTTATTTCGCGAATTAAATTACCTAAATCACATTTTTTAAAAGTGTCAAACAAATCAATGCCGCCTTTTTTACCAAAAATAAAACTGAGTCCTTTGAATTTGTATTTTATATTGTAAGGCAATGCTACATCCGCTTGTATGCCACTTACTAAAATATCTAAATCCCCTTTTTTTTGTAAAATCGGAATGATATCACGCGCTCTGGAAACATGCCCATTCCCCGTTCCTTGTATTGCATAAAGGATTTTCATTGATTTTTAAAACTTTAAAAGTTTAAATTAATCGTATAATGCATTTTTACTTTTCACTTTCCTCTTCGCTTTTCATCATATTAAACTCTTGAACCAAATTATCAAACAATTGATTGTTATTTAATTCCTCCTCTTCTTTTTCCAATTTCTTAGCATTTTTATAGCCCTCTACATCAAAATGATGAATTTTCCACTCGCCAGAATTATATTCCAAAGCGGTTAAGTTTTCAATCCAATCGCCACTGTTCATGTACAAGATTGATCCTTTTGAATTGCTAATTTCCCTAATTTCAGGATGATGAATATGCCCGCACACCACATAATCATAACCATTAGCAATCCCAATTTCTGCTGCTACTTCTTCAAATTTATTGATAAACTTCACTGCTCCTTTTACCCCATTTTTCACTTTTTTTGATAATGATATCTTTCCCTTATTAAATACTTTTTCTGAAATGAAATTTACAAAACGGTTGATTAATATCAATAAATCGTATCCTAAGCCTCCAAGTTTTGCCAGCCATTTACTGTATTGCATGGTTACATCAAATACATCCCCATGGAAAAACCATGCTTTCTTATTGCCGTCTAATTCTAATATCACTTTATTTACAATTTCCAATCCG
>Ga0209598_10001269_pt1 | contig 20652 bp, 18 predicted proteins | sample M_140807_EF_Meta_FD_187317 | JGI IMG/M metagenome (GOLD analysis project Ga0209598, IMG submission 187317) | Freshwater microbial communities from Lake Montjoie, Canada to study carbon cycling - M_140807_EF_MetaG (SPAdes) (version 2) | ecosystem: Environmental > Aquatic > Freshwater > Lake...
GGCGCTCGGTGATCGACTGGCATTCCTGAAGGGCTTCATCAAGGACCCCAATGGCACCGCGGCGCTGGTGCCCAGCTCGCACTGGCTCGAGCAGCGCGTGGTCAACAATGCGCGGGTGCGTGATGCCAAGTGCGTGATCGAACTCGGGCCCGGCACCGGCGGCACCACCCGCGCCTTGCTGCGCCAGATGAATCCGCAGGCAAAGCTCTTGGCCATCGAACTCAATCCGGAATTTGCAGCGCATGTGAAGTCGGTCATTACTGACCCTCGCCTGCATGTCGAATGCGGCAGCGCCGAGCGCCTGGCCGAATACCTGGTCTCGCGCAGGCTGCCGGCACCGGACGCAGTGATTTCCGGCATCCCGTTTTCGACCATGCCTCAGGATGTCGGCGACCGTATCGCCGCCGCCTTGTCACGCGCACTGGTGCCGGGTGGCCGCTTCGTGGCCTATCAGTGGACGCCGGTGGTGGCAGAGCGAACCATCCCCTATCTGGGTGAACCCAAGCGCGAATGGGAGGCCTTCAATATTCCTCCAATGCGGGTCTTCACCTGGGTAAAGAAGGGCTGATCCTCATTGCGTGCGCACGATCTCGTCGGTGATGCGCCAGTGGCCATCGAGCCAATCGACGATTTCGCGCGCGCCCGGGTGATCGAAGGCGCCATAGCGCTCGCGTAATTCCAGCGCCTTGTCGCCGAGCCGATCCAGGCCAGTGTCCTGGAGTGCAATCAGATCGGCCACGACTGCCGTCGCCAGAGGCTCGGTGAGCACTTCCCGGGCCGCACTCATCAGCGCAGCACCATAGGCATATCGATCATCGCCAAGCCGATATCGATCGGCCAGTGTGATCGCCGCAATACATCCGAGTACCGGCTGCAGCGCCGGATTGACCGCATGCCCCGCGATCAGCGGTGCAAGGGCTGCCGGTCTGCCGGTGCTGGCGCGAAGGTGCAGGGCCTGCGACATGCGCTGACCATCATTGACTGGATAGTTGTCCCACAGCAGTGGCAAGCGGCCCATGCGTTGCGCGACATCACGCAGGTGGGCAGCGCCGTATTCACGCGAGCAGACCTCTTCGCCCGTCCAGAAGAATCGAACCTTCGGATCAACCCGCCGACCGAGTTGCTGCAGATAGTCAGCCGGTCTTGCACCGAAGACCCGATCCAGCACCGGATCATCGCTGTAGTAGCTCGGGCACAGCGCAAGCCCTGACGCACGGGTTTGCGCGGCAACACGTTCGATGATCCGAGCCTGACGCTCAGCCAGCCGCGGATCATCGCCGCGGATGTCGTCAAAGAGCAGCGCGAACTCATCGAGTCCAACTGCGGTGTCGAGCAATGCAATCCGGGCCTCCAGACGGCCCCAGTCGGGGCTCTTCGACGCGTCATCGAATTCATGGGGCGACAGGCCCACACCGAATCGCAGGCCCAGCGAACGACAATGCGCAGCGAACCCGGCGAGTTCTTCGAGTTCGGATTGCGGCACCGGGTCGCGCCAGCGCTTTCGCAACAGCGTCGCGGCCTTGGGGGCGTACAGATAAAACCGGTAACCGTGCTGCGCGAGGATCGAAGCGACCTGCGCGCGCTGCGCCCAGTTCCACGGACGGCCATAGTAGCCCTCGATCAGGCCGAGATCGACGGGCAGTGGGTCGCGGCTTGATTCGGTGAGGGCTTCAATCAAGGGCTCGAAGGCGGGGCTGATGAAGGCTTGGGACATGTTGGCTCTCGCCTCGCGGCGACTGGATGTGAGCCATTGTCAGCGATCCTGCGTCGGCTGCGGATGCTCAGGCGATTCTGAACACCGACACCGTCTGAGTCAGCTGCTGAGTCTGCGACTGCAGGCTCTCGGCTGCGGCGGCACTTTCCTCGACCAGCGCGGCGTTTTGCTGCGTTGTGTTGTCCAACAGGTTGACCGCCTCACCCACCTGCCCGATCCCCAGGCTCTGTTCGGCGCTGGCCGCATTGATCTCGCCGATCAGGTCGCTGACCCGCTCGACATGGGACACGATCTCACGCATCGCGCCGCCGGCCTGATTGACCAGCATCGAACCAGTATCGACCTTGCTGACGCTGTCGGTGATCAGCGCCTTGATTTCATGGGCGGCCTGCGCCGATCGCTGAGCGAGGCTGCGGACTTCACTGGCCACCACGGCAAACCCGCGGCCCTGATCCCCAGCCCGGGCCGCCTCGACCGCCGCGTTGAGCGCCAGAATATTGGTCTGGAAGGCGATGCCATCGATCACGCCGATGATGTCGCTGATCCGGCGTGAAGAGTCGGTGATGTCCTTCATGGTGCTGACGACCTGCTCGACCACACGACCGCCCTGTGCTGCAGCGGCTGACGCGTCGGCTGACAGGGCGGTGGCCTGCCTCGCCGACTCGACGTTTTGCCGAACGGCCGCCGTCAGTTCCTCCATCGATGCAGCGGTCTGCTGCAAACTGCTGGCCTGCGATTCGGTGCGCTGGCTCAGATCGGCATTCCCGGTCGCAATCTGCGAGGCACCCGCCGCGATCGAATCGGCGCTGTCGCGCACCTGCCGCACGATCGTCTCCAGATTGCCGCTCATGCGCTCCAGCGCACTGAGCAGCTGTCCGGTTTCATCCCGGCTGGGGGAATGCTCAAGGCGAGTCAGATCGCCGGCAGCGACCGTCTCGGCTGCACTCACCGCCTGTGCAATCGGGCCAGTGATCGACCGGGTGATGAGCCAGGCCATCACCGCACCGATTGCAGCAGCCGTCAGCGTCAGGACCAGCACCATCACCCAGGTGTGGGTATAGGCCGACTGCGACTTGGCATAGGACGCTTCGGCACCACGCGCCTGGAACGCGATGTCCTGTTCGATTGCCTGCATCAGGTCATTGAAGCCCTTGAAAGAGTCGCCGATGAACAGCGCCTTGGCCTCGTCATAGCTGGCGGGTTTTTGCTGGCCCGCTCGCGATAGGGCCAGCAGCTGATCCATCCGAGCCAGATAGGCTGCATGCTGCTGCTCGACCGCGCGGGCGAGGCCCTCTTCCTCGCCGGGCACGATGGTCGGGGTATAGCGCTTCCAGGCGGCCTCCGCCCTGAGCCGTGCCGCCTCGATGCGCTTTTCTTCCAGTTGATAGTCCTCGACCGATGCGGCAATCAGGTGCAGAGCCTCAGCCCGTCGGTACAGTCCGATCTCGGCGCGAAAATCCGACAGGGCTCGGGTCGCCACCAGCCAGTTGGTGGCCAGATCGGTGGTCGCTTCGTGGATCACGCCAAGCCGTGAAACCGCAAAGCCACCGACCAGCATATTCATCAGCAAGACAGTGGCGAAAGCCAGTGCCAGGCGGGGTCCGATCCGCAGTCGAGTCAGCAGGTTCATGTCCATCAGCCATCAGATGCGCTTGGACGGTTTATCGCCCGAACTGGCGCCGGGTGAGCGCGGAAATAGAAGCGCTTCGAGGCAGCTATTCGCGGCTTGCCGATGCGCGAGCCGCCTGAGCTTGAGCCCGCTCGATCGATTCGCGTCGGGCGAGCCAGACGGTGGATGCAACGATCACCGCGCCGCCGGCCAGCGTAGAGGCCGTCGGATGGTCGCCAAACAGGATGAAGCCGAACATGGCTGACCAGACCAGGTCGAGAAAGCGCATCGGCTGCAGCGAGGAGATATCGGCCTGACTGAAGGCGCGGGTCATGCACAGATGGGCCGCACTGCCCAACAACCCGCAGATCAGGAATACGAACCACTGCATCCCGCTGGGCGCCTGCCAGCCGGGCAGTGCCATCGGCAGCGCAAACAGGGTCACCGTGAGGTTTTGCCACATCACGATCACACCGGTCGAGTCCTGTTTGGTCAGCGCCTTGGTGATCAGAAATGACGCAGCAAAAAAGGGCGCCGAGCACAGCATCACCAGACTCCAGTAGCCGCCTGAACCGAATTCGGTCAGGCGAGGCCACAGCACGATCACCACACCGAGCACCCCGACCCCGGCGGCGATCCAGCGCGGCGCGGTCACGCGCTCTCGCAGCACCAGGGCGGCGCCGATCAGGGTGAAGATCGGCGAGGTGAAAAGGATCGCGGTCATCTCGGCCAGCGCCACATGCGGCAGGGCGAGAAAGAAAATGGTGAGGGCCGCGGTGTGCGCAGCCCCGCGCCACCACTGGCCACGGATGTTCTTCGGGCGGTAAGCGGCCAGCCCGTCGCGGAACAGCAGCGGCAGCATCACCAACAGGCCGAAGAGATAGCGCAGAAACTGCGCCTGCAGCGAGTCCATCTCCAGGGTCATCATGCGCATCAGCGCATTCATCGCGACCAGCAGGAAGCCGCCCAGCGCCATCCAGGCCATCGCACGAACGGCCAGGCTCGCGATGGCGTCGGGCGCAGTGCGGGCAGATGGACCGGACATGATCGGGCGAACTCTCGACTCAACGGCAATCACCGATCCTACGCCGCGAGGGCGCCATGCGGACCCGAGCGTTCCGTTCCATGGCGATGTGTCATGCCGATGCGCGAGAATCGGCTGATGACCCGCCTGCTCATCCTGACGCTCACCGCCCTGCTCACCGCCTGCGCCGCACCGCGCGCGGTACCCCCGCAGCCGACACCGCCCAGCCCGGTAAGGCTCACCGCTTCTGATTCCGTAGCCCCGGGCTTCCACATCCCGACGGTACGCGATCGCATGGTTTTCCTTGCGCGACAGGAATGGTCGCTCTTTGGTTCGCCGGTGGTCCAGGACCTGCCCGATGGCAGTTCACGCCTGGACTTCGCACAGGGCGCCTCGCCGACGCATGAGCTGCAGCCGCCGATGCTCAGCCGCGTGCTGGTCTACTGGTACGGGGTGAGCACGGCGCCGATCGTCGGCTACCAGGGCGAACTTCGGCCCTGGTCGGCAGCCTTCATCTCGTGGCTCGCTCAGGGTGCCGGCCTGACATCGGACGAATTTCCGCGCACCGTGCTGCACTGGGACTACATCGAACGGTCTCTGCAGGGCAGAGCCGGTCATCGCTATGTCGCCCGTGACCCGCTGACCTATGTCCCTGCAGTGGGCGATCTGGTGTGCAATGCCCGAGACGACGGGCGTGAGCCGGCCTTCACACAGCAGATCGGCGGCTTCGCCGACCTGCGGCGCGGGCCCTATCACTGCGACCTGGTCGTCGGTGCGGCGCCGGGTGGGCTCGAGGCGATCGGTGGGAATGTCGGTGATGCGGTGTCCATGACCCGCCTTCCAATTGATGCGGCCGGCCGGCTTCAAAGCAATGGCAAGCGCCGTTTCGTCGCGGTGCTGGAGCATCAGCAGCGCTGAGCTAAACTGCCGCAGCGGATCCTGGATCCGAAACTGCTACCGGATTCAGCGCATGAAACCCTTTGAAGGCATTCGAGTTCTTGATCTGTCTGCCGTGATTTCCGGCCCGATGGCCGCCTCGATTCTCGCCGACCAGGGTGCCGACGTGATCAAGGTCGAATCCCCCGGCGGCGACCTCAGCCGACGCATCGGCCCGGCCAAGGGCGACATGTCGGCGCTCTTCATCAGCATCAACCGGGGCAAGCGCTCGATCCTGCTCGATCTGAAGCAGGCCGATGCCCGCGCAGTGCTGCGCGACCTCATCATCAAGGCCGATGTGCTGATCGAAAACTTCCGACCGGGCGCGATGCAGCGACTCGGCTTCGGCGCAGATGAAGTCGCAGCAATCAACCCGCGCCTGATCTATCTGTCGATCAGCGGTTTCGGGCAGACCGGCCCCTATGCCGACGGCCGGGTCTATGACGCGGTGATTCAGGCGGTCTCGGGCATGTGCGCCTCGCACCGCGAACGCGGCTCACTGGACCCGACCCTGACCTCAACCCTGGTGGTCGACAAGCTCACCGCGCTGACCGCTGCACAGGCGGTCACGGCGGCCTTGCTTGCACGCAGCCGCGATGGCAAGGGCGGGCGCATTGAGGTCTCGATGCTCGATGCTGCGCTGGCCTTCCAGTGGCCCGATGCGATGTACAACCACACCTTCATCGACGAGCCGCCCGCGGCCTTTCCGCCGGTGGGCCGCACCACGCGCCCCTACAAGACACGCGATGGCTTCGTGGCCATCATGGCGCCGCAGCAAGATGAGTTCGAGGCGATGTGCGAGGGCTTCGGCGATCCCTCGATTGCGCAGGACCCGCGCTTTGCCACCACCCCGATGCGCGCCCGCCATGGCCCCGAGCTGCGTGCGATCTTCGAGCCGCTGGCGGCGCAACAAGACACCGACGAATGCGTGGCGCGCATGCGTGCCGCCGGCACACCGATCGGCAAGGTCAATGAGCATGACGATGTGCTGGTCGACCCGCAGGTCATCCACAACGAATCGATTGCCGTCGTCGATCACGGCGATCTCGGCCGTGTGAGGCTTGCTCGCAATCCGGTGCGCTTCCCCGGTGATCAGACCCGATCGCCCACCCCAGCTCCGAAAAACGGCGAGCATGGCCGCGAGATACTGGCCGAGCTCGGCTACGACGCGCAGCGCATCGAGTCGCTCATTCAGAGCCGCGCCGTGCGCGTGTCCACCCCTGACGAACCTCAACACAAGCCCAGCCCATGAAGCAAATCCTGATTGACGCCTATGGCGCACCCGAGCAGGTGGCGCGCTGCGCCGAGATCGCAGATGTCGGCCCGCCCGGGCCGGGTGAGGTGGTCTTCGATGTGCTGTATTTCCCGATCAATCCGGCCGACCTCGCCTTTTGTCGCGGTCAGTACCGCATGCGTCCGCCGCTGCCAGCCACGCCCGGGGCCGAGTGCGTCGGTGAGGTGATTGCCATCGGCGCCGGCGTGAGCGGTGTAGCGGTCGGCGATCGGGTGATCAATCTGCAGCGCGAGAACTGGACGCAGCGCCGGCGTGTGCCGGCCCGCGATGTGATCGTGCTGCCGCCCGGGGTCGATCCGCAGCAGGCGGCGATGCTGCGCATCAACCCGCCGACCGCGCGCCTTTTGCTCACTGATGTGGTCACGCTTGCACCCGGCGAGTGGGTGCTGCAAAACGTGGCCAATTCGGCGGTCGGTCGGCTGGTGATTCGCATGGCGCATGCCCGCGGCTGGAAGACAGTCAACATCGTGCGACGCAAGGCACTCTTCGATGAGCTCACCGCACTGGGTGCCGATGCCTGCGTGCTTGAAGGCGATGACCTCGCGCAGCAGGTTCAGGCTGCCACCGGCGGTGCATCCATCCGCCTGGGCCTTGATGCCGTGGGCGGTGCCGCCACCACGTTGATGTCAGGCTGCATTGCCGACGAAGGCACGGTCTGTCACTACGGATCGATGTCCGGGCAAGAGGCTGTCATCCCGCGCCATGCCCTGATCTATCGCGGCGTGACCCTCACCGGATTCATGCTGGGCCGCTTCCTGGCACGCCACCCGGCAGAACACGTGCAGGCGATCTATCGGGAACTGGCCGCCGACATGCTGGCCGGCACGGTCGATGCGCCCATCGACGGCATCCACCCCATCGAGGACATTCGTGCGGCGCTCATCCATGCTCAGCAGGGCGGACGCTCAGGCAAGGTGCTGGTGCAGGCGAACGCACAGGCCTGAGCCTTACTCCGGTTCGATCTTCGCTTCGCGGATGGCTCGCGCCCACTTGGCGGTTTCGGTGCGGCTGCGCTGGGCCAGAGCTTCCGGCGAAGCCGGGGTGGTCTCGAAACCCAGCGCCGAAAACTTCTCGATGATGTCCTTGTCGCCGGCCGCCGCATTGGCCGCCTGATTCAACTTCTGGATGATGTCGGCAGGTGTGCCGGCAGGCGCAAACAGCGCGAAATAGGCGATCAGCTCGTAGTCTTTCAGGCCCAGTGCTTCATTGACGGTGGGCAGCTCCGGGATGGCTTTGGAGCGCTGTGTCGAGGTCACTGCCAGTCCGCGCACCTTGCCCGCCTTGACCTGCGGCAGCATCACTGCAAAGTCAGCGGTAAAGAGATTGACCTGTCCGCCGATGAGGTCAGTCATGGCCGCCGGGCCGCTCTTGTAGGGCACGTAGTTGAGTTCAATGCCGGCCATGCTGAAAAGCATTTCGCTCGAGACGCGCTGCGAGGTGCTGGCACTCGCAAAATTAAGCTGCCCGGGCTTGGACTTCGCCAGGCTCACCAGCTCTCGCAGGTTCTTGACCGGCAGTTCGTTGTTGACGCCCACAATCAGCGGCACCGAACCCAGATAGGCGATGGGCGCGAAGGCGGTGTCCTGGTCATAGGGCAGCTTCTTCATGAGGCTCTTCAAAGCCGCATTCGTGCTGTTGGTGCCAACCAGAATCGTGTAGCCGTCAGCCGGAGCCTTGGCCACCGCATCGGCGCCCAACATGCCATTCACGCCTGGGCGGTTCTCGATCACGATCGCCTGCCCCAGGCTCTCGGACATCTTCTGCGCAAAGGCGCGGCCGATCTGGTCGGTGGCGCTGCCGGCTGCGAAGGGCACGATCGCCTTGATCGGCTTGTTGGGGTAGGTCTGGGCTTGTGCACCGGCCGATGCGAGGGCCAAACCCAGCACCATGCCAAACAGGCTCAGCAGGCCGGGCCTGCGCAATGGGTTCATCTGAATTCCTTTCTTGATGGAAGGCGCACGGGGCGTTTGCGCGCCCAATGCGTCCATTATCCATCAGCCACTCTGGATCGAGACCCGCTCAACCCAGCGCGGCATAGCGCTCCAGATGGTGGTCGGCATCGCCAAAGCGCTGCGCAATCACGGTCAGGCGCCTGAAGCTGTGCGAGACCTTCATCTCTTCGGTCATGCCCATGCCGCCGTGCAATTGCACCGACTCCTGGCTGACCTGTCTCGCTGCATCCGCGATCTTGACCTTGGCAGCCGAGACCGCGCGCCGCCTCGCGCTTGCGTCACCGCCCTCATCGACCTTGGCTGCCGCCATGATCGCCATCGAACGGGCCTGCTCGCAGACCACGTACATGTCGACCATGCGGTGCTGCAGCGCCTGAAACGAGCCGATCGGCGCGCCGAACTGATTGCGGGTCTTGAGGTACTCCAGCGTGGTGTCGTTAGCGAACTTCATCGTGCCAATCGCATCGGCGCACAGCAGTGCAGTCGAAAAATCGATGGCCTCGTCGATCAGCGGCATCGCGCCGCCCTGCGCGCCGATCAGCGCATCGGCACTCAGCCGCACCGCCTGAAAGCGCACATCGGCTGCACGCTGGCCATCGACCGTGCGGCAGGCATTGAGCGACACGCCCGCGGCTGTCCGATCGACCGCAAACAGCGAAGCTCCCTCAGGTGTGGCTGCAGACACGATCAATTGATCAGCCGCTGCCGCGCCGATCACGACGATCTTTTCGCCATCAAGCACCCAGCCGCCGGCCTCAGCGCGTGCCGTGGTGAGTTGCGGCTCGAGTTCATAGCGGCGACCGCGCTCAAGGTATGCGAAGGCCAGACGGCGAGAGCCATCGATCACACCGGCCAGCAGCGCACTGCGCTGGGCGGGCGAGCCGCCACGAGCCACCAGGCGAGCCGCCAGCCCGATGTTGTCGAGCAGGGGCTCAACCACCAGCGCCTCGCCGCAGGCTTCCATGGCGGCCATCAGGTCGACCGCGCCACCACCGAATCCGCCATCGGCCTCCGGCAGGGCCAGCGCGGTCAGGCCGAGATTGGCAAAGGTCGACCAGACGGTATCGCTCAGGCCGGTCTCGGAGCGGATGATCGCCTTGCGCTGTTCGAAGCCGTATTCGTTTGCAAGGTACTTGCGCAGCGACTCGGCGAGTTGTTGCTGCTCTTCGGAGTATTCGAAATCCATTGGAGATGGCCTTCGGTCACAGACCCAGGGTCGCCTTGGCGATGATGTTGCGCTGAATCTCGTTGGATCCGGCGTAGATCGTCGTCTTGCGATAGTTGAAGTAACGCGGCGACATGCGCGAGCGATAGGCATCGACCGAACCGTCGTCCACACCCACGAAGGGCTGCGCTTCAGGGCCCAGTGCCTGCATCATCAGCTCGGTGATGCCTTGCTGGATCTCGCTACCTTTGAGCTTGAGCATCGAGACATCCGCGCCGGGCGGCTGGCCGGTCTTGCGCATCTTGTCCAGAAAGCGCATCGCGGTGAGTTCAAGTGCCTGCAGTTCAATTTCCACGCGGCTCAGGCGATCGCGAAAACGCGGGTCATCGATCAGCGGTTTGCCCTGCTTCATCTCACCTGCAGCGAGCTTGCGCAATGCGGCCAGCTCGCGCTTGGAGGCGCCCACATTGCCCGAGCCCATGCGCTCGTGCCCGAGCAGGTACTTGGCCACCGTCCAGCCCTTGTTCTCTTCGTGCACCAGATTCTCGATGGGCACCTTCACGTCCTCGAAGAACACCTCGTTCACTTCGTGGCCGCCATCCATCAGGATCAGCGGGCGCACGGTGATGCCGGGTGTTTTCATGTCGATCAGCAGGAAGCTGATGCCTTCCTGACGGATGCGCGCGTTCGGGTCGGTGCGCACCAAGCAGAAGATCCAGTCACCGAAATGGCCCAGCGTGGTCCAGATCTTCTGGCCGTTGACCAGATAGTGATCGCCGCTGCGTTCGGCTCGGGTCTTGAGCGAAGCCAGGTCCGAGCCTGAGCCCGGCTCGGAATAGCCCTGCACCCAGAAATCATCACCCTCCCGAATGCGAGGCAGGAAGCGGTTCTTCTGCTCATCGGTTCCAAAACGCATCAGCACCGAGGCGCACATGTTCGGGCCGAAGTTCGGCAGGTTGGGCGCACCCGCCAGACCGAACTCCTCGTTGAAGATGTAGCGCTGCGTGATGTCCCAGCCAGTGCCGCCCCATTCGAGTGGCCAATGCGGCACAGCCCAGCCTTTGGCGGCCAGGATTCGATGCCAGCGCAGGAAGTCTTCCTTGCTCAGGTGCTGGTAATTGACCACCTTGTCGCGGATGTCGGAGGGCAGGTTGTCAGCCAGCCAGCTGCGCACTTCATTGCGAAAGGCGAGTTCTTCCGGGGAATAGCCCAGGTCCATATCAGTCTCCTTGCTGCCCGTGGGTCAGGTCTGACCGGGCCAACGGACGAGTGTCCTTCAGCACGGCGAATCGGTGCAAGTGCGCGCCGGCCGGCGAAGGGCAAAGCGGAACGTCGCGGTGCGGTGCGCCATGTGCTGAGCAGCCCGCTGTGATACTCATCTGACTTGCAGACAGAGACCCTCGAAACAGGAGACCTTTATGGATTACAGCCACTTCAAGTGCGTGCGTGTGGCCGTTGCCGAGGGCATCGCCCGGGTGACGATCGACAACGGCGAGATCAATCTCTTCGATCGGCCCATGTTTCTGGAAATGATGCAGCTGCCGAACCTGCTGGCCCAGGACCATGATGTGCGGGTCGTGATCCTGCACTCGGCCAATCCGGACTTCTTCATCGCGCATTTCGATGTCGCCCAGATCCTGCAGTACCCCTTGTATCGCGGTGTGTCGGCCACCGAGCTCAAGCCCTTCCATGCGATGTGCGAGACCTTCCGCACCATGCCCAAGGCCACCATCGCGGTGATCGAAGGCCGTGTGGGCGGCGGCGGCAGCGAGCTGGCCCTGAGTTTTGATATGCGATTCGCATTGAAGGGCAAGGCAGTCTTCAATCAGCCCGAGGTGGCGCTGGGCATCTTGCCGGGCGGCTCCGGCACTGTGCGTCTGCCCCGACTGATCGGGCGATCCCGCGCGCTTGAAGTGATTTTGGGCTGCGATGACATCGATGCAGAGCTCGCCGAATCCTGGGGCTGGGTGAACCGGACGCTCTCGGCCGATGCATTGTGGCCGCATGTGAACCGGCTGGCTGCGCGCATCGCTTCGTTTCCGCCGCATGCGGTGGCCAATGCCAAGGCCTCGGTGCTCAGCTCGGACCATGATGTGCGCAATGCCCTGATGGCCGAAAGCGCGCTGTTCCAGTGCACCTTGGGTGGCCCGGGCACGCAGGCTGCGATGCAAGGCTTCCTGGCCCAGGGCGGGCAGACCCCTGAAGGCGAGGGGCGGCTTGGTGAATTGGCTGGCGAACTGCACCGGACAGCCTGAGCCCTCAACCCATCCACGCAAGACTGAAGTGCCCGCCATGAACAGCCCTGAACCGACCGCTGCATCCTCGTTCACACCCGATCCGCTGGAGGTGGCCGCCTTGCGCAGCTCGCGCCCGCCCGGGCGCGGGCCGGTAACGGCCTATGACTGGCTCGATCATCACCGGGCCAATCGTCCCAACAAGGAAGCGATCCGCGAGATTCCCTCGCAGCGGCGCTTTTCTTATGCTGATCTGGATCGGCGCGCGGATGCACTCGCAGCTTTTTGCGAATCGCTTCACATCGGCCGGGGTGATCGGGTGGCCATCCTGGCTCACAACGGCGTCGAGTTCTTCGACCTGCAGTTCGCTTGCGCGCGCACCGGCTCGATCGCGGTGCTGCTGAACTGGCGTCTGACGGTCTCGGAACTCGAGTACATCCTGAATGACAGCGCGCCGAAGCTGCTGATTCACGATATCGCCTTCACCGAGACCGCGCAGGCCTTGCAGGGCCTGTGCAAGATCCCGAACCTGCTGTGCATCGAATCAGCAGCGGGTGTACAAGCCGATCGCAATCCCTACGAAGCGACCCTGGCGCGCTTCGTAGGCACGCGGGCACAGCGGGCGGCGCTGACCCATGAGGATGTCAGCACGATCATGTACACCTCGGGCACGACCGGGCATCCGAAGGGCGCGATGATCACCCACGGCATGAACTTCTGGAACTGCATCAACCTGGGCATTCCGGCGGGCGTGGGTCTGGACACCGTGCATCTGTCGGTGCTGCCGCTGTTTCACACCGGCGGCATGAACTGTTATTCCAATCCGGTCCTGCATGCCGGCGGCACGGTGGTCATCATGCGCAACTTCGACCCGGGCCTTGCGCTGGAGACGATCGGCGATTCGGCGCAAGGCATCACGCATTTCTTTGCTGTGCCGGCGCCGTATCAGTTCATGATCCAGCACCCCGACTTCGCCACCACCGACCTGTCGCGGCTGCGCAGCGCCGGCGTGGGCGGCGCGCCCTGTGCGTTGAGCATCATGCAGGCTTGGGCCGACCGCGGCGTTCGACTCATGCAGGGCTTTGGCATGACCGAGACCAGCCCGGCCTGCATTTTCCTGGACCCGGCTGACGCGATCCGCAAGCTCGGCTCGACCGGCAAGGCGCTGATGCACACCGAGTTTCGAATCGTGAACGACGAGGGTGGAAACTGCGGCCCCAACGAGATCGGCGAACTCTGGGTCGCCGGCCCCAACATCACGCCGGGCTACTGGAACCGCCCAGACGCGACCGCTTCAAGTTTTGTGGGCCGATGGCTCAAGACTGGCGATGCGGCACGCGCCGACGAGGAGGGCTTCGTCTATATCGTTGATCGCTGGAAGGACATGTACATCTCCGGCGGCGAGAACGTCTATCCGGCCGAGGTCGAAAACGTCCTCTACCAACTGCCGCAGGTGGCCGAAGCCGCAGTGATCGGCGTGCCCAGCGAGCGCTGGGGCGAGGTCGGCCTTGCAGTGCTGGTGCTCAAGCCGGGCCAGACGGTGGAGAAAGAGGCGGTCGTGGCCTACTGCAGCCAGCGACTGGCCCGCTTCAAGGTGCCAGCTGATGTTGCAGTCATTGACGTGCTGCCGCGCAACGCCACCGGCAAGGTGCTCAAGCGCGAGCTGCGGCTGCGCTTTGTGGACAAGGACGCGCCGGCGATCAGTTGAGGGCGGGGCGGGCGGCGCTGTCTGGCTTGACACCTTGCTCAGAATGACTAGGATGTATATACATCATTGGATATACATCATGGAACTTCAAATCGCCAAATGGGGCAACAGCCTTGCCCTGCGAATCCCTGCCGAAGTCGCGCGACAACTCGGATTACGCGAAGGCGTTACGGTAGACGCGCAACTCAGTGTTGACGGCAGCCTGTCGATTCGACCGGCGCAATGGGATCGCAAGGCATTCGCGCGGGAGTTGGCCGAGTCCCGTCAATCCATGCCGATGAGCGAATCGGTGATGAAGGAACTGCGCAGCGAGACGCGCTACTGAAATGGTCTATGTCGACACGAGTGTGCTCGTGCCTTTGTTTCTTAACGAGCAGTACAGCGTGGCAGTCGCCAACTGGTATGCGAGCGAGAAAAGCGAACTCGTCGCGTCCGACTGGTGCATCCCTGAGTTCGCCAGTGCACTTGGCATCAAGCAACGCCATGGTGCGATCAATATGCAGCAGGCTCAGACTGCATGGGCACACTTCGAGCGAATGGTGGCTGCCGACATTCGATTGCTGCCGACAGCACCCGCCAACTTTCATCGCGCTGCACAGTTGGTGCTGGATGCCGCGACTGGGTTGCATGCAGGCGATGCGCTTCACTTGGCATGTGCTGAGGCTGCAGGCGCAAAGCGCATGGCGACCCTGGATGATGTCTTAGGGCGCAATGCGCGGCGTCTGAAGATCAAGCCTGTGGTCATGCGCAGTGCGCCCTGAGCCCTTGGCTCAAGCAGGCCCTCACAATACGAAGTGAACCGCCCCAAGGCGGTTCAACGCCCGCAAACACCAAAGTCGTCAGTCTGCAGGGACCCAGTTGTCGAGTTGCAAATTGGGCACCTTGGAAAACTCACGGGTATTGTTGGTAATCAGCACAGCTTGCTGGCTCAGCGCATGAGCGGCAATCATGGTGTCCATCGAGCCAATGGGCGTGCCACGGCGCTCGAGGTCGGAGCGCAATTCACCATAGACCCATGCCGCGGAGGCATCAAACGGCAGGATGGTGAGCGGGGCCAGAAACATCTCCAGCGCCTGCCGGTTGCGCACAGACTCACTTTTAGCCACGCCAAAAGCAAGTTCAGCAGCCACCACGCTGCACATCCCAACGTCGCCCATCCGGTACTGCTGGAATCGCGCCAGCACCGCAGGGGGTTTAGCGTTGATGATGTAGATGCAGATGTTGGTGTCCAGCAGGATCATGATCCGCCATCAGCCCGAATGTCGGGTCGCACATCGGCCCTGAACTGCTCGTCCGGTTGCTGACGGGTCAATTCGAAGCCAGGCTCGAACGCGGCAAGCCCGGCTTGCAGCGTCTGCCACGGGTCATCAACCGGAAGCAAAAGCACGCCGTTCCCAAAGTGCTTTACCACCACCTCGGTGCCTGCAAATCGATACTCTTTGGGCAGCCGAACAGCTTGGCTGCGTCCTGATTGAAAAAGGCGCGCGGTATCCACGGTCGCTCCAATTTTGATAGTTACCAATGATAACTACCAGCTCCGCACTTGTCCACGATCATTCCCCGTGCAACATGCTGGCGTGCTTGAGCAAAAGAACGACGACAGCCTTTCTCAAGGCTTAAGCTGTGCTTAGAGATGTGTATCAATACATCGTAAAATGTGTACGCACCGCTTAAGGGAACCAGCCATGCGAACAAACATCGTGATTGATGACCGCCTGATGGCCGATACGCTCAAAGCGACTGGCGCTAAGACCAAGCGCGAGGTCGTTGAACTTGGGCTACGAACGCTGCTGAGACTGAAGCAGCAGACCGAGCTGAGAAAACTACGCGGCAAGTACACGTGGGAGGAAGACCTCGACGCCATGAGGCGTGACAAGTGATTCTGGTTGACTCCAGTGTCTGGATCGATTTTTTCCGCAACATCGACACACCGCAAGCGGCGTGGCTAGACCAGCACCTTGGAGACGAACTCTTTCTTGTAGGCGATCTGATCTTGGCCGAAGTGCTGCGCGGGTTCAAGGAAGACCGAGGCTTTGCCCAGGCAAGGCGCATGTTGGGACGACTCGAACAGGTCACGCTTTGCGGTGAGGATGTAGCCGTCGAAGCGGCTCGAAACTACCGGCGCCTTCGTGCGCGTAGCATGACGGTGCGAGGCACCATCGACGTGATCATTGCGACACGTTGTTTGATGGATGGCTACCGTTTGCTGCACAGCGATCGGGACTTTCTCCCATTCGAGGAACACCTCGGCTTACGTGTCGTTGATTGCGGGATCTGACAGAAAAACTACTGGCACGACGCGGCAGTATTACCCCGCAGCTGATGCCGCTGCAGATGCCGCCGTCAGGATCCAAGTCATGCATCCGCTCTTCGTTTGGAACTCACCAAACACAGGGTATTCAGACCACGACCCTCAGTGCTCGCCCCCGCAAGGCCCAGAGAGGACAACCCAGGTGACAAAGTCGTCGCTGAAGTCGACAAACCGATGCTCGACACCCGCCGCGACGAAAAACGCATCGCCACTGGCGCAGTCATAACGCTGCGAGCCGATCAGCAGATGCGCCGTTCCGCGGTGAATGAAGTACAACTCATCCTGTGTGTGGGGCTGCTGCGGATCCTGATTTCGAGGGGCAAACACCTCAACAGACATTGAACCGCCTGCCATCAGGGGGACGAACGGGGATACGTCAGTATCGGCCGCGGTGGACTCGCTGGATAAACGGCTCAAGGCCTGCTGCACTGTGACTTTCATGTGTAAGCATCCCTGGAAATCGGATGCGTCGTGGGACGCGTAATGCTACGTCGGCTTAAGCAGCGCCTACATATTCCTCCGATACTGCCCACCCACCTCAAACAGCGCCTGTGTGATCTGCCCCAGCGAGCAGACCCGCACCGCATCCATCAGCACCTCGAAGACATTGGCTTCGTCGATCACCGCCTGGCGCAGGCGAGTGATCATTTCACCGGCCTCGCCGTCATGGGCTGACTGAAACTGAGCGAGCCGCGCCAGCTGAGACTGCTTTTCTTCTTCGGTCGAACGCGCCAACTCCAGCTTCTCGGGGATCGGGTCGCCGTGCGGGTTTCTGAAGGTGTTCACACCGATGATCGGGTACTCGCCAGTGTGCTTCAGATGCTCGTAGTGCATCGACTCGTCCTGGATCTTGCCGCGCTGATAGCCGGTCTCCATGGCACCGAGCACACCGCCGCGCTCTGCAATCCGCTCGAACTCGCCGAGCACCGCTTCTTCGACCAGCTCGGTCAGCTCGTCGATGATGAAGCTGCCCTGGTTCGGGTTCTCGTTTTTTGCCAGGCCCCATTCGCGATTGATGATCAGCTGGATCGCCATGGCGCGGCGCACGCTGTCTTCGGTGGGCGTGGTGATCGCCTCGTCGAAGGCGTTGGTGTGCAGGCTGTTGGCGTTGTCGTAGGTGGCGATCAGCGCCTGCAGGGTGGTTCGAATGTCGTTGAACTGGATTTCCTGCGCATGCAGGCTGCGCCCGCTGGTCTGACAGTGGTACTTGAGCTTCTGGCTGCGCTCGTTTGCACCGTACTTGTCGCGCATGGCCACCGCCCAGATCCGGCGCGCCACGCGACCGAGCACGGTGTACTCCGGGTCCATGCCGTTGCTGAAGAAAAAGCTCAGGTTCGGTGCGAAGTCATCGATGTGCATGCCGCGCGCTAGATACGCCTCAACAAAGGTGAATCCGTTGGACAGCGTAAAGGCCAGCTGGCTGATCGGGTTCGCGCCGGCCTCGGCGATGTGATAGCCGCTGATCGACACCGAATAGAAATTGCGCACCTGGTGCTGCACGAAGTACTGAGCGATGTCGCCCATCACCTTGAGGCTGAACTCGGTCGAGAAAATGCAGGTGTTCTGACCCTGGTCTTCCTTGAGGATGTCGGCCTGCACCGTGCCGCGCACATTGGCCAGCGTGAAGGCGCGAATCGATGCAGCCTCCTCGGCCGACGGCTCGCGGCCATTCTTGGCTCGGAAGGCATCGGTCTGCTGATCGATGGCGGTGTTCATGAACATGGCAAGGATCGACGGCGCAGGGCCATTGATAGTCATGCTCACGCTGGTGGCCGGGTCACACAAATCAAAGCCCGAGTACAGCACCTTCATGTCGTCAAGCGTGGCAATGCTCACGCCCGAATTGCCCACCTTGCCGTAGATATCGGGGCGCAGGGCCGGGTCGTTGCCATAGAGCGTGACGCTGTCGAACGCCGTCGACAGGCGCTTGGCCGGCATGCCCTCCGAGAGCAACTTGAAACGACGGTTGGTGCGGAAGGGATCACCTTCGCCGGCGAACATTCGGGTCGGGTCTTCGCCTTCGCGCTTGAAGGGAAACACACCGGCCGTGTACGGGAACGAGCCCGGCACGTTCTCGAGCAGCAGCCACTTGAGGAGCTCGCCGTGGTCTTCATAGTCAGGCAAGGCCACCTTGCGGATGCGGGTGCCCGACAGCGAGGTGGTGGTGATCTGCGTGCGCAGTTCGCGATCGCGCACACGCGTCACCAACTCATCGCCCGAGTACGCCTGGCGCAGCGCCGGCCAGCCAGCCAGCTGCTGACGGGCGCCTGCATCAAAGCCGGTGTCGCGCTGGTCGGCCAATGCCAGGACCGTGTCGCGCGCCGTGGTGTGGCTGTCGTCGGCCTGCTGCAGCATGCGCGCGGTTTCGCGCAGCTGCTGGATCTCGCGGGCCAGGCGGGCCTGCGCACGCGCGCGCTTCTTGTAGCCACGCACGGTGTCGCTGATCTCGGCGAGGTAGCGGCTGCGGGCCGGCGGAACGATGATCGATTGACTGCTTGAGAAGCGCTGCGCAATCACCGGCAGACGGCCGCCCTGGGACCGCGGCAGCTTCAGACCGAGCTCGAGGAGTCTGGGCAGCATACCCTGATAAAGCGCGGTGACGCCGTCATCATTGAATCGGGACGCCTGCGTGCCGAACACCGGCATCTTGTCGGGCGGCGTGGTCCAGAGTTCGCGATTGCGCTGGACCTGTTTGCTCACATCGCGCAGGGCATCGCTTGCGCCCTTGCGGTCGAACTTGTTGATCGCCACGAAGTCGGCGAAGTCGAGCATGTCGATCTTCTCGAGCTGGCTGGCAGCGCCAAATTCGGGGGTCATCACATACAGCGTCGCATCCACCAGCGGCACGATTGCGGCATCGCCCTGCCCGATACCCGAGGTCTCAACGATGATCAGGTCAAAGCCTGCGACCTTGCAGGCCGCGATCACATCCGGCAGGGCCTGGCTGATCTCACTGCCGGCATCACGGGTAGCCAGCGATCGCATGAAGATGTTCTGATGCTCGATCGCATTCATGCGGATGCGGTCGCCCAGCAGCGCGCCACCCGACTTGCGGCGCGTGGGGTCGACGGAAATGATCGCAATGCGCAGCGCGTCGTCCTGATCGAGCCGGAAGCGGCGCACCAGCTCGTCGGTCAGGCTTGATTTGCCAGCCCCGCCGGTGCCGGTGATGCCCAGTGTGGGGGTGTGAGCGGTATCGGCCCTGCGATGCAGCTCGGCACGCAGCGCGGCCGAGGCAGCCGCATCCAGCCCGCCGGGTGCGGCGCCGTTTTCCAGTGCGGTGAGCAGCTGGGCGAGCGCGCGTCGCGATGCAGGCAGCGCGTTGGAATCCGCAGCATCCCGGGCAGGCGCCACGATGGCATCCAGCGAAGTGGGCGCATAGGCGGCGAGGTCGATGTCGCAGCGCGAGATCATGTCGCCGATCATGCCAGCCAGGCCGAGCTTCTGGCCGTCTTCAGGCGAGTAGATGCGGGTGACGCCGTAGTCGTGCAGTTCGCGGATCTCGGCCGGCACGATCACGCCCCCGCCACCGCCGAAGACCTTGATGTGCGCACCGCCATTGGCGCGCAGCAGGTCGATCATGTATTTGAAGTACTCGACATGACCGCCCTGATACGACGAGACCGCGATGCCCTGCACATCTTCCTGCAGCGCGCAGTCCACCACTTCCTTGACCGACCGGTTGTGACCCAGATGGATCACCTCGCAACCCATCGACTGCAGGATGCGCCGCATGATGTTGATCGAGGCATCATGGCCATCGAACAGCGACGCTGCGGTCACGAATCGCACCTTGTGCGTCATGCGGTATTCGGCGAGCTTTTTGGCGTCGGACAGATCGGTCATCGTGGACTCTGCTTGGGTGAGGTGCAGCCCCGTATGTGTCAGGGCGATCTGCGATTTTCGGTCAAGTGGGCGTGCGTGGCAAACCGGTGACCTTCGCCCGGAGCCTGTCGACCCGCTGACGCTCAACAGGCTTCCAATCCATTTCAGTGCGTGAGACAGTCGCAGCCACCCCTCTGCCTGCGCGAAAAGGAAGCTTCCATGAATGACCAACGAGGCCTCTCCCTCTCATCCGGCACGTCCGGCAGCCATGAGACCTATGAGCACGCGCTGGCAGCCCTCAATGTCTACCGGGGTGACGCGGTGGCAATCATCGACGAAGCACTGGGCACCGACCCTGACTTCGTCATGGGACATGTCTTGCGCGCCGAGGTGCTCATCACGATGTGGGAGCGCAGTGTGCTGCCCAAGGTGCATGAGAGCCTGCAGCGGCTGCAAGCCCTGCACGACCGCAGTAATGATCGGGAACGCGCGCATGCGCAGGCCATTGCAAGATGGGCTCAGGGCGACTGGGACGGCATGCGTCTGAGCTTCGAGCGGCTGCTGGCGGATCATCCCCGTGACCTGCTGGCGCTGCAGGTCAGCCACCTGGCTGATTTCTATCACGGTGATCGCGACAGTCTTCGGGCACGCCCCGAGCGAGTCCTGCCATCTTGGAGTGCGGCTGATCCCGCGTATGGGATCGTGCTGGGCATGCAGGCGTTTGGGCTGGAGGAATGCGGCCACTATGCCCAGGCGGAGGACACCGGCCGCCGGGCACTCGAGCTGCAACCCGATGATTGCTGGGCCCATCACGCCGTGGCTCACGTGTTGGAAATGCAGGCGCGACAAGCCGAAGGCATTGCCTTCATGCAGTCACGCG
>Ga0209598_10001272_pt1 | contig 20631 bp, 21 predicted proteins | sample M_140807_EF_Meta_FD_187317 | JGI IMG/M metagenome (GOLD analysis project Ga0209598, IMG submission 187317) | Freshwater microbial communities from Lake Montjoie, Canada to study carbon cycling - M_140807_EF_MetaG (SPAdes) (version 2) | ecosystem: Environmental > Aquatic > Freshwater > Lake...
CAACTAATCGTAATAGTTGAGGTGTTTTACCCCAATTAATCTTTGGGTACGATCCGTAATGCCCATCATATACACCAGAATGGTATAGTAATTCTCTGTTTCATAAAAGCTGCCTTCTATTGCAGCTTCATCTACAGTTCTTTTTTTAGCATTATAAAGTACATATTCGTAGTCATAAATGCCTTGTTTCAATAAAAAATTGCCTTCATATCTGGAAGTACCGGCATTCCAAACCATTTCGTACCGGTTTTTGATACTCCAATCTGTTATTTTCCCATAAAAATAAACTGGCCCTTCTTTATAGGGAGCTGGCGTTTCCAATGTAAATAAGCAGTTTACATATTGTGCATCCAGGACCGGATCATTGAAATCTGTAGTTTTAATGTAAAAACTGCCATTAAAATCTCCGTTAGTAAAGTAAGATGTGCCTTTTCTGGGTTTTTCTGGGGTTACACTTACAGACCATCCTGCATCATCATGCATGACTCTCCCCATCCCAAAGGAATTGGTTCTCAAACTTCTGATATCCAATTTTCTGAATTCATTTCCGCCAGGGAAGGAGTTATTCGAATTAAAATTATATTCTGCAAAGTCTTGAGTCATAAACTGAGGTTGCAGTTGGGTAATGGCATTGTCCCAGCGCATATTCTGCAACACCACAACTTTCATTTCACGGAACGGATTGTTAAAGGGTGAACCCTGAAAATTAATTCTGAAATTAACCTGCTGAACGGTATATCTCTGCCCCGGATTCATGGACAATCCTATGTCTGGTACGATGCCGATTCTATCTTCTGAAACTAAAAAACGACGGGTAATAATCAGATCGGATTCATCCCCATCCCGAAATACTTTTAAGATAAAATTACCACTTAGTTTGAATGTTCCAGCGTTGACTGGGTAAATAATTTTGTAATGTTTAAAGGGAACTGCGGTGTTATTGGACTGTGAATATTGATCTATACGCTCTCTGGAAAGAGCATTGAGAAATTCCACCACAAAAACATTGGAAGGATTCCAGGAGGCATCACAATTTTCAAAGGTAATCCAGAAGGTTTCAAAGGATTCGTCTGGCGCACTTAGTACATCAAACTCAAGTACCAATTGTCCTTTTTCTGACATCCTGAAAAAAGGAAAAGAGAGCTCATCGTTATTTTTATAAAATTGTACTGTACGAACATTCTCCTCATAAATGTAATCTTCATATCGTATTGATTTTCCTCCCGTTGCAAAGCAAAAGAAAGGAAGCACAAACAGCGCCATCAGGCATTGAGATTTAACTGAGATTGGATAGTTCTTCATACAGCCTTGTCCACTCATCATTCAGTGGTTTAAGTTCTTTTTCAATTTTTTTAATTTCAAGTTCCAGCTCATTTAGTTTCTGGAAGTTTCTGGAGGTAGAAGGCGATGCCATTTCTTCCATATGCTGAAGCTTCAGATTCTCTAGCAGGGTGATATGACCTTCAATCTCAGCAATTTTATTTTCAAGCGATTTTTTGCGATTTTTATCTACTTTGTTTTCAATTGGTGCAGGAGTATTGACTTTTGCTGATTTATCTTGTTTTTTATCCTGCCCGTTTCCTGCGGCAGCTCTCTCTTTTTGCCAGCCTTCGAATTCGGCATAATCTCCGGGATATTCTTTCAGCGTTTTATCTTCTATGTACCAGATTTTATTGGCCACCATTCTCAGGAAATGACGGTCGTGGGAAACTGTAATAAAAGTGCCTTCATATCCATGCAAGGCTTCTGCCAGAATTTCAATACTGATCAGGTCCAGGTGATTGGTGGGCTCATCCAGCAATAGGAAATTTCCCTGAGCCATCAGTGTTTTGGCAAGGGCTAGACGCGAACGTTCACCTCCCGATAAAACTTTAATTTTTTTAAGTACATCCTCTCCCGAAAATAGGAAACTTCCCAGCAGGGTTCTTACTCTGGTTTCAGTAAATTTCCGGCACTCATTGTCCAGTTCCTCGAGTAGATTTAATTCTGGTCTCAGGATTTCGAGTTGATGCTGAGCGAAAAAACTCACCATCACATTATGTCCGGTAGTAATTTCTCCTTGGTAAGGGATGGTATGTGCCATCATTTTCAATAGCGTTGATTTACCAATACCATTGGCTCCGACCAATGCGATTTTATCTCCTCTGCGAATGGATGCATTGGCTGATTCCAACACAACTTTTCCATCGTAATCTTTGTAGAGATTTTTTATTTCCAGAATATTAACACCCGGTGTAACAGCAGGGGAGAACCTCAGATTCATGGCAGCCGATTTTTTCATGGGCGCTTCGATTCTTTCCATGCGTTCCAGTTTGGTAACACGGCTTTGAGCTTGCGTTGCCTTGGATGCCTTGGCTTTAAATCGTTCAATAAACCGTTCGGTTTCTTTGATTTCTCTTTGCTGATTGTCGTATTCTTTTTGGAGTTGTTCCTCTCTCAATACTTTTTCTTTTTCATAGTAAGAATAATTCCCACTATAAGTATTGAGGCGACTGTGTTCAACTTCTGCTATTTCTTCTGCCATACGGTCCAGAAAAAATCTATCATGCGAAACAATAATAGTAGCGCCTGCAAAATTGCTCAGATAGTTTTCCAACCATTGAATCGAAGGCAAGTCTAAGTGATTGGTTGGCTCATCGAGCAACAGAACACCAGGATTTGACAACAAGATTCTAGCCAGCAATGCCCGCATCCGCCAACCGCCAGAAAAAGTGTCAAAAGGTTGATTGCGATCCTCATTTTTAAACCCAAGACCCGCAAGAATAATATGGGCTTTCGGTTCAAGGTTGTACGCATCTAATGCAAACAGACGCTCATGGGTTTCTGCAATTTCCATTGGATCTGGAAATTCCTCATGTTCAAGCTCTTCTGCTCTTTTCAGTAGTGCCATTTCTTCCTCAAAAGCAGACAAAGCGATTTCAAGAATGGTATTGCCCGATTCCAGAGTCAATAGATCCTGGTGGAGATATCCGATTTTCAGGTTTCTACTTTTCTCTAATTTGCCTTCAGAAGGAAATAAGTCGCCGTTTATAAGTTTGAGCAGAGTGGATTTTCCGGTACCGTTTCTGCCGATCAGTCCAATACGTTTACCCGGCCTGATTTGCCAGTTAACGTTACGGTAAAGCCATCTTCCGGAGAATTCAAACCCGGTTTGGTAAAATGTAATCAAGGGAAATTGTTCTCAAAATTAACCATTTCCCCAACAGGTGAAATCATTATGTTTGTGCCATGCAAAACAGGGAAGAGGCTTTGGCTGCATTTGGCCGTTTATTGGATATCATGGATGAACTCAGGGAAAAATGCCCCTGGGACAAAGAACAAACCATGGAATCTATCCGTCACCTTTCCCTGGAAGAAGTTTTTGAACTAAGTGAAGCTATTCTGAGTGGAGACAAAAATGAAATTAGACAGGAACTTGGAGATATTATGCTCCATATTGTTTTTTATTCCAAGATTGCTTCAGAAACCAACGATTTCACCATTGTAGAGGTCCTGAATGGAATTTGTGAAAAACTAATACGTCGTCATCCACATATTTATGGAACTGTTGAAGCCGGAACCGCTGATATTGTTAAAGAAAACTGGGAACAGATAAAATTATCCGAAGGCAAAAAATCAGTGTTGCAGGGTGTGCCTTCCGGATTGCCGGCCTTGCTTAAAGCACTAAGAATTCAGGATAAAGTTAGCAATGTGGGTTTTGACTGGGAAAATACCGCTCAGGTATGGGAAAAATTCAAGGAAGAGTCTGCAGAATTTGAAGCAGAAGTTGCTAGCCATAATCAGGAGCTTATGGAAGCAGAATTCGGCGACCTGTTGTTTTCTCTCGTCAATGTTTCCCGATTTTTAAAAATCAATCCGGAAGACGCGCTTGAAAAAACAAACCGTAAGTTTATCCGAAGATTTGTCTATCTCGAAGAAAAAGCTAAGCTTTCAGGAAAATCCCTGAAAGAAATGACCTTAGCTGAAATGGATGTGTTCTGGGAAGAAGCTAAATCTCTGGAATCTGATCAGGTAAGCTGATTGGGTTTTACCAGTTTGTTGTCAAAGGCAAACTTCACCAGCCCTGCAGTATTCTTAATTTTAAGTTTCTTCATGATGTTGGAACGATGCGTATCTACAGTTCTAACACTTAAAAATAATTTTAGAGCAATCGCACTGTTGTTCATTCCCTTAGCGATATACACTAGAATTTCAAGTTCTCTACGGGTAAGAGGTAATTCTGTTTCTTTTCCATCAACCAGAAAAGGTCTGTGTTTCTGAGTTGCGCTGTCGATGATAATCTGAGAAGCTTGTGGAGAATAATATCTTTCGCCACCTGCAATTCTGCGAATAGCCAGGGCAAGTTCTTCCTTACTGGTATTTTTTAACAAATAGCCATGGGCACCCGAACCAACAATCTTTTTGATAAATTCATCACTTTCATGCATAGTAAGGGGTAGAATACGGATTTTGTCATCCATCTCTAGCAATGCTTGTGTTACCTCAAAGCCATTCTTTTTTGGCATAGTGATATCCAGTAAAACGATATCAGGACGTAAAACAGCAGCCATTTCCAGCACTTCTTCTCCATCTTTTGCTTCACCTACAATTTCAAAATCAGCAAATTCTTTTAAACTGTTTACGATCCCAAACCTTACCATAGGATGGTCGTCTGCAACTAGAACACGAATTTTTTTAACTGGATTCATTGAAATAGCAAGTTGTGTACTTTGTATTACGGACATGAGCTTAAAGGTAATGATTGAATTTACCTAAAGCAAATTACGTATAAAATTAGAATTTGATACTGATATGGATGTGTAAAACTACTTATGTTATTCTAAAATGTTAATATACAGCACTTTGTAATTTTATATTTTTTAAAAAATTGTATGAGTTATTAACAATTTATCCACATTTTTTCTCACGTTTTACATGAAGTTAACAGTTTTCAAGTCTTTAATATGGTTTTAATAGGTGATTTTAGGTAGAAAAACAAAGGGCTGCTTCTCACGAAACAGCCCTTTTTTAATGGTATTTAATTTTAGTGTTTGGACAGATAATCTGCTACGCCATCATGGGTACCAACTAGTCCATCTTTACCTTCTTCCCAGTTCGCAGGGCAAACTTCTCCTTTTTCTTCGTTGAAAATCAGGGCATCAACCATTCTCAAGGCTTCGTTTACGTTTCTTCCCAAAGGAAAGTCATTCACTACCTGATGGCGTACAATTCCTTCTTTATCAATCAGAAACAATCCTCTGTATGCTATTGGAGCACCATTGAATGTCATTCTTTCTTCATTGTTTTCATCCAATTCATACTCATAATCACCGCCTAAAACATCATAGTTTTTGGCAATAGATTTGGATAGATCAGCCAGGATAGGATAGGTAACGCCTTGGATTCCACCTTTATCTTTAGGTGTATTCATCCACGCCCAATGTGAGTGTGTTGAGTCAACGGAACATCCAATTACTTGAACATTTTTAGATTCAAATGCACTTAGTTTTTCCTGAAATGCATGCAATTCTGTTGGACAAACAAAAGTGAAATCAAGAGGGTAGAAGAACAATACCACGTATTTTTTTCCGCGGAACTGTGAAAGAGTGTAATTCTCAACGATATCGCCATTAATAACAGCGGCTACGGAGAAATCAGGAGCTTTTTTTCCTACTAATACAGACATTTATTTAGAGTTAATGTTTACGGGTTTTGTTGAATCTTTTTTTCGTCCATTTATCTGAAGACTGAATGAACTGAGTTCAAAGTTTTCAACCTTTTCGGAATCAATAAATGATTTAAGTGCTTCAAACAAAGATGAGTTTGAAAAATCAGTTAGGGTGCCGCTTTCTTCATCATACAAATGAAAATGGTGTTCCATATTGGCATCAAACCTGTTGATACCATCTACTGTATTAACCTTGGATGCCAGATGATGCTCAATTAATGTATCGAGAGTTTTATAAATTGTTGCCAAAGAAATACCCGGAACCAATTCCATAAGTTCCTGATACAATTTTTCAGCTGTTGGATGATCTTTGGAATTCCTGAGAGTTAATAGTGTATAAATCCGCTGGGGAGTTGCCTTTAGCCCTGATTCCTTTAATAAATGAAGAACTGTATCCTTTTGTACTAAGTTCATCTGAAAATGATTCTCAGCTTATAACTAATCTTAAATGCGAATAGTTCCTATTTGCCTTTAAAATCTGGTTTGCGCTTTTCGATAAAAGCCTGCATGCCTTCCTTTTGATCTTCCGTGGCAAAAAGCAGGTAAAAATTCTTGCGTTCGAATAACAAACCTTCCTCGATATTGGTATCAAAGGATTTGAGAATTGCTTCCTTAGCTGCTTGTGCCGCTAGTGGACTCATAGATGCCACCTCAGCAGCCAGTTTCAGTGCTTCCTGCAAATACAATTCTTTTGGAACCACACGATTTACAAGTCCGGCGGCTTTAGCTTCTTCGGCTGAGATAAATTTCCCTGTTAAAACCATTTCCATAGCTCTGACTTTTCCAACAGCACGTGTAAGCCTTTGTGTACCACCAGCACCAGGCATTACGCCAATTTTTATTTCCGGTTGACCAAATTGTGCCGATTCACTCGCAACAATCATATCGCAAATCATGCTCAGTTCACAACCACCACCAAGGGCAAAACCACTTACTGCTGCAATTATTGGTTTTTTAACTCTTCTAATCTGATCCCACTTTGAGAACTGATCTATTTTAACCATATCAGTTGCTGTTCTACCGGCCATTTGCTTAATGTCTGCTCCTGCTGCAAATGCTTGCTCATTTCCAGTTAGGACTATGCATCTGGTTTCTTCTTCTGCATCAAGTTCTTTGAAGGCCAAGACCAGTTCATCCATTAATTCCAGATTCAGGGCATTCAATTCCTTTGGACGGTTCAGTCTGATTAGGCTTACACCCGGAACCACCTGTTTTTCAAGTAAAATAAAGGTAAAAGACATATGCTAGATATTTGTTAGTAATGCAGTCAGAATGCCCAGAAGTATTACAAAAACTTTGGACAATTTAAGTTTATGTTGAAAAGTTGACGTTTCGTAAATAATAGAAGTTGACAAATGGAGAAAAATACCTCCGATTACAGCAATCAGATAGGGCATAGCCTTTGTCATAAGAGCAGAATCATTCATTTGCCAGCCAAAATAGGCTCCCAATGGACTCATCAGGCAAAAGGTAAACAACAACAAATACGCTTTGGGTTTTCGCGTATGACCAAGAAATGAAACAAATGCGAGGGCTTCAGGCACTTTGTGAAGCAAAACAGCAAGAAACAATCCATTGTGGGTATGATGGTCCAAAAACTGGTTTTCCGGAACTGTACCAAGGGGCAATCCCTCTGTTAGGCTATGCAGGGCAAGACCAAAATAAACTGCATTTTCCTGGTGTCCTTGACCGTGGTGAAAATGTCCATGTTCAACACCAGCACTTGCCTGATCCAGAAGATATTGAAAGAAAAATCCTGCAAGTGCCAGAATACCAGCATAATACCCGCCAGCTGCATAGGTTTCAGGTAAAAGGTGTTGCAGACAAATCGTCAACAAATACCCACCTGTAAAGGCAATTAAAAAGCTAAGCTGAAACTGCGTCAGGATTTTTTGCCACAATAGCAATACAGATCCTGCCAGTAGTGGCAATACAATTAACAGAACATATTCGTACCATACCATTGTTAACTATAGAGTACAAAAGTATATCTGTCTGGGAGATTCTTCTGTATAAGGATTGCCTGAATAGTCCCCCCATACAAGAACAGGTTTTAAATCTGCTGCCTGAAAGAGTGCAGTAAAATCTTCACGAGTGAGTAAATCAACTTTTTCCTGGAAAGTGAAAGTGTTATCATCATCCTGAATATCAATTAGTTTAATGATTCTATTTTCTTCAATCCTTCGGGTGATTTTAAACCTGACATCCTGTACAATCCGGGTTTCTTCTGTTACTAATTTTTTTAAAAGGGGAGCAGGATTCAAGTAATCCAGAATAAAAGTACCTCCAGGTTTCAACATTTGCCTTACAGAACGGAGCACCAGAAGATTGTCGTCCTTCGACTCAAAATAACCAAAGGAAGTAAAAAGATTCAAAATCAAATCAAAGAATCTTCCTTCCAAAGGAATGCGCATATCTCCATAAATAAAAGAAAGCCCTTCTGTACTATAATTTGAGGCTTCTTCTATGCTTTTTTTAGAATAATCTAAGCCTGTAACAGAAAATCCAAGGTGATGAAGTGCTAAGGAATGCCGGCCTCTGCCACAGGCAAGGTCCAAAATTTCGGAACCTGGTGTAAGCGAAAGTTGCTGTACTAACTTTTCAAGAAAGCCAGCAGCTTCATTATAATCTCTGTGTTGGTAAAGCAGGGGATAGTAAGGTGCATCAAACCAGGATGCAAACCATTCATCACTCATCCGTAGCGATAGTTTTTAAATCAGCTTTGAGAAAAGATGAGGTGGTGGTTATACGTTCAAATTCTTCTACGAAAACCGAAAAATTTTCTGGTTTGATAATTCGCTGCATTACTAATGCTGAAACATGTATATAGGCTCTGTAGGATTTATATAAATTTTGACCTCTGGGCGTAACATCCAAAAATACAGATCTGCGGTCAACCTTTGAATTAAGCCTTTTAACGAGTTTTTGAGCCTCGATTTTGTCAACAATACTGGTTAGTGTAGACAATTTGATAAAAAATGCATCTCCGATATCTTTCATTTTCTGGGGACCATTCATTGCTACCAATTGAATAATCTCCATTTCGGTTGTTGTAACCTTGTATTTGTGTTTGATAAAAACCTGATGCCTTCTAAAAAGATCCCTAAGGCCTATCAGACAATTTTCAAGACGTTCTATTTCTTCCATTTAATTTATGATTTGGAATCTTTGGCAAATATGCCTCAAATCTATTATCCCAATGTTTCAAAAAAAACAATTAATGTTAATTTTAAGTTAAATAAATTTTCGATTATCGGAATATTATTTTTTCCTAAATCATAATTGGTTAGTAACATAAAAAATTTGGATTTCGGATTTAGAAAATTATTTTTGCACCATGAAACAGCTAATTCAGGATTTTGGTGCTCAACTTGATTCCGGCATTGAAATTGGTAAGAATTTTAATTATACCCCTCCAAGGCAAATTAAAAATGTAATACTTTCCGGAATTGGAGGTTCTGGTTTTGGGGGAGAAGTTATAAAAAGGGTATTTGAGTCTGAACTTACTGTTCCTTTTGTAATTAACCGCACCTATACCATTCCTGCCTTTGCAGGTCCTGAGACTCTGGTTATTATATCTTCCTATTCAGGTAATACGGAGGAAACGTTGGAAGCTTTTGAACATTACCTTACTAAAGGTTGTATGGTTGTTGCCATTACCTCAGGAGGTAAAGTAAAAGAGATATCTGAAAAGCATGGTTTTCCTGTTCAGTTATTGCCTGGCGGATTTCCACCTAGAGCAGCTGCTGGATTTTCTATCGTACAGCAATTGTTTATCCTTCGTCATTTAAACTTGATTCAGGATTTTACACCAGCCCTAGAGGAAACCATTTCAATTATAAAACATTTTTCAGAGCATGCTGACGCAGAAATGCTTGCACAAAAAATGAAAAACAGACTTCCGGTAATTTATTGCTCAGAAGTTTTGGAACCTGCTGCTATTCGTCTGAAGCAACAAATCAATGAAAACAGCAAACAGCTGTGTTATAATAGCATAGTGCCTGAAATGAACCACAATGAAATTGTAGGTTGGGAATATCCGGATTCTGTATTGTCAAATATTCTTGTACTTTTCCTTCACTCTTCCTTTGATCATAGCAGAGTTGAAACCAGATTTGGTATTACCGCACAGGTGGCACAAGGAAAAGCTGGAGAAGTGGCTCATATCACAGCCAAAGGCTCAAGTTTGTTGGCACAGAATTTTTATTTAATCCATTTTTTTGACTGGGTTTCTCTTTATCTCGCAGAACTTAACTCAGTAGACCCAATGCCCGTAAAGATTATTGATTTCCTGAAGTCGGAATTGGGGAAAATTTGATTGAGAAATGAAATAAAAATCGGATTAAGTTTAGTTGCTGCAATTGGATTACTCTATTTGGCAGTAGTTTGGATAAAATTTGGTGGAGCTGGTACAGCTGATCGTAAAGTATACCTCTGTCATTTTGAGTCAGTTAATGGCCTGAGAACCGGTGACCCCGTTCAGGTTAGAGGCTATCCTTGCGGACAGGTAGGCAAAATTCAGCCTGGAGTAGATTTCGTAACCGTTGAATTGCTTGTTTCAGATGAAATTGTACTTCATTCAGGTACAACAGCTGCAATTACAATTGAAGAAGTATTAAGTGGCAAGTTGGTTGAATTATATCCCGGGAAAGGTGAACCACTTCCAGCCGGAACGCTATTAGCCACAAAACCAACGTATGATTTTGCAGCTGGCTTACTGGACGCAGGTAATGTTGCTGCTACTTTTCACAATGGGGTATTGGATACTGTTCTTATAAATGTTCAAAAAATTACTGAGCAGTTGATTGCCCTTTCAGATAAGGAAACAGCACAATCTGTTGCCTCTGGACTTAAAAAAGCATTGGATCAAATTAATTTAGTGTTGGCTGATGTAAGCAGACTTAAACTGACTGAAAAAAGCTCTGTGGCCCTGACTTCCTTTACTGCAACTTCAGACAGCATTCGAAAACTTTCTGGTACGGCAAAAAAATTCATTTCATCTGTAGAACAGTTTACCTCACATGCCGATACCGTATTAACAGATATGGAACATTTTCTTTCCGGCGGAAACCAGCTGATTGCAGAAATCAATACAATTAGTTCCTCCCTGAAAAGCGATTCGACATTGGCAGGAAAACTCATTAATAGTCCTGAATTTGCCGATAAGATGGATTCTTTAGTAGATGAATTAGAACTTACCTTAAAACATATAAGAAATAAAAAAGTACATGTTTCACTGAGTTTAAGTGATAAAGAAAAAAAATCTAAGGAGTAGCCTTTTTTGATTTTTCTTTAGTGCCAATCATGAATTCATATCCAAAATTTATTCCATAGGTTAAGTTTTTTGAAAGCGCATAAACCTGAGGTTTAAATTCTTTTTTTTCAGCATCTAGCAGACTTACATCGAATCTGAATACAGCAAAAAATTTGGATTGTTTACCTGTTGAAACATTTATCCCTAAACCTCCTGCAAAATCAAGATCCAATGGTTTCATTTTATCCCTAAGTGTTATTTCTGTATCTATTAGCGTGTCACCATCTAAAATGTAATTGGCTTGAAGTAACATTGCCAACTGCGGACCTCCAAATGCGAAGAATGAAAGTGTATTAGAAATTTCTGGTTCTATATAAAACGCAATTGGAAGCTTAAGATATGCAAAATCAAATTTTCTCGTGTAACTGGTTATATCATTTATCACTCCTGTTGAATCTTTCATCTGTTCAACATTGGCATATTTTTGTCCTTGATAAGAAATACCGGGAAAGGTATAGAGCCCTTTTTGTTTTCCTAAGGGTATTCTCGTGGTGAAACCTGCATTCCATCCATAGGTAGGTCGGTATTTATAAGCAGTAAGATTTACCTGGTTATTTGTAAATTGTGTTTTTTGTCCTCCGATATAAAATCCAATAGATATTTGACCCATAACAGGTAAAATAAGTAAGGAAAAAACAAAAAATAAGGATACCCGAACTGTGTTCATATATCAATTCTCCTTAGGAGTTTATCTCCCATGAAAGGGAATGTGTAAGTTAGCATTTGAAAATCGGATGTTTAATTCTTTTGGTAAAATTTTTACAGTAACCACTTTTGGCGAATCACACGGACCGGCTATTGGAGTGGTTGTTGATGGAGTTCCCGCTGGGTTTGCATTTGACCTGCCTTTTATTCAATCTGAATTAGATAGACGCAAACCAGGTCAATCTTCCCTAACTACTTCCAGAAAAGAGGAAGACCAGATTGAGGTACTTTCAGGGGTATTTGAGAACAAAACAACCGGTGCTCCTGTCGCCATGTTGGTAAGAAATATGGATGCAAAGTCCGGAGATTATACAGAAATTCGAAAGATCCTAAGGCCGGGACATGCCGATTTGACTTATTATTTAAAGTACGGAACAAGAGATCCAAATGGTGGGGGACGGGCATCTGCCAGAGAAACCCTAGCGAGAGTTGCAGCTGGCGCTTTGGCAAAATCTATCCTGAACCAATGGAAAAACATACAAATCTTAGCCTGGGTTTCAGAAGTCTATACCATAAAAGCAATGGTTAATCCGGCAGAAGTAACACTTGAAATGGTGGAGTCAAATCCAGTAAGATGCCCGGATCTAATAGCAGCCACAAAAATTGAAACCCTGATTACAGAAACCAAGAAAGAAGGAAATTCCCTTGGTGGAATAATTACATGCCGGAGCATTAATGTACCTCCTGGCCTAGGTGAACCTATTTATGGTAAACTTCAAGCTTGGCTTGGATTTGCAATGCTGGGAATTAATGCAGTAAAAGGAATAGAATTTGGTGATGGTTTTGAGGCTACAAAAAGAAAAGGTTCTGAAAATAATGATGTAATTTATTGGGAGAATGATACTTTTCACACACGAACCAACCATTCAGGTGGGATTCTTGGTGGAATTAGCACTGGTATGCCGGTTATATTCAATGTTGCATTTAAACCCACATCCACAATTGCCATAGAACAAGAATCCGTCACTCCTGAAGGGCAGGAGGTAAACTTTGCCGGAACAGGAAGACATGACCCTTGTGTTTTACCCAGAGCTGTTCCAATTGTTGAGGCAATGACAGCAATAGTTTTCTTAGATTTGCTGTTACAACATCAATCAAGGCAGCTTTAATTCACAAAATGAAAAAAGGTATTTTATTCCTACTGATATTCCTTCCTTTCTATGGGTTTTCTACCACAACTCAGGTAACTGGGTATGGTAAAATTACCGCGGGAAGAACCCTTAGGTTATTGAATTATAAAGATTATCTTACCCGGGTAACTGATACATTACAGGTGGTAAAAGGTGATGCTGAAGGGCACTTTACATTTTCATTTCAGCTAACAAAATCTGTTGAAGTAATGCTGAATTTTGACCGTTTTTTTTATAAGTTGTATCTACAACCAGGTCAGGATATTGATTTATTGCTTAGTACCAATGGAAGTGATATTCAGATAAAAACGGAAGGAGAATCCAGGCGTAATTTTATTATTGGGGAAATAGATAAGGATATTCTTCATTTCAGACAAAGCTATATGTCTTTGGATGAAAAAATGTTTAATCAGTATTATCTGAATGTAGATATTTTTTTACCCCAATTATTTGAAAAATACAAAGGCCGAGGAGATGATTTTACTAGACAATATTTGGAATATCAGGCTGCCAAACTGGAATTTGATGGATATACCTGGTTGGAGGACAAAGGAAAAATTAATGCACTTCTCGACAGAATGTTGTACTCAGCTACCCCTGCAACAGATAATCCTGCTTATTATGAATTTATAAAATCGGTAGCAGAAAAAACTTATAAATTTAAAAAAATGAGAAAATTAACGGGAAATAAAATTAAAAATCCTTATTTGTCTCGTTTAAAGGCAGCAGAAATTTTTGATCGTGACCCATACCGAAAACTAGCCGACTTGTATGCCATTATTGCAGAATATAGTGTAGTGCAGGCCTATCATAACCAAGATGCAGAAAAAAGGATAAATGAAATATTATCTTCCGGTCAACCAACTTGGGTTACAACTTGTGCAAAAAACACAAAGGAGTTTCTTGCAATTATGAACAAAGGTTCTCAACCTCCGGTTTTTTATCTTAACGACCAATTCAGAAAAGAGCAATCTTCAGCCAATTACAAAGGTCAGTATGTTGTTCTGCAATTTTTTAAATACTGGAACGGAGATAGCAAACAAAACGTAAGAGGAATTAAAAAAATTAATGAATCTTTGACTGGTAAGGTGCAGTTTATTAGCGTTTCCATGGATGAATCTCCTTTTGAATATTGGGATTATATAAGTGGAAAGGAAAGGAGCTGGCCTTTTGTATATATAGGCTCAAGGTCTCCTTATGTGAATAGTTTTCAGATTTACGGATTTAACAGAATTATTATTCTGGACCGTAATGGAAAAATCTATAACAGTGATTTTAAATCTATTGATAAGAACGCTTTACCTTATTTTGAGTCCTTGCCTTAAGGACTAATGTAGGTGTAATTAATTAAAAATCAATTTTTTAACCTAGTTCTGCTTTTCCTTTTTTTATTGTTCCGGCAATAAATGAAGTATAAGTTCCGTAAATGGAGTATGAACCTTTTCCTGCTCCAAGTTCAAGATTCCACCCTTGTCACCTCATCGGATGCAACCGGGGAAACATTATTAGACCTGGTTCTCTATGGTGGTGTAGTCATGATTCCAATCGGTTTGCTGTGCATACTGGGAATTTACATTTTCACAGAAAGGTACCTCACCTTAAGAAAAGCACAAGCTGACCCAGGTGATCTGTTTCAGAAAGTCCGAACCCTTGTTTTAAATGGAGAAATAGACCGGGCCAAGGCATATTGTGATGCCAGAAACAGTCCTTTCTCGAGAATTATTTCAAAAGGATTAAACCGCCTTGGTTTACCCCTTAATGATATAACAGCCTCCGTTGAAAACGAAGGACGACTCGAAATTCATCGTCTGGAAAAGCGAATTGGGTTGTTAGCTACTGTTTCAGGAGCAGCTCCAATGTTAGGATTCCTAGGCACAGTTACAGGAATGATTATGGCCTTCATGAAGATAGCTTCACTTTCAGAAAGTGTTTCTCCTTCAGATCTTGCTTCCGGGATTTATCAGGCTTTGATAACCACTGCTGCCGGATTGTTTGTAGGAATACCTGCTTACTTCGCCTATAATTTTCTGGTAGGGATGGTGCAGGATGTAGTATACCAGATGGAGTTGATGGCAACTCAGTTTATTGACCTTTTACAAGAACCTGCCAAATGAATTTCCAACAAAAAAATAAATTCTCGGTAGAATTCAGTGTGGCTTCTATGGCTGACATGGTGTTTTTACTGTTGATTTTTTTCCTGCTAACGCTGTCTTTCGATTCTTCAAAAAGTTTGAAAATTGACCTACCAACAGCAAAATTCAGTTCTAAAATTGAAAAAAACAATATTGTGTCAATTTCAAAGGATACTGTGTATGCTTGGAACAGTACAGTCCTTTCCAAAGAAGATTTATCAGTATTGCTCGAAAAAGTGCTGAATGATTCCATTGAATCCAACAATACTGTATTACTCATGGCCGATAAAGAAGTCAGAATGCAGGAAGTAACATTTGTACTTTCTGAAGTTGCCAGGCATGGAGGCAAAGTTCTGATTGGAACAAAGGAGGAAATATGAATTTGCATAGGGATGCAGATCAAGTAAAAATTCGGAATAAAAGTATTCTGGTAACTCTACTTTGTTCTGCCACCATTTTTGGACTTTTATTTATTTCTATTGTAATTGATGTTCCGGAAAATGAAGCAGAGGAAAAGTTACAGGAAGAGTATAAAATCCTTTGTTCCATTGATTATGGAAATAGAAAAAATGGTTCTTTAAAAATAAACAAAATTGCGCCAGCAACTATCCACCCGGATCCTATAAAGGCAATAGTTACTCCAACATCGGTGACACCCCGAAAAACAATAACTTCTGTGCCACGCCCGGTTGCAATGATAAAACCTGTTGTAAATATTCTTTCAACGCCTGTTCCCCAAATCAAGGAACTAATAGTACCTCCAGTTCAGGAGATAAAAAAAAGCGGTGCAGAAATACCTTTCATTGATGGAACAGAATCCACGAATAAAGTTTCAAATGCTGCGGGTGGATCTAATCACGGGGATGGCACTAGAATTGGCAACAGAGGAACGCCAAATACGAAGGTATTGGATCCCGAAGGACTATATTCTTTTGGTACGGGGAGTAAAGGATTACTAGGCAGAAGGCCATTGCTTCTGATAAAACCTGAGTATACAGTTCAGAAGGAAGATATTATTCGGTTTGAACTTACCATCAGGCCAGATGGAAGCGTTCAATCAGTGTATCCTCTTACCTTATCCGATGCTCCGGAACTAATCAAATCAGGGCGTATGGCGATTATGAAATGGAAATTTAATTCTGTAGACAGTGAGGAATTTCAGAAAACCCAGGTTACCATTACCTTTAGGCTGAAATAGAACTTTACGTTACTGCTTTGTTAAGTTACGAACAAGCCGAAGATTACCTTATTCAAGCCTTGCCATCTTATCAGCGAATCGGAAGTGCAGCTTATAAAAAGGATTTAAATAATACCCTTGCATTATGTGAAGCGCTGGATAATCCTCAGCATAAATTTAAAAGTATACACGTTGGTGGAACCAATGGAAAAGGTTCGGTCTCTTCCTTGCTTGCAGCCGTTTTTACAGCGAATGGTTATAAAACAGGTTTGTATACTTCGCCACATTTATTGGATTTCACAGAGAGAGTCCGGATTAACGGAAAGAATATTCCTAAGCTGGAAGTTGTTCGCTTTGTTGAAGAGTATAAGGAATTGCTGGAATCTGTAAAGCCGAGTTTTTTCGAAATGACAGTGGCTATGGCGTTTGACTTTTTTGCCCGGGAAAAAGTAGATATTGCCATAATTGAAGTGGGTTTGGGTGGCAGACTTGATTCTACCAATGTGATAGATCCGATTCTTTCGGTTATTACAAATATTTCATTTGACCATGCAGATATGTTGGGTAATACACTGGAAAGTATTGCAGGGGAAAAGGCAGGAATTATCAAAAAAAACAGACCTGTTGTGATAGGCAGAATCCAAAATGAAACAATTGGTGTATTTAAGAAAAAGGCAAATGAAACTGATTCTGAACTGATATTTGCACAGGAAATATGTACTGTTAAACTTGATGAAGAAAGATTTGTACTATCAGAAAATGCAAAAGAAAAGGTGTTTTCATTTGATTCATTTCCTTCTGGATTGAGAGGCAAATATCAGGAAGAAAATCTGGCGACAGTATTAACAACTATCGCTGAATTAAAAAAACTTGGGTTTGTTTTAAATGATTCAGAAGTGCTTTTGAGTTTGGAAAAAGTCAATGAACTTTCTGGTCTCAGAGGAAGATTTGAAATTATCCAGCAAAACCCTTTAGTTATTTTGGATGTGGCGCATAATGAAGATGGATTAAAGAATTTATTTGCTCAAGTACTGCCTTTGGTAAAAAATAAATTAATTGTAGTATTTGGAGTTTCCAAAGAAAAGAATCTGGATTCGATTCTTCCAGTTTTACCAATAACGGCAGATTATTGCTTTGTACAGGCAAATCTGCCTAGAGCATTGAATGCCGAGGAACTCAGTCAAAGTCTTACATTAAAGGCTGGTTTTACTGGTTTTTTAGGAGGTACTGTTGCCGATGGAATGAAGAAAGTTTTGGATTCTGCAACTTCTGAAGATGTAATTCTGGTATGTGGAAGTTTATTTGTTGTTGCAGAAGCTATGCATTTTCTTGACTCAGGTGCCTGAGGATTTCGTAATTTGAGGCATGTTTATTCGAATCCTAAAAGGATATCTTTGCCTTTCGGTCATAATTGCCTCGTTATCAAATGTTTGTGTTGGGCAGGTTAAACTGATTGAAAAAATAACCCCTGACGGTAAAGGATTAATTATTCCTTACGAAAAATACCAACTGCCGAATGGCCTAACAATTTTGTTCCATGAAGACCACTCAGACCCAATTGTTTACGTAGATGTAACGTATCATGTTGGTTCTGCACGGGAAGAGCAAGGTAAATCGGGGTTTGCTCATTTTTTTGAACATATGATGTTTCAGGGATCCGACCATGTTGCGGATGATGAGCATTTTAAAATTGTAACCGAGTCTGGAGGTTCCCTAAATGGTACGACTAACAGAGACAGAACCAATTATTTTGAAACGCTTCCATCAAATCAGTTGGAGACAGCTTTGTGGCTGGAGTCTGACCGCATGGGTTTTTTATTGGATGCCGTTACAAAGGAGAAATTCGAGAACCAGAGAGAAACAGTCAAAAATGAAAGAGGTCAGAATTATGATAACAGACCCTATGGTTTGGCTAGCCAATATATAAATCAAACGCTTTATCCATTTGGTCATCCCTATTCCTGGCTGACCATTGGGTTTATAGAAGACCTGAACAAAGTAGGTGTTCAGGATCTTAAAAATTTCTTTTTAAGATGGTATGGTCCAAACAATGCAACATTGACACTTTCTGGTGATTTTGAGACTTCAAGTGCCTTAAAATTGATCGAAAAGTATTTTGGTTCCATAAAACCTTGCCCTGAAGTTAAGGCTGCTGATAAAACAATGTTTTCTCTTGAAAGCAACAGATACGGGTTTTATGAAGACAATGTTCAGGCGCCGCAACTACAGGTTGTATTTCCTGCGGTACCATCCGGACATGAAGATGAAACGGCATTTGATTTTCTAATGGCGGCTCTTGGAAAAGGTAAAAACTCGTATCTCTATAAATATTTTGTTAAACCTCAGGTTACCTCTTCTGCCAATGCATATATGTCCTCAAGTGAACTTGCCGGAGAAGCAACCTTTACGTTCAGAGGTATGCCTGATCAGCAAATGGGAAAAGTTGCTGACAGTCTCTGGTCTGTCCTCAAAATATTTGATAAGGAATTTATAACAGAAGAAGATCTCGAGAGAATTCGTACCAATGAAATAAAGCAATTTTATAATTCTCTTGAATCTGTTCAGGGTAAAGGCTCACTTTTGGCTTATGGTCAAACTTTATTTAATGATCCGAACCTGATTCCTAAAAGAGAAGAAAGCATTAAAAAGGTAACTTTAAAAGATATTAGAAGAGTTTTCGAAACATATATTAAGGGAAAAGGTGCTGTGGTTTTTTGTGTGGTGCCAAAAGGCAAGGCGTCCCTTGCAGTTTCCGCTGAAAAATTTAGGTCAATGCCAAAACCAGTTGAACCTGGTCTTAAAAAATCGGAGAATACTGAAAGCCTGACTTATGTAAAGCCCAAAGATACTTTTGATCGTGCCAAACGTCCCGAACCACAAGCTCCTAAAACGGTGCAGGTACCAGAATATTGGGAGAGCGTATTGCCAAATGGTCTGAAAATAATTGGTACCAAAAATGCAGAAATGCCCTTGATGTCATTGACCCTTACGATTAAAGCAGGTAAATTATTTTCCGGAGTTGATTCTACCAAGGCAGGAATACAACAATTGTGTGCTCAAATGTTTATGGAAGGAGCGGGTACTCTAACAGGAGAACAACTGGCTGCAAAACTTGAAAAACTTGGCACCTCTTTAACAGTTTCTTCCGACAACAGATATACCGTATTTTCTCTTTCCTGTTTGAGTGAAAATATGCAGCCTTCATTGGAAATTCTTAATTCAGTGCTGTTAAGTCCAACTTTCCCACAGGATGCATTTAACAGGGTTAAAACGCAGTTGATAAACGGACTTAAATCACAGATGTCGGATGCGCAGGCTATCAGTAGCAGAGTGTTTGATAAATTGATTTATCCTGACAATGCCTTAAGAGGAGTTAACCCAACTGCGGAATCTTATGGGTCAATTACAAGAGATGATTTGTTGGAATATTATAAAAAACGCATTATCCCTAATGAAGCAGTTTTAGCTTTGTCTGGAAATGCTGATAAAGCAACCGTTCTTAAAGCAACCGAATTTTTAAATACCTGGAAAAAAGGTAGTGCACCTTCAAAACTCGAAACCAAGGGAAGAACTATTGATAAGACAACGGTGTATTTTGTTCACAAGGATAATTCACCACAGTCTTATTATCGTATTGGCAGCCAGTCAATTGCGTATGATGCAACAGGCGATTTTTATAAGTGCCGTTTAATGAATTTCCCTTTAGGAGAAGCCTTTAATTCAAGACTGAATTACAGCATGAGAGAAATCAAGGGATATACCTATGGTTTACGTGCCTCTTTTACTGGTTCTGAAGAACCTGGTCCTTTTGCTATTGCCACTGGTGTGAAATCAAATGCTACTGACAGTTCACTTGTCGAAATAATGAGTCAGATAAAAATGTATCTCGATTCCGGACCAACAGCGGCAGAAGTGGATTTTACTAAGAAATCTTTATTACAAAGTGAAGCCCTGGAATATGAAACCAATGCCCAAAAAACTGGATTTCTAAGGGAAATTGCGATTTATAATCTTACTCCAGATTTTAAATCTAAACAAGCGAAAATAATTGCTGCTCAAACATCAGCTTCTATGAAAGAGCAAGCAATTAAATTTATCAATCCAGATAAACTAAATATAGTTGTGGTTGGAGACAAAAAACATCTGCCAGCACTTTCTAAATTAGGATATAGGATTGTTGAATTGAATCCTGAAGGGTATTATATCAGTACGGTTGCCCCTTGAGTGAACCATTCGGGTACCTAACTATTGCCCGTAGCGGAACTGCAGAAAACAAAGAAAGAAGTTCTTCCTTTCTGGCATTTTGTTACCCTGTTTTAGAAAAGGAAGAGGGCATGGAGTTCATTCGTGCCCTCAGGAAAAAGTACTTTGATGCAACCCATGTCTGTTATGCCATGGTGCTTGGCAAGCATGGAGAAACACTCATTGCAAATGATGATGGTGAGCCAGCGCATTCAGCAGGAACA
>Ga0209598_10001273_pt1 | contig 20631 bp, 17 predicted proteins | sample M_140807_EF_Meta_FD_187317 | JGI IMG/M metagenome (GOLD analysis project Ga0209598, IMG submission 187317) | Freshwater microbial communities from Lake Montjoie, Canada to study carbon cycling - M_140807_EF_MetaG (SPAdes) (version 2) | ecosystem: Environmental > Aquatic > Freshwater > Lake...
CATTGACTGCGAGGCTACCGGAAAGAGAGTTATTCGCAGCGAATTCAAGCGTGCCGGCGGTGACCGTGCTTGTGCCAGAGTAGGAATTCGCAGCACCGAAGACGAGCGTACCGACGCCGGATTTAGTCACAGCATTTGTAACCGTTCCGCCCGACACCACCCCTCCAAAGGTCAGCGAACCAGCAGAGACTGTGATGACACGGGCAGTCTCCGTGGTAGCAGCGTCGAGAGTCAAATTACCGGTACCGAGACTCAATCCGTTGGAGCCAATGTAGGAGAAGTCGCCTCCAAGGCTGGTGTTCACACTTGAAAGCGTCACATTTGCGCCGGAACTATTATCCAGAGTGCCACCAAGGATAATAAACTTCCCTGTCCCCGAGGCTCCATTTTTCTGAAGCGAAAGACTCCCTGCAGCGAGGGTTAACCCTCCGGAGAAAGTGTTAGAACCGGCAGTCCCGCCGATCACCAAGAGACCAGCCCCGTCCTTCGTTAAGGTGGCAGAAGCTCCTCCAGAGACGAGTCCGGACAGCGTGATTGTGTCCGTGCTGTTGTTTGCAGAGAAAGTCTGCAAACCAACCAAGTACAGATCGGAAGAAATAGCGAGCGCTCTCTGAGCGCTGGTCCCACTAGTCAGAACCCCGAATCGAACACCCGACCCTAGGGCTAAAGTGCCACCAGAAAAGGTTAAAGCAGAGTTCACCGTGCTTTGAGCAGTGTCATCAATTACTATTGAGGCTGCACTTCCAGATCCAACCAGAGATATCGTCAGATTTGTGTAGGCAGGCGACGACCCAAATCCATTCGGGTTAAACTCGAGGCTTTTGTTGGAATCAGGGGCCGTTGACCAATTCGCTGATGTACCAAAGAGCGAATCTCCCGCTGTGCCGTACCACACACTCGCCGCCATCGCCGCGGGGCCCTGCAAGAAAACAAATAAAGCGGTCAATATCGCGAAAAATCGGAACACGAAACCATGTCTGCGAGGCTCGCTACAGACGCCAATCACGATCTGACTCTGCTCGTTCAGAGAGGACCGTGCAGCAGGATTTAGGGATAGTGACTTGGGCGACATCTTCATAATCATAGAAAGCTAGGCGTCTCGTAAAACATCAGGAATCGCAGCGTTGTCTCCGGGGAACAACACTACGAACCCGTCGAAGAGACAAATTCAGGCGGCGGGAGGTAGCTAAAAGCGAGCCAAGTCTTGATGTTTTTTACACACAGATCGAAAAATATCACGTTTCCGTGCAGAGAACGGAAGGGAGGCTCCAAATTAAAATAATTTATTTTGCGCTAACACAGCTTGAAGCAAAATTTTTCGCCTCACGCCATCCTTAGTTACCATTATTGCTTTAGAAATAAGCACCACGTTCGTAGGTGTGTCATTTTCTGCACACCTCGCGGCATGGTGCCGCACCGCCAAAAGGGATTCTGACACAATTTTAAATTGTACGGCGAGGCCTAGACAAAGAACCCAATATTTCCTCGTGATTCTCAGAAGGTTCTTAGTTAAGACTCCAGCCTACGCACAAACCTCCCATGAAACGTCGCCACTTCCTTCTCGCCCTTCCCTTACTGATGACCACCCTCAACGCCGCCCCCTCGCCTGATCTTTTGAACATTCCCGTCAAAGACATTGCAGGCAAGGACACGACCCTCGCCGCGCTCTCGGGGAAGGCCGTCCTTGTGGTGAATGTGGCAAGCAAATGCGGGTACACCCGGCAGTATGCGGGATTGGAATCCCTTTATAAGTCCTACAAGGACAAAGGACTCATCGTCGTCGGTTTTCCCTCAAACGATTTCGGCGGCCAAGAACCCGGCACCGAAGAGGAAATTCTCCAGTTCTGCACCTCAAAATATGCCGTAACTTTCCCGCTTTTCAGCAAAGTTGCTGTCAAAGGTGACGCAGCGCACCCGCTTTTTGCCGCCCTCACGGGTACGGCAGCTGGCGCGCCGGGTCCTGTGAAATGGAACTTCAATAAGTTCCTTTTGGGCAAGGACGGGTCATTAGTGCAGCGCTTCGACTCCAAAGTGGAGCCTGAATCAGACGAGCTCAAAGCCGCCATCGACAAGGCGCTAGCCGCCGCGAAGTAGCCGCGCAGACGACCGAACGGATCGTTTTAAGCAGGGCGCGTCGGCATCTCCGTTTGGTAAAACGCGGGCGCTCCCTGCAAAACCCTGCTGCGCAATTCAGGCGTAAGTCGGTGGGCAAGATTTGCCATGCACTAGCCGCAAAAGCGGGCCAACCGTGGTGGCTTCCTAGCACCAGCGCAAAAAAACCCCGACGAGCCGCTGAGGGCCCGCCGGGGTAACAACACACAACTAAAGGGGAAACAAAGAGTGGGATTAGAAGCTGAAGCCTACCCCAACAGTAAAGACGTGATCCCAATGGGAAGTCAGCTTCACATCGGTGCTAGGAGCCTGAACGTGCGCCAAGCCTGTTTCGTCCACGAAACGAAGTTTGTACCCCGCGTTCAAAGACAAATTTTTCGAAAGGCTGAATGAAAGGCTTGGGCTCAACTGAGCTACGAACGCAGTGTCGCTTTTCTGCTGAATCCCCGGTTCCTCCGTGAACCTTGCGCTTTGGAACTGAGCGCCCAGTCCACCGGAAAGATCCAGCGATAGGCTCTCAGCGACCGGCAGCTTGTAAATGGCGTTAGCTAGTAACGTTGTCTGGTTGAACTTGATCCCACCGGGTATGTCCCATCCATTTGGGTTTGTCACATCAACCCCAGCAACTGTCTTCAGCTTAGCTTCAGAATAATCCAGAGCTACCTCAGCTGCAAAACTTCCAAAGGAATACCCAACTGCTCCTCCGTAAATGTACGAAGAGTCAAGCTTAGCTTTTCCCTCGATTCCAACAGGGAGTCCAGGAATCGCGACTTTCAGTTTCGCACCTGAAATCGAGTTCACGCCGTTTTCCAACCGAATATACGGGCCGGTTTCTGCGGCTTGAACTGCGGTGGTGACGAATGCGCCAGCGATCGCGAGCGCGGTAATGATACGAGGGGTAGTCTTCATATTTATGATTGAGTAATGCAAATACTGTTATGCAGCCTCGGCTTTTTACCCCCCCCGCATGATTTGCAATGTTTTTCTCTCAAGCTCAACTCACTTCGTCCCGAGAGCGCGGTCCAGAGGCATTTGGAGAGCCTCGACTGCAACTCAATTAAAGCGTCCCTAAGGCTTAATTGATTTTGCGGGTAGTCTCCTAGCTGCCATTGTGAGCGACAACACACAGCTAGTTGTACCAAATTATCCACCCCATCATGAGTCAACGTCTCTGGAAGTTTCTAACCTCGCTGAAAGTCACAGTCGTATTGCTCCTGCTGGCAACGCTCCTTGTCTTTCTTGGAACGCTGGCGCAAGTGAACGAGGGGCTTTGGGAAGCGCAAGAACGTTGGTTCAAGAGCTACCTGGTATTCCGGAGGGAAGGCGATGTGTGGTGGGTGCCTCCCATGTTTCCCGGCGGTTACACCATCGGCTTTTCAATGCTGATTAGCTTATTGGCGGCGCACATCCACCGGTTTCAGTTTGGCTGGAAAAAGGTTGGGATCCATCTCACCCACGCGGGAGTCGCTCTCCTATTGGTCGGTCAATTGGTGACAGACATGCTTTCCCGCGAAAGCTTCATGCGGTTTGTGGAGGGCGAAACCCGCGCTTACTCCGAAGCCCATCGCGATGTGGAACTGGTCGCAATTGGGGAGGCAGACAAAGACGGCCGCGAGCGGGTGATCTCTTTCACTGGCAAGGCGGTCAGCCGCCGTATGCCCCTTCAAAACGCGGAACTTCCTTTCGAAATCAAGGTGCTGGAATACGCCGAGAACTCCCAAGTACTCTCGCTCTCTTCCGTGCGCGAGGTGGCGGCGCAACTCACCACGGCGCTCGCAACCTTGGAAGCAAAATATGCCACACCCGAAGGCCTTGCACCAGAGGCAGAACGGGCCCTTGAAAACGAAGGCCGCGCCGCCGTGTGGCAGGAAGCGCTCAAAACTGTCGGCGAATCGGGCAAGGACATTGTTGCCGCCGCGCGCCGAATCGCCGCCGATCCCGCCCGCGAAGGCAAGCTTCGCGCAGAGTTAAAAGCTCGTTTCCGCGAACAGATGCTCGGAGCCTTCCAACGCGTTCCACCGATGCAGATGGCCAACGAACGGATGCGCTCGATGAAGTACGTCGGCGGCGAATTGGCGGCCGGACGCACCGTAAATCCCGACGCACTTCAACCCGCCTCCACTCACGGCGCAGGCCAGCGTGTGCTGCTCCTTCCCCTCGCCCCAGTGCGCGGGATGGACGAACAAAACGTGCCGTCTGCGAAAGTCGAGTTGTTCGCGAGGGGCGCGAGCCTCGGAGTGTGGGCGGTCTCGCCGGAATTGACGCTGCAAGAAGTGCAGGTGGACGGGCGCACGTTTAAGATCGGCTTCCGCAACGAGCGCTATTACCAACCGTTCTCACTGACCTTGGTAAAAACCACCCACGAGGTGTATCCGGGAACCGAAATTCCGAAGAACTTTCAGAGTCGCGTCCTATTGGAAAACAAGGAGAAAGGTGAAAAGCGCGAAGTGGATATTTCCATGAACAACCCGCTGCGCTACGGCGGTTTGACGTTTTACCAGCATCAGATGGGGCGCACCGAGGCCACCGGCGGCAAAGGAACCAGCGCACTTCAAGTGGTGCGTAATCCCGGCTGGGTCACGCCGTATTTGGGGTGCGCAATTGTGAGCTTGGGAATGGCGTGGCAATTTCTTTACCACCTCGTCGGCTTCCTCTCCAAACCGCGAGTCCTGAAAGGCAACTCAATTCCCGCAAAGGCTTAAGCGATGAAAAAATATATTCCTCACCTAGTCACAGCGGTATTCGCACTTTGGGTGGCAGCCGACTGGCGCACACCAAGCGACCGCCCACAGGCCATTCCAGCCAATGCGTTTGCGCGTCTGCCCGTCCTTTCCAACGGACGCATTCAACCGCTGGACTCGCTTGCACGCAACACGTTGCTTCAAATCCGTGAAAAGCAAAGCGTGCGTACCGGCCCCGGAGAGCAGCCCGCAAAATCGTTATCAGCCGCAGAGTGGCTTTTGGAAATGTTTTTCCAACAGGAACTTGCCGATACACGGCCAGTTTTCCGCATCCTCCACACCGAAATCAAAGGCCTCCTTGGCCTTGCGCTGGAAGCAGACCCGGCAACGCATTCCGATGGCAAACATTTCTCGTGGAATCAGATCCGTGACAAGCTTGGCGAACTCCGAGACGAAGCGCGCAGAGCGAGTGCGGTGGCGGAATCAGCGCGCACTCCTTTTGACCGGGCGGTTTTGCAGCTCTGGAATGCGGTCGGTCTTTATATGCGCACGCAGAACACCGTGCAGCCGCAGGATTCCAAGAACTGGGAGCGCGAGTTGCAGACTTTTGTAGACGCAGTTCCCGCCGGACGTGATGCCGCGAAGGCGCAACAAGCGGGCCAGCCATTTGAATCGGCGCCACTCGAGCAGTTGATCCGCCAGTTGCAGAGGGCCTCGGTGATGAAGGAGCTTGCTCCGTCGATGATCATCCCGCCACCAGAGTCCAGCGAAAACAAGGAAGGTTGGCAGCGAGTGGACGAGGTGCTGTTTAACCTGGCGCGCGGCGACTCGATGCCTCCGGCACTAAGGGCTTATGCGGCGATGGGAACTGCGTATCGCGGAAACGATCCCGTTGCGTTCAAGGCGGCGGTGGAACGCTACCGAGGCGAGTTGGGACAAAGCGCGCCGGCCGTTCTTGCGAAGTGCGGAAGGGAACAGTTGTTCAACCACCTAGAACCGTTTTACAAGTGCATCATTCTTTATGTCATTGCGGGGCTGTGCGTTATGATTTTCACACTTGCCCCTGGCAAGCTTGGGATGCTGCGGGAAACAGCACGTCTACTTCTCCTGATGACGCTTGCGGTGCATTCGGCCGGACTGATTTACCGAATGGTTTTGGAGGGGCGCCCGCCGGTGACGAACTTGTATTCCTCGGCGATATTCATTGGTTGGGGCGCGTGCGTACTGGGGTTGATCTTGGAACGAGTCTGGAAAAATGGGATTGGGGTTCTGGTGTCTTCCTCGGCTGGCTTTTTGACTTTGATCATCGCGCACAACTTGGCGTTGGGCGGCGACACCATGGAGATGATGCGCGCGGTGCTGGACACCAACTTCTGGTTGGCCACCCATGTCGTGGTGGTGACCTTGGGCTACTCCGCATCGTTCGTCGCAGGGTTGCTCGCCGTGTTGTACGTGGTGCTGGGAGTGTTTACCAAGTCGCTCACGCAGGACATGGCAAAGTCGCTCTCCAAAATGGTGTACGGGATTGTCTGTTTCGCGGCGCTGTTTAGCTTCATCGGCACTGTCCTCGGCGGGATTTGGGCCGACCAAAGCTGGGGCCGCTTCTGGGGTTGGGACGCAAAGGAAAACGGAGCCCTGATGATCGTGCTATGGAACGCGCTATTTCTTCATGCGCGCTGGGGCGGGATCGCCAGAGAGCGGGGGCTGATGAGCCTGGCAATTTTCGGAAACGTGGTCACGGCGTGGTCGTGGTTCGGAGTGAACATGCTGGGCATCGGCTTGCATTCGTACGGTTTTATGTCGGCGGCGTTCACCTGGCTTATGCTGTTTGTCACCACGCAATTAGCGTTGATGGGATTCGCCTCGCTGCCCATTCGTTTTTGGAGAAGCGATTTACGCTGATGCCGAAACCCACAGCACGCATCTCAATTCTAAGCTCCCTATGAGAGCCAACTTCCCCTTCAAGCTCCTGCTCGCGGCTGCAGTGATGAATGCTCCACTTCTGCGAGCGGAGACTCCGAAAGTCGAACCCACCAATGCCGTCGAAGCCGCTGCCAAAAAGGCCGCCGCCGACGCTCGCCTTGAAGAGAGATACGTAGCCGTGGTCGCCACACTGCCACCGGAACAACAGGCTTGGGAAACGGTTCTTCAGCAAAACCTCGGCAACTTTTACCTGCCCATCCACAAGCGCGACAAAGTCGCAGGGCACTCCACCGCCTGGGATTTCGTCCAAGATGTGGCAGGGCTACCCAAGGTTTTACTCATCGGCGACTCCGTCTCGCGAGGATACACGCAGGCCGTACGCAAGGCGTTGGCCGGTAAGGCAAACGTCCATCGCGCTCCGGAAAACTGCGGCCCGACGGCGAATGGGTTAAAGAAAATCGACATCTGGTTGGGGGAGGAAAAGTGGGATGTGATTCATTTCAATTTCGGCATTCACGATCGGAACACGCCTTTAACCGAGTACGGAGCGCGGCTTGAACAACTCGTGCAGCGCATGGCCAAAACAGGCGCGAAGCTGGTCTGGGCAAGCACGACGCCAATTCCCGACGACGCTCCCAAACAACAGACGGCGGTCTCAGTAGTGGAGCGCAACCAACTCGCCGCCAAAATAATGGAGAAGTACGGCGTGAAGACCGACGATCTTTTCGAAGCGATTACTCCGCAACTTGCCACATTACAAAACCCGAACGACGTGCACTTTAACGGAGCTGGGTACGAGTTCCTAGGCCAGACCGTAGCCACCGCCGTAGAGGCTGCTCTGAAGTAAAGACGGGCGGCCTCCGCAGCAAAGCTTGTCCCGCAACGATTCGACTGATGAACATCGACGAGCTTCAAGCCCAAGCGCAGCAGGATCTCCAGGAAATCGGCGACTCCTTTATGCCTTTCGGCAAATACGGTCCGCAACATTACCCGCCAAACGGCTTGCCGTTGTATGAGTTGCCTGTGGAGTATCTAGGCTGGTTTGCCGGCAAAGGTGGTTTTCCAAAAGGACGCCTCGGCCAGCTTTTGCAAATGGTCTACCAGATGAAAGTCGATGGTTCCGATCTGATCTTTGATCGTTTTCGAAACGCGCGCGGCGGCCGGACACCGCTGCGCAAAAGTGCCCCGCGCCACTACCAGTTCGGCCGAGGGGACTGAGTGTAAATCTCGTTTTGCGTTTCCTCAGTTACTTTTCTGAACGCAAAGCGACGAGTCCTACGCGCTTGCCCTTGGCAAAATTCCAACCCGAAGCTTGGATTTGGGACCGCGTGCCCTGTACTTTCTGAGAAGCCTCCTCCGTGAGAATACACACTCGGGGACCAGGGCGCGCGAGCCACTCAGAAACTTGATCGGCACTGATGACTTCAAGATAGCCATTCACGAAACCCCGCACGCCCCACACAAGGCTAGGCTCTTGGAAGTCCACGAGCGCGACGGCGGTCTCCGCTTTAAGGAACGGCGCAAGCGAGCGGACCATGTTTTCTGTTACCGAAAGAGCACGCACAGTTCCAAACAAGGCCAACGGGGCGAGGGCGAAGACTGCGACGGTGGCTAGGGCGACGTTACGCCAAAGCGGCAAGCTTCGATTCTCCTCCCACCAACAGGCCACAAGGATCGCGAGAAAAGGGAAACACGGCAAAGTGTAGTGCGGCAATTTGGTACGGCTTAAGGTGAAAATCGCGAAGGTGATAATCACTCCGGAACCCAAGTACAGATTGCCGGGGCTTGGATTGCGCCAATGAAAGCGCAGCGCCGCAGGTAGCCAGAAAGACCAAGGAGCGAAGCTAGGAAATATGGTAATAAAATACAGGGGCAGGGTGAAAATATATCCCATTAAGTTCTGCGCTCCATGCCCTTCCATCGACACAAGGGATCGTCCCACAACATGCTCACCCAGCCCCACCGCAGCAAATTCCCCACCAGTGCGCGAGAGTGCAGGGATGCCCCAAACCGCGACGAGCCCGAGCATAAAGGTGAAGCCCAGAAGCATGGTGAACCAGCGAGGAGGACGCCCGTCTTCCGTAACCCTTGCGATCGGGGAAGTGCGCCAAAACGTCCAACCGACCATCCCCAGCGGCACCCACGCAATCGGACCCTTCGCTAGAAATCCCAAGGCCAACGCGATCCAAAAAAGAAGCGCGGGGACGAATCGACGAGGGTGCTGCAACCACTCCCAACCCGCCCATGCCGCTGCGATGGTAAAGAGGACCATCGGCGGATCCGCAACGGCGGCGCGCCCATGAACAAACACCTGCACACAAAGCCCGTAAATAATTGCCGCCCGCATCCCAACCCCTACTCCGCCCAGACGCGCTCCCCACCACGCGAGCATCACGCAACTTAGAGCCGTGCAAAGCACCGCAGGGAGGCGCGCGGCGAAGGCCCCTGCTCCGCCCGTGCTGCCAAGGACGCGATAACACCCCAACTGCAACCAATAGACAAACGGGGGTTTGTCATACCGGGGCGCGGCGTTGAAATGAGGCACGATCCAGTCGCCTGTTTGAAGCATCTCGCGAGAGGCTTCGGCGAAACGAGGTTCATCACGATCGATGAGGGGAAGAGTCTGGTTGCCGAGACTTAAGAGCAGAGTGAAGCCAATAAAGAGCAGCAGCAAGTGAGCGAGGTTGGGCCTCTCGTTAACGGGGGTGAGGTGCATAGAACGAAAAAATGAAGGACGACAAACGGTTTGACTTGGTCGAGGGCTCTGTTCGTGAACTGTATCTACTTGTGATGTCTGTCCTCCGTCGAAGCTTATTTCTGCAGAAAACACTGTCCCTTTGGTCATTATGGGGGAGCGCTGCGCTTTTCAGCGGATTGATTCTCGCTCTCGCTTTCTGGGTCGACGCGGCGCTCGTCGCGTTCGTGCGAACGGAATCCGTGGGCTGGAGCCGCTGGCTGGCCGGGCGCATCAGCTATTGGGGAGACTGGTACGGTGTGCTCGCAGTGGGCCTAGCTGTGTGGTTTTGGGGGCGGCGCAACGAGCGGGTTGGCGTGCAAAGGCTCCTCGTGTTGATGGGAATTTGTGCGGCGATTAGCGGCTTGGGCGCCAACGTGATCCGCGCCAGCACCGGACGCGCCCGGCCCAATGCGCAGGCAGCTCCAGGTTGGTACGGGCCTGCGCAAGGAATGCGCTTCGCAAAAAACGCCCGCGATTTTCAGTCGTTCCCCTCAGCGCACACCGCGGTAGTGGCGGGCTTTTTCGCGCCGCTTGGCATTGTGGCGAGACGCCGAAAACGCTATGGCCTGCTGTGCTTGGCACTCGCGGGGACCGCGCTCATGATGTGGGCGCGCGTCTGGATCGGAGCACATCATTTGTCGGACGTGTGCGCGGCAGCAGGCTTGGGATGGACGTTGGGCTGGGTCGTGTTGCGGCGCGGCGGCTGGAACACTTGAGACACGACACGAAGTGACCTCAACAGCGCGGGCACCTACATCATCTGCTCGACGAATTTGCGTGCCTCAAAGAATTCGAAATCTTCCAACCGCTCTCCGGTTCCGCTGAATCGCGTTGGCAGGCCGAGTTCGTTCTGAATTGAGATAATGCAGCCGCCTTTACCTGAACCGTCCAACTTGGTTACAATCACTCCGGTGAGTCCAGTGGCCTCCTTAAATTCGCGAGCCTGAACCAAAGCGTTCCCTCCTGTGGTGGCGTCCACAACCAGCAGCGTCTCGTGCGGAGCGGTGGAATCACTTTTCCCAATGGCGCGACACACCTTGCTCAACTCCGACATCAGGTTGGCCTTGTTGTGCAGACGCCCAGCGGTGTCGCAGATGAGAAACTCGATATTACGTGCGGCGGCGGCGCGATAAGCATCGTGGCAAACACCCGCGGGATCGGCGTTGTACTGGCCTTTGACGATGTCACAACCAATGCGCCCGGCCCAGATTTCAAGCTGTTCGATGGCTGCTGCGCGGAAGGTGTCTGCTGCAGCGAGCATGACGCTATGACCTTTTCGCTTTAACAAATGAGCCAACTTCGCCGTGGAAGTTGTCTTTCCCGTACCATTGACGCCGACGACTAGAATCACCTTGGGACGGTCCGGCAGCGGGCGCAGCATATGGGTGTCGCGCGGCAAAATTTTGACGATCTCCTCTCTCGCAACCGCGACTACTTTTTCCGCGGTGAGCTTATCGGGACTAGCCTGCAATTGGTCGAGAATGCGCGTCGTCATCGGCACCCCAAGATCCGAGCGGATCAGTAACTCCTCCAATTCATCCCAATCCACAGGACGCCCCGCAAAACGTTGCACTAGGGATTTTAAAAATGTGAATGCCATGACAAAAAGTGAGGTGGAAACTCGAGCCTGCGCGACCCAGTTCAGTCAGAAGCGCAGAGGGGATTCAAGGGGTGTCTTTTTAGACTGGGGTCGGCAGCGGGTCAGGTTCCAGTGCAGGAGGCGCAGCGTCTGCTTCTGGCACTTCTACAACAGCTCTGGCTGCCTGCCGCGCGGCGCGAGGAAACTCAGCGCGCACCTTGTCCAACAATCCGTTCACGAACCGGCCTGAATCCTCGGAACCGAATTGTTTGGCGAGCTCTATCGCTTCGTTGATGGCTACAACGGGAGGAACTTCACTGGCATGAATGATCTCGAATACAGCGAGGCGCAGAATGTTACGATCAACGGCTGCGATTCTCGAGAGACGATAATTTTTGGCGAGCCGTGTGATAAGCTCGTCGATGGAGGCCTGATGGAGACACACGCCTTTTATCAAAGACTCGGCAAAGGCACGAGCCTTCGGAGCGATCGGTCCACGCGCAGGAAGAGGGTTAAGTTCATCTGGATCGGCGGCACCATTGCGCAATTTCCAAAAATCCGGCTCGGGCACAGGCAACTCGACAGGCAAGTTCGCGGCTTTGTCGTGGGTACTTTCCACCGACTGAAAATCTCGCTGAAAGAGAAACTGGATCGCAGCTTCACGTCCCTCCCGACGGAGGCCTGAATTAGGCTGGATCGCTTTAGGCTGAGAAGGAGAGTCGCTCATTCGGTGGGAGAGGAATGGGGCAGGCGCAGGGCCTCGACCGTGCGCAACATCTGAACCGCGGCGCGCGCAGCCTCGGTGCCACGATTTAGTTCGGGTTCCAGACAACGGGCGACGGCTTGGGAAGCGTCCTTCACCAAGAGGATTTCGTGCAGCACCGGAATACGATGGCGCAGAGAGGTTTGGAGCAGTGCGCCTGTTACTGCCTGAGCCACCAGCGTGGCGTGAGCTGTGGAGCCATCCAATAGGACGCCGAAGGTCGCGACGGCATCGACGCTGCGGCTACCCGCCAGAATTTCAGCCGCCAGCGGGATCTCGAAAGAGCCGGGAACATGGTGCAACTGAATTTGGGAGTTCGGACTAATGGCACGGAGCTCGGATTCAAAATGGGACACCAACCCGTTCACCCACTCTGGGTTATAAAGGCTAGCGACGACAGCCACTCTCCACGGAGTGGTGCACGGTTCTGGACGGGGCGGCATGAGGCTGGACATGAGAAAAGAGCGAACCGCAACGCGTGCGGGGGGGCGAAATTTAAGGGGTCACGAGGTTTTGGGCAAACTACAAATCGCGACAGGGCCGAGTATAGTCGTGTAGTATGCTCAAATGATGTCAACAAAACGCCTATGGACCATGGGGTTGAATATGAGTTTGGGTGTCGGATTCAGTATCGGGCTAACATTCAGTATCGGGCTAATGGGCGCAGCGGAGCCATCATTGGGAGCAACGCCGCGATCAGGGGGCGCAGCGCAGCCGCAGGAGGGGGAGAAGTTTACACCAGCAAAAGATGCAAAGTTGCAGTTGGAAGAGCTCTTCAAGGGGCCGGAACTCAACCGCTCGCTTTGGAACACGGACCTCAAAGTGTTTGGGAGATGGGGTGACCGATATCACAACAGCAGTTATCTCAATTACTTAAGCGACGAGGACGTACTCCTAGAAAAGGGCCACTTGCGCCTGCGCGCCGAACGCCGCTCCGTGGAGGGCGACAATCCCCCGGGTGCCTACGACTACAGTGCCGGCATGATTTCGTCGCACGACAAGTTCACGTTTCGCTACGGGTATGTTGAAATCCGCGCGCGGTTTCCGGGCGGAAAGGGCGTGTGGCCAGCTTTCTGGCTGATGCCACAGGCGCACCAGTGGCCTCCAGAGTTTGATGTCGCAGAATACTACGCGGGTCGGAAGATGATGCACTTGGGGCTTTGTCACGGTGACTTTCCCGAAATTAACTGGGATAGCGGCGCGAATGACGACGTTAACTTTGAAGGCGAATGGAACACGTACGGTCTGCTGTGGTTGCCGGGGTACGCGGCGTGGGTCCAGAACGGCGTGGTGAAGAGGATCGCACGCGGCCCGCATGTCCCGTCGATCCCGATGTATGTGATTTTGAGTAACGGGGTGAGCAGCCGAATTGGTCCCTCCGATGAACCGGATGGCGCGACCGTTTTCCCCAACTACTTCGAGGTGGAATACCTCAAAGTGTGGGACCCACCGCAAGCGAACTGAAGCGCAGCGCAGGAGAATGGAACTCCTTTTTCAACAACTTGCTTTTTGCGAGGCTTAGTGGGCTGGGGCACCGGCGGGCATGAACTGCTTAAAACGGTTTTTATCGGTGGCTTTCAAGAAGGCCTCTTCCCCAGAAACGATGCCCTGCTGGAGAGCGTCCATAATGGCGTCGTCCATGAATTGCATCCCCTCATTTTTTCCTCCAACCAAAACGTCCTGAAGCTTTTGCGTCGCCCCTTCCCGGATAATTGCGCTCGCGGCAGGGTTGACAATCAGGATCTCGTTAACAGCCTTCCGACCCTTGCCGTTTGCCGTTTTCATGAGCAACTGCGCCACGACGCCGCGCAGAGAATTAGCGAGCATGGTGCGCACCTGGGACTGCTGGTCAGCGGGGAAAACATCGATCAGACGATCGACCGTTTTTCGCGCATTGTTGGTGTGCAGCGTACCGAACACGAGCAACCCGGTTTCAGCGGCAGTCAGCGCCAGACTGATCGTTTCAAGATCGCGCATTTCGCCGACTAAAAGAATGTCGGCATCCTCGCGCAACGCAGCCTTCAGCGCCACCGGAAAGCTCGGGGCATGATCGTGTACTTCCCGCTGCGTGATGACTGAGCGCTTGTTGGGATGCACGAACTCGATGGGCTCCTCGATGGTGACTATGTGCCTCGTGAAGTTCGTATTAATATAATCAATCAGCGCGGCAAGTGTCGTCGACTTTCCAGAGCCCGTCGGCCCAGTGACCAGCACAATACCGCCACGTAACTTTCCGAAATCCTTGACCACTTCCGGAATTCCCAACTGCTCCAAGGTCATAATCTTGGTCGGGATGATACGGAACACGCAACCTAACCCATTCGTCTGCTTGAGGTAATTGCACCTGAACCGGGAAGCCGCATCCATCTGGTAAGCGAAATCCATGTCACCGAGTTCCAGAAATTTCTGCCAGCGCTCGGGCTCGCAAATCTCTGCCATCATGTAGGTCATCTCCTCTTCAGAAAGAGGCTCGGGACGGATCGCGTGGAGACCTCCGTGCCGGCGAATTTTAGGAGGAGAGCCCTGCGCCATGTGGAGGTCGGAGCCGCCGGAAGTCACGAGCACCTGAAAAAACTGATCTAAGTAAGCCATAACGGGGGAGGAGTTTAGGATTTCAAATATTGGCGGAACAGCGCCTTTTGTTCGCACCGCGCGTAAGCTTCTTCAGCGGTAACGATGCCCTGCTCCAAGAGTTCCATGAGAGAATCATCCATGAGCTTCATCCCCGCGCGTCGACCGGTCTGAATGATGCCGGGAAGCATAAAAGTTTTGCCCTCGCGAATAACGTTTCCAACGGCAGAGTTGTTGGTAAGCACTTCCAAAGCAAGCGCGCGACCTTGTCCGTCGGCGCGAGGCAAAAGCTGCTGTGAGACGATGCCCCGGAGCGATTCGGAGACCATGACGCGGATCTGATCGCGCTGGTCGGAGGGAAAGACGTCCAACACGCGGTCTAGGGTACGGGCGGCGTTGCCTGTGGTGAGAGTACCGAGCACGAGATGACCGGTTTCCGAGGCGCTGATGGCGAGCTGGATGGTTTCCAAATCGCGCATTTCACCGACCATGATGATGTCTGGGTCTTCGCGCAGGGCACCCCGCAAAGCGGCTGCGAAGCTTTTGGTGTGACTGCCCACCTCGCGCTGGGTGACGTGACAGTTGGCCGAAGGAATAATGTACTCGACGGGATCTTCGAGGGTGATGATGTGATCATTACGATCCTCGTTAAGGGCCGAAATGAGCGCCGCAAGCGTCGTGGATTTTCCCGAACCCACAGGGCCGGTGACCAGCACCAAGCCGTTATGAAATTCGGTGAGTTTCTTGAGGCTATCAGGTAATCCAAGTTCACTTAAAGTCCTGACTCGGGGATAAATGACGCGGAAAACCAGATCATAGCCTAGACGCTGCCGGACTACCGAACTGCGAAAACGCCCAGCACCCATATCGTAAGCGAAATCCACATCTCCCCGGGAGTCCAGTAATTGAAGTTGCTCGGGTGTGAGGAAGCTTTCGGCCAACATCCGAGTGTGGCCAGCGGTGAGGTGCTCCGAATCCGGAAAAATCGGGGCGAGGTTACCGTTAAGGCGCCACGTTGGGACGGCGCCGCTGCAGAGAAGCACATCGGAGGCATCCGCAGATTGAGCATACTGCAGGAACTGGGAGACGTGAGTAATTTGGACGCCGTTGTAGAGATATTCGGCTGAAGGGATGGGTTCCATGCGAGAGGGAGGAGGCTAAGAAAAGCGGTATTTTTGAGGGGTTCAAGTGGATTGCTCCAGAACCAAAGCGAGGAATGGAGAGAAAATGGGTAATTTCCTATTGGCGAGTCGGGCACAATCGGAGTAGCGATAGGGGGACGGCAATGGGCGAATTAGGCTCTGCCGTAGATAGCCGTAGTCTTTTAGCCTAGGGACCTGTCTGCTTCTCAATATCCCACTGGCCTCGAAAAGGGGCTGCACTCGCCACTGAGCGGTGCTCGGGTCTTGGGGAGCGGCGGTTCATTCCTTGGAAATCAGGCGTCGGTTTCTACAGTGCAGACTTCAGTTCGTCCCCTAGCTTACAGATTCCCAAACTGATCTGGGTGTTCATCGCCTGATCTTATTCAAAAAGAAGTCCACCCTACAGCAGCCTTTCAGATGCCCAACGAATTTTCTGGCACCGCAAGTGCGCCTTCCACCGCCGGCTTCGACCCGGAATACCTCAAGGCCGGTCAGCGTATCTCTCAGACCTTCACTTTACGCAGCGTGATTCCCTCGGCGTTGGGGGAATTTCCAGTGTGGCTCGCGGAAGACGAAGTCGCGGGTCGCCAAGTGGCGCTTCATTTCGTTCCTGCGGAAGTGGCGGCTGATCCCGCGTTACGCAAGACCCTGAAGGAAATTGTCCGCAAGACGAAGAATCTGCACCACGACAACATTTTGCGCGTGCACGAGTTGGTGGAAGGGCCCGACTGGGCGGCGGTGGTCACCAATGCGTATGACGGCCAGTCCTTCGCCCGTACCCTGCAAGAAAATCCCGGCGGCTCAATGGAAGCCAGTGAGATTTTGCCCTCGCTTGAGACCATCATCCAGACGCTGACCGACGTCCATGGCGTCCCTGTTTTGCACGGAAATATCTGTCCCGCAGACGTCATTCTGACTGCCGACGGGGGGGTGCTTCTGTCCAACTTCGGCACCCGCAGAGCCATCGTAGACGCTTTGCGTCAGGCGGACGTTCGGGAGGGTAAATATCTTTGTTACACCAGCCCTCAAGTTCTCGGGGGAGCGACACCGGCAGTCACTGACGACATTTATGCGCTGGGGGCGACATTGTTCGAGTTACTGACAGGCAAGCGTATTTTTGAGGGATCGAATGTAGAGGCGCGCATCAGCACGGAGCGGCCGCCCGGAGTGATTGAGCTACGCCACAAACTCAACCAGATTGGCGAGGCGTTGCCCCGCAATTGGGAACGTGCGATTGCGCAATGTCTTTCAAAGGATCCAGCCGAGCGGCCCATGAACATCGTGGATCTCGCGCGCCGGCTGGGCATCGGAGGAGAACCGGAAGTCGAAGCACCAGAAAAATCGGGTTTGGCTGGAGCACTGCCACCGGAACACATGGGCGTTGCGGGAGAGGATCTTGAAGACGATCACGACAAGAATGAGGCCAGTGAAAGAGTTTCTGCTCCAAGGCCTTTGTTAACGTCTTTTCCGCCCGAGAAAAAGAAGGGATCGAAGAAGGCACTTGCTTTAGTGGCGCTAGTCGCTGCCGGTGCCATCAGCGCGTGGATGGGCTCAAACTTCCTTTTCCAGAGACCAGATATGGATCTCGATGAGGAGGATACCACTGCGGTGGCCCAAACGAGCAAACCCGCCCCTGCCGCTGAAAAGGCACCGGACATTAAGTTCACCGCCCCCACAGAACCTGGATCTACGCCCGACTTAACCGCGTTGCGCCCCGGACAATTGCCTCGCACCAAGCCCGCTCCGCTCAACGGCCCGGATCCGACGATCGATGCATTGCCCACTCCGATCACTCCTGAGCCACCGAGTGCACCCACAGTTGCGACAAAGCCGCCCGCAGATCCTGCTAAGCCAGAACCTATGGCACTGGCATCCGCAACGCCGACGGCCGCTACAGCGGTTCCACCGTTGGAGGATACCGAAGCCGCTTCTAAAAAAGCGTTGGAAACGCTGCGTCTCAAAGCGGAAAGCGTCAAAGCCGAGGCAGTGAAGGCGGAAGCCAAAGCCAAAGCAGAGGCAGCCCAACAGATGAAGGACCAAGAGGCTCTGGCCAAGAAAGAGCAGGACACTCTCGCTAAAAAGGAAGCCGAGGAAATAGATCGTATTAAGGCTCAAAAGAGCACGCCGCCTCCAGTTTCCGCCGCCGTCCCGCCTGCGATGCCGACCGAACCAGCGCCGACGGCGAAGGTGGAAAAGAACGAAAAAAGCGATAAGGCAGACAAAGCCGCGACTCCGGCAAAGCCAGTTGCAACTAAGCCAGCCACGGCAAAACAGGAGCCAGCCAAGGACGCGCCCACGGAGCCAGCCGCTCCCGCCTCTGTAGCGACTGTCACCCCGCAACCTCCTGCTGCGACTCAACAACCAGTCGTTTCTACGGAAAACAGTCTCGGAATGACGTTTGTCAAGGTCGGCAACGTCCAGTTTGCTACCCGTGGAACCCGTGTGAAAGATTACGCGCAATTTGTGCAGGAAACGGGCTATCCGAAGACAGGTTGGAAGAATCCCGGCTTCGAACAAACCGAAGATCATCCAGTGGTCAATGTGAGCTGGACGGACGCTCTTTCCTTCTGCAAATGGCTCACCGACAAAGATCGGGCCGCGGGAATCCTAGCCGCCAACGAATCTTACCGGTTGCCTACCGACGCGGAATGGAGCAAGGCCGTCGGACTGCCCTCCGAAAAAGGTGACTCCCCCGAAATGCGCGATATGGGCATTCAAGATCAATACCCATGGGGCACCCAATGGCCGCCACCCAAAAATGCAGGCAATTACACGGGCAAGGAAACCGGCGCAGAAGTCGCCATCGCTGGATTTGATGACGGCTACGTCCACACCTCGCCAGTAGGGGCCTTCGCCCCCAACGCTCAGGGAATTTACGACATGGGTGGGAACGTGTGGCAGTGGTGCATGGACACTTGGAACCCCAAGGCGCGCTCCCGCGTGCTGCGCGGTGGTTCTTGGGATCAAGGCGCACTACGACTCAGTTTGCTCTCCTCCTGCCGTATACACTCGATGCCAGACCGTGAAAGTTCGAATTACGGCTTCCGTGTAGTGCGCGCGACATCCCCAGCGAAGAGCCGGTAAGCGCGCCGGTCCTTTCCGTCGGAGCCGCGATCTGGCTCCGATGTCGACGGGGGAACGCCCCAATTTGCCCCCGCCCATGAACTCGATTTTTACGGATGAACCCATTACGGATCCCCTGCCCCTGTACAGGTTACGTGATGGATTGATGGCGATTGACCTCTTGGCGGCTGCCATTTCGCACCTCGACTTTTTTACCTGGCTGGCCGACCACCCTTCGACACTGGGCGCCATCTGCGTCCATTTTCAAATCAGGCCCCGTCCAGCAGACGTGCTTTTGACATTGTGCTACGCGATGGGTTTGGTGACCCAAGCTGGCGGAGTCTTCCATGTGACGGCGAGGGCACGTGAACACTTGGTGGCCACCTCGCCCTGGAGCTTGAAACCGTACTACGACACCCTCAAAAGCCGACCTCAAACGCTCGAATACGTCGAGGTGCTGCGCTCTGGGCGCGCCGCCAATTGGAGCAGTTCACACTCCGCTGCGTGGGCGCAGTCGATGGAATCCGACGCGTTTGCGGATGAATTCACCGCCGCGATGGATTGTCGGGGCGTGCTTCTCGCCCCAGCGCTGGCGAAGAAGGTGGATCTTTCGCAGCACAAGGCTCTTTTGGATGTTGCGGGCGGTTCTGGAATCTACGCGTGCGCCTTTGCGATGCGTTATGCGCACCTTCAAACTACGGTGTTCGAAAAACCTCCAGTTGATCGCATCGCACAACGGGCCATTCAGCGACGGGGCTTGGAGAAACGTGTGGAAGTTCTGGCTGGGGACATGTTTGAGGGCGAACTTCCTGGGGGCTTTGACGCGGTTTTACTGTCCAATATTCTTCACGATTGGGATGAACCCGTGGCAGAAGCATTGCTTGCCAAAGCAGCTCGCGCCCTTCCCCCAGGAGGCCTGTTGCTGATTCATGACGCCTTTCTGGACGCCGCGAAAACCGGTCCCCTTCCCGTGGCCATGTATTCAGCGCTGCTGATGCATTCCACAGAAGGTCGCTGCTATTCTACGACTGAGGTGCGCATCTGGCTGGAACGTCACGGCCTGGACTGGGCCGGACAATATCCCACCGCGGTGGATCGCAGCGTGATCTTGGCGCGAAAAATCTAACGTTCCCCAACTTATGGCCGACACAAATTCTCACGAGAAACAGCCCTCAACTGAGGCAAAGGAAGTGCCTTTGGAATTTGTTGGAAAAACATCGGCTACTGGCGGCGAGAGTAAAAGCGGGGCAAAAGCGTCTGGAAAAGTGGAAATGAGCCACACGATGCGCTTTGCGCTGAGCGTGCTGGTGGCTGTGATTGCAGATTCTATCGAGTTACCTTTCGGGGGTATTCCTCCGGCCTGGATTCTCATCGATGCACTGACAGCTGGTGCTTTTCTGTTCATTTGGGGGGTTCGCTGGGAAATAGCGCTGGTGCTCATCCCTGAGTTGATCCCTGGACTGAATGTATTTCCCACATGGTTCCTTTTGGCGATGTACTTAGGGCAACAAGCGCAGCCCAACACTCCCCAAAAACCTGCTAATTAAGCAACCCCTCCCGCTTTTGTACTACGTGCGGCACGGAGCGAAAAGTGTCTGTCCCCTGCGAGCGGAAAGTGTCTGTCCCCCGTAGAGCTAAAAGCTAAAAGTGTCTGTCCCCAGTGCCCGCAGGATACGATGTGCTTGGTTCAGCTTTCTGCGTAAATTTTGAAGTCCTATTTCACCGGTAAACTTCTCGCCGATGTCCAACCTTAATCACGATGACGACGAGTTGACTGTTTTGGATTTCGTAGATTATCCGATAATTTCCTTGGCGGATTCTGTAATACCCTTTGCCTGACAGTTTCACACTTCCTGCAGGATGGGGGTCATCTCTGAGTAAATTGATTTTTTCAATTATCCGTTGAATATCTTGTTTTGGGATATCCTTTAGATCTTTTGAGACGGACTCCTTAAAGACTAATACCGAATCTTGAAGAAAACTGGTCCTTCTCTCCCGGGAACGCGGAGCCCCAGCTCCGCTTTGACGCTCCAAAAGCTCAGACAGGCATTGCGGAGCTG
>Ga0209598_10001274_pt1 | contig 20622 bp, 11 predicted proteins | sample M_140807_EF_Meta_FD_187317 | JGI IMG/M metagenome (GOLD analysis project Ga0209598, IMG submission 187317) | Freshwater microbial communities from Lake Montjoie, Canada to study carbon cycling - M_140807_EF_MetaG (SPAdes) (version 2) | ecosystem: Environmental > Aquatic > Freshwater > Lake...
TATTTTGACCCCATCGAGCAAATTACCGACACAGACCAATTTGACGTACCTTTGCACTACCTCATTACGCCGAGTAGCATCTATGAATTTTAATACCATTTTTCTTTCTTCCTTTCGCGTTTTATTATTGCCATTTGCTGTATTGTATGGTGCATTTATTAAATTACGCAATTGGCTATTTGATAAACAGTATTTGAGGGTTGCTCGTTTTAATTTTCCACTCATTTGTGTTGGTAATTTAGCCGTCGGTGGCACCGGCAAATCACCCATGGTGGAGTATTTATTAGGACTCCTACACACCCGTTATAAAGTGGCCACGGTTAGCAGAGGTTATAAAAGAAAAACAAAAGGATATGTATTAGCAGGTACTTCTACAACCGCACTAGAAATAGGGGATGAGCCCATGCTCTTCCATCAAAAATTTCCATCGGTACCCGTTGCAGTAGGTGAAGAAAGGTTAGATGCCATTCCACAATTACTCCACGACATCAAAGATTTACAAGCCATCATTTTAGATGATGCTTTTCAGCACCGATCAGTACAGGCTGGCTTTAATATTTTACTCACCGAATTTGGCAATACCTATAACCATGATTTTTTCTTGCCTACCGGCGATTTAAGAGATGAAAGAGGTTCATCAAAAAGGGCACATGTTATAATAGTAACCAAATGCCCGCAAAATTTAACGGAGGAGCAGCGTCAAAAAATAACCAAAGCCTTATGCCCAAAGTCGTATCAAAAAGTTTTTTTTACTTGTATCGAATACGAAACACCCTATCATATTTTAGATGTTACCAATAAACGCCCGATTACCAATCAGGATGAAGTTTTACTAATGTGTGGGATTGCCAATCCAAAACCGCTCAAACATTATTTACACGAACAGGCAAAAACGTATTACCAACAAGATTATGCTGATCATCATATTTTTTCGATAGATGATTTGCAAGATGTGGTAAGTCAGTATAATAATATAGCTGCTACCCATAAATTTATTATCACCACAGAAAAAGATGCCGTAAGACTTACGAAATTCCAAGAAGAATTAAAGTCACTGCCTTTTTATGTGTTACCCATTAAACACTCTTTTTTATTTGACGAAGGGCCTCAGTTTGACGAGTTGATCCTTTCATTTATCAATGGGTTTAACACCAATATGCAACATGAGTAAAGCAAAAAAGTCAAAACAAAAGAAAACAGCAAAGCCCATTGTGGTTGCTACTTTAAAAGGTAAAATTGATATCACTCGCTCTGGTATGGGCTACGTAATTGTAGACAATAATGCCATTGATATTATGGTGCGTCCTTCCGATATGAGCAATGCCCTACATGGAGACATTGTGCGTGTTAAAATTACCCGCGAAAACGGACGTACGGGTAAAAAAGAAGGGAAGGTAGTAGAGGTAGTTGAACGCCGTCAAACAGAATTTATAGGTCATATTCAACTCTCCGATAAGTTTGCATTTTTTGTGCCAGATACCGATAAACCCATGCCCGATATTTTTATTCCGCTACAATATTTAAATGGCGCAAAAAATAAAGATCGGGTATCTGCAAAGCTTGTAAAATGGGATAAAGACGATAAAAAACCTGTAGGTGAAGTAACTGCAATCATGTCTCCAGAAGATGAAAATGAAGCTGCCATGAAGGAACTCTTGGCGCAGGCCGGCTTCCCATTATTTTTCCCACAAGACGTGTTAGAAGCAGCAGCGGAACTTCCTGTTGTTTTAGATGAAGCTGAAATTGCAAAACGTAGAGATTGTCGTGATATCAAAACATTTACCATTGACCCTTACGATGCAAAAGATTTTGATGACGCACTTTCTATCCGAAAATTACCAAGTGGCCTATACGAAATTGGGGTGCATATTGCAGACGTTAGTTATTACGTATTACCAGATACTGATTTAGACGCCGAAGCCTATAAGCGCGCAACGTCTGTGTATTTGCCAGACCGTGTAAACCCTATGTTACCCGAAAAAATTTCTAACGAACTTTGTTCGTTACGTCCCAACGAAGATAAATTTACTTTTTCGGCGATCTTTCAAATCAATGACGAAGCGCAGGTAAAACAGTATTGGTTAGGCCGAACTGTTATTCATTCGGATAAGCGTTATGCCTACGAAGATGTGCAAACCATTATTGATACCAAGGAGGGTGAAAATGTTGAAGATATTTTACTGCTTCATAGCCTTGCACAAAAATTTAGACAAGCTAGGTTTAAAAAAGGAGCTATTAATTTTTCTTCACAAGAAGTGCGTTTTACACTGGATGAAAATGCTAAACCTATAGGTATAATTGTAAAAGAAAGTAAACCGTCACACCAGTTAATCGAAGAGTTTATGCTACTGGCCAATAAAACAGTAGCCGAAAATATTTCTAAAATTCAAATCAATAAACAACCACTGCCGTTTCCATATCGTATTCACGATCAACCAGATCCTGAAAAATTGGCTCCGTTTGTGCAGTACGCAAAAAAATATGGACATGGTTTTGATGCTAGTTCGCCAGAAAAAATTTCTGCAAGTTTTAACCAGTTATTAGCAGATGCAAAAGGTAAACCGGAACAACATGTACTAGAGCAACTTGGTATTAGAACCATGGCTAAAGCCATTTATTCGACACAAAATATTGGTCACTACGGATTGGCTTTTGATTTTTATTGCCATTTCACTTCACCTATTAGAAGATACCCCGATGTACTCGTGCACCGCGTGCTTCAAACAGTATTAGATAACAAGCCGGTAGTAGATAAAAAAATGGAAGAAAAATGTAAGCACAGTTCCGACAGGGAACGCGCTGCCATGGAATGTGAAAGGGCTTCCAATAAGTACAAGCAAGTAGAGTATATGCGAGATTATATTGGTGACACTTTTGAAGGTGTGGTAAGTGGTGTTTCTAGCTTTGGTTTTTGGGTAGAAACGGTAGCCCATAAATGTGAGGGTTTGGTCTCTATAGTTGGGCTCTCAGAATTTGACGATTTTAGGCATATAGAATCTGATTATAGCCTTGTAGGCAAAAGGAGTGGACGCACCTTTAAAATGGGCGATAAAGTGTTTATTAAAGTCATTGCAGCCAATTTAGACAAGCGTCAGCTAGATTATGAATGGGTTCAAGTTCCATAGTCCATTTTTATGCCATTATTTACCTACATTTTGTGTGTAAAATTGTGGATAAAACACCCTCTTTTTGATGTACATTTTAGCCTATTTACGTGTTTAAAAAAGTATCTTCGTAAGCCACTTTTAAGGTGGTTTACAAGGTTGATGCAGATACGTTTATAGATTAGAAATTATGGAAGAAAATTTGATACCAGAACAAACCTCCGATAACGATCGTATTATTCAGGTTAATATCGAAGAACAAATGAAAACAGCTTACATCGATTACTCGATGTCTGTGATTGTTGGACGTGCTTTACCTGATGCGCGTGATGGTTTTAAACCTGTTCACCGCAGGGTTTTATTTGCCATGAATGAGCTTGGCAATAATTTCAACAAACCTTATAAAAAATCTGCGCGTATTGTTGGGGAAGTGATGGGTAAGTTTCACCCACACGGTGATGCTTCTATTTACGATACCCTTGTTCGTATGGCGCAAGATTGGACCATGCGTTATACGCTTGTAGATGGTCAGGGTAACTTTGGTAACCAAGATGGTGATCCACCAGCTGCCATGCGTTATACCGAAGCCCGTTTGCAAAAAATAGCAGAAGCAATGATTGACGATATCGAAAAAGATACCGTTGATTTTCAGCTCAACTTTGATGATTCATTAAAAGAACCTACTGTTTTACCAACGCGTATTCCTCAACTTTTGGTAAACGGTTCTTCAGGGATTGCCGTAGGTATGGCTACCAATATGATGCCGCACAACTTAAGTGAGGTGATTGATGGTTGCGTTGCATATGTTGACAATAGAGATATTACTGTAGAAGAATTAATCACTTATGTTAAAGCACCCGATTTTCCAACAGGTGGCGTAATTTTTGGAATGGAAGGTGTTAAGCAAGGCTTGCTTACTGGACGTGGTAGAGTCGTACTCCGCGGAAAATGCCAAGTAGACACCAAACAAAGTGGTCGCGAGCAAATTGTTATTACTGAGGTTCCGTATCAAGTAAACCGCGATAATTTAACCGACCGTATTGGACAACTCGTTAACGATAAAACCATCGAAGGAATTTCGAATGTTAACAATGAAAGTAACAAACGTGAAGGAACACGTATTGTGCTTGATTTAAAACGAGATGCCGTTGCACAGGTCGTAATTAATCAACTTTATAAATTTACCGAGCTTCAAACAAGTTACGGTATCAACAACGTTGCCTTAACAAAAGGTAAACCTAAAATCATGAACCTACGCGATTTAATTGTAGAGTTCATTGAGTTTAGAATGGAAGTGGTTATTCGCCGTGCTAAGTTTGAACTTAAAAAAGCAGAAGAGCGAGCACATATTTTAGAAGGCTATTTAAAAGCGCTCGATCATTTAGATGAAGTGATTGCACTTATTAGAGCAAGCCGCACACCTGATGAGGCAAAAGATACTTTAATCGCACGCAGTAAAGAAGAACGCTGGATGCTCAAACAAGAAATGTTTGATGAAGTAACCAGTCAGTTGTACAACCAAGAACAAGGTTTATCTGAAGCGCAAGCTAAAGCAATATTGGAACTTCGTTTACAACGTTTAACTGGTATGGAGCGTGATAAAATCATTGAAGAATTCAATGGTTTAATTAACACCATCAAAGATCTTAAAGCATTACTTGCTTCCGAAGATTTACGATATGCGCTTATCAGAACAGAATTACTAGAAGTAAAAGATAAATTTGGCGACACGCGTAAAAGTGAAATACAATACCTCGCAGATGAAATGCGTATCGAAGATTTAATTGAAGATGAAGACGTGGTAATTACCATTTCTCATTTAGGTTATATCAAGCGTACCTCTGCAACTGAGTACCGTCAACAAAGACGTGGCGGTAGAGGAGCTGTAGGTTCTAAAACCCGAGAAGAAGATTATGTAGAGCATTTATTTGTTGCTTCTACACACGATACCATGATGTTCTTTACAGAAAAGGGTAGATGCTTTTGGCTTAGAGTGTATGAAATTCCTGAAGGTGAAAAACAATCCAAAGGACGCGCTATACAAAACCTCATTCAAATTCCGCCAGACGATAAAGTAAAGGCTATTATTGAGGTTAAAAAATTAGCGGATAAAGATTTTGTTCAAAATCACTACATCATTTTGTGTACCAAAAAAGGTATTATCAAAAAAACTTCACTCGAAGATTTTAGTAGACCAAGAGCTAATGGTGTAAATGCAATTACCATTAATGAAGGCGACGAATTACTAGAAGCGCGCATGACTGATGGAGCTTCAGAAATTATGTTGGCTTTAAAATCTGGTCGTGCCATCAGGTTCGAAGAAGTGAAAGTGCGTGCAACTGGACGTGGAGCCATTGGTGTAACAGGTATTGAAGTTGACGACGAAAAAGACGAAGTAGTAGGTATGATTTGTGTAAACAAAGAAGATGCTACCCGTACTATTTTAGTAGTGAGTGAAAAAGGTTATGGTAAGCGAACGCCAATTGACGAATATCGTATTACCAATAGGGGCGGTAAGGGTGTAAAAACCATTAACGTTACCGATAAAACAGGTAGCCTAGTAGGTATATTATATGTAACCGAACAAGAAGACCTTATCATTACTTGTAAATCTGGTGTAACAATCCGTACCGGCATCCAAGATATTAGAGAGGCAGGAAGAGCAACACAAGGCGTTAAACTCATCAGAATAGATGAGGGCGATGAAATTGCCGCTATTTCTCAAATAGAAGAAGCTGATGAAGACGACATTGTAATTGATGGTGTTGAAGGCGTTGAAGGCCTTGAAGGTGCTGAAAATGCCGCTGCTGATACTGATACGCAAACAAGCGCTTCAGATGACGCCGCCACTGATGTTGAAGGTGAATCCGATAATACTGTAACCAATTAAATTTTTAATAATAAAACTCCCTTTATGAAGAAGATTTTATTACTGCTCATGTTTGCTTTTGCTGCTCAAATAGGTAGTGCGCAAGATTTAAAAAAACTTCAAAATACCATTCTTTTACAAAAGTGGGAAGATGCTAAAATTGAAGTTGATAAATTAGGCAACGATCCAAAAGCACAAGCTAAACCTGAGTATTTCTACTATAAGGCTAAAGTGTATGCTGTGCTTTTTAAAGAAGCTGCACTTCGTGCTAAATATCCAAACGCTGGTGATGTTGCTGCTGCTGCGCTAGAAAAATATGGCAGTATGGACGCTGGATATGCAAAAATTAAAGATTTGGGTGGTGCAGATGTATTCTTTGATATGTATTCAACTTATTTTCAAAATGGTGTTAAAGTTTTCAACGAAAAATCTTGGATACCTGCCGCCGAAAATTTTATCAAGGCCATTGATTATATTGATGTAATTATCAAAAATAAATGGGCAGCATCTTCTACAATAACAATGGATACTACTTCATTGCTTTACACAGGTTATGCTTATCAGAATGCTGGTAAAATGGATGAGGCGGCTAAATACTACAGCAGACTTGCTGATGCAAAAGTTACCGAACCTGTTTATTTAGACTTATATCGTTTTCTAGTACAGCATTATACAAAAGTTAACAATGAATCTTCATTTTTCAAATATTTAGGCGTTTCAAAAGCATTGTTTCCTAAAGAGCCTTGGGACGAATATGAAATTGATTTTATTGATGCTAATTATGATTTAGCTAAAAAAACAAGTTTGTATGATGCCGAAGACGCTGCTGGTAAATTAACTGAGCAAAAGTATTTGCAGTTTGGTGATTTATTCATCAATGTAAAAAACAAAGAAAAAGATCTTGATAGTTTAACACAATCAAATTATACTTTAAAGGCAGCTGATGCATTTAAAAAAGCATTTCAATTAAACAGTACCAATGCACTCGCTATTTTTAACGTTGGTATTATTTACTATAATATTTTTGGAGAGTACGATGATAGAGTAGGAGCAAATATTCGTTCTTTAAGAGCTGTTAGTACTGCTAACGAAGATGAATTTGCTGCAAAAAAAGCGGCTGCAAAAACACCGCAAGCTAAAGCTGCTGTTAACAAAGCTGCTGCAGATAAATTAGCTGCTGCTCAAGCGCCTATTAAGGCTGCAAATGCTGCTTTAGAAATTGAGCTTCAAAAAAATATGGATGTAGCCATTGAATCTATTGATAAAGCATATAACATCTTAAAAGATAAGCCTACCAAATCAAGAACCGAAAATAATGTGCTTAGTAAAAGTGTAGACTTTTTAGCAAACATGTATACGATCAAGCGTGATAAGTTTAGAGGTAAAGACGCTAAACAATATGATTTGTATGATGCTAAGTTTAAAGAGTTTGATGCCTTACATGGTAAGTTTGGCAACTAAAAATAAACTTAGTTAAACGGTAAAAATTTACCAGTTTGAATGGATTGTAAAATAGGGGCCTTAGCGTTCAATTTTTCGCCATTCAATACTTTTTCATAGAGTCGTATATAAGACGCCGTCATTTGTATATGTGTAAATTTATCCATCACATATTCGTGACATGTTTTTCTACTAAAATTATTAATACCTGCAACAGCATCAGCTAGCCCTGATGCTGTTGTTGTTAAATAACCAACCTCAGGAATAATAATTTCAGGGAGTGAACCATAGGGGGTTCCAAACACCGGACAACCAAAATATAAACTTTCGATAAGTGCAAGTCCAAAAGGTTCATGCCAGCGTACAGGAAAAATGAGTCCCTTAGAGTATTTAATGATTTCATTTTTTTGATCACCACCTTGCATGCCATCAAATCTAACATGGGTATCAAATGTTAGTCGAATACCCTGATTCAAATTGAAACGCACACCACCAACAACCCTTAATTTTTGATGGGCTAATTTGGCTATTTGAATAGCACCTTTAACATTTTTTACACGCCATGCTGCGTCACCTAAAAAGTGGAAATAGTTTTTTACTTGATCCTTATATAAAATAGGCGAACCATAATCTAATGGGTCAATGCCATTGTGAACATAAGATGCTGATCCAAACCTGGCCGCATGATTTTTTGAAACAAATACCGTGTTTTGATCTAACTCCATGGCGTGGTTTAGGTTGCCATGCATGGTTTGGATATATGGGATATTTGGAATTTCGTTTACATGGTGGTTTAAATGCACCACATCAATGCCTTCAGGAATTAGACTATTAAATGGAACCGATTCATTGTAAGCATAAACATTTGCAAAATCACAACTTGATCCTGGAGCAACCAAATAAGAAACACGATGGCCATCTTGAACCAATGCTTTGCCTAGCCACCAAATGACTCTTTCTGTTCCGCCGTATTTCTGAACCGGGATAGAAGTGTTGTTTACAATCAAAATATGCATGCGCAATATTAAGGCATTTAATTTGGCAACCATAGACTAGTAGCTTTGTTTGTTCTAATAGTTTATTTAACATAATATTAATTATAGGATGAATATTTAGGTTTAAATATGGTTGTTACAGTCAATATTGGTGTATCAATGGCTAATCTAGTTTGGGTCTATATTGGTTATATTTGAATCTGATTATACCCTAACACAATTAACCCACATGTTACAGAGACGCAAATTTTTAGAACTCAGTTCACTAGGTTTATCGGCACTAACATTTTCTGGTTTCACTCCAAAAACCAATAAACCAGCTGGTAAAAAACCCATTGTAATTTCTACCTGGGGCGAAGGCATTCAAGCCAATAAAGCCGCTTGGGCTGTATTAAAAAATGGTGGCCGTGCTATCGACGCAGTTGAACAAGGTGTAATGGTTACCGAAAACAGCCAAAACTGCTGTGTAGGACTCGGAGCCAATCCAGATAGAGACGGATATGTTACGCTTGACGCCTCTATTATGGATGAATTTGCCAATTGTGGATCTGTGGCATTTTTAGAGCGCATCAAGCATCCTATATCTGTGGCCAGACGGGTAATGGAAAAAACCCCCCATGTTATGCTTGTTGGATCTGGAGCCCAACAATTTGCTGTGGCAGAAGGTTTTCCATTAGAATCTGAAAAGTTATCACCAGATGCAGAACGTTCTTATAAAAAATGGCTAGAAAAAAGTGAATATAAGCCTGTTATCAATATTGAAAACTCGGGTAACAATTTAAAATCACAATTGGCCTTTGCACCTAAAAAATTAGAAAATGGCAACTGGAACCATGATACCATTGGTATGGTAGCTTTAGATGCCCATGGAAATTTAAGTGGCAGTTGTACGACATCCGGCCAGGGTTTTAAAATGCGTGGACGCCTTGGAGATTCTCCAATTATTGGTGCGGGTTTATTTGTAGACAATGAAATTGGTGCTGCAACCGCAACGGGTCAGGGAGAAGATGTAATACGTATTTGTGGATCACATTTGGTGGTAGAACTCATGCGCATGGGTCATAGTCCTGAAGATGCTTGTAAAAAAGCGGTAGAGCGAATTATAAAAATTAAAGGTGATAAAGCGCGTGATATTCAAGTAGGATTTATTGCCATCAATAAGCGTGGCGAATATGGTGGCTATTGTATTCAAAAGGGTTTCAATTTTGCCGTATGTACCGCAGACGATTCCAATATTTTAGTAGACGGGAAATATATTCTTTAATCATTTGAATTCAAATTTTAACTCCATGCTGGAAGTAGCAGTTTTTAATATAGAATCAGCCATACAAGCCGAGGGCGCAGGTGCCAACCGTTTAGAGCTATGTGAAAATCCAAATGAGGGAGGTACTACCCCATCTTATGGAACTTTATGTGTTGTTTCTTCAACAATTTCAATTCCTGTTTTTCCAATTATTAGACCACGCGGTGGAGATTTTTTATACACGGATGCCGAGTTTGAAGTGATGAAAAATGACATTACTGTTTGTAAAGAATTAGGTTTTGCAGGTGTAGTTATTGGATTGTTATTACCTGATGGAAATATTGATATACAGCGTACTAAAATACTGGTAGCGCTTGCTGCGCCAATGGCTGTAACGTTTCACCGTGCGTTTGATAGATGTAATGATCCGATACGCGGCCTACATGATATCATTGAAACGGGTTGTAAAAGAATTTTAACCAGTGGTCAAGTACCAAGTGCACCAGATGCATTAGATTTATTACAAACACTTGTAAAAGAGGCGGGCAATAAAATTATAATTATGCCAGGAAGTGGCGTTCGAGGAAATAACATTGCTACTATTAAAAAAGTAACAAATGCAAAAGAATTTCATTCTTCGGCAAGAAAAGTAGTGCCTACCAATATGCAATTTACAAAAGAATCGATGCAAGAAATTTTGCAAAATATGCTTGTAGATGCTGCAGATATTCAAACAATGCTTGCTGCTATCGCATAAGTAAAAGCTTGTAAATTAATACAGCATTCTTACTTTAATGGTATCTTTTACTTCTTTTAAAAGTTCCAATGCACGCTTAGATAATTTGGTATCTACGTCTAAAACTACGTATCCAATTTCTTCATTGGTTTTTAAATATTGACCAACAATATTAATATTGTTTTTAGAAAGCGCCGTATTAATAGCACTTAATACACCAGGTACGTTATTGTGCATGTGTAAAATTCGGTGCGCACCTTCTACAGGCGGTAATGCAATAGATGGAACAGAATTAGAACCATTGGTGATACCACGCTCTAAATATTGAAATAATTTGATGCTCACGTCTTCACCAATATTTTGTTGTGCTTCTTCGGTAGAGCCTCCAATATGTGGTGTTAAAATAACGTTAGATAATCCATGCAATGGTGAAGTAAATGCGTCACCATTTTTTTCTGGTTCTACTGGAAATACATCGATACCCGCACCTCCAATATGCCCGTCTTTAATGGCTTCTGCAAGTGCTTTTAAGTCTACAACTTCTCCCCTTGCATAGTTTAATAAAAGCGCTCCCTTTTTAAAATATTTAAGATTGGTTTTATTAATTAAATTTTTTGTTTGTGCTGTTTCAGGAACATGCAAAGACACAATATCAGAAGCACTTAATAACTCTTTTAAATTTTTTGCTGGTACCGCGTTACCTAGTGGAAGTTTTGTTTCGGTATCATAAAACATTACTTTCATGCCAATGGCTTCTGCAAGTACACTTACTTGTGATCCAATATTTCCATAACCTACAAGCCCGATCGTTTTTCCACGTAATTCAAAACTACCTTTGGCTTCTTTCATCCAAATGCCTTTATGAGCTGCCATGTTTTTATCTGAAATTCTGCGAATAAGCATTACAGATATTCCAATAACAAGTTCAGCAACGCTTCTTGTATTGCTATAAGGTGCATTGAAAACAACAACTCCTTTTTTAGAAGCCGCTTTAATATCAACTTGGTTAACGCCAATACAAAAACATCCAATTGCTTGTAATTTTTTTGCAGCAGCTAAAACCTTGGGCGTGATTTGTGTTTTTGAACGAATGCCAATTAAGTGAACGTCTTTAATTTCTTTAATGAGTTCATCTTCACTAAGTGCACCAGCAATTTTTTTAACATTGGCATAGCCATTTTGTTTAAATTGTTGGACTGCTTTTTCACTAATATTTTCTAAAAATAAAATATTAATTTTTTCTTTGGGAAAACTGGTTAAGGCTAGCTTGCTCATGTTTGCAAATTTAAGCATTTGTGTGTAGAAAGTTTGGTTTGAACAACAGTTATTCACGTATGTTTTCCGAATGCTTTAATGTGATACATTAGCAAACGGTAAAAACTAACATATGGTTGCAAAATATTTATATTCATTTTGTTTATTCTTTGTGCTCTTTGCTTGTGGTGCTAAGCCTAAGCCTGGTGCCTCAAAACCCTATATATTTTCGGTTATTGATTCGTCTGCAAAACAAAAATATGAGGCTCAAATACGTGCGTCTTACCAAGATATACTAGGTAAGCGTGGCTTTAGTGGTTCTATTTTAGTAGCCAAAAACGGTCAAATATTATTTGAAGATTATCAAGGGTTGTATGACTTTAAGTCAAAATCACCTATTACCCCTACTACCCCATTTCATATCGCCTCTACTTCTAAAACTTTTACAGCCATGGCCATTTTAAAGCTATGGGAAGATGGAAAAATAGATATTGAAAAAACCGTTGACGCCTATTTACCAGGGTTTCCGTATCCAGATATTACAGTTCGTATGCTGCTAAATCACAGAAGTGGCCTCACTAATTACGCCTATTTTATGGTAGATAGACAGGTGCAGGCATATAAAGTAAAAGGAAAAAGAGGCAGATGGATTAAAAAATACCGTACCATTAAATTGCCAGTAGTTGTAAAACCAGGATTTGTTAATAACCAAGACATGCTGGATTTTATGGTCAAATACAAACCTGCAGTGATATTTGGTGCCAATAAAGGATTTAGTTATTCCAATACCAATTTTGCACTGCTTGCCCTCATTATTGAAAGGTTAACGGGAAAAGACTACCCTTCTTATATCAAAGAGAACATTTTTACTCCTTTAGGGATGGAACATAGCTATGTGTTTTCGCAAAAAGATACAGCAAATTACCAGCCGTCATATTACCCCAATAATAAACCCTATTTAATTGAAAAATATGACTTTATATATGGAGATAAAAACATATATAGTACAGTTAGAGACATTCTTTTATGGGATAAAGCCCTGTATCAAGGCAGTTTTATTAGCCAAACTACCTTACAATTGGCCTTTTTACCGGGTAGCAATGATAGGCCTTCGATTCATAATTATGGTTTGGGATGGCGGATGCTTAACCAGCCAGATCAAAAAATCATTTATCACAATGGTTGGTGGCATGGCAATAATTCGGTTTTTAGTAGGTTTATTAAGGATACGGCAACGATTATCGTATTAGGAAATAGATTTAACCGTAATATATACAAAGCCAAGAACATAGCAGCATCCTTTTTAGCTGGTACTGATACTACTGCAGTAGCAGAATAATAACCTTTTTAACCTAAAAACTTTATACAAACGATGTTAAGATTGGGTGATTTTTAGCCAATTACCCTTATTTTTGCAGACTTTTAAAATCTAATTTTTTACTAGATCCAATCGATTATGAACAACATGTTGTTTTATGCCGTTCCGGCGATGGGACTTATTGGTCTCCTTTACACACTCGTTAAATTTTTATGGGTATCTAAGCAAGATGCTGGTAACCCAAGAATGAAAGAAATTAGTGACTACATTGCTGAAGGTGCTATGGCATTCTTAAAAGCAGAATGGAAAATCCTAGGTTATTTCGTTGTTATTGTAGCCTTGTTATTGGGCTTCATGGCTAATTCAAATGAAACAAGTCATTGGAGTATTGCCATCTCTTTTGTTATTGGTGCAGTATTTAGTGCCACTGCTGGTTATATCGGTATGAAGGTTGCAACTAAGGCAAACGTTCGTACAGCAGAAGCTGCTAAAACAAGTTTATCACGTGCTCTTAAAGTATCTTTTACAGGCGGTTCTGTAATGGGCTTAGGCGTATCTGGTTTAGCTGTTTTAGGATTAGGTGGTTTATTTTTAATTATCAAACATTTCTTCTCTCCAACTGGTGATGCAGAAGGTATGTTAAGAACCATAGAAATATTAACTGGATTTTCTTTAGGTGCAGAGTCTATTGCTTTATTTGCGCGTGTAGGTGGTGGTATTTATACCAAAGCTGCAGATGTTGGAGCAGATTTAGTAGGTAAAGTAGAAGCTGGTATCCCTGAAGATGATCCTCGTAACCCTGCAACTATTGCAGATAACGTAGGTGACAACGTAGGTGACGTTGCTGGTATGGGTGCCGATTTATTTGGTTCTTATGTAGCAACCGTATTAGCAACAATGGTATTAGGTCAAGAAGTTACTGGTGCAGATAAATCTCCCCTAGTGGATGCATTTGGTGGTCTATCTCCTATTTTATTACCAATGTTAATTGCTGGTATCGGTATTATTTTATCAATCATTGGTACTTTATTTGTAAGAATCAGTGATAAAGCTGGATTAAATACAGCAACAGTGCAAAACGCACTTAACATGGGTAACTATGGTTCAATGGTCTTAACAGCAGTAGTTTGTTATTTCCTAGTTGGATATGTATTACCAGAAACGATGTACTTACGTGGTTTAGAATTTACAAGAAACGGTGTTATCGGTGCAATTGGTGTTGGACTTGTTGTGGGTGTATTAATGAGTGTTATTACTGAGTATTATACCGCAATGGGTAAGCGTCCAGTGTTAAGCATTATCAAACAATCTAGCACAGGTCATGCAACCAATATCATTGGTGGTTTAGCTATTGGTATGGAGTCTACCTTTTTACCAATTTTAGTGTTAGCCGCTGGTATTTTTGGTTCATTCTATTGTGCAGGTTTATACGGTGTAGCAATTGCTGCTGCAGGTATGATGGCAACAACTGGTATGCAATTAGCCATTGATGCATTTGGTCCAATCGCTGATAATGCAGGTGGTATTGCAGAAATGAGTGAATTACCTGCCGAGGTTCGTGAAAAAACAGATATTTTAGATGCGGTAGGTAATACAACAGCTGCTAGTGGTAAAGGTTTTGCCATTGCTTCTGCAGCTTTAACTTCTTTAGCATTATTTGCTGCCTTTGTAGGTGTTGCAATGCCTGACAATCAGCATATCGATATTTACAAAGCAGACGTACTCGCTGCATTATTTGTGGGAGGTATGATTCCTTTCATCTTCTCTTCTTTAGCTATTAGAGCGGTGGGTGAAGCAGCTATGAGTATGGTAGAAGAAGTTCGTCGTCAGTTCCGTACCATTCCTGGTATTATGGAAGGAACTGGTAAACCAGAGTACGATAAGTGTGTGGCAATCTCTACCGAAGCATCACTTAAAAAAATGATGTTACCTGGTGCTATTACCATTGTATCTCCTTTATTAGTAGGATTTTTATTAGGCCCAGAAGCGCTTGGTGGATTCTTAGCGGGTGCAACCGTGAGTGGTGTATTGATGGGTATATTCCAAAACAATGCTGGTGGTGCTTGGGATAACGCTAAAAAATCTTTTGAAAAAGGTGTTGAAATTAATGGAGAGATGTTCTATAAAAAATCTGAACCACATAAAGCATCTGTAACAGGTGATACGGTGGGTGATCCATTTAAAGATACATCTGGTCCGTCAATGAACATCTTAATTAAACTGATGTCAATTGTATCTTTAGTTATTGCGCCAACGCTTGCTAAAATGCACCCAACATCTAGTGCAACTGTAACAAAGTCACAAACAGTTGAGATGTCAATTATTAGCACGGATACTTCTGCTAACGCCATTGATACTGCAAATACAGTTACCATTTCTGCAGATTCAAAAACATTGGTACAAGCATTACAAGAAGATGGTTTAGCGCCTAAAGACAATGTAAACATCCAAATTAAAGATGGTAACATCTCTGTAAATGGCAAAGCACTTACGCCAGAACAAAACGAAAAATACAAAACTTATTTGCACACTAAAATGGCAAATAAAGAATAAAATATAAAGTATTCGATTTTAAATCCCTCCCATTTTGGAGGGATTTTTTTTGTACTATTGTAATTCAAATGTTGGTATGGGAAAATATATAAAGCCTACAGATAAAGAGTTTGAGATACTTACTGTTTTATGGCAGGAAGGCGCTGCTTCTGTAAAAAAAGTTCATGAAGTGTTGGCATCTAAAACGGGTTATACCACCACCTTAAAACTCATGCAGATCATGTTTGAAAAAGGAATCGTAAAAAGAGATACAACTACCAAACAACATATTTATAAAGCAAATTATACCAAGGATCAGGCAAAGGAATATAAAGTAAAGCAAATTTTACTTGAATTATTTAATGATGATAAAGCCTTGCTTATTTCTTATTTGTCTGAACTGCCTACTACCACAAATTTTTAGGACACCAATCGCCGTATTTATTGCCTAACTGAAATCCTATTAGAATTTCGTGTGTACCCTTACTAACGGTATTTAATGTTGAGGTTTGTAAATCGTACGAGTAACCAATATTGATGCTGTTGTTTACATTAAAACCAACCATGGCTGCGTAGCCCTCTTTAAAACGGTAAGACCCTCCTACCCATATCAAATCTTGATACATGAGTTTTGCATTGATGTCTATACCTACTGGTAGTGGACTAATGTATCTGATAAGTGCAGATGGCAACAAACTTAGATTGTCAGATACTTGTAACCTGTAACCCGCACTTAAAAATATATGTGGTACGAGTTTACCTTGTGTTAGGTATACTTTGTTGTCGGAAAACGCAACATTTTGAGGAACAATTTGCTGAGCTGACAATCCTACAAAATAATTATTTGAATACAACCAAAGGCCTGCACTAATGTCGGGCTTAATGGTATTGATAAGCCCACTTGATCCTACTGCAGGATCAATAGTGGTTGTACCAAAATTTAATTTACTAGTATTCAAACTCAAATTGGTCATACCTGCAGAGATACCAAATGATAAAGTGGTTTGACCTGCAATACCTCTATGATATGCATAAGTACCATACGCTGCAAATCTGTTGAGCGGTCCGGTTTGATCATTTAAAACTGTAAATCCAACACCATGATGTGCTTCGGGCGCTTGATAATTTTGCCAGTATGCTTTACCTCTAGGATTGTCTCCAGGTGTTGTCATACTTGTTGGATTTGAAATACCGTAGGCTTGTTTTTTTAGCGGGCCATGAAAAGTTAAGTAAGTAGTTACGGGTGCATCTTGAATACCTTGCCACTGAATCCGATGTGATGTTTTTACATCCCAATAATTTTCAATTCCTGCTAGGGCTGGGTTGATTAAAAAATTATTTAAAATATACTGTGTATAATATGGGCGCTGTTGTGCGGTACCTAAAAAAGGGATTAAACCTATAAAACAAATGATGAGTGTCTTTTTCATTTTCACTATTTAATAATCGTAACCGAGCCAGTTATTATTTTTCGACCATTTTTAGGATTCACAATATAGTAATAAGTCCCTATTGGTAATTCATTTCCATTGTATTTACCATTCCATGCTTTATCATACCCAATAGATTTAAACACGGGCTGTCCGTATCTATTGTATACATCAATGGTAGCACCCGGATAGCTTTCTAAGTATTTTATTTCCCAGTTATCGTTAATGCCATCGCCATTTGGAGAAAAGGCATTGGGTACTTCTGGTGCGAGTAATAGTTTAATAAAGATATCGTCTGTTACCATGCAGCCACCTAGTCCGGTGAGTTCTAGTGTATAGGTAACATCGCCAAGTGGCGTGGTGCGTGGCATAGCTGCGGTATCACTATTTAAATATAGAGGTGGTCTCCATTTGTAAGTAAGCTTGTTACCAAAAACAAATGCTGGCTTAATCAGTGAAGTGCCTCCTTCTAGTATTTTAAAATCCGGTCCTAAATTAAGGTGCGGATACGGGAAGGACGTAACTGTTTTACTGATGGTATCACTCACGCAGTTTTGTCCATTAAAACCATATAGTTTAATGGTAAAAATACCGGAGTCTCTAAAACGTTTGTTAGGGTTTTGAACACTTGATGCATCTGATTGGCCGAGGTCCCATACCCACTTATTAATAGGGCTTGTTTTACCATCGGACTGGTCTGTAAAGTTTACCACATCACCCATACAAATACTATCCGGGCTAATGGTAAAAGCTGCTTTAGGTTGCGGATAAATAGTTTTTAAAACCAGCGTTAAGGAGTCTATACAGTTGTTATTTGTGGTAACAATAAGTTTTACGTTTACGGGCCCTACTGCACTGTATTTGTGGGTTGGATCTTTGCTTGTGGAACCTGCACTATTATTTGGATTGCCAAAGTTCCATGCGTATTTAAAGCTAGCTTCTGAACCATCAACAATGCTTGAGCTATTGATAAAAGTTCCGTTACCATCCGGCAAACAAATGCTAGGCAAACTAAAGGCTGGTTTTGGTAATGGATTTACTTTTACAAGTTGTGTGTTCAGTACAGATACACAACCACTATCGGTGGTTACTTTTAGTGATACGGTATATGTTTTAGTGGTATCAAATATTTTATTAAACACAGCCCCCGATGTTTTAGTTGACACAGTACCGTCTCCAAAATCCCAGGCCCAAGTAACAATGTTGCTATAGTTTGCAACAGAACTATCTGTAAATACAAGGTTGTTTTTTTCGCAACTAGGAAGCCCTGCTCCCCACTTAGCGGCAGGAGAAGGCCACACGGTAATATTTTGGGTGGCAGAGTCTTTGCAGCCAATTACACTAGAGGTGTACACATATTTTATTGGATAAGTACCCACGCCCGCAGTTAACGGATTAAACACACCGCTCCCACTCACCGCAGTTCCGGTATATGCAAAACTACCCGGTACATTGTTGTCAAAACTAGCCTGTGTAATTTGACGAGCAGTAGCTTCGTTACAAATACCAGGCAAGGTGGTAAAGGTTACTTTAGGACTCTGATTAACTGTAGCTACTTTAGAAATAGACTTACTACAGCTAGCTGCGTTACCAGAAAAGGCTTTTAAGGTAATGGTATAGTTTTTAGTAGCGGGTGTTTGAAAATTAGGATAACGATATGCATACACTTTACCAAGGTATGGCGTTTCGTCGATGGTTTTTTTAGTAAGGTCATTGGCATCCCAATAAATCTCAAGTCTTGTTACGTCCCCAAAATCTACAATCGATAAATTTTTGATACGCACAGAATCATTACTACAAAGTGTGGTGGGTGCTAAAATATCAAACAGTGGTGTTGGGTTCGCGCCATTAACGGTAAAGCTGCTCGTTAATGAATCTATGCAACCAAACGATGTTACTTGTAAAGACACACTATACACCGCCGACTTATTGTATTTTACAGCAGGGTTTTTAGTAGTTAACTGCGCAGGTGTATACGTAGGCCCTGGTGTAATAGCTGGGCTCCCTGCGTTAAAATTCCACTGATACGAAAAATTAGTAGCACCATCTACAGACGATGTACTATCTGTAAAAACTGCACTCGCATCATTTAAACAAACTTCAGGAAGTGTAAACCCAATTTTTGGAACAGCATGTATAAATAAAGAACTCGCTAATTTAAAAGTATCGCTTTTACAGCCAGAGCTTGCCTCTGCAACAAGCCATGGATTTCTATTTCCCCAACTATTATAAGTTGTGCTTTGCTGTGTATAACTATTTGAGTTGATAATGCCGTTTCCATCATCTAAATTCCAATAATTTTTTGCAAGTGTTCCGGATGTAATACTAGATTGATCTGTAAAAATTATGCTTTTATTAATACATGTTATTGCAGATGTTGAAAAGCTAGCAATTGGCTTTGGTGTTATTTCAATATTTTTTGTAGCAATATTTGATTCGCATCCGTTTTTAGAAATTACTTTTAATGTAACAGGATAGTTTCCGATAGCGCTATATTTTATAGGCTTAATATTTGAGCTGGTCGTGTCTAGTAATTTGCCGGCACTAAAATTCCACAACCATCTAGCATCTGTAATGGAAGGGGTGTTAAAATAAATTGAGTCCTGAATACAGCCGGTTTGAGTAGAAGTAAAGTTGGCAAATACTTGTTCCGAGTTTAATACAATATTTTTTGTTGCAACTCCGCAATCTGCAGTTGCTGATGTGATGGTATAAATACCGTCATTTAAATTTGAAAAGTTACTAATAACAAGGGTGGCACCTGTGCTTGAAAAATTATTTGGCCCTGTCCATGTATAGGTATTTGCATCCTGTGTAACTGCATTTATAGAAGCTGTTGTGTTGTAGCAAATGGGTTGATTGTCTGCAAAAATCTCGACGTTTTTAACTGCGTCTATGAGCTGAATAACATTACTGCTAAAATCAGAAAAATAACCATACCTGCCTGTAGAACCTGAAGTTCCTTGAATAACCCCTGCGTGAAATTTTCCTTTGTTATTTTGAATTAAAGCATTTTGCCCTCCCGTAATAACAGATGCCGGAAGGTTTAACCTTGCGTACATCCACTCTCCATTGCTCCCGGTTACCGGGCTAAATACACTAGCGTCTATATTGGTATTGCTACCATTCAGTGTAAAGTCATTGATGATATTTTTAGGAGCCAACACGTTGATGTAAAAACTACCTGTACTAGAAGCCCTGGTAATACTAATGTTTTTAGATCCCGTACATTTAATGGAAGGTATAATGGCACCACCTAGTTCGCAACCAAATCCGGTAATATGAAATATATGAACGGGTTTATCTGTGTTAACAAAACAGGAGTTTTCGCTGAGTGTCGCAATGTAATAGTCGCCTGCTCGCAGGGTTGTAACCGTTACGCCATTTATTTTTACAACTGTATTATTTTCGATGGCAAAAACATAATAAAAATCGGGGCTGTTAAAATAGCCTTTAATTACTACAAAGTCTTTACCTGCAATATCATCGGGGATGAGTTGGTCTCCTGCAGTATCTGCGCAACCTTGTCCTGTATAAAAAAGTGAATCGTCTTTGGTAGAAATACAAATGGGTTTATTGGCTGTAACTATAGAGCCTCCAGGACGCTCTGAAGGTAAGTTGGATGATGCTGAGCAGGTGTAAGTTTCTCCTTTTTGCAAAGTAATGGTGAAGGGTACGCCAGCCGTATGCCCCATTAAATT
>Ga0209598_10001275_pt1 | contig 20609 bp, 16 predicted proteins | sample M_140807_EF_Meta_FD_187317 | JGI IMG/M metagenome (GOLD analysis project Ga0209598, IMG submission 187317) | Freshwater microbial communities from Lake Montjoie, Canada to study carbon cycling - M_140807_EF_MetaG (SPAdes) (version 2) | ecosystem: Environmental > Aquatic > Freshwater > Lake...
GCAGGTCAGAACGCATCTGCAGCAAGGACGGGCGACGCATCGTGGAGTCGTCGTCGGATCATTCCGACCTGCCGCGATTACGCGGGTGAAGGCGTCGCCGCTTCGATGGCTTCGGAAAACGATGGCTTCGGTTCGACCGCGGTGTGCCCGTGAGCAGGTGCGTCGCTGCGCGCGTCGTTGTCCGTGCACATCGAGGTATTGCCGACGGCAATGTCGAGCATGCGCCACATTCGACGATGCAGAGGTTCGGCACGATAGGGCACGCCGTGCTTTTCGCAGATGACCTGCACCTCGGCGGCGCACTTGGGATATTGACTGGGAGGAAGGTTGGGGAAGAGGTGGTGTTCGATCTGGTAATTGATCCACATATGCAGGAAATCGCGGAGGACCGGCCCGCGGGTGTAGTTGATCGTGCCCAACACTTGGTGGCGGTGGAAGCCGCCTCGGCCGGCCGAGTGCTCGCTGAAGCGATAGATATCATCGCCGGTATGGCTGGAGGCGATCAGAATGAACGTATAGACATTGGTCAGCAGTTCCGCGGCGATCAACGTGATGAGCACATTCAAGGCGGCCTGCGAACTGATCAACAGGAACGCCGCGGGGAGCATCACGAAGCGGGTTGTCAGCGTCGGCAGGATGCAGAGCCCCCAGAATCGCAGGCCCTCTTTTGAAAATGGGCTGAAGAGGTGCGCGAACATCAGCAAGCTGTGGAGTTTGTACGGAGTCGGCTTTTGTCCTTGCTGCCGGCGGCGGAGCTGGATGAACGTGCCGGGCGCATAGTATGACAATCGCCACGTGAGGGCGATGACGGCCGCCATGACGTATTTCACCCATTTCGGCTGCGGACTGGTGCGGAGGAACTCGAGATTGGCCTCGACCACGTCGGGGTCTTGATATTCGCCGGTGTAGACGTGGTGAACGTTGTGCTCGTATTGAAAAGCAGCGGGCAGCATCCACTCGTTCCAATCGAGCAGGCGACGCCAGCCTTTGCCGAACGATGTCGCGCGAAAGCGCGGAGGGCATCCTTCGATGCCCTCGAACGCGTGATGCAGGATGTGATGCGCAATGCCCCAGCGTACGACCTGGCCGATGGCGACCAGGACGATCGACAGTGGGTTGAGATACAGCCACGCGGTGGCAAAACCGACAGCCGTGCAGGCCCGGCCAGCGAGTTCACAGTTGCGGATGTATGTCAAATCCGATTTCCCGACGGATCGGCGGAGACGGATTTGCAGATCGATGAGGTCTTTCGAGAATGCATCCATGCATCGCATCATAAGTGCCGAGGGCAAAAAGTGTTCCCCCCGGTCGTAAGCCGGGGCCTTTGGGAGTCGCTGGGGTGACCTGCCCCCATGAATGACGCCGGTTTCTAAGTTGGTTGTGTGCCCTCCGACAGACCGGCCCCGTGCATCCGCCATCGCGTACGCCCGCGCGCTATACCGTCCGAAGGACTGTGTATGGGGGTAGACGCCCGACGGCACGGAGCCGGCGGGACGGCGTCAGGCCAATCCCGCGGTAACTTGTGGCTCTACACCTTCGCGTGCAATACAGTCGCACGGATCTTCTATGAGCACCATGACTTCGCATCGTCGAGCGCGGCTTTGAGTCCACGTGGCAACTCGAAGACATCAAGTACTTTTGGTCGGCGGTGAATCAGCCACTCCCCCTCCGCCCCTAAAGCCTCCGGCCGGCTCCTGAACGGCCCCAACACCGGCCCACCTGACGGCCCCATCGACGATGCCCGCCGTCGAGCACGCCGGCGCCGCCCGAGGGGGCCGCGGGCTGGTGGATGTCGCGGCCGACTCACCCTACCGATTCACCCTACCGGCCCCACGCTGGCGGCCGGCTGGCCGGGGTTCCAGCGGCCCGCCGTTGTGGGTAAGCTTGCTCACTCTGGACGCCGTTTTTTCCCCCGCGTCACCCTATCCCAAAACCGTCAGCGGTGGGGCAGGAGTGGGGACAGACGAAAAAACCTGCGTTTGGAGGGTAAGCGAATGGCTAGCGGCGACACTGGAAATGTCGTGCCCCGTAAGGGGTTGTGGGTTCGAGTCCCATGCCCTCCGCCTCGGCTCGGTGGCCCATTTCGACGTGGCCACGTTTGCGGTTCCTAGGTCCTCCTGGGTACTCCCGGGTACTCCTAGCTACTCAGTTTTGGCCCTCCTTCGCCGCGGCCGCCCCGGGCCGTGAAGCCGCCGCGCCGTCCCCAGCCCCGTCTGCATCCGCTTGCTTGTCAGCACCCGGCAGGCTGTCCTTCACCCGCACCAGCAGCATCTGCTCGGTCTTGCCTCCCGCCTTGTGCACCAGAATCGTGCACTGGTCCTTGGTGAGATTGCTGATGCCCGCCTCGTAGACCGGCTCCTTCTTGTCGCCGATCGTCCAGGCCGCGCGCTGCGTCTTCTTGTCGACCTTCCCCGTCACGTGGGAATTCTCGTCGGAGACGGCGTTGTAGTAGCTGCCGCGCAGGATCCCCTCCTTGTCGATCGCCAGCGACAGGAAGTTGCTCGGGTCGCTCTCCTCCGCCCGCGCCAGCGCAAACACGCCGAGCGATCGCCACTGGTCGTCGTCGGCGATCTTCGCATCCGCGCCGCCCTGCGACGCGATCGTCGAGGCCTGCTGCGCATACTCCTCGGCCGTGCCCACGCGGTTGCCCTGCACGTAGACCCCGTCGTCTTGATAGACGACCGTCGTGCCGTAGTCGTAGGGAATCGTGGCCACGCCGCCACCACCACCGCCACCACCGCCATACGCTCCATAGCCGCCCCAGGCGAAGAGGTCGGTCCACAGCATCGCCGTCATCATGCCGCCGGCAAACCACCAGCCGCCCGGCCACCAGCGGTTGAAGTGATTGCCGTACCAGCCGCGGTTGGCGTACCAATCGTTGCGGCGGAAGTTGTCGCGGACCACGTCGCCACGCGCCCGCAGCGTGTTCATCGAATACGGACGCACGCCGCGGGCACCCACACCGGCCGCCCGTGCCAGCCCCGCGTCGCCCGCGAACCGGCCCACGCCATCCACGCCCCGCACGCCATCCAGACCACGCGCGCCATCGAGGCCACGCGCGCCATCGAGGCCACGCGCGCCATCGAGGCCCCTTGCACCATCAAGGCCTCGCGCGCCGTCGATCCCACGAGCGCCGTCAAGACCACGCGCGCCATCAAGACCACGCGCGCCATCGAGGCCCCGCGCGCCGTCCATCCCCCGAGCGCCATCGAGGCCGCGGCCGCCGTCGAAATCCCGCATCCCGCCGCCATCCATCCGGCCGCCGCCGAAGTCGCGCATGCCGCCATCCATGCGTCCGCCGCCGAAGTCGCCGCCGCCCATGCGGCCGCCACCGCCGCCATACCCTCCGCCGCCACCGCCATACCGCATGCCGCCGCCGCCCCCCATGCCGCGGCCGCCGCCACCACCGCGGCCGCCGCCACCACCGCCATGCGGGAAGACCGGCAGCGACGTCGCGAAGATCTGGGCGAACGCGACCGCCGCAGCGGCAACGGCGCGGATGAACCTGGCGTGGGTGAGGGTGAACATCGTGGTGCTCCGGGGAGAATGGTGGAGGATGCGAAGAAGGTGGAGGCGGGGCCCGCGCCGGCGGCGCGGCGTCAGCGGATGCGGCGGAAGTGCGCCGGGGCGGTGTCGGGCATGCCGCGGCCGTCAACCGTCCTTTCGATCGTGTGCCAGAGGATCTTGTCGGGGCCCAGCGGCGCGAGCACCTGCACCCATTCGGCGTGGTCGCCGATCGCGGGATCGCCGGGCGTGCCCGAATAGCTGCGATTGAACGACGTGCCGTCGCTCGACAGGACGCCCTCGGCCTGGGCGCCGGTCGAATCGACCACGGTCGAACGAACCACCCCGCTGAGCCGGTCGGCGTGGATCAGGTCGATCGCCTCCACAGTGACGCCGTTCTTGCGGGTGGTCTTGATCCTGCCGATCAGGGCGTTGCCGCCTACGGCCCTCTCGTAGGTGGCGTCGATCGTCGTGCCCGTCTTCGGATCGGTCGACTGCCAGGTGCCGACCAGCCACGAGAGGGCACCGATCGCCGTCCGCGGCGACGGCGCCACCCGCGACTCGGCGATCTTCCAAGCCCCATCCTCGAGCACCCGCAGGCTATCGAAACGCGACGCGAGCGGCTCCTGGCCGGGCTGGCCGGTGAACGCGAGCGTGCCCTGCACCCGCGCTACGCCCGCGCCCAGCGGCAGCACGTCGGTGACCTCGATCGCGAGGCTGCCCTGTGGATGGGCCTTGCGCCACTGCACGAGCGACGCCACGATCGTGTCGCGGCCCTTGAGCAGGCCCGTTCCTTCCTCCAGTTCGGCGCCCGCCGTCCAGTGCGCGGCGAGAGCCTTCTCGTCGCCGGCGTTGAAGCTCACGACGTAGGCCGCCGCCGCCTGCTTCACCGCCTCGATCACGGCGGCGGCCGCTGCCGTCGATGCGGCCGGATTCGCGGCTGGGGCCGGCGCGGGGGGCTGGCCGCGGGAGGGGACGGCAGCGAGGGTCGCCGCGGCTGCCAGGGCGAAGGCGGCAGCGCGGCGGGGGTGGAGCGTGGGGGCGAGCATGACGGGGTTCCAAGGGGAAGCGTGAGGCGTCGGCACGTGAGACTGTGAATGTAGCGGACCCGGCGCGGCGCGGGCCAGCAACGGGCGGCGCTTCGCCGTCTACCCCGGGCGGGATCGACCGATATTTCCGCAGAGGGCCCGCTCTGGCTACCGTGGAGGTTTTCCGCCCCGCCCCGCCCTGCCACCTCGGCCCCGCCCGGCTCCCCCCTCGCCTCATGGCCGTCCTCCTCGACATCAAGAACGCCAGCAAGCGCTACGGCCACCAGGTGCTGCTCGACGGGGCCAGCGCCACGATCACCGACGACGGCAAGATCGGGTTCATCGGCCGCAACGGCGCCGGCAAGAGCACGCTGCTCCGCGTCATCCTCGGCGAGGAGGAGCTCGACGGCGGCGAGGTGATCCGGCACCCGCGGCTGCGGCTGGGCTACCTGCGGCAGCACGATCCCTTCCTGCCCGGCGAGACGGCCCTGGCCTTCCTCATGCGCGACAGCGGCCAGCCCGACTGGAAGTGCGGCGAGGTCGCCGGCCGCTTCGAGCTCAAGGGGACGCTGCTCACCGGCCCGGTGCAGGAGCTCTCCGGCGGCTGGCAGACCCGCGTCAAGCTCGCCGCGTTGCTCCTGCACGAGCCCACGCTCCTGCTCCTCGACGAGCCGACCAACTTCCTCGACCTGCGCACGCAGATCCTGCTCGAGCATTTTCTCCGCGACTACCGCGAGTCGTGCCTGATCGTCTCGCACGACCGCGCCTTCCTCGCCGCCACCTGCGACCGCACCCTCGACCTCTCCGGTGGCAAGCTCACGATATTTCCGGGAAAGGTCGACGCCTTCCTCGACTACCAGCGGGAGCAGCGGGAGCACGTCGAGCGGACCAACGCCGCCGTGCTCGCCAAGCGGCGGCAGCTCGAGGATTTCATCGCCCGCAACAAGGCGCGGGCCTCGACCGCCTCCCGCGCGAAGTCGAAGAGCAAGCAGCTGGAGCGGCTGGAGGTGGAGGAGATCGCCGCCGACGCCCCCACCGCCGCCATCCGCTGCCCGGAGGTGTCGCCGCGGCAGGGGCCCGCCGCCCGGTGCCGCGGCCTGGCGATCGGCTACCCCGACCACACGGTCGCCTCGGGCATCGACGTGGAGATCGTGCACGGCTCGCGGGCGGCGATCGTCGGCGACAACGGCCAGGGCAAGACGACGTTCCTGCGGACGCTCGTGCGGTCGCTGCCGCCCGTGGCCGGCGAGGTGAAGTGGGGCCACGGCTGCGAGCTCGGCATCTACGCGCAGCACGTCTACACGAGCCTGCCCGAGGGCGACACCGTGCTCAGCTACCTCGAGCGGGCCGCGGCCATCGGCACGAAGTCGCAGCGGATTCTCGACCTCGCCGGCGCGATGCTCTTCCGCGGCAAGGCCGTCGAGAAGAAGGTGTCGGTGCTCTCCGGCGGCGAGCGGGCCCGGCTCTGCCTCGCCGGCCTGCTCCTGGGCTCCTTCAACGTGCTCGTGCTCGACGAGCCGGGCAACCACCTCGACGTGGAGACGGTCGACGCCCTCGCCCAGGCCCTGCTCGACTACCGCGGCACGCTGATCTTCACGAGCCACGACCGCTCCTTCGTGGAGACCGTGGCCACCAATGTCGTCGAGGTGGCGAATGGCCGGGTGCTCAACTACGGCGGCACCTACCCGCAGTACCTCGCCGCCATGAACAGCGCCATCGACGAGGCTGAGGCCGCGTCGGGCCGGCCGCCCGCGAAGCCCGCCCCGCGCACGTCGGCGGCCCCCGGTGGCAAGGCCGCGCGGTCGGAGCGGGATGTCCGCCGCGAGATCGGCAACCTCGAGCGGACGATCGCCAAGCTCGACGCCGAGAAGCGTGCGGCCCACGAGGCGCTTCTCTCGACGACCGATCCGGCCGAGGCGCTGCGGCTGCACACGGCGATGACGGCGGCCGCCGAAAAGCTGTCGGCGGCGGAGGAACGCTGGCTCGCGCTCCAGGAGGAAGCCGGCGAGGGCTGAGCAAGGGTCGCGGTTCGGTGCTGCGGTTCGTGGCTGCCCGCACCCCGTCGCGGGCCCCTGAAACCTGGCTCCTTCTCGGGTATTCTGAGGAGCCGTCATCCGCCCCGCGTGTTTCGTGGAACCGTCATGGATTCGATCAGCCGCCACGAGCAGTTGCTCCGGGTGTTTCACCTGATCGACATCCTCTTCAGCGCCCGCGGCCCGCTCTCCACGGCCGAACTGAAGCGAACGCTGTGCGACCGCGGCGTGATCGACGAGATGTCCGACAGGAACATCCGCCGCGACCTCGACTTCCTCGAGAAGTTCGGCTACGCGGTCAAGCGGTCGAAGAAACGGTCGGCCAGCGGCGGCCCCTGCCAGGCTTTCGCGATCGAGGTCGGCAAGGGCCGCGGAGAGCTGCGCACACCGCAGGTCTCGCTGCCGGAGCTGCTCTCGCTCGCCGTGGCCCGCGACTTTCTCGCTCCGCTGGCGGGCACGTTCTACTGGCGGGGCATCGGGCAATTGCTGGCGAAGCTCGAGCGGGTGGCCACGCCGGAGCTGCTGGCCTACGTCGAGGAGCACAGGGAGGGGCTGCTCGTCCACCCCCGGCCGTCCACGGCGAAGTACCGCTCGCGGACGCTCAACGCCATCCACCGCGCGATTCGCAACGCCGTCGAGCTCGAGATCCGCTACACGAGCCTGTCCGATGCCGCGCCGAAAACCTACGTCATCCAGCCGGAGTCGCTCGTCGTCTATGACGGCAGTGTCTACATCGCGGGCTACCGCGTGCCCCGGCCCGCGGGCCGCGGCACGGCTGCGAAGCGGTCCCCGGCGGACGACGCGATCCGTTTCTTCAAGCTCGACCGCGTCGCCGACGCCAAGCCATCGTCACGATCGTTCACCCGCCGCGCCGAATCGGTCGCATCGCTTCTGGCCGATAGCATCACGATCTTCCGCTCGCCCGCCGAGCCCCGACGGTACCGGGTCAAGGTGCTGCCCCCGCGGGCTCGCTGGGCCTGCGAGAAGCCGTTTCATCCCCGGCAGAAGATCCGCCACCAGGCCGACGGCAGCGTGATCCTCGAGATCGAGCGGGCCTGGGACGACGAGATGATCCCGCAGCTGCTCGGCCTCGCCGACATGGTCGAGGTGCTCGAGCCCGAGGACGCCCGCGACCGGATGCTCGAGGCGGCCCAGCGGATCGCCGGAATCTACATGTGCCGCCACCTCCGCGAGTTCGAGGCCCTGAATGTCGGCGACTGAAGCGGCTGCCCGCCGGGCCGGGTGAGCCCGCGACCACCGAGGAACGACGCATGCGCTGGTTCTGGATCGACCGCTTCACCGAGTTCGTGCAGGGCCGCCGCGCGCGGGCCGTGAAGGCGGTGACGCTCGCCGAGGAGCAGGTCCACGACCACTTTCCGGGGGCGGCGATGATGCCGGCCACGCTGATCATCGAGGGGATGGCCCAGACCGCGGGGCTGCTCGTCGCCGACACGCTCGGATTCAGGCGGCAGGTGGTCCTGGCGAAGGTCGGCGGCGCGAGGTTCGAGTTCGAGGTCGTGCCGGGAGACACGATCGAGTTTTTCGCCGACATCGTGGAGCTGACGGAGGACGGATCGGTGGTGCGGGTCACGAGCTCCGTCGCCGGTCGGCCGCACGGCTCGGCCGACCTCTACTACGGCCACCTCGAGGCCGGCACGGCGTCCGGCAGGACGGTGCCCCGGCTCTTCAAGAACGACGAGATGATGGGCTGGCTCGACGCCCTGCGGATCTTCGACGTCGCGGTCTGCGAGGACGGCACGCCGGTCAAGCGCGGGACGGGCCCGGTGTAGCCGCCAGCTCCTCGAGCGCCGCCAGCGGCACCCCGACCCAGTCGGGACGGTTGGTGATCTCGTAGGCCAGCTCGTAGATCGCCTTGTCGAGCCGGTGGATGTCGAGCAGCTCCGCGGCCGCCGCGGAGTCCGCCGGCCACCACGCCCCGCCGGCGGCCGCCGCCCGATAGGCGTCGAGGAACGCGGCCTCCAGCCGCCGCAGGTCGTCCACGGGGTGGCGGCCGCCGGTGATGGAGGCCACGTGCCGCAGCAGATAATCGAACGACCGGCACATGCCCGCCACGTCCTTCGCCGCCGCCGCCTTCGCCCGCCGCTCCTCCACCGGGCGGCCCGGCTCCCCCTCGAAGTCCACGACGAGCACGCGGTCGTCGTGCGCGCCGAGCAGCACCTGGCCGAGGTGGTAGTCGCCGTGCACGCGGATATGCGGCGCGTCCATGGCGAGCGTGTTGAGCGGCGCGAATCGTCCAAGCAGATCCGTCCGCGACTCCAGCAGCCGGCGCAGGCGATCGGCGACCGGCGGGGCGACGTGCGGCAGCCGCGATTCGGCCAGCGTAAAGACCTCCGCGGCATGGCCGGCCATCCGCTCGGCCATCGCCCGGCGGCCCGCGACGGTCGGTGTTTCGGGGGCGAAGGCGGGCACGTCTGGCCGCGCGGCGAGCGCGGCGTGCATGCGGCCCGTTGTCGTGCCGATCCTGGCGGCGAACGCGGCCACGCCGGCGGGCAGCGCCGCATTCGGGCCCGCGGCGACGAGCAGCCGCACGAGCCGATCCCAGGCCGTCGTGCAGTCCGGCGCGAATTCGTGGACGGTGGCCAGGGCGGCCGACCCGCCGTCCGCCGCGACGTGCTCGAGCCAGCCGAGCAGCCGGGGCGAGCCGCTCCAGGCGGGCGCGGCCGCCAGGAATTCGCCGATCTCGACCTCGGGCTGGATGCCCGGCCGGCAGCGGCGAAAGAGCTTCACGATCAGCCCGGTGCCCGCGGCCTGCACGATGAACGAGGAATTGGAGGCGTCGACGCCGACGGGCGTGATCGTGGCGGCGGCCGGCCAGACGGCAACCGGCCAGGCGGCCGGCGGCCCCGCCACGCGGTGGCCCACGACCGCGCCTGTCATACCGGGCAGGCGGGCCGCAGCGAGGATCGTCTCGACCAGCCAGCGGATGGCGGTCGGATCGCCCGCGACGTCATCGCCGGACGGATCGACCACGAGACAGTAGCGGTGCTCCGCGGCCCGGCCCGCCATGCGCACGTCGGCAAGCACGACCGCCGGCTGCGGCCCGGCCCGCCCCACGGGCTGCGGATCGATGCGGTCGTGGACCGTCACACCCTCGATCGCGGCCTCCTTCCCCGCGAACCAACGGGCCGCCGGCAGCGCGGCGGCGATGTGGGCGGCGAGCGGTGAGGCGTCGTCGGGGCTCATGGGGCGGCGTGCTCCGCAGATTGACGGTGCGGCGGGGCAGGTGGCGTTAGGACACTCGGAACACCCGCACCGGTGCATCCGGCGTGCACTCGATCGTGATCGCGTCGGTCGGCCAGACATGCTCGGCGCCGTCGAGCAGATCGCGCGCTGCGAGCGTCGCGCCGTCGCCGAGCCGCAGCGCGTCGCGGTCGAGCTCCAGCCTGCCGACCCGCGGCTCCTGCGGCCGCAGGTTCACGACCACGAGCACGCGGTTGCCGGTGGCCTCGTCGAACCGGCACCAGGCCAGCAGGTGCGGGTCGTCGATCCGCTGCACGAGCGGGGGGCGGACGCGGGCCAGCGCCGGCTCCTCGCGACGGATCTCGTTGAGCCGGCGGATGAAGGGGGCGAGGCTGTCGGCACGCTCGACGTTCCACGCCTTGATCTCGTACTTCTCGGAATCGAGGTACTCCTCGCCGCCGGGGTCGCGCGGGGCAGCCTCCAGCAGCTCCATCGCCGGACCGTAGATGCCCCAGTTGCCCACCGACAGCGCCGCCAGCGCCAGCCGCACGAGGAACATCGGCCGGCCGCCGTGCTGGAGCGTGGCGTGGAGGATGTCGGGCGTGTTGGGCCAGAAGTTGGGCCGGAAGAATTCAGCCACCGGCGGCGTCGTCACCTCGACCAGGTAGTCGGCTGTCTCCTGCTTCTCCGTCCGCCACGTGAAGTAGGTGTAGGACTGCGTGAAGCCGAGCTTCGCGAGCCGGTACATCGTCTTGGGCCGCGTGAACGCCTCCGACAGGAAGAGCACGTCGGGGTCGGTGCGGTGGATCTCGGCGATCATCCACTCCCAGAAGGCGAAGGGCTTGGTGTGCGGGTTGTCGACGCGGAAGATCCGCACCCCCTGCCCCACCCAGAACCGCACCACGCCGAGGATCGCCCCCCAGAGCTGCCTCCACTGTTCGCACTGGAAGTCGATCGGCACGATGTCCTGGTACTTCTTGGGCGGGTTCTCGGCGTACTGGATCGAGCCGTCGGCGCGGTGGCGGAACCACTCAGGATGCTCCCGCACCCACGGATGGTCGGGGGAACACTGCAGGGCGAGGTCGAGGGCCAGCTCCATGCCGAGCGATTCGGCCCGCTCGCGGAGCCGGGCGAAATCGTCGAACGTGCCCAGTTGGGGATGGATCGCAGTGTGGCCTCCGTCGGGGCTGCCGATACCCCACGGGCTGCCGACGTCATCGGGGCCCGCCTCGAGCGCATTGTTGCGTCCCTTGCGGAACGACCGGCCGATCGGATGGATCGGCGCGAGATAGAGCACGTCGAAGCCCATGGCCCGGACGTAGTCGAGCCTGTCGGCGAGGTCGGCCAGCGTGCCGTGGCTGCCGGCCGTGCGGCCCCACGACCGCGGAAACACCTCGTACCAGCTGCCGAAGCGGGCGCGGGCGCGATCCACCCACACGCCCCGTGGCGGATCGAGCCGCGTCTCGTCGCGGCGATCGGTGTAGAGCGACACCAGCTCGCGGAGCCGCTCACCGTGCACGACGTCCCGCCAGGACGGCGACTTCAGCTGCACCGCGAGCTGCTCGATCTCGATCGCAGCCCCCGGGGGCGCGGCGTGTGCGGCAGCGGCCACGATCTGGCTGCCGGCGGCCAGTTCGATCTCGAGGTTCTCGCCCGCCTGCTGCCGGCGGCCCAGGTCGCGCAGCCACGTCGCGAACGTGTCGACGCGGGCCGTCACCGCGTAGTGCCAGAGGCCGATCCGGTCGGCGATGAACGACGCCCGCCAGCGGTCGTTGCCGTCGCACGTCATCGGCAGCACGGTCCACTGGCCGGTGTCGCCGTGCCGCACGTGCAGCCGGCACTCGAGCTCCTCGTGGCCGTCGCAGACGATGTCGGCCTCGACCACCACCTCGTCGCCACGGACACGCTTCACGGCGAACCGGCCGCCGTCGAGCTCCGGCGCGACGCGGTCGATCGCCACCCGACGTCGCAGGTGCCCCGGCAGATCGCTGCTTCCTTCCGGCACGGATCATCTCCCGGGACGCCCTCGCCAGACCGGGCCGCGGCCTTGCGGTGGACGGCAGGAAGTGTAGGAATGACTGCGGAAAAACGCGACACCAGCCGCCGCGGCGCGGCGGACCGGATCACTTTTCGCCCATGTGCAGCACGCTCGCCATCGACGTTCCCGTGGGGCCGCGGCGCCGCACCGCCGTCGCCTGCGTGCCCGCCGGCGACGCGCCGGCTGCCGGCTGGCCGCTCGTGCTGGCCTTCCACGGCGGGCAGAGCCATCCCGAGATGATGCGACGGTTCTCCGGGCTCGACGACCTCGCCGTGCAGGGCCGGGCCGTCGTCGTCTTCCCCGCCGGCACCGGCTCGCGGGAGGGGCTGCTCACCTGGAACGGCGGCAACTGCTGCGGCGAGGCGCGGGCCGACGGCTCCGACGACGTGGGGTTCGTCGCGGCGCTCATCGACGCGGTGGCCGCTCGCCTGCCGATCGACCCGCGACGGGTGCATGCGGCGGGGATGTCGAACGGCGCCATGATGGCCTACCGGGTCGCGGCCGAGCTCTCCACGCGGATCGCGTCGGTCGCGCCGGTGGCAGGGCCGCTGGCGCTCGAGTCGATCGCGCCCGAGCGGCCCGTGCCGGTGCTCCACTTCCACGGCACGCTCGACCAGTTCACGCCGCTCGCAGGGGGCATCGGCAGGCGGAGCGTGACCCGCGTGTCGCATCGGCCCGTGCTCGCGGGGCTGCTCGACTGGGTGCACGCCAACCGCTGCGCGGCGGCGTACGCCTGCGAGCCGGTGTCCTGCACGGACGACGCGATCACGATCGAGCGGTTCATCTGGAGGCCGGCCGACGGCTCCACGGCGGGCGAGGTCGTCTTCTACAGGCTGGAAGGGGGCGGCCACACCTGGCCCGGCCGACGGCCCGATTCGTTCTATCTCGGCCCCTCCGCCCTGTCGCTCGACGCCAACGAGATCATCTGGGACTTTTTCGCGCGGCATCCGCTCTGACGGCGTCTACCGGGAGCCGGTGTGTGAAAGTCCGCGGCCTGCGCGTCACGCCGCGCGGAGTGACCGCGACGACTCACTGGCCTCGGATTGGCCCGTGGCGTCCTGCACGATCTCCATCACCGTCAGCAGCACGTCCTCGCGGATGGCGGCAAACTCCTGGTCGTCCTCGGTGAGCGCCATCGCCGACAGCTCGACGGTGAGCGCGTCGGACGACTGGGCCGTGAGCCGGGCGTCGACAGGCTTGTTGGCCAGCCGCGGATGATCGACGAGCACCTGACGTAACCGGGCGAGCAGAGCCCGCAGCCGCCGCGGCGGCACGCCGGCGGCGAGTGACAGCGGGATCTTGAGTGGGATGTGGTCACGCTGCGAAAAGTTGACCAGCTGCTGCTTGGCGAACTCGGCGTTGGGCACCGAGATCAGCGTGCGGTCCTCGCCGCGGATCCGGGTCGATCGCAGGCCGATCTGCTCCACGCGGCCGCGGATCGAGCCGTAGAGGCATTCGTCGCCGATCCGCACCGGCTTGTCGGCGAAGATCACGAGGCCGGCGATCAGGTTCTCGACGGTGTATTGCGACGCCAGCGCCACGGCCAGGCCGCCCGCACCGAGCCCGGCCACCAGCGGCGTGACCGGCAGGCCGAGCGAATCGGCCGCCTGGATCACGATCCAGGCCACGACGACGAAGGTGAGCACCTTGCCGCCCAGCCGGATGAGCTGGGTTTCGATGCCCTCCTGCCGCATGCCCCGGGCCTCGATCAGCAGGTTGCACAGCCACGACATGAGCACCATCACGCCCGCGACCACGCCCGCGAGCGTCGTGACGTGGAGCACGACCTTGGCGGCGAGCAGGTTGTCGCCGGTGAGGCGGATCTGGAACGTGAGCAGGTAGTCGGCGGCGAGGCTGACCGCGACGACGGTGGCGGGGAACACGAGGCTGGCGACGTTCATGTGGCAGTGGCTCTGCGACAGCGTCCGCATCAGCCGCCACGCCTTCACTGCGGCGACGATCGCCAACGCGACCAGCAGGGCGGTGGCGGTCCACTGCCACGGCGTCTCGCCGAAGACGGGGACGTGTGCCCAGGCGGGCAGCGACTTGATGAGTGCCTCGGGGATCATCCAGCCACCGGCCTCGACATACCTGTCGAGCAGTCCCGGGCTGCCCGCGTCGGTGCGGTAGGGAAGCGATCGGGCGCGGTCGTAAAACCGCTTGGCGCGGGAGACGGTATCGGTGCTGAAGACGAAGTCGCCCTCGCGGTTGCCTTCGGCGATCCGCACGAGCCAGATCTCCGTGTCGGGGAGCCGCCAGCGCTTGAGTCCGCCGGCCTGCACGGCGGCGGCGTCGGGGATGTCGGCCAGGGCCGGCAGCGGGATGCGGTCGAGCACCTCCTTCAGACAGACGGCTGCCTGGCTCCCCTCGGAGGTGAGCAGCGACGACGGCACGTTCGTGAGGTCGAGGCAGCTGAGCACGTTCCGCATGAGGTGGTCGTGCTCGGGCCGCCGCTGGGCCGCGGCGCCCTCCTTGCGGACGCAGGCGAAGATCCGGTCGACGGACTCGCGAAAGCTCTGTAGCGTGGCCCGCGGACTGGAGGTGTCGATCGGGGCGAGCGGATTGATCGGCGGCACGGCCGCGGCGGCCGCCGCGACCCCAGGAGCCGGAAAGTGGGCCACGACGGTGGTCTGTGCATCGGCCGGGATCGCGATGCTCGTGACGACGATCACGGCGAGCCGCGCGGCCGCCGCAGGTGTCCAGGACGCAGATGTCCAGGACGACCGTCTCATCGTGTGCTGGGCTGATGCCATCGCCGCCGTGTCCTCGATGAAAGTCCGTGTCCTCGATGAAAGTGCTGCGTGCTCGTGTGCCTGCGTGCTCGTGCGATCAGTGTCCGGGCGGGCACGGCGGCGTCTGGCCGCCCCCTTCGATCAGCGTCGTCGCGCCGACCACCATCCCCTCAGTGCCGCAGGGGGGGCACGGCGAGCCCGACGCCACGACCACTTCGCCCGGCTGCCCTGCGGCCATCGCCATCGTCGGCGCCGCAGGCACGACGCCGGCGGGCATCGCCCCTGCCGGCATCGCGCCTGCTGGAATCGCGCCGGCGGGCGCCGCCGCGTAGGCGGCAGGCGTTGCTGCCTGGGGCTGCGTGTAGACCGGCGGGGCGTAGGGCGGGGCGTAGCTGTATTGGTCGGCGCGGTGGTGGTGGCAGCCGACGGCTGCGATCGCCGCTGCCGACACGGAGGCCCCGAGGAAGGTTGTCGCGGCCCTGCCGCGCCACAGGATCTGCATGCGGATGATCTCCGGAGTGCGGGGGACAGTAGGCAGGCCGGGCGCCACGGGCAAGGCCAATACACCGCCGGAAAGCCGGGGTGCACTGGAGCCGCTCCTCCCGGCCCGTCGTCCGTCCGCCGGCATCGCCGTCGGACGCGTGGGCCCGGCGAACGGGGGGTCAGCCGCGGGGCTCGAAGAGCGCGATGCTCGCCGTGAAGCCGTGCAGGCAGTTGCGACGGCCGATCGGGCCGATCTCGCCCTGCGCGAAGAAGCCTGCGGCCGGCACCCGGCCGATGATCTCCCGCAGGCAGCGGGCGTCGTGGCTGGCCTCGTCGAAGAGCCGCGTGCCGCGGCCGTTGCAGGTGAACACGAGCGCGCCCGCCGCGGTGCTGCCCCGGCCCTTTTCCTGCTCGAGCAGCTCCCGCAGGTCTTCGTCGGCTGTCTTGGCGTCGCGGACGTGGAACTGCACGGTCTGCCCGGTGCGGACCAGGTCGCCCACGGCGATCACCCCCGACTCCGGGTCGGCGCCCACCACGTTTCGCACGAGGAAGTCGCCGCGACGGAAGCTTTCCTGGTACTCGCTGGCGACGCGGCCGACGTGGAGCGAGCTGCGGACGAGCTCGCGGTCGGACGGATCGAGATCGACGTAGATCTCCCGGAGCCGCTCGAGCGCCGGCCGCCCGCCGAGCTCGATGATGACGTTCTCCTCGGATTTGGTGACCACGAGCGGCCGGCCGATCGGTCGGCAGCCCTGCGAGACCACGGGCCTGACGCGGGCCGCGCCGCCCACCACGAAGCCGACCGCGCCGGAGTCGTAGGTCCGCTGGCCGACCACGAGCGTGTTGGCGGCCGGCCGGTAGCCGCCGCTCGCCATGCCTCCGACGATCGGCACGCCCGGGTGGTCGTCTTCCATGCGCCTGATGAACGCGTCGACCGGAAAGGAGAACGGGTCGGCCAGCAGCACGACGGCGGCTCCCTCGGGCCAGTCGCCGTCGAGCTCGGGAGGCCATCCGGCGAAGGTGCCGCCGTCGGGAGTCTGGGAGTATTCGAGCGAGAATGGCACGATCACCGCGCCGGGCATGCGTGCCATCCACACCGTCACGGCCGGTGCCGACTCATACTCCACGTCCTCGGCGAGCACCGCCTCCGCCGTGGTGGCGATCACGGTGGGCACGCCGATCGCGTCGCCGAGCCCCTCCATGGCGGGCCGGATCGCGGCGCCGTAGGCCGCCGACACGAACACCACGGCGAGGTCGGCCCCGCCCCCGACCTGGGCCGCCGCCGCGTCGGCCGCAGCGCGGATGGCCTCGTCGAGCTCGGCCGCCGTGGACGCCCCCGCGCCGCAGCGGATCGGTGCCGCGTGGGGCGGCGTGTGCTGGCCGGCATGCATCGGTGTCTCCACGGACGTGCTCCACGGCGGGCCGGCGATCGCGGCCGGTGCTAGGTGACGATGTCGGCGAACGACGTGAGCGACTCGTGCTCCAGCCTGCCGCCCGGATCGCGGTTGCCGGGGCGGACCGCCAGCGCCGTGGCCATGCCGGCCTCCCGCGCCGCGTCGAGCTCCGCCCCCACGTCGCTGACGAAGAGGATCTCCTGCGGCTCGAGCCCCATGTCGGCGGCGATCGCCCGGTAGCTGGCCGCCTCGCGCTTCGGGCCGGTCGTCGTGTCGTAGTGGCCGCGGAGGTGGGGCGTGAGGTCACCGGCAGCAGTGTGCGCGAAGAAGAGCTTCTGGGCGTCGATCGACCCGGAGGAATAGATGCGGACATCGAGGCCCGAATCGGCCCAGTGGGCCAGCGCGGGCGGCACGTCGTCGAACACGTGCGCGACGAGCTCTCCGGAGTCGAAGCCCCCCTTCCAGATCATCCCCTGCAGCTCCTTGAGCGGCGTGACCTTGGCGTCGCGGTCCATGAGCTGAAGCGCGGCCAGCGCGACACGCGTCATGACCGCGGGATCGCACAGATCGGCCAGGTGGTCGGCCGACGCCTGCCCGCCCGACGCCTGCCCGCCCGACGCCTGCCCGCCCGACGCCTGGGCCTCGAGTTGCGCCGCGACGGCCCGCACCGCGGGATCGCCGGCCCGCCGCGCGAGGAAGTCGCCCACGTGCCGCCGCGCGAACGGGAAGAGGACGTCGTAGACGAACGAGATCGACGACGTGGTCCCCTCGACGTCGAGCAGGATGCCGCGGCCCCCGAAGACGATCACGAGGCGGCCTTTCCCGCGCCGGGAATCCCCTGCCGCGGAAGCCAGGCTGGACCCATGCAGAGCGGTTCGTAGCCGGCGTGCACGCCGTTCTCGAGGTAGTGCGGCGTCCAGCCGCTCATGTCCTGGAAGAGCCGGATGGCGCGGATCCGCCGGTCAGTGCAGAGGTCGAACCAGTGGCGCGTGCCCAGCGGCACGCTGATCATGTCGCCGGCCCACACCTCGATGGCGAACACCGGACGGTCGCCCGGGTTGATGTGAAAGACACCCCTGCCCTGCAGGATGAACCGCACCTCGTCCTCGGTGTGGGTGTGCTCCTTGCTGAACTTCGCCAGCATGGCGTCGAGGTTGGGCGTGTCGGGATAGACGTCGATGACGTCGGCGGTGACGAAGCCGCCCCGCCGCTTGAGCTCGGCGATCTCGGGATCGTAGGCGGCCAGGATCGCCTCGGCGGGCGCCGCCGGATCCACCCGGTCCTCCAGCGGCCAGACCGCGTAGTCGATGCCGTGCGTCTTGAGAAACGCCGTGATCTCGGCGCTGTCGGTGATTCGCCGGGATTCTGTGGGGACGGTGACGATCGCCATGGTGGGTCCTCGCTGTGGGCTCTGTACGGGTGCTGCTGGAATTACTGGTGACCGGGTGCGGTGGCCAGTGTCCGGCTCCGCGCCACCACCTCGAACAGGAATTCGAAGATCTCGACGTGCCGGCGTGCCTCGGCCAGGGTCTGCCCCCAGGTGTAGAGACCGTGCCGCGAGAGCAGGAAGCCGTGGCAGGGATGCCGCTTCGGGTTGCTCCAGTCGAGGCCCGTGAGCCGGTCACGGATCCGCGTTGCCAGCTCGGCCATGTCCTGGCTGTTGGCGAAGATCGGCACCACCTCGAACGTCTCGTGCGTGCCGATCCCCTCGAGGCCCTTGAGCATCTCGTAGCCCTCGATCCGCAGGCTGCCGCGGCCGAGGTCGGCGCTGGAGAGGACGGTGCTCCAGACGGAGTGGGTGTGGAGCACGGCGCCCACCGGGCCGCCGCCGAGCGCGGGCACGAGCTCGGCGATGAGGCAGTGGAGCAGCGTTTCGGCGGACGACTTCCGCGTGGAGCCGTCGATCACGCGGCCCGCTGCGTCGACGCGGACGAAGTCGTCGGGACCGAGGGCCGACTTGTCCTTGCCGCTGGCCGTGATGACGAGTTCGAGCGGATCCCGCGAGGCCACGAGGCTGTAGTTGCTGCTCGTGCCGAGCGACCACGACCGGGCGTGAAACTCGCGGCCGATCGCGCGGAGCCCGTCGATCATGGAGGCCGGCGCGACGGCGGGGGTGATGGTGGATGCCATGAACGCTGACTGTAGGCCGCGGGCCGCGGGCTGGCAACCACCGCACGCCTGCTCGCGGCGGGGCCAGACTCTCGCGGGCCATTCGCGCTACAGGTAGGGCGAGAAGAGTCGGGCGACGCCGTCGCGGAGCCGGACCGGCAGGCTGCGGGCGTCGACCTCGGCGAGCGTCCGGCGGCGGGATTTCGCGATCACGCCGGCGATGTGGCGGTCGAGCCCGCCGGCCAGGTCGCGGTCGTAGGTTTCGACGTTGAATTCGAAGTTGAGCCGCATGCTGCGGTCGTCCCAGTTGCCGCTGCCAAACATCGCCCAGCTGCCGTCCACGACCATCAGCTTCGTGTGATCGAAGGGCGGCGGCGACATCCACACATTGCAGCCCCGGCCGAGAACCTGCCAGAGCAGCGCCGTCGAAGCCCAGCTGACCAGCGCCAGGTTGTTCTGGTCGGGCAGCACGATGTCGACCGTGACGCCGCTCATCGCCGCCACGTCGAGCGCCTGGCAGACGGCGTCGTCGGGGAGGAAGTAGGGCGTCATGATCCGCACCGACTTCTGCGCGGCGGCCAGCGCCCCCACGATCACCAGCTTGATCCGGCCGATGTCGGGATCGTCGGGCCCGTAGCGGACGCCCCGGGCCAGCATGTCGCCGGCAGACTCGAGGCTCGGCCCCCAGGCGGCGTTCGCGGCCGCGTCGGCGGCGTCGCCCACGAGCACCTCGTCGGCGGCGAAGGCCCAGTCCTCGGCAAACACCTCGAGCAGTTGCGTCACGACCGGCCCGCGCAGCTCGAAGTGCATGTCGCGGACCGGATGCCGCGGCTGGTGCGCGAGCCAGCAGCCGTCGCGGATGTTGAGGCCGCCGGTGAAGCCGACCGTGCCGTCCACGACGAGAATCTTCCGGTGGTTGCGGAGGTTGGCGTAGGGAAAGTAGAGCGGCACCGTCGTCGGGAGAAACCGGTCCACCCGGACCCCCTGCCGGGAGAGCACGCCGATGATCGAGGGCCAGGTGTAGCGGGAGCCGATGCCGTCGACGAGCACGCGGACCTCGACGCCGCGGGCGGCCGCCCGGCCGAGCGCCGCCGCGAAGAGCTTGCCGGTCGGGTCGTTGTCGAAGATGTAGGAGGCCATGCCGATGCTGCGGGTGGCGGCGTCGATGGCGGCGAGCATGCGGGGATAGGCCTCGTCGCCGCCGACGAGCGGCTCGATCCTGTTGCCCGCGACGAGCGGCCGGCCCGTCACGCTCTCCACGAGCGTCGCGAGCGACCGCAGCGGCGACTCGGCGGGGCCGATCGCGGCTTCCAGCTGCGCGGTCGTGGGCACGTCGGCCCGCAGTTCATGGACCACGGCCAGCTGCCCCGCCCGCAGCTGCCCCGCCCGGGAGCGGATCCGGTTGACGCCGAGCACCGCGTAGGCGATCGCGCCGAAGACGGGCGAGAGCCAGATGAGGCCGACCCAGCCGATCGTCGACCGGGTGTCGCGCTTGACGAGGATCGCGTGCCCGCTGGCCAGCACGTTGATCGCGAGGATCGATGTGCCCAGCACGTGCGGCCAGATCGAGAGCCACCACCGCCAGGCCGTTGCGACGACATCCTCCATGGTGGGAGAGCGTAGCGGGACGCTGTCGCGGCGTCGAATGCAGCCTACAGCCGCAGCCCCCACACCGGTCCGCGGAAGCGGTTTCTGGCGATCGGCCGCAGCCGCTCGAGCGCGGCGGCAGGCGGCGGCACGCTCACCGGAGTGAACCCGCCGCCGTGGGCCGCCGCGATCGTGGCGAGGTTGCGGTTGCAGCCCTCCTGCTCGCGGGCGCGGTCCGCATCGATCCGGCCGGTGCGCCGGTCGACGATCGGCTGCTGGATGCCGAAGGTGTGCACGATCGCCTCGCCGAAATCCGCGCTGCTCACGCGATCGACGACGCTCCCCGCCATCTCGCCGTCGGAGAGGAGGTAGACGACATCGGGCTCGAGCGCGCCGGCGAGCGTGACGGCGTCGTGGATGCCCTGGCCGCCGCGGCACATCTCCACCGTCTCGAGCCAGGCTCGCAGCTTCCGCTTGTTGTCGGGCGTGGCCGGGGCGAG
>Ga0209598_10001277_pt1 | contig 20583 bp, 19 predicted proteins | sample M_140807_EF_Meta_FD_187317 | JGI IMG/M metagenome (GOLD analysis project Ga0209598, IMG submission 187317) | Freshwater microbial communities from Lake Montjoie, Canada to study carbon cycling - M_140807_EF_MetaG (SPAdes) (version 2) | ecosystem: Environmental > Aquatic > Freshwater > Lake...
TCCTTCACTAAATGGAGTTCAGTCTTTAGCAGCGACTGCATCTGGCTCAACAGCAACTCTTACATGGACAGCGCCCTCGGGAGCTACTCCAACTGATTATGTCGTGCAGTATAAAACATCTACTGAAAGTAGATATACAAACGCAAAAATTGTAACTGGGCAAAGTAGTACATCAATTACTGGGTTATCTGCTGCAACCTCATATAATTTTCGGGTATTTGCTCGCACCTCTTCAAATTCCACATCATTAGCAAATGCAACCGCAGTGACCTTGGCGATATCTTAGAAATACCTTGTGTCCGAGAGGGGAGTTGAACCCCTAAGCCCTTACGGGCACTAACACCTCAAGCTAGCGCGTCTGCCAATTCCGCCACCCGGACCTGCTTGTATTTTAACGCAATCTCAATTCAAGGGAAATCACAGTTATATAGGAGAATAGCCTAATGAAGTTAAGTGCAGATCAGATCATTGAGTTAGAGAATGAGACGATCACCCTTTGCCAAGAGATGATTCGTATTCCCAGTGTTAATTATGGCGAGGGCCGCGGAGATGAAAAGGCGATGGCTGAGTATGTGGCAGCTAAATTAGCTGAGGTTGGAATTAAAAGTGAGTTAATTGAAACTGCGCCAAATCGGGTCAATGTTGTTGCAAAGATTGAAGGTAGTGATAAAAGTAGGCCAGGTTTAGTTTTGCATGGACATATTGATGTGGTGCCGGCAAACGCTGATGATTGGTCGGTTGATCCATTTAGTGGTGAGATCAAAGATGGTTTTATCTGGGGACGTGGCGCAGTTGATATGAAGGATATGGATGCCATGATCTTGGCAACTGTAAGAATGTGGCAAAGAGTTGGTTATAAGCCACCAAGAAATATCTTGTTAGCTTTTTTTGCAGATGAAGAGGCGGGCTCTGATTATGGATCTCGTTGGTTGGTAAAAAATCGCCCTGAGTTATTTAATGGTTATAGCGAGGCGGTCTCTGAGGTTGGCGGCTTCTCATTAACTATCACCGGTGGACATCGTCTTTACTTGGTGGAGGCTGCGCAAAAAGGCATTAATTGGATGAAGCTGAGTGCAAAGGGCACAGCCGGACATGGATCATTTATTAATCCAGATAATGCAGTAACTAAGGTGGCGGATGCAGTTTCCCGTATTGGAAATTATGAGTGGCCGCAACTTGAAACTAAGACCAGTGGATTACTTTTTAGAAAAATTGCGCAGTTAACTGGCGATAAGTATGACCAAAAAAATGTTAAGCCACTGCTTAAGCACTTAGGGGGTGCGGTGAAGATGTTGGGAGCAACCATCTCAAATACCGCCAACCCAACCATGCTTGAGGCTGGCTATAAGGTGAATGTAATTCCGCAGAGTGCTAGCGCAGTTGTAGATGGCAGATTCCTGCCTGGGTATGAGGATCAACTGCAAGAAACAATTAAGAGATTAGCAGGGGATGATATTGAGGTTGAAATGATCACCCGAGATATTGCACTTGAGGTTGAATTTGCCGGTCCATTGGTAGATGCGATGTGTAAGGCGATTACTGGTGAGGATAAAGAGGGTATTCCAGTTCCATATTTAATGAGTGGTGGTACTGATAATAAGGCGTTAAGTGATTTAGGAATTATTGGTTACGGTTTCTCACCCCTTAGATTGCCGGAGAACTTAGATTTCTTTTCATTATTTCATGGCGTAGATGAGCGGGTGCCAATTGATGGACTTAAATTTGGTGTGCGAGTTTTATATGAGTTTTTAGATAATATTTAAATAGCAGATACTTCATTTAAAGCTTGTCTTACCTGCTCCGGAAGAGTTATCTGTTCAACTGTTAAAATTCCGCGCAGCTGCGCACCAGTTCGTGCACCAATTAAAGCACTAGTTACACCGGGTGCATCCCTTACCCAGGAGAGTGCCACCTCAAGGGGTGAGTAACCAAGCATCTCTGCTGCCACACAAACTGACTCAACTATTTTCTTTGCTCGCTCAGATAGATATGGCTCAACAAAGTTAGCAAAGTGTGGGGATGCTCCTCTGGAATCAGATGGCACACCATCTCGATACTTACCAGTTAATACGCCACGACCAAGTGGTGACCAAGCTAGCAAACCTAGATTTAGCGAATTAGCAGCTGGAATTATCTCCTCTTCCACCTTACGATTTAATAATGAGTACTCATTTTGCGTGCTAGCGATTGCCGCTTTACCAAAGATTGGATTTTGCAATGTAGTAGCCCTTGCTAGTTGCCAACCGCTAAAGTTACAAACACTTACATACCTCACCTTGCCAGAGGTAGTTGCGTAATCGAGTGCGGAGAGGGTTTCCTCCAGCGGAGTATTTTGATCCCAACTATGAATCTGCCAAATATCAACATAATCAATATTTAATCTACTAAGTGAGCGATCTAAATCAGAGATTAATTCATTCCGGGAATTATTTACCTGTCGAGTTGCATCCTTAAATGAGAGTCCAGCTTTTGTGGCGATAATTAGATCTTCACGTTTAATAAGTGTGCCAATAAATCCACCTAGTACTCGTTCGGCATCACCATCACCATAAACTGCAGCGGTATCAACTAGATTGCCACCTGCCTGTACAAACTCTTGCAACTGTTGCGCAGCTTCATTCTCATCAGTATCTCGCCCCCAGGTCATAGTTCCCAGACCAAGTCGAGAGATCGATATGCCGCCCATTTTGCGTTGTTCCATGATCGGGAGGTTAGCAACAAGAGGGTAAAAAGATCGGTAACCTTGCCAAATGCCGATTATCTATCTATTGCGCCATGCCCAATCTGTGGCAAATACCAAAGGTATTTTGGCTGGTCAAGATGATTCAGTTGAGTTATCAAAGGCTGGTTTTAAGCAGGCAAAAGCATTAATTAGCTACTTATCAAGTATTAAATTTGCCAAGATCTACTCAAGTCCACTGACTCGTTGCCTGCAAACTATTGCTCCATTTATGCAAAGCAATCAAAAAATTGATTTTCAGATTAGCAAAGAGCTAATTGAGATGGATTATGGAATTTGGTCAGGAAAGCGGCTTTCGGTATTGAGTAAAGATCGCAAATGGAAGATTGTGCAGCAAAAACCATCCACCTTTACCTTTCCGCAAGGTGAGAGTTTTCGTCAGATGAGAAAGCGGGTCGATAACCTGTTAATTAAAATGAGCAAAGAGAAGGGGCCTATTTTGCTTGTTACCCATGGGGATATTATTAAAATGATGCTGGCATCATCCCTTGGAATGCCAATAGATCGCTTTCAAAGCTTTGTTGCTGAGCCTGCCTCACTGACTGTAATAAATCTTGAAAAAGGGGCGGCAACTATCTTGCAGAGCAATTATAAGATCGAAGGTGCTGCAATAAAAAGCTTTGCTGGTAATCAACTAGGTGGTGTTAACTCACTTACTAATTTGGCGAAGTGGTGGCGCTCTTAGATGCCTAGGATTATTTATCGTCATCAGCCTGCTACTAGATTTATTGTTAGTGCGATTGGTGATCCTGGTGAGCGTCAGTTTTTTATTCAGGTTAAATCTGCGGATGGCTTAAACTCTGTCACATTAGAAAAAAGCCAAGTTATCGGCTTAACACAGAGATTTGAGGAGTTAATCAAGGAGATCAGACGTGGGCAGCTAACTACTACCGAGGAACTAAATGCACCGGTTGAAGTTGATGATCAGCCAATGGAGTTACCAATTGATGAGGATTTTGAGGTTGGGGTTATTAGCATTACTTGGGAGAATGATTTAGCAATTATTAACATGCAGGCAGCTTCACAAGATGATGATCTGATATTAGATGATTTAGATTCAGGTCCTGATCTACTTATCGCTACCTTAAGGTTAAATCAGGTAAAAGGGTTTTGTGAACGAGCAAGGTTAATTGTCGCTGCCGGCCGAGCCGCATGCCCATTTTGTGCGCTGCCGATTGACCCAGCTGGCCACCTGTGTCCGCGAGCAAATGGTTACCGCCGATGAAAACTGCAATTGATTTAATATCTAACGGAAATCTCTTAGTAATCGGTCGGTTAGTTGATGCCTCAAATGCCACACTGCTTGCTCATGTTGAAGATAGCGATCCAAAATTTCAAGTAATTTATAAACCAATTGCGGGGGAGCGCCCGCTTTGGGATTTTCCAGATGGCGATCTTGCAAGCAGAGAGTATGCGGCATATTTATTAAGTGACTTAGCTGGCTTTGATCTTGTGCCATTAACACTTCTTCGGGAGGGTCCATTTGGATTTGGCATGGTGCAGCAGTGGATTGATATTGATGAGAGTGTTGATGTGGTTGAGTTTGGCCAAAGTGATAATGAGCAACTTCGTAAGCTAGCCTTATTTGATGCGATTATTAACAATACCGATCGCAAATTTGGACATCTGTTAATTGACAGTACTGGAGTGTTAAAAGGTTGTGACCATGGAGTTTGCTTTCACGCCGAGGATAAGTTGCGCACTGTGATCTGGCAGTTTGCCGGGCAGCCATTTAATAAGAAAGAGATCGATTTGCTAAAAAATGTAGTTGATATTGATCTTACAAAGATCTTTGCTAAGTATTTAACTGAGGATGAGGTGCAAGCACTGCGAGGCAGGGTTGAGATTCTGCAAGCTGAGGCAATCTTTCCACTTCCTAGCACCGCCTGGCCAGCTGTGCCATGGCCACCGGTCTAGGAGATAATTAAGTATGAATAGTTGGCCCAAGGTTTATCTTCCCCCGCTTGAGGGTATTGAATATCCATCTCTTAAATTAGTTGATAGTAATAAGGGATCAGTTGAGTTAGATAATGGCAGTAATTTTGCCATCTATGTTTGCGGCATTACGCCATATGATGCAACACATCTAGGACATGCTGCAACATATTTAGCATTTGATCTAATTAATCGTTATAAAATACTTTCTGGTTCAACTGTTAATTTTGTTGAAAATATAACTGATATAGATGACCCACTCCTTGAGCGAGCAAAGCGGGATAACCAAGGCTGGCAAGATTTGGCGAGTAAGCAGATTGATCTATTTAGCTCAGATATGTCAGCACTTCGGGTATTGCCGCCAGATTCCTTTATTAAGGTAACTGATTCACTTGCTTTGATTGAAGATTTTATTAGTAGATTAGATAAAGCAGGTTATCTCTATAAATTAGATAGCGATTACTACTTCTCGGTGGGTAAGTTTTTAGATCAAATACGCATACCAATTGAGCAAGCAATAGATATTTTTGCCGAGCGTGGTGGGGACCCAAAGCGAGCGGGCAAGCAGCACCAATTAGATCCAATCATTTGGATTGGAAACCGTGATGGTGAGCCAGGATGGGCGAGCAGCTATGGTTTTGGTAGGCCCGGTTGGCATGTTGAGTGCACCGCTATTGCCTGCAACTACCTAGATAAATCAGGTAGTAATCCAATAATTGATCTGCAAGGTGGGGGCTCGGATTTAATTTTCCCACACCATTTTATGTCTGCGCAGATTGTAAAGGCTGCTTACGGTAGAGATTTTGCAAAGTACTTTGTTCATGCCGCCATGATTGGTTTAGCTGGTGAAAAAATGAGTAAATCAAAGGGAAATTTAGTTTTTGTTTCTAAGTTATTAACGCAGCAGGTTGATCCGATGGTAATTAGGTGGGCTCTACTTTCTGGTCATTATCAACAAGATCGCCAGTGGAGTGATAATTTATTAGCAGTTGCAAATGATCAGGTTACAGCGATTCGTTCAGCACTTGCTAGAAGTGAGGTTGCCCAATCCGAGCAACTAATAAAAGATCTAGTAAGTGATATTTCAAACAATCTTGATACACCAGCGGCATTAGCAAGATTGATCAAATGGGCAAAGCAATCTGAGAGTAATCCCACTGTTAATCAAAGTGGCCTTGTTTCTCGAACAATTGATGCATTATTAGGATTGGCGCTATAGATTTTAGAGTTTGTAAGGTTGTGATTGCGGTAAACTAGGCCAAATGAACTCACTTCGCTCTGCCCTTTCAAATCGGGTAGTAATCGCCGATGGCGCAATGGGAACGATGCTGCAGGCTCAAAATCCCACCTTGGCAGATTTTCAAAATCATGAGGGTTGTAATGAGATTTTAAATGTTACCCGCCCAGATATTGTTAAAGCAGTTCACGCTCAGTACTTAGATGCTGGCGTAGATGCAATTGAAACTAATACCTTTGGTGCAAACTTTGCCAATTTAGCTGAGTATGGAATTGAAGATCGTATTTATGAATTAGCTTTTGCTGGAGCACAGATTGCCCGTCAGGTTGCAGATCAATATACAACCGATAAGCAACCTCGTTGGGTTTTAGGCTCACTTGGACCGGGCACAAAATTGCCAACACTTGGACATACAACATATGAATTATTGAAACAAGCTTATGAAACTGCTGCTTCTGGTTTGATTGAAGGTGGTAGTGATGCTTTATTAATTGAGACAACCCAGGATCTGCTGCAGGCAAAGGCAGCGGTTAATGGCAGCCGGGATGCGATTACTAAATCTAAGAAAGATATTGTATTAATTGCTCAAGTTACAGTTGAAACAACTGGCACGATGTTAATGGGCTCTGAGATTGGCGCCGCCCTTAACGCACTTGAGCCACTTGGTATTGATCTGATCGGCCTTAACTGTGCAACAGGTCCAGCTGAGATGAGTGAGCATCTTCGAGTACTAAGTAATGGTTCAACAGTTGGTATTTCAGTTATGCCAAATGCTGGCCTGCCAGTTCTAGGAGAAAATGGTGCACATTACCCACTCTCACCAGTAGAGCTTGCTAAATCACTTAAACAATTTGTTACTGATTACAAAGTTAATTTAGTAGGTGGTTGTTGTGGAACTACTCCAGAGCATATGAGTGAGGTAGTTAAACAATTACAGGGAACAAAGTTGGCACAGCGTGAGGTAGCAAGAGAGATCGGTGCCTCCTCACTTTATCAATTTGTACCATTTAGACAACAAAATACCTACCTTTCAATTGGTGAGCGAACCAATGCAAATGGTTCACGTGCCTTTAGGGATGCACTGCTTGCTGAGGATTGGCAGGGATGTGTTGAGATCGCTCGAGATCAAATTCGAGATGGTGCACATATGTTAGATCTTTCAGTTGATTATGTTGGACGTGATGGTGTGGCGGATATGAAGGAGTTAGCCTTTAGATTTGCAACCACCTCAACCCTGCCAATTGTTTTAGATTCCACTGAACCAGCAGTTCTTGAGGCTGGATTAAAACAATTAGGTGGCCGAAGTGTTATCAACTCAGTTAATTACGAAGATGGTGATGGTCCTACCTCTCGATTTGCAAGAATAATGCCATTAGTTACCGAGCATGGGGCAGCGGTTATTGCTTTAACAATTGATGAAGATGGTCAAGCCAGAGATGAGAAGTGGAAGTTAAAGGTTGCTAGAAGATTAATCAATGATCTGACAAAAAACTGGGGGATGAGGGTTGATGACATAATTATTGATTGTTTAACATTTCCAATTGCAACTGGGCAGGAGGAGACTAGGCGAGATGGTATTGAAACTTTAAATGCAATCAAGGCACTAAAGGAAGAGTTTCCTAATGTGCAAACCACGTTGGGTGTTAGCAATGTTTCCTTTGGTTTAAATCCTGCAGCACGTATTGTTTTAAACTCAGTATTTTTGGCAGAGGCAGTTAAGAATGGTCTTGATTCAGCGATAGTTCATCCCTCTAAAATCACCCCGATTATTCGCATACCAGCTGAGCAGTTAGAGGTGGCACTTGATTTAGTTTATGACCGACGAAAGAGAGATGCACAAGGTGAAGTAACTTATGATCCATTAACTAAGTTTTTGCAGTTGTTTGAAAATGTTGAGGTGACATCAACAAAGGAGAGCAGAGCAGCTGAGCTTGCTGCACTGCCACTTGAGGAGCGGTTGCAGCGACGGATTATTGATGGTGAGAAGGTTGGATTATCTGATGATCTGCAGGTAGCACTTGACTCTGGTATGCCAGCGCTTGCAATTATCAACGATCATCTACTTTCTGGGATGAAAACAGTTGGTGAGTTATTTGGTAAGGGACAGATGCAACTTCCCTTTGTCTTGCAATCAGCTGAGGTAATGAAGAGCGCTGTTGCATACCTTGAGCCATTTATTGAAAAGACTGATGATGCAGGTCGTGGAAAGATTTTACTTGCCACCGTAAAAGGTGATGTGCATGATATTGGTAAAAATCTAGTTGATATTATTTTGTCTAATAATGGTTACGAGACGGTAAATATTGGAATTAAGCAGACTGTAAATCAAATTATCGATGCAGCAACTGAAAACAATGTTGATGTGATTGGTATGTCTGGATTACTTGTTAAATCAACTGTAATTATGAGGGAGAATTTGCAGGAGTTAGATTCTCGTGGATTAGCGCAAAAATGGCCGGTAGTGCTGGGTGGAGCTGCGCTTACTAGATCTTATGTTGAGCAAGATTTAAGTGAGCAATTTCCGGGAACTGTGAGATATGCAAAGGATGCATTTGAGGGCTTAAAGCTTATGGATACTTTGATGGGAATTAAACGAGGAGTAGCTGGTGCGCAGCTACCACCACTTAAACCACGCAGAACTGCAAAGACAGAAAAAAGTGGTCCAGATGAGATTGATACCAAGCGAAGTGATGTCGCAGCAAATAATCCGCTTCCTACTCCACCATTTTTTGGCTCTCGTGTTGTTAAAGGTATAGCTCTTGCAGATTACGTTCACATGTTAGATGAGCGGGCATTATTTCTTGGCCAATGGGGACTTAAGGGTAAAGATTTTGAAGAGATGGCGATTGATCAGGGACGGCCACAACTTCGTTCCCTATTAAATGATGTGCAATCAAATGGTTGGCTTAGTGCTGCTGTTGTTTATGGCTACTTTCCTTGTTACAGCGAAGGAAATGATTTAGTAGTTGTATACCATGAGGGTGAGGATAAAGGTAAAGAGCGAGTTAGATTTACCTTCCCAAGACAGAGTAGAGATCGCAGATTATGTCTCTCTGATTTCTTCCGCAGTAAAGATAGTGGTCAGTTAGATGTGGTTAGTTTTCAATTTGTAACAATGGGTCAATCAATCAGCGATGCTATTAGTAAGCTATTTAATGCAAATCTATACCGTGAGTATTTAGAGTTACATGGCTTATCGGTTCAATTAACTGAATCACTTACCGAGCATTGGCATGCTAGAACTAGGCAGGAGCTTGGAATTGATAAGGATGACTCAAAGGATTTAAAGGAAATCTTTGATCAGGGCTATCAAGGCTCTCGTTACTCATTTGGTTATCCAGCATGTCCTGATTTAGAGCAACAGGTGCAGATCTGTGAATTACTAGATCCAGCGCGAATCGGTGTTTCATTATCTGAGGAGTTTCAATTACATCCTGAGCAATCAACCTCATCAATTGTTTTGCACCACCCAGAAGCAAAGTACTTTAACGCATCATGAGTGCAATCTTGTTTGATATGGATGGCACTTTGATTGATTCTGAACCACTTTGGCTGCAAACTGAGATTGAGATTATGGCTGAGCTAGGTTGCAAATGGGATGCTCAGGATCAAATAAATTGTTTGGGTGGTCCACGGGAGCGAACTGAGAAGTATATGCAGGAGCGAAGTAAAAATATTAAACCTTATGGATACTTTGGCGAGAGGCTAGATAAAGTTATGGAGCATAAATTAGCTACGGAGTTAGAATTAATCCCTAATGCTCTAGAGTTAATAGCACAGTGCGTGGCTGCAAATATAAAGATTGCTCTAGTTACTGCAAGTAGCGGTAAATTAATGAACTCAGTATTAAAGAGATTTCCTCAAGGAGTATTTGATGCAACTGTCTCAAGGGATGATGTAGTTAAATCAAAGCCAGATCCAGAGCCATATCTGTTAGCTGCAAAATTACTCGGAGTTGATATCGCTAATTGCCTAGTCTTAGAGGATTCACTTACCGGAGCTGAGTCTGGATTGCGATCTGGTGCGCAGGTGATTGGTATTCCACACCTTATAGAGATGCCAGATGATCCAAATTTAAGAGTAGTTAAATCACTTTCTGATATTGATCTACCTAAATTATTAGATTGGTATCCATTTTTATATGCTGAGGTAGGTGCAAAGTGATTGATCGTAATTTTAAATATGGAGATCGGGTTCAATTAACCGATGCTAAAGGCAAGCTTTATTCAATTACCCTAACAAAAGGTGCTGAGTGGCATACCCATAAGGGCATGCTCAAGCATGATGAGTTGGTTGGATTACCTGAAGGTTCAATTGTGGCAACAAATGGGGAGTTAAAGTTTCAAGTATTTCGACCACTGCTTGCAGATTATGTTCTTTCAATGCCCAGGGGAGCGACAATTATCTATCCAAAGGATGCTGCGATGATTCTTGGTGTTGCAGATATTGGGCCAAATATGCGAGTACTAGAGGCTGGAGTTGGCTCTGGTGCACTTAGTATCGCTATCTTGCGAGCGATTGGTAGTGATGGCCATCTGCACTCAGTTGAGATCAGAGATGATTTTGCAAAGATCTCAGAAGATAATGTTACAAATTACTTTGTTGGTAAGCCAAAGAATTGGCAGTTAACAGTTAGTGCTTTACAGGATCAAAAATTTGATGCCGATTACGACCGTGTTGTTTTAGATATGCTCTCACCCTGGGAGTGTGTTGAAACTGCATCGGCTGCATTAGTCCCTGGTGGAGTTTTATTAGCTTATGTTGCAACTACCACTCAATTATCAAAGATTGCTGAAGCAATTAAGGATTGCGGTAATTTTACTGAGCCAGAGTCCTCAGAGACAATTGTTCGAGGTTGGCACCATGAAGGTTTAGCGGTTAGGCCACAACATAGAATGATTGGTCATACTGGATTTTTGGTATTTGCCAGGAGAATGGCACCTGGTGTGCCGGTATTGCAAAGACGTAGACGACCTTCTAAAGGCTCTTACGGAGTTGTTGAGTAATTAGCTAACTTTTATTAAATCAACAACAAAGACAAGCGTTTCATTTGGTCCAATCGCACCACCTGCACCTGTTGCGCCATAACCAAGATCAGGTGGGATAACTAGTAAGCGACGACCGCCCTCTTTCATGCCAGGAATTCCTTGTTGCCAACCAGCGATAACTCCACTTAATGGAAATGTCGCAGATCGTCCAGAATCCCATGATGACTCCACAATCGCTTTAGTACTCCAAGCCATTAATGTGTAATGAACCTCAAGAGTTGAGGTAGCAACCGCCTCTTTACCACTTCCTACGATTACATCCTGTTTTTGTAGAGTTGTAGGTGCAGCACCGGTCGGAGCTGCAATATTTGGTTTTGATCCTTTATCGCCAGTTACGGCAGGAAGGGATGATGAACTGGCTTGGCCTTGATTGGTCATACTCTCTACGCCTCCATCGGTTGAACAGGCTGTCAGGATAAGAATTGGCAGTATCGCGAGGGTTAATTTTTGTATTTTTCGCACAACCAATCTTAGCAAAGATTTTAGTAATCGCTAACCTAAGGGGGTGAGCGACCAAAAAACTGAGCGATTAATCAACCTAACTTTGGCACTTTTAGCAACCAAGCGATATCTGACCAAGGCTGAGATATTTAGAGTAGTTGCAGGATATAGCGGATCAGCTGAGACTATGGAACGAATGTTTGAACGTGACAAGGATGAATTAAGAAGTATGGGTATTGAGATTGAGGTTAAGGGGCTTGACCCATTATTTGAGGATGATCAAGGTTACTTAATAAGAAGTGAATCCTTTCAACTACAAGGTAATGAATTTAGTAAGGAGGAGCTGCTTTATTTAACGATGGCAGCAAATCTCTGGCATGACTCAGCATTGCAAAATGATTCCAAGGCAGCATTGCTTAAAATTCAATCCTTAAGTGGGCCGATCGGAAGCGATGAGATAAATACGCCAGCAATCAGAGATAATCAAAGCTCACAGGTACTCTCGATTGCATTTAATGCGGTGGATAAGCAACAAAAACTGAGTTTTCAATATAAAGAGCGGCCAAGAGAGGTTGAGCCATACGGCCTTTATACCCGAGATGGCTTTTGGTATTTAGTTGCCCACGAAGATCGTTCAGTTAAATCATTCAAACTACTACGCATTGAGGGAGCATTAACAACAGTTGGAAAAGTAGGTGGATTTAAGAAGCCATCTGATTTTGATTTAGCAGCATTTCTAGAACACTCTAAAAATGAAGAGATTACTGTTGCCCATCTTCATGTTAGAAAAGAGCAGGCATTTGCACTACGAAGTAAGTATGCAACTATTGAGATTGATGATGAGTGGGACCTGATGGAGGTTGAGTACAATTTTGAGCAGGAGATAATTGAAACAGTTCTCTGGCATGGCTTAAATGTTGTAGTAGTTAAGCCAGAAAATTTACAAAAGCAGATAATCTCTAAGATTAAAGAGCTAGCCAATGGTTGATACCGCCGCCACCCGCGCCCTTCGCACAATGGATCTGATTCCATATATTTTGGAAAATCCCGGTATTTCTATTAGGGAGTTGGCAAAACAATTTAATGTTACTGAAAAACAGTTGGAGATTGATCTACAGCTTGTCTTTATGTGTGGCCTACCAGGCTATACGCCATATGAATTAATTGATTTAGTTTTTGAAGATGGAGTAGTCTCAATAATTGATCCTCAAGTTTTGAATCGCCCTAGAAGATTTGCCAAGAGTGAGTTGGTGGTAATTACCTTAGGCTTACAAATTCTGATGGAGCTAAATCGTTCTAACTCTGAGCGGTTAGGTAAGCTTTCAGTATTAGCGGAAAAGATTACTAAATTAGGTAGCAGTAGCTCAGTTATCTTTTCACCCACCGGCAGTGAATCACCATATCTTGAGATAATTACACAAGCCATATCACAAGGAAAACGAATTAACCTTACCTATCACTCACTTATAAAAGATGCGATAACAGAGCGTGAAGTTTTGCCACATAACCTATATTTTATGAATGGTAACTTATATTTATCTGCGCTTGATCTATCCATAAACTCTGATCGGGTATTTAAGGTTGATCTTATAAAGAAGTGCTTACTAGGTGAGGTTGCTAGCAAAGAGGCTATTGGTAGTGAGAGTAAATCATTTGATATTGTTTTGCAGGTTAAAAAATCTCATCGAAACTTTATCGAGCGAAACTCCTCAATCATTACTGCAACTGAAGAGATGCCAGATCACTTTATGGTCCATATTCAGATGAGTAATTTAGAGTGGCTAAAGCGAAGCATTCTAAGTAATGCCCCAGGAATTAAGGTGGTATCTCCAACCACATTGGTGGGTGAGGTAAGGCAGTTAGCCACCTCACTACTAGCCTCATATCATGCTACAAAAGCAATTTAGGGTAGGATTTTGGCATGAATTCACTTCGCCCATGGCACCTATTAGTTTTAGCATTAGTTTTCATCGTTTTATTTGGATCCAAGCGATTACCAGATTCCGCTAGATCGCTAGGCAGATCATTACGTATCTTTAAGAGTGAAATTAATGAGATGAAAAATGATGACTCTGCAGGGGATAAAAAATCAGATCCAAGCTCTGATAAGTAATCTCCATGAGTAAGCGCCGTGGCGACAAGATGCCACTGCTTGATCACATGCGTGAGTTCCGTGATCGGTTAATCAAATCAAGTATTGCTGTTGCACTCGGTGCAGTTATGGGCTGGATCTTCTATCAAAAAATCATTCGCCTACTTACACTACCATTTTGTGATCTAGGAAGTTCTGCAACTGTAGTTGAAGGAAAGTGTGGAGATCTATATGTAAATGGCATTTTAGGACCATTTAATTTGCAGGTAAAAATCGCTCTTCTATCCGGAGTAATCCTTGCAGCCCCAGTTTGGATCTATCAGTTGTGGGCTTTTGTAACGCCAGCTTTGCATAAGAAAGAGCGGCGAATAACTTTGGTTTTTGCTTCTATTGCAACACCGCTTTTTGCTACCGGTGCTTATCTTGCATACCTAATTTTGCCTCATGCAGTTGATGTCCTGCTTGGCTTTACTCCGAAGAATCTGGGAAATCTTGTTAGATTTGATGAATACTTAGATTTTGTACTCCGGCTTATCTTAATATTTGGTATTGCATTTGTGCTGCCATTATTTTTAGTCGCACTTAATTTATTGGGTGTTCTATCAGGAAAAGCAATCTTAAAGCCATGGCGCCTAGCCATATTTCTATGCTTCCTCTTTACCGCAACCTTTACACCAACGCCAGATCCAATCACAATGACACTTCTTGCAATCCCACTTTGCCTTCTCTACTTTTTGAGTGGTTTATTTGCATTACTAGTTGATAAAAGACGTAAGAAAGAGGGCAGTACGGCGATTGGTGCCACCTCAATAAGCAAGCCTGAAGAGATCTAAATGTGGCTTGTAGTTACTAATTCCAGCTCTGGCAAAGGCAAAGCAACTCTGTTAGCAAATGAGTTTGTTGCTTTGCTAGCGGAAAAAAACTATGAGTATAAGTTAATAAATGAGTCAACATTTGAAAAAACATCTGAGTATCTAAAGAGTGAGATAGCAAGTGGTAAGTACACAAAATTAGTTGCTGTTGGGGGAGATGGCTTAGTCAACCTGTGCCTACAATTTGTTGCTCAAAAAGATATTACCCTTGGCGTAATACCAGCTGGAACTGGAAATGATTTTGCTAGGGCTGTGGGTGTTAATGGTAAATCTACAAAACAGATCTTTGATCTAGTCACTACCCAGCAACCAATTAAGTTAGATTTAGGCAAAATAACTAGTAGCAGTGGTGTGCGATGGTATGTGCAGGTTTTAAGTACTGGCTTTGATGCAGTGGTTAACTCATTGGCAAATAAGATCACTTGGCCAAAGGGTAAATCCAAATACACAATTGCAACCATATTGATCATCTCAAGATTTAAACCGATAAGTTATGAGATCGAGATTGATGGCAAAAAAATGGATCAAAAAGCAATGCTGCTTTCGATTGGTAATGGCGAAAGTTATGGTGGGGGAATGCGAATATGCCCTGATGCCTCAAACACCGATGGCCTACTTGATGTATTGCTAGTTCGCCCAGTTAGCAGGATTGTTTTACTAACTATTTTTCCTAAAGTCTTCAAGGGAAATCATATTCCTCATCCAAAGATTGATACCTATAAAGCTAAGGTTATAAAAATATCAGCTGATACCGCCTGTTATGCCGATGGTGAGCGAGTTAGTGATTTACCAATTGAGGTAATCAATGTGGCAAATGCGTTAAATACCTGGCTAGTGCCATGACTTTAACCCCATCTCAAAACTATGCCAGAGCAAAACTAGTTGGAAAATTTCCTAAGACACGTAAATTCGCAGAAGGTTTTCCCTTTGAGTTAGATCAGTTTCAAATTGATGCCTGCCATGCTATCGAAAGTGGTAAAGGTGTATTAGTTGCTGCGCCAACGGGAGCAGGTAAGACAATTGTTGGCGAGTTTGCAGTTGATTTAGTTATTAACTCCAGCGGAAAGTGCTTCTACACCACACCAATTAAAGCTTTATCAAATCAAAAATTTGCCGAATTAACTGAAAAGTATGGTGAGTCAAAGGTTGGATTATTGACGGGGGACACCTCAATCAACTCTGAGGCGCAAATTGTGGTTATGACTACTGAAATATTGCGAAACATGATTTATGCCAACTCCACAACTATTGATGAACTTAAATATGTAGTGATGGATGAGGTGCATTACCTAGCAGATAAGTTTAGGGGTGCAGTTTGGGAGGAGATTTTAATTCACCTCTCAGAGGCGGTTCAGATTATCTCCCTCTCTGCCACCGTTTCTAACGCTGAGGAGTTTGGTGAGTGGCTACAAACTGTTAGAGGAGATACTGAGGTAATTGTTAGTGAGATTCGGCCAGTTCCGCTTTATCAACATGTTTTATTTGGTAACAGATTACTTGATCTATTTGGGGATGATCAGAAGTTAAATCCGGAGTTAACTAGATTAGAGCGAGACTCATATCGGCAGGTGCGTGGTAATTGGAAAAATAAATCAAAGGGACCAAAACCATTATCTAGATCTGAGATAGTAGAGAAGCTAGAGCGAGAGAGTTTATTACCGGCGATTACCTTTATTTTCTCTAGAAATAATTGTGATGCTGCAGTTCGTCAATGCTTAACCGCTGGGCTTCGATTAACCAATACTCAGGAGCGAGCTGAGATTAGATCGGTAATTGCGCGGAACATGAAAAATTTAGCGCAGGAGGATTTAGTTGTGCTGGGTTATTACGAGTGGGCTGATGCATTAGAGCGGGGAATTGCGGCCCACCACGCCGGATTATTACCAGCCTTTAAGGTAACGGTGGAGGAGCTATTTCAACGTGGATTAGTAAAGGCTGTCTTTGCCACTGAGACACTAGCTCTTGGAATTAATATGCCAGCTCGCACAGTTGTTTTAGAGAAGTTAAGTAAGTGGAATGGTGAGGGACATGTGGCAGTTTCCCCTGGTGAGTACACCCAATTAACTGGTAGAGCTGGCCGGCGTGGTATTGATATTGAAGGTAATGCAGTAATTCTTTGGGGAAATGATTTAGATTCCACTTCAGTTGGCGGCCTTGCTTCAACTAGAACATACCCACTTAAAAGTTCATTTAAGCCAACATATAACATGAGCATTAACTTGATCTCCCAATTTGGATCAGAGCGTGCCCGCACCTCACTTGAGTCATCCCTCGCGCAATTTCAAGCAGATAAAGCTGTTGTGGGGCTTGCAAAACAGATTCGAAAAAATGAGGGCGCACGCGATCTTTTATTCACCGAGGCAAAGTGTCACTTAGGTGATTTTATGCAGTACGCCCAATTGCGCGGTCAAATAAAAAAATTAGAAAGTGATGGCAAGCGCAGCAAGCGCAAGCGAGTTGAGATTGAGGATGAGATTGCAGCAATTAGAAAACAAATAAAGAATCATCCTGCTCATGGCTGTAGTGATCGAGAGAGCCATTCAAGAGTTGCAGAACGGGCGTTGCGACTGCAGCGAGAGATTGATGGCCTAACAGAGCGAATTAACACCAGAACAAATGTGATTGCAAAGCGATTTGATCGGATCAAGGTAGTGCTAGATAAGTTTGGCTACATACATGAGGATGCGATTGCTAAATCTGGAAAGATGTTGGCAAAGATATATGGTGAAACTGATCTATTAATTGCAGAAGCAATCCAAGCTGAGGTATTTACCCCACTTTCACCCGCTGATTTAGTATCGGTTATCTCAAGCTGTATTTATGAGTCTAGAAATGAAGAGGCGGCAAAGATTCCAAGGGGTGATGTGCAGGTAGCACTTGCTGCAATATCTAAGATCTATGGAAAAATCCATGATGCTGAATCAGATCTAAATTTGGAGCCAATGCGAGCTCCAGACTTTGGTTTCTGTTGGGCCTCCCATAGGTGGGCAAGTGGCCACTCCTTAACCTCAATTTTAAAGGGAAGTGAGTTAACAGTTGGAGATTTTGTTAGATCAATGAAACAAATTATTGATCTATTGCGCCAATTAAGGGGAGCTGCTCCACAACTGCAAACAGTTATCGATTTGGCGTTAACAAAAATTGATCGGGGCGTAATTGCATATGCCGGAGCTGCGTTATGACATTAATGTTGTTAGATAGTGCATCTCTTTGGTATCGAGCCTACTTTGGCATGCCAGATACTTTGGTATCACCTGCTGGTATGCCAGTAAATGCAATTCGTGGCTATTTAGATATGACCTCGCGGCTACTTGTTAAATATCAACCAAATCGATTGGTTGCATGCCTAGAAGGTGATTGGCGCCCTTCCTGGCGGGTTGAGTTATTTGCTGATTATAAATTAAATAGAGTTGATGAGAGCGGGGATGAAGAGGAGCCAGATACTTTAGGCCCACAGATTCCTATCTTGCTAGATGTATTAGATGCACTTGGAATTCCATTGCTTGGCGTTGATGATTATGAGGCAGATGATTTAATGGCAACCTTTGCTGTTAAACAACCTGGTCCAGTTCGAATTGTTACCGGTGATCGTGATCTTTTTCAGTTAGCAGATGATGAACGTGATGTGAAGATTGTTTATTTAGCTAAGGGAATCTCCAATCATGATTTAGTAGATCGCGCTTGGATTAAGGAGCGGTATGAGATACCAGGTGATCGCTACGCACTCTTTGCCATGATTAGGGGAGATGCTTCAGATGGTCTGCCTGGAATTAGAGGAATTGGCGAAAAGGGAGCGGCAACAATTGCTAACTCATTCTCCTCACTTGGTGAGGTAATGAAGGCGGCTGCCGCAGGTGATGAACGGCTAACTCCTAATTTGCGTAAGAAACTTTTAGATAGTGCTGATTATGCTGCGATTGCACCAAAGCTGGTTGGTTGCGCACTTGATGTAGCAATTCCAGAGATGGATATCGCACTTCCTAAAAAACCTAAATCACTTGCCAAGATTGAAAAATTAAAAGCAGAGTATGGTTTAGGGGCGAGTATTGATCGAATAATTAGCGCCTTAAATTGGGTTTAATTATGAATTACCTACTTGCAATCATTTCAGGTGCTATTGCCTCTGCCGCATTCGCCCCACTCTCATTTTGGCCTGCACCATTTATAGCACTTTCACTTTGGTACTACCTGCTGCTTAAATCTAAATTAAGTTCGCGCTTGTTAATTTCATACCTTTTTGGTTTGGGTTTGCTACTTCCAACACAGCAATGGACTGGGATATACGTCGGCAATACACCTTGGCTAGCACTTTGTTTTATGCAAGCGATATTTTTCATAATACCTGGACTATTTGTCGATAAAGGTAGGAGATTTAATCAATTCACCTTTGCAACATCTTATGTATTAATTGAGTTGCTGCTGCGAACATCACCTTTTACCGGCTTTGGTTGGAGTCGAATTGGTTTTACTCAAATAGATAGTCCGTTATCACCGCTTTATGCCTCAGGTGGAGTTGTTTTGCTCACCTTCTTTATCGCCTGTATTAGTGCTGCAAGATCGCTAAGGAGTTTAGCTGCGCTAATCACTGCTGGATTTATCTTTACATTACTACCTGGAACAAATATTACAAATGAAAAGATTAAGGTCGCACTAGTGCAAGGGGGAGTGGGCAAGTTAGGTCTTGATTTTAACTCCAAGCCACAAGAGGTATTTCTTCGCCACCTTAAACAGAGTTCTGATTCGATTAAAGCAGATCAGGTTGATTTAATTATTTGGCCAGAGAATGCTGTGGATGTGGATGTGAACTCGGTAAGTACTGTTAAGCAGAGCATAATTGACCAATCAAAAGCTTTAAAGACACCAATTTTAATTGGTGGTGTAACAAAGTCGACAAAGGGCCCGCAAAATCAATCAATGCTTTTTAATCCGGAGATATCACAAACTTATACAAAACGTTACTTAACCCCATTTGGTGAGTATCTACCAATGAGATCAGTTGCAAGCAGATTTTCGCAATATGCAGATCAAGTAGATGATTTTGTTGGTGGGGAATCAGATACAGTTTTTAAAATTGGAAAAATAACTTTCCAAAGTTTAATCTGTTATGAGATTTTAGATGATGCATTGCGAGATGAGATTAAATCTGATTTTCTAGTAGTACAAACAAATAATGCAACCTTTGGCGATACTGCCCAACTTGATCAGGAGCTTAATATTGCAAGGGTGAGAGCTGCAGAGAGCGGTCGATATATTCCATATGTCTCCACCACTGGAGTAACTACTTTAATTGATAATAGGGGAAATATTATTAAGGATTTACCTAAATTTGAATCCGCAACATTATTTGGTGAGATTGAGAAGGTAAATGGCAGTACCTTTACCCAAGTATTTGGGAGATACTTAGAGGCTATCGCTATTATTTGGCTACTAGTAATATTGGCATTACGCCGAAGGGGGAGCAGATGAGCAGCGTTCTCGTTGTTATTCCTACCTATAATGAATCTGAGAGTATTAGATCACTCCTTGATCGGTTAGATAAGGTAAGGGTTACATTAGCTGCCAAGCATGAGATCGATATATTAATTGTTGATGATAACTCACCAGATAAAACTGCAGATATCATCCGGTCATTAAGTCTTACTAATTTGTCGATATTAAGTAGATCAGAAAAATCAGGGCTTGGACCTGCCTATCTAGCTGGCTTTACGCAAGGATTGCAAAAAGATTATCAATACTTTGTTGAGATGGATGCAGATCTAAGTCATCAACCTGAGCAGTTAGTAGATTTACTTAATGCTGCAAGTAGTAATGATCTAGTTATTGGTACCAGATGGATACCAGGTGGTTCAGTAGTAAATTGGCCAAAGCAGCGTCAGTTAATATCTAAAATGGGAACAAGTTATGCAGCCTTTGTATTAAACCTGCCATATAAGGATTTAACCTCTGGGTTTAGAGTATTTCCAAGGCAGTTGCTGGAGCGAATAAACTTTGGCGAGATTCAAACACGTGGTTACGGATTTCAAATTGAGATGGCACTTAAAGCGGTAAAGCTTGGCTTTGGGATTAAGCAGGTGCCAATTACCTTTGTGGAGCGGGAGAATGGGTACTCAAAGATGAGCTTTGCAATCATCTGGGAGGCTTGGTCGATGGTCAGTATTTGGGGTTTTAAGCGCTTAGTTAATCGCCGATAATCTACATTATGTAAAGTAGAAAAGATC
>Ga0209598_10001278_pt1 | contig 20570 bp, 17 predicted proteins | sample M_140807_EF_Meta_FD_187317 | JGI IMG/M metagenome (GOLD analysis project Ga0209598, IMG submission 187317) | Freshwater microbial communities from Lake Montjoie, Canada to study carbon cycling - M_140807_EF_MetaG (SPAdes) (version 2) | ecosystem: Environmental > Aquatic > Freshwater > Lake...
TATAGCACAAAAACGACATTATTATTGTTCTATGTACAAAAAAGGGATTCGCCGTTATCCGGATGTTCCCTTGCAGCCGGTCGTACTCCGGGAGATGCGGGTTCGGTGCGGAAAATGGAGCATCACGGGTTTGCGGGTGAACCGGCATTTGCAGCCTTTTGATCAGATGACTCCCCATGCCCATCCCCACGGACAGCTGCTGCTCTATTTGCGAGGGAGGGGCATCCAGAGGGTGGGTAGTAAGAGCTATCCCGTTTCTGCCGGCAGCGTTTTTTTTGTTCCTGCCGGGATGACTCACGGTTTTGAGGAGACCGGCCCTCGAAGAGCCATCTGCTTGGTCGCCGACTGGAGAGGGGAGCAGAAATTTCGTTCGGGTTTTTTGGCCGCCGAGGCCATGGCGGAGGTGAGGACCCGGCTCTCCCTCATTGGCACAGGTCGACGAGGGGTGGACTTGGGGGTGGCGGGAACGACGCTGCAAATCCTTTCCCTTTGTTTGGCTGCCTGTGATCCCAAAGGGCCCCAAGGAAACCCATCCAACAGCCTAACAGGTCGATTGGCCCGGGAGATGAGACGCGGAGCCGATGAAAGGTGGCCTTCTCCCGGAGAGTTATCCCGCCGGGTGGGATTGCAGAAAGATTATCTGAACCGTTTGGTTCGTTCCGGCACCGGTTTGACTCTAGGACAGTGGAGGGCCAAGAAAATACTCGTGGCGGTGGAAGCCGAGCTGCTCAAGGGAGGCAAGATGATTGAAGTCGGTGATCGATGTGGTTTCCCTGATGCCAACTATTTCACGCGTTGGTTTCGCCGGCAGACCGGAGTGACTCCTAAGGTCTGGCAAAAACGGATGAGATAAAGAAAATTAGGATCAGGCTTTGGCGGTGGCGGGAGCGACGGTCTGCCCAGCCGGGAGAGTGGAAACAGCGGGGTGGGGGACAACCTTCCAGAATTTCGGTGCGAATTGGTCCCATTTTGCGAGGATTTCCTTGGCCTTTTTACTCTCGGTGGCTTCCAAGTGTTGATAGATGACGGCTTGCAGGGCTTTGGCATCCTCGCCGCCGGATAATCTTTCCAGTCCAACCATGCCCGGGTTGTACCGTTTTTCAAAACCCCCGTCTTCATCCAGAACATAGGCCAGGCCGCCCGACATCCCGGCTCCAAAATTCTTACCGGTGGGACCGAGCACCACCACCATCCCGCGGGTCATGTACTCGCAGCCATGGTCGCCCACTCCCTCGATGACGGCGGTGGCGCCGCTGTTCCGGACGGCAAACCGTTCTCCGGCCTGACCGTAGGCAAAGAGTTTTCCGCCAGTCGCTCCATAGAGGCAAGTGTTGCCACAAATGGAGTTGAGGGAGGGATCAAAGCTGGTGCCTTTGGCCGGAATCACCACGATCTCTCCGCCGGACATCGATTTGCCCACATAATCGTTGGCTTCGCCTTGCAGGGTGAGCTTCACCCCATGGACGAGGAACGCGCCAAAGGACTGTCCGCTGGTGCCGTCGAACTTAAGATTGATGCTGCCCTCTGGGAGCCCTTCGTCCCCATAACGGTAGGCTATTTCACCGCTGAGTTGAGCGCCGACGGAGCGGTGAGCGTTGTTGATCTTGTAGGAAAGCTTCGCCTTGCGTTTTTTGGCCAAAGCATCCTTGGCGTCCTGGAGGATGCGGGCGTCGAGAGGTTGATCTTCCAGTTTGTCGTTTCGTTCCCAGGTGTGATGCCGGGGAGCTAGGGTGTCGATATCTGGGACGACCAGCAGGGGCTTAAGGTCGACCAAGGCAGCCTTGGGATGATGGGCCGGGACAAAAGTCTCAAGGAATTCGGGGTGTCCGATGATCTCATTTAATTTACGGACGCCAAGGGAGGCGAGAATTTCACGGACTTCCTGGGCCACGGCGTTGAAGAAGTCGACGACGGCTTCTGGAGTGCCGCGGAACTTGGCGCGGAATTTCTCGTCCTGAGTGGCCACGCCGGTGGGACAGTTGTTGAGGTGACATTGGCGGACGAAGACGCAACCCAGGGCGATCAGGGCGGTGGTGCCGAAGTTGAACTCCTCGGCGCCCAACAGGGAAGCGATGATGATGTCCATCCCGGTGCGGATACCTCCATCGGTACGAAGAGTGATGCGGTTGCGGAGGCCGTTCAACAGGAGGACTTGCTGGGTTTCCGCCACGCCGAGTTCCCACGGACTGCCGGCATATTTAATGGAAGAAAGCGGAGAGGCCCCGGTGCCACCGTCGTGTCCTGCAATAAGGACGACGTCGGCATGGGCTTTAGCTACTCCGGCGGCGATGGTTCCCACTCCGGCCTCGGCGACGAGTTTGACGCAAATCTTAGCTCGAGGATTGACCTGTTTGAGATCGTAAATCAACTGGGCCAGATCCTCGATGCTGTAAATGTCGTGGTGGGGAGGAGGGGAGATCAGCATGACTCCCGGAGTGGAGCGTCGAAGGGTGGCGATGAGGGGAGAGACTTTATGGCCGGGGAGTTGGCCGCCTTCGCCTGGTTTGGCGCCTTGGGCGATCTTGATTTCCAGTTCGGTGGCGCTGGCCAGATATTCCGCAGTGACACCAAACCGTCCGGAAGCGACCTGCTTGATGCGGCTATTCTTTGAATCTCCGTTATCCATGGTGGCAAATCGGGCGCGATCCTCGCCGCCTTCGCCGGAGTTGGATTTTCCACCGATCCGGTTCATGGCGATGGCCAAAGCCTCATGCGCTTCGGGGGAGAGGGCGCCCATCGACATGCCGGCTGTGGTGAATCGGCGGCGGATATCCTCAATGGGTTCCACTTCGTCCAAAGGAATCGCCGTCCGGCCTTGGCGGAGCCGGAGGAGATGCCGGATGGTGACCGGGGTGTTCTTGCTGAGCGCGTCGACGTAGGACTTGTACTGGGCGGGTTGGTTTTTTTGGTCGGCGCCCTTCAGGCCGACAAAAGCCTGGAGGGATTGGATGGCCGGAGGGGTAATGGAGTGCATTTCCCCGTCCCGGCGCCAGCGGTAGAGGCCGGCATCGGGAAGCCGCTCGGCGGAGACGAGGGCGAGACCCTCGGTGTGACGGCGAATGGTTTCCTCCGCGAGTTCCTTCAGGCCGATGCCGCCCACCTGGGAAGGGGTGTCGGTAAAATGGTTGCGAATCAGATTGTCACCGAGGCCAACGGCCTCAAAGAGTTGGCTTCCGTGATAGCTGGTGAGCATGCAGATGCCCATCTTCGACATGATTTTGAGCAGGCCTTTGTCCACGGCCTGGCGGTAGGAAGAGATGATTTTTCCGGCATCGAGGTCAGGGAGGGTTCCATCGGCTTGCCAGCGGGCGGCAAGTTCCCAGACAAGATAAGGGCAGACGGCGGAGGCGCCGAACCCGATGAGACAGGCAAAGTGATGGACGTCCCGGCAATCGGCGGTCTCTGCAAGGAGGGAGGCCCGCATGCGGAGACCTGCACGGATCAAACTGTGATGGATCGAGGAGATGGCGAGGAGCATGGGGATCGCGGTCTGCGTGGCATTGGTCCCACGGTCTGAGAGGCAAAGAACGGAAACGCCATCCTTGATGGCGGCGGCCGCTTCTTCACTCAGTTCCTTGAGGCGCTGATGGAAGGCGTCTGCTCCGCCCGAGATCGGAAAGAGGACGGAAAGGGTTTTTGATTTTAGACCCGGCTCCTTGCTGCCGAGGATGGCGGGCAGTTCCGAGGGCGAAACGACAGGAGATTCCAGTTTGAGCAGGCGGACGTGGTCGGGCCCGTCAGTCAACCAGTTGGGGCGGGTGCCGAGATAGACGGCGGTCGACATGACGAGCTTTTCTCGGATGGGATCAATCGGAGGATTGGTGACTTGGGCGAAGAGCTGGCGGAAGTATTGGTAGAGCAGTCGAGGTTTGCTGGAAAACACCGCCAAGGCGGCATCGTCCCCCATGGAGCCGATGGCCTCCTCGCCTTTTTGGATCATGGGAAGGAGGATCACCTTGAGTTCCTCGTCGCTGTAACCGAAGGAAAGCATGGTGGCGTTCAGATCAGCGGGGACGGCGGGGAGTTGGGCCGGGGCGGAGGGAAGCGTGCGGAGGCCCGCCTTGATCCAATCCGCGTAGGGCTTGGCCGAGGCGGCAAAGTTCTTGATGTCCGCGTTACGCAGGAGTTTTTTGTTCACGGTATCGACCGCGATCATTTCCCCGGGAGCCAGACGACCCTTCTCAGCGATGGATTTTTCCGGGATGTCCCCGATCCCGACTTCCGATCCCATGACGATCAGCCCGTCCTTGGTGATTTTGTAACGGGCCGGGCGCAGACCGTTACGGTCGAGACAGGCGGCGACCAGGCGGCCGTCACTAAAAGCGAGAGCGGCAGGTCCGTCCCAAGGTTCGTTCAGGCACTCATGGTATTCGTAAAAGGCGCGGACCTCGGGGGTAAGATTGTCTTCGGAGCGGAAGGCCGAGGGAACCAACATGAGCATGGCGTGGAGGAGACCGCGGCCGGAGATGGAGAGGAGTTCGAAGGCATTGTCCAAGCTGGAGGAGTCGCTGCCGCCGGGTTGGATGATGGGGTGGAGCAGGGGGAGATCGGCGGTGGGCAGGGCCGGGTTGGAAAGATCGGCTTCGCGGGCATGCACCCAGTGGCGGTTCCCCCGGAGGGTGTTGATCTCCCCATTATGCGCCACCATGCGGAAGGGGTGGGCCAAGGGCCAAGTGGGGAAGGTGTTGGTGCTATACCGCTGGTGGAAAACGGCGAGGGCGGTCTCGTAGGATGGATCCTGCAGATCGAGGTAGAAACTCTTGAGTTGGGTGCCGGTGAGCATGCCCTTGTAGACGATGATTCGGGAGCTGAACGAAGGGATGTAGAAAGGGGGCGTGCGATCGGCATGGCAACGGTGTTCGATCTCGTTGCGGCAAAGGAAAAGAGTCAGTTCAAAGGCGTCGTCCGAAAGTTTTTTGGCGTCAGGCCGAGCTACGAGGAGTTGTTCGATGAGGGGGGCGGAAAGGGCGGCTTTTTCTCCGAGGATGCGGTTGTTGACGGGAACCGTCCGCCAGCCCAAGGAAACCAAACCGCGTTTCGTGACGACTTCCTCGGCGACTTTGCGGATGTGGGCCTGGGCGTAGGTGTCCTTGGCAGGGAGAAAAAAGAATCCAATGCCCAGGTCGCCTTCCTCATAAAGACGATGCCCGAGTTTTTCGACCTCTCTTTTGAAAAGTTTGAAGGGGATCTGAGTCAGGACGCCGGCTCCGTCCCCCGACTTGGCGTCCGCATCCAAGGCGCCGCGGTGGGCGAGTTGGCAAACGCAACCGAGAGCCCGTTCCAGAACCGAGCGGGAGCGTTTCCCATGAATGTCGGCGACAAATCCAACGCCGCACGCATCATGTTCGTGGTCAGGGCGGTAAAGGCCTTGGGCAGGGGGAAGATTGTGATCCAAACGGAATCTTGCCATGGAAACTTCACAATACTGAAGGAAACCCTTGGCGCAAGAGTGGGAATCCTCTTGAGAGACAAGCGGTTTCGGGGAATTGTGCCTAATGGCACGTCGTCGCCTCCCTAGGGGTAAAAAGATTCGAAAGGTGGTGGTTTGTCTTCGTCGAGGCAAACCGGGGTCCGTGGGTGTGGCCATGGTTTTAAAATCCATTTTTCGGCAGTTCCATGTTCGGGCGAAGTGGGTGAACGAGGGCGGTCTAGCCCGAACCGTGCGGAAGGGAATCGATGCCGTGATCGTCGGCGGTGGAGATGGGACGATGTTGCATGCCGCCCAGGCGACGATGGGATCGGGGGTTCCCTTGTTGGGGATCAATCTGGGCTCGCTGGGATTTCTGACCTCGATCCGGGCCGAGGAGATCCCGACCGCTTTGCCCAGAATTCTCCTGGGCGAATATGGGGTGAGTGCGAGGGCGGTGCTGTCCGCCAAGCTGGAGGGGGGAAAGAGTTCTTGGTGTGCGTTAAATGAGGTTTCCCTGGCTCCCGGGGCCGATCAGTTGATGGTCAGGGTGAGGGTGAAAGTCGGGAGTGAGTTTCTAACGGAGTACCATGCCGATGGACTGCTGGTAGCCAGCCCAACGGGTTCCACCGCGTATTCGCTTTCGGCGGGCGGGCCTTTGGTCAGTCCCAAGGCGCAGGTGATGGTGCTGACTCCGGTTTGTGCGCATGCCATGGCGCAACGACCGTTGGTGGTCGGGGAGCGGGAAGGAGTGGAACTATCCTTGGGCACGGGAAACGGACCGGCGGTCATCCGTTTGGATGGTTCGAAGGTGGGACAACTTGGGCGGGGGAAAGTTTTGCGGGTGACGGTTTCCAAGCCGGTCGTCCGCCTGATGCATCCGGCCGGCTCGGGCTTTTACGGATTGGCCCGGGAAAAATTGGGCTGGAGCGGTAGTTCGGCAGGAATCAGACGATGAAACTGGTCGATCTTCTTAAACCGAATTTGATTCAGCTGGATCTGACCGAGACCAAGCGGACGGCGGCGATCCATCAAGTGGCGGGACTTTTGGAAAAAGAACCCGCGATGATTAACTTTAAGGGGTTTTATGACGAACTCCTGGCCCGCGAGCGGCTCGAAGCCACCAGCCTCGGTAACGGGGTGGCCTTTCCCCATGCCCGGACGGATCACGTCAGCCGTTTGGTTCTGGCTGTCGGGCGCAGCCCATCCGGGGTGAGTTTTGAAAACAGCGGGGAGTTGATTCACTTTATTTTTGTCATTGGGACCCCGAGGAGGATGGTGACTGAGTATCTCGCATTGGTCGGGGCCATGGCACGGTTGCTCCGGCATGAGGAGGTGAGGGGAAAGTTGATGCAGGCCAAGACGGGCGAAGAGTTTATCGCGGTGCTTGGGGAGGATCCGGAAGCGGTGTGAGTAGAGTACGTTTGCGCGATTTGGCCGAGACTCTGGGGCTATCGGTCATGGCGGTTTCCAAGGCTCTGCGGGACGAGCCGGACATCAGCTTGGCGACGAAGGAGAAAGTCCGATCTGAAGCGGAGAAACGGGGGTATTGCCCCAATCAGTCGGCCAGAAGTCTGCGGGTCAAACGGAGTGGTTTGGTCGGGTTGATCTTGCCCGATCTGGCTTCGGAGGAGGGATCGAGCGTGTCCGGCGGATTCTGCGAAGCCGCGCAGAAAGGCGGGGTTGCCGTGCAGATGGGTGTGGCCCACAGCGCCAAAGAGGAAGCTGAGCAGGTGCGAGCGATGATAGGAAGAGGAGTGGAGGCGATTTTTGTTCTGCCGAGAATCAGCACGGAACATCGTTCGGCGGCCTTCGAGGCGGCCAAAATGGCGAGTTTGCCGATTCTTTTCTTTAAGCGTTATCCTGCGGATGTCGGACCTGGAAGTGGAAGGGTTAGCTGGGTGGTGAGAAACATGAAAGAGGCAGCCCACCTTGTTTTGGATCACCTGAGCGACTTGGGGCATCGAAACGTGGTTTATTTGGGTGGTCATTCGGCTGCCCGTAGCCATGCGGAACATTTACAGGCGATTTTGGCCGGGGTAGAGGCCCGCGGGATGATGATTTTAGGGGGACCCCAAATGGCCGGGTTGCGGCCCGAGGACGGGGAGAGGGAGATGCGCAAGATTCTGGAAAAGAAGGAGCGGCCCACGGCGGTGATTGGCGGCAATGATGCGGTGGCGGCCGGGGCGGCGCGGGCCATCCTAGCCGCTGGGATATCGATTCCCGGGGCGATCAGCCTGACGGGATTGGGGGATGAGGAGCTGTCGCGTTACGGTCCGGTGGCTTTGACCACCGTCCGGTTTCCGAGTCTTGGTCAGGCGGGATTTGATCTTTGGAAAAAGGCCCGGGAAGGGGAGAGCGAAATGAAGCCCTTGGTCTTGTCGGCCGAACTGGTGATCCGGGGTTCGACCGGAAAGGCCTAGTCCCCGAAGCAGATTCCGACTTCTCGTGCGGTTTGCACGAACTGTCCCTTGGGAGGGACGGTGCGGATCCGGGCGACGGCTTGGGCGATGGGGACGCCGCCGATTTCGTAGTTTTGATAGCTGACCATGTGGCCGAATTTCTTTTTTGAGATCAGCTCCACGGCGCCCACTCCGAAGCGGGTGCCGAGGATCCGGTCGAGGGAGGTAGGATTCCCGCCGCGTTGGAGATGCCCCAAGACCACGTGGCGACTTTCCTGTCTCGTTCTTCTTTCCAATTCATGGGCAATGTAGTCACCGATTCCGCCCAAACGTACTTCTCCCCGCCCTCTGGGAGCGTCTTTGAGAATCGATATTTTCCCTTTGGCGGGGTGGGCGCCCTCCGCCACCACAATCATGGTGGAGGGAAGACCAGAACCGGACCGTTCCATGGCAAAGTCGGCCACTTTGGAAAGGTGAAACGGGATCTCCGGAATGAGAATGACATCGGCGGCGCCCGCCAGCCCTCCGTGAAGCGCGATCCAACCGGCGTGGCGGCCCATGGTTTCCACCACCATGATCCGCTTGTGGGACCGGGCGGTGGTGTGGAGCCGGTCGAGGCTGTCGACCACACAGGAAACGGCTGAATCGAATCCGAAGGTAGAGGCGGTGGCTAAAATGTCGTTATCGATGGTTTTGGGGACGCCCACCACATTGACCCCGACTTGTTGGAGTTGAAGGGAGGTTGAAAGCGAACCGTCTCCTCCAATGCAGACTAAGGCATGGAGACCCAGCCCGAGGTAAGTTTCCCGGGCCTGTTGTAAAATTTCCCGAGGGATGACGGCTTTTCTCCCCGCACCTACCTTGGCCACAAAGCGTCCCCGATTGGTGGTGCCCAGTATGGTGCCGCCGAGGTGGCTGATATGCGCGACGGAGACCGCATCCAGCCGTTGGTAGCGAACGGGGCTGAGAAGGCCTTCATAGCCATCAAAAAAACCCAAAACCTCAAAACCCCGAGTGGTGGCGGCGGAGACCACGCCGTGAAGGACGGCATTGAGCCCGGGGCAATCACCACCGCTCGTCAACACACCGATCCGTTTACGTTGCACAAGCTGATCTTAGGGCGTGCCATGGGGTTACGGCGATATCGAAGAAGTCGTGATTTCCATCATCGTTCCTTGGACTACGATCGGAAGATGACATCCAACGAAGATCTGAAATTCATGAAAGAGGCAGAGGCGGAGGCCCAAAAGGGTTTAGGCGAAGGGGGGATTCCCATCGGATCCATCCTGGTTCGTGGCGGCAAGGTGGTGGGGAGAGGTCATAACCAGCGGGTGCAGAAAGGCAGTGCGATTCTGCACGGGGAGATGGACTGTCTGATGAATGCGGGTCGACAAAAGAGTTATCGCGACACCGTGATCTATTCGACGCTCTGCCCCTGCTTCATGTGTTCGGGGACGATCGTGCAGTTTAAGATTCCGCGAGTCGTGGTGGGCGAGGCGGTGAATTTTCCTGGGGCGCCCGAGTTCCTTCGTTCCCACGGCGTCGAGGTGGTGATCCTCAACCAACCGGAGCTAGTCAAGATGATGGGGGATTTTATCCGAAACAAACCGGAGTTATGGAACGAGGATATTGCGGAATAAAATCAGATTTTGTTGAAGATTAAGGAGGGAGGGAAGTTTAGGAGGGTAGGGAGCGGATGGAGGGAAGGGCGCGGTAACGTTGGTCGAGGTCGAGTCCGTACCCCACGACGAACTCGTCTTTGATGGAAAAACCGACCCAGCGGGCTTGGACGGAGCGAACCCGTTTCCGCCGTTTACTTAGAAGAACGCAAATGGAGACGCTACGGGCCCCCAATTTTTTGGCATGGCGTCGGGTGTGATCGAGGGTGAGACCGGAGTCGAGGATGTCATCGATGAGGAGGACGTCGCGTCCCTGAAAGTCTCCGCGGCAATGCTGGAGGCCACGAATTTTTCCGGTGGAACGGGTGCCTTCGTAACTGGAGACATTCCAGAATTCGACCTCAGTATCGGGGGGAAGATGGCGAAGAATATCCACGACAAAAAAGACGCTGCCTTTCAAGAGGGCAACGATCGTCAAAGGACGTTTTTGGTAGGTCCGTCGGATGGAGGCGGCCAAAGTCCGAACCCTCTGGCGAATCCGAGAGGCGGAAAGGTAGGGTTGCCCGGGAGGGCGGTTCACTGTCCGGCAGCCGTCGGGGTCAGGCGTTCCAATTCCTGGGAGATTTTGGCCGTGAGAGGACCGTCGATTTTGAGATTGAGACCTTTTTGCCAGGAATTCCGGGCATTCTGTTCCTCTTCGAGTTGAGAGAAGCAAAGGCCGGCATAGTAATAGATGGCCTGAGAAGTCAGGGCATCGAGACAGCTCGGGTTTTGAGCCAGTTGCTCGACCAACTTACGAAAGTCATCGCGGGCAATGCTCCGGCGATTGAAAAGAGTAGGGAGGTGGTAGTTATTGATCGCGCGAATAAAGCGGACATTGGGATCCTCGGGGCGAATGGTGACAGCGCGATCCATGCAGTCACGGCCGGCCATCAGGTAACGGAGTTTTCCGGGGCCAATAAAGGCATCGCGACTGGCCAAGGTGTAGGCACTTCCCAGATAGACCAAGAGGATGCCGTTATCAGGCTGCTCGGCGGTGAGTTCTTCCAGCCAAGCCACCAAACGTCGTGTTGCGTCCTTGTTGCCGGACTCCGCCAAGGAGTGCATTTCGTAAATCTGATTCAGCAGCGGATGCGAATATGCCTCTGAAGTGGGGGTGGTAGCTGCCGGACCCTTGAAAGGTAGCGAGGCCAAAAAAACCAAGGCAAAAAGACGGGTTTTTATTAGGTGAAACTCCTTACTTGGATCTAAGAACGTATTGCCTTGATTGCAAGGACTAATTCAAAACCAATTCAATATATTGGTATAAAGCGACTTAAGAGTGACTATATGTGGTGTATTTTAGTCGTTTCGTCTTCCGGAAAGTAAGGGAAGGAGATGCCAGAGAAGGTAGAGAAGAGAGGTGATAAAGGCTGCAACGTAGGTCCAGGCGGCGGCGCGGAGGACTTTTTCAACGGTGGTGAGTTCGGTCCCTGGGGCGATGAATTTCATTTTGGGGAGGATTTGCAGTGCCCGGCGGGAGGCGTCGAATTCAACCGGCAACGTGAGGAGATTGAACAGCATGATCACACCCCAGCCTGCCACCATAATCATGAGATAGGTTTGGGAATGAAATCCCCCGAAGCCGGAGAAAAATCCGAGGAGGGGAAGCCAGGTCACGATCTGACTGGCGAAGGTCGTGGCACCGACCGAAGCCATCCGCCACTGCAAGGGGGCGTAGGCGATCTTGTGCTGGATGGCGTGCCCGCACTCGTGGGCGGCTACACCCAGAGCCGCGGCCGAGTGGCCATGGAAATTTTCCGAGGAGAGAACAAGCCGTCTGTGCATCGGATCATAATGGTCTCCCAGCAGACCGTCCTGCTCGACGATTTCCACATCCCGAATCCCCGCTGCATCCAAAATGCGTGCGGCGGCTTCTGCCCCAGTGAACCCCGAGGAGGCCGGGACCTGGCTTCCTTTGGCGTAAGCGATTTTTACTCGGGCGGCGGCCCAGAGGGAAAGCGCCATCGTCCCAAAGAAGGTTAGCAGCCAAAGAGCGTTCATCGTGGAATTAGGATAATGAAAGGGACTGAGCCTGCAAGGGGCTCAGTCCGATTTATTATAAATCCCTTTCTGCGAGGGTTTTATTTGCAGAATTTGGCCAACCGCCGGGCGCCTTCTTCGATCTGATCCACCGAAGTGGCGTAGGAGAGGCGAATGGTTGAATCGTCCCCGAAGGCTTTCCCGGGAACCACGGCCACACGCTCCTTTTCGAGAAGCTTTTCGGCAAACTCGGTCGAGTTCAGGCCGGTGCGCGAGATATTGACGAGGATGTAGAAGGCTCCCTGGGGTTTGACAAAGGAGAGCTTCGGGATCAGGCCGAGCAGGTCGCACATCCGGCGGCGGCGCTTGTCGTATTCCGTGACCATTTCCTTAACGCAATCCTGGGGACCGCGGTAGGCGGCCAAAGCGCCTTTCTGGGCGAAGGAAGTTGGGTGGGAGGTGGTGTGGCTCTGGATGGAATCGATGGCTTTGGCTAGTCCAACGGGAGCGGCCACGTAGCCCAACCGCCAACCCGTCATGGCATAAGGCTTGCTGAAGCCGTTGACCGTAAGGGTGAGATTGTAAACATCCTTACTAAAGGAGCCGATGGAGGAGGCTTTGACGTCGTCATAAACAAGCTTTTCGTAAATCTCGTCTGAGAGGATGTAAATCTCTTCATCGAGGGCGACTTCGGCCAACGCGGCGAGTTCGTTTTCCGAGTAGACGGAGCCGGTCGGATTTCCGGGGGAGTTGATGATCACCATCTTGGTGAGGGGGCTCATGTACTCACGGAAGAGTTCGGGAGTCAGCTTGTAGCCGTTTTCGGCCTTGGTCGGGACGATCACGGGTTCGCCTCCGGCCACGCGAACCATTTCGGGATAGCTCAGCCAGTAGGGAGCGGGAATGAGGACCTCGTCGCCAGGATTGATGGTGGCGAGGATGGCATTGAAGCAGGCGTGCTTGGCTCCGCAGGTGACGATGATTTGGGAAGGTTCGTAGGAAAGGTTGTTGTCGGCCTTTAGTTTCTCCGCGATGGCGGAACGCAGCTCGGGAATGCCCGACGAGGGGGTGTATTTGGTGAAGCCGGCGTCCAAAGATCCCATGGCCGCGGCTTTGATGTGTTCCGGGGTGTCAAAATCGGGTTCGCCGGCGCCGAAGCCGACCACGTCGAGGCCTTCGGCCTTCATGCTTTTGGCGCGGGCATCGATGGCGAGGGTGGCGGAGGGGGTGAGTAGACGGGTACGTTCTGCGTGATCAAGAGCCATGGTGATGATATTTCCTTTTGGTTGGTTCCTTTTTACGGTTGGAGATCAAAATCGTACTGATTCTACCCGAGAAGTCGAACTTTTTGATCTTCCATCTGTGATGGCGATTGCACCCGGAGTTCAAAAGGAGTAAGTCCGCGGCTGATGCATGCGAAATGGGCGGCTATTTTTGACTGGGATGGCGTGATTTTGGACAGTTCGAAGCACCACGAGGAGAGTTGGGAGCGTTTGGCCAAAGAAGAGGGGAAAATCTTGCCGGAGGGACACTTTTTAAGGGGTTTTGGTAGAAGGAACGTGGAGATTATGCGTGACCTGTTGCAATGGTCGGACGATTTACAGGAGATCCAGCGGTTGAGCCTTCGAAAAGAGGAGTTGTATCGGGAGGTGGTGGAAGATTGGGGCATCCAATCGCTTCCCGGGGTACGGACATGGCTCGAGAGACTGGAGCAGGCGGGAATTCCTTGTGCGATCGGATCTTCCACTGAGCAGAAGAACGTCCAATTGGGTCTGCGTTTGTTGGGGTTAGAGTCTTTTTTTCAGACCGCTGTAACGGCGGAGCATGTCCAGAGAGGGAAGCCGGCTCCGGATGTGTTTCTTCAGGCTGCGGAAAAGGTCGGAATCGATCCCCGGAGGTGTGTGGTTTTTGAGGATGCCCCTTCCGGGGTGGCGGCGGCGAGGGCAGCCGGGATGAAGGTAGTGGGGGTGACCACGACCCATCCGGGCGGTCATTTAGAAGGGGTGGATCGGGAGGTGGCGAGATTGGATGAACTAAAAACCAACGAGTTATCGGAATGGTTTTCCCGGTCCGCTTGATGTGGAGGAGGGTGTTCCCTAGGAAAGAATCCATGGAACGGGCTCTTACTATCGTCGGCAAGCTCGGTGGGGTTTTCACTCATTCATGCCGGACGGCCGGCGGGGTTTTTCTTCTTTTGGCCGACACGATTCGGACGATGTTCCGTTACCGATTGCGTTGGGACCAGCTTCTGGAGCAGATGTATTTTATCGGAATCCGATCGCAGGTGGTGGTGCTGACCACGGGCGCATTTACCGGGGCGGTTTTTGCCGCCCAAGTGTGGTTTCAGTTCAAGCGGTTCGGCATGGAGTCGGCCATCGGTCCCACGGTATCCATTGCGATGTGCCGGGAACTGGGGCCAGTCCTTTGCTCGCTGCTATTGGCTGGCCGGGTGGGGGCGGCGATGGCGGCGGAGTTAAGTTCGATGAAAATCACCGAACAAGTCGATGCCTTGCGAGCTCTGGGGGTCTATCCGACCGAGTATCTGATTGTTCCCCGTTTTCTTGCCTTGGTGATTTCGTCGCCGGTGCTGACGGGCATGGCCTTGGTGACCGGAATCGGCGTCGGCTACTTCGTGGCGGTGCAGATCTTCGGGGTGGACGGGGCGTATTACTGGGACAACACGATCAAATACACCGACCGCAAGGACGTGCTGATTGCGTTGATCAAGGCGGTCATCTTCGGGGTGATTATTGCGGCGATCGCCTGTCACAAGGGAATGAATTGTCCTCCGGGAACCGCCGGGGTGGGAAAAACCACCACCGAGGCGGTGGTGAATGCCTCGCTCGCCGTCCTGATCACAAACTTTTTCCTGACCGTCCTGTTGAATGCGGTCCTTTATTCCAACTAGGCATCTCATGCTGGAATTGATCAACATTCGAAAGAGTCTGGGGGGGCAGGAGGTTTTGCGCGGGGTGAACCTCAAGGTGGGGCCGGCGGAGAAGGTGGTGGTCATTGGGCGTAGTGGCTGCGGAAAAAGCGTGATGCTCAAGCATATCATGGGGCTGTTGAAGCCGGATGCGGGGCAAGTGATTTTTGAAGGAACTCAGCTCACAGGATTAGGGGAGGAGGCTTGGAATCCCTATCGCAGGAAGATCGGGATGCTTTTCCAAGGGGCCGCCCTTTTTGATTCCCTTTCCGTTTTTGATAATCTGGCCTTTCCCTTGAGAGAGGAAGGGGAGAAGAGCGAGAAAGTTTTACGGGAGAAGGTGGCGGAGGCCTTGAAGATTGTTTCCCTCGGCGGCACGGAGGAGAAAATGCCGGCGGAGTTGAGCGGAGGAATGAAGAAGAGGGCTGCCTTGGCACGAGCGATCATCCGGAAGCCGGATCTGATGATGTACGACGAGCCGACGACCGGGCTGGACCCCATTGTGGCGGACAGCATCAATCGACTCATCCTCCATCTGGGGAAGATGTTCGGCATGGCCTCGATTGTCGTCACCCACGACATGACCAGCGCCCGCATGGTGGGAGACCGGATCGCCTATCTTCACGAGGGCAAAATCTACTACGAGGGCACACCGGATCAGGTCGATCGGTGTGAGGATCCGCTGGTGCGCGACTTCGTTCGGGGGCATGCTCCGGGAATCGACGTCACAGGATAAATAGAAAGGGAACTCATGAAAGAGAATCAACTGGAGGTGAAGGTCGGCTTTTTCGTTCTGGCCGGACTTTTGGCCATCGCATCCCTCGTCGTGGCTTTCGGTAAGTTTGGAAACTACTTTCGTCAAACCTATCCGATCATCGTTGAATTTGAAGACGCGCGGGATATTTTGAAAAACTCCAAGGTTCTCCTCCGCGGAGCCCAGATCGGCACGGTGGCGGACACGCCGAGTTATCACGTGGGACAAAACTTTGTCGAACTCGTGCTGCGCATCGATGACGGCACCGAACTTCCCACGGGGTCCAAGTTCCGCATCGATCAGTATGGCATGTTGGGGGATCGCTTTGTCCGGGTGGTTCCTCCGGAAAAGCCGGATGGCACTTTTTTGGCGGCCGGGACCCGGGTCAAAGGGGAGCAGGAGGCGGGATTGAACGCCGTGATGGCTTCGGCAGGGCCGGCGTTGGATGAGATCCGATCCGCTGCGAAGCGAGTGGATGAGTTTGCCAAATCGGCCACGGGTCTGTTGAACGAGGCGCAACAGGGCAAGGGGCCGCTTTACACCCTGATGAAGGACGAAAAGATGGCCAAGGACATGAAAAACCTGATGTCCAATCTGCGAAAACACGGAGTGCTCTTTTACAACGACGATTCCAACAAGGGGGAGGATGAGGACGCCTCTAAAAAAACGGACAGGAAATCCGCCCCGAGCGACCGTTCGCGGCCGTGATTCCGGACGCGGGGGCCATCCTGTTGGCCGCCGGGCAGGGGCGGCGTTTGGGACACGATAAGTCGATCACCGAAATCGCCGGTCGGCCTGTGTTTGCGCACCCGATGGAGGCCCTGCTTTGTTCCGCTGGGATTGGAACGGTCGTTTTGACGGTTCGACGGGATGTGAAGGATGCCGCACGTCGATGGGTGGACCAAAACTTTTCGAAAGACAAAGACCGGGTGAAAGTGATCGAAGGGGGGAAAGAGAGGCAGGATTCGGTATGGGAGGGGTTGGAGGCTTTGGGCCAAGCCGTGGATTGGGCGGTGGTGCACGATGCGGCGCGAGTTTTATTGACGAGACAGCTGACGGAGAGGGTTATGGCCGAGGCGCGTCGGCATGAAGCGGCCGCGGCTGCCAGCAAGATGTCAGACACCGTCCGGGCCACGAATCCTGCAGGGCAAATTCTCCGTTTGGTTGACCGGGAAGGGTTGTGGCGGATGGAAACGCCCCAAGTTGTCAGAAAGGCGTTGTTGCAAGAAGGGTTAAAAAAGGCCCGGCAGGCTCAAACCCTGGTCACAGACTGTCTGGCTGCTGCGGAATTGACGGGGGTGAAGGGGGTGCTGGTGGAATCAGGTGAGCCTAATTTGAAAATCACGGTTCCCGGAGACTGGGTTTTGTCGGAAGCTTGGCTTCGGGCGCGGAAGTAATCGCTAGCGCTGACGGGATTCGAACCCGTGTATGGTCCTTGAAAGGGACCTGTCCTAGGCCTCTAGACGACAGCGCCAAGGGAAGCGATGACAGTACCTGACCTAGCGCATCGGCCAAGGCAAAGCTTAGGGCTTTGTATTTTATTCATCGATATATCATGATAAGCTGATATATAATTCGACAAAAATCAAAGGGTTCGGTAGCGTGGGACAATGGAAGTGAAGGAACGAGTGCTCATTCGAAGACGCCAGCTGGAAAAAGCCCTGGCGGAGAGGATCGTGCTGATGGACGGGGCGATGGGAACCATGGTTCAGCGCCATAAGCTGACGGAGAAAGATTTCCGTGGGGAACGTTTCGCCGCCCACGGGAAGGACTTAAAGGGAAACAATGATGTTCTGGTGATCACTCGTCCGGATGTGATTGGCAAGATTCACCGGGAGTATCTGGAGGCGGGAGCCGGGATCATTGAAACGAATACGTTCAACGCCACGTCCATCTCCCAAGCCGATTATGGTCTCGAGGGGGCGGTCCGGGAGATGAATTTGGCGGCGGCGCGTTTGGCCAGAAAAGTGACGGACGAGTTTTTGTCCGACCATCCCGGAAAAGAGGCCTGGGTCGCCGGAGCCGTGGGCCCGACCAATCGAACGGCCTCCATGTCTCCGGATGTGAACCGTCCGGAGTATCGGGCGGTGACTTTTCGCCAACTCTCGGAAGCGTACGCGGAGCAAGTCCGGGCGCTGATCGAGGGGGGAGTGGATGTTCTTTTGCCGGAGACGACCTTTGACACGTTGAACCTCAAGGCAGCCCTTTGGGCGATGGAGGAGGTTTTCGATGAGATTGGATTTCGCCTGCCCGTGATGATTTCCGTCACGATCACCGATGCTTCCGGGCGGACACTTTCCGGTCAGACGACCGAAGCCTTTTGGCATTCCATCCGTCATGCCCGACCTTTCAGCGTGGGGATCAACTGTGCCTTGGGCCCCAAGGAAATGAGACCCTACATGGCGGCTTTGTCGAAAGTGGCGGACTGTTTTGTCAGCTGCTATCCGAATGCCGGACTGCCGAACGCCTTCGGGGGTTACGATGAAACACCGGAGCAGATGGGGGAGGTATTGGGAGAATTTGCCCGGGCAGGATTTCTTAACATGGTGGGAGGGTGCTGTGGAAGCACGCCCGATCACATTGCTGCCATCGGAAAAGCGGTTGCCGGTGTGGCCCCGAGGGTCGCCCGTCCACCCGCTCCAGCCACGACTCTGGCCGGTTTGGAGCCCTACACCATCGGTACAGGGGGATCTTTCACCTCGATCGGAGAGCGAACCAATGTGACCGGTTCCCCGAAGTTTGCCGGATTGATCCGGGAGGGGAAATTCGACGAGGCGGTGGCGGTGGCCCGGCAGCAGGTAGAGGCCGGGGCCAACATGATCGACATCAATTTTGACGAGGCCCTGCTGGACGGGGAGGCCAGCATGACGCGCTTCCTGAATTTGGTGGGCAGCGAGCCGGAAATTTCCCGGGTGCCCTTGGTGCTGGACAGTTCGAAGTGGTCCGTCTTGGAGGCGGGGTTGCAATGCGTTCAGGGAAAACCGGTGGTCAATTCGATCAGCCTGAAGGAGGGGGAAAAGGTGTTTCTGGAACAGGCCCGTAAGGCCCGGCTTTATGGAGCGGCGGTCATTGTCATGGCGTTTGATGAAGCGGGGCAGGCGGCGGATCAGAATCGGAAAGTGCAAATTTGCCGGCGGGCTTACAGCTTGTTGACAGAGAAAGCCGGATTTGCCCCGGAGGACATCATCTTTGATGTCAATGTGCTGACCGTGGCGACGGGCATCGAGGAGCATAACAACTACGCGGTGGAGTTCATTGAGGCGGTCCGGAAGATCAAGCAGACCCTGCCGGGGTGCAAGACGAGCGGGGGGGTTAGCAACATTTCTTTCTCCTTCCGGGGCAACAATCCGGTTCGGGAGGCGATGCACTCGTGTTTCCTTTATCACGCCATTCAGGCGGGGTTGGATATGGCGATTGTCAACGCGGGTCAGTTGGCGGTTTACAATGAGATTCCACCCGATTTGAAGGAGAGGGTAGAGGATGTCCTGCTGAACCGGCGGCCGGATGCGACCGAGCGGATGTTGGAATTTGCCGAAACGGTCAAGGCCGGGGGGAAAGCGGTGGTCAAGGATGAGGCTTGGAGAAAAACCCCGGTGGAGGAGCGTCTGCTCCATGCCTTGCTCAAGGGAATCACGGATCATATCGACATCGATACCGAGGAGGCGCGACTCAAATATGGGCGACCCTTGGAGGTGATCGAAGGGCCTTTGATGGGGGGCATGCGCAAGGTGGGAGATCTTTTCGGCGAGGGAAAAATGTTTCTACCCCAGGTGGTGAAAAGTGCGCGGGTGATGAAAAAGGCCGTGGCCTATCTGACCCCATTCATGGAAAAAGAGAAAGCGGCAGCGGGGAAAAGCACCCGGGCCGGCAGGATTCTCATGGCCACGGTCAAAGGGGATGTGCACGACATTGGGAAAAACATCGTGGGGGTGGTGTTGGCCTGTAACGGATATGAGGTCATCGATCTTGGGGTGATGGTTCCGTGCGAGAAGATTCTGGCGGAAGCCAAAACGCATGGGGTGGATGTGATCGGGTTGAGCGGATTGATCACGCCTTCTCTGGATGAAATGGTGACCGTGGCTTCCGAGATGGAAAGAGAGGGGGTGAAGGTGCCCCTCCTGATCGGAGGAGCCACCACCAGTGCAGCGCATACGGCGGTGAAGATTGCGCCGGCTTACTCCGGAGCGGTAGTGCATGTGATCGATGCCTCCCGCGTGGTGGGAGTCGCTCAACAGCTGCTTTCGGAAGATAAGCGTGCAGCCTATCTAGGGCAGGTTCGAGCGGATCAGGATAAGCAGCGAAGGGATTTTGCGAACCGGCAGTCCGGGCAGAAACTATTATCGATTCACGAGGCACGTAAAAACGCCGCCCGCTTCGACTGGACGGATGATCCTGAAAAGCCGGAATTTTTGGGGGTGAAGGTTTTTGATGATTTCCCATTGAAGGATCTGGAGGATTTTATTGATTGGTCTCCTTTCTTTCATGCGTGGGAGTTGAGGGGTAGATATCCCAAAATTTTCGAGGACCCTGTGGTAGGGGTCGAAGCGCGAAAACTATTTGCCGATGCGCAGGGGCTTTTGAAATCAATCCTGGGGGGGAAGAGGATCCGGGCCAGAGGTGTCATGGCCTTCTTTCCGGCCCAATCGGAAGGGGATGACATTTTGCTCTATGAGAATGAGGGAAGAAAAAAGATCAAAGCTCGGATTCACTGTTTGCGGCAGCAGGCTAGTCGAACCGATGGGCAACCCAATCGGTGTCTGTCGGACTTTGTGGCTCCGTTAAGTTCAGGGAAGCGGGATTATCTCGGGGCCTTCGCGGTGACCACCGGGCATGGGGTGGAGGAGTGGGCCAAGGAGCTGGAAAAGGGCCACGACGACTATCAGGCCATTCTTTTGAAAGCCTTGGCCGATCGGTTGGCTGAGGCTTTTGCAGAAAAGATGCACCAACTGGCCCGGCAGGCTTGGGGATTTGGTAAAAAAGAAAAGCTGAATCCAGAGGATCTAATCGCCGAGAAATATCGCGGGATTCGCCCGGCAGCGGGTTATCCGGCGTGTCCAGACCACACGGAGAAGAGGGGGTTGATGGCTTTGTTGGGGGCGGAAAAGCACGCAGGAATAAGTCTAACCGAGAACTGTGCCATGGCGCCGGCCAGTTCGGTGAGCGGTCTCTACTTCGGGCATCCGGAAGCCCGTTATTTTGCCGTCGGATCAATCCAACGTGATCAAGTTGAGGACTATGCGGAGAGGAAGGAATATTCGGTGGCGGAGGTGGAAAAGTGGCTTCGGCCCAATCTGGCCTACTCGGCTTGATAAGCGATTGTTCCCTTTCTTACTCCCTATTCCATTGACCCCTTTCACGGTCGCTTTACCTTGATAGTCATGAATCTTCGAACATTTTGTTTGTTCTTTATGGCGCTGGCGGTGTTTATCCCGAAAGGGAT
>Ga0209598_10001280_pt1 | contig 20549 bp, 19 predicted proteins | sample M_140807_EF_Meta_FD_187317 | JGI IMG/M metagenome (GOLD analysis project Ga0209598, IMG submission 187317) | Freshwater microbial communities from Lake Montjoie, Canada to study carbon cycling - M_140807_EF_MetaG (SPAdes) (version 2) | ecosystem: Environmental > Aquatic > Freshwater > Lake...
GGGCTTAAGCCAATGCTGGGATTTGCCCTCAGTTGATCATTGCTAACCACCGCCTCCGGTGGTGCCTCTGTGATGCTAATACTTGGTGCTTGATTTACTATTTCCGCTGGGGGTACCGTTGGCTGCGCTTCCGTGGCCACCGTAGAAACTAATGCTGCGGCCACTGGGGCAATGCCGGTGGCCTCTGGATTGCCTGCAACTATTCCGGCGGCTGCACCAGTTCGGCCATCAAATGGAACTACACCAGCGGTACCTAATAGCGCCGCCGGCAAGCCAGTTACCAGCAGCCCCCCCCCTCCGCCGCCGGAATCGTAGTTGCTGATTGGAGGCTTTTCGCTGGCAATTGCTGAGGTGGCGGCAATCTCGCCAATGGGGCCCAGCGGTGCGGTGGCTGGTCCGAAGTTGTAGTTGGGCAGTGCTACTGGTGTTTCCCCTGGGGGTAGGGGATTGCTGCCCACCTGGTCGTGTACGGAGGGGCTACCAAGAATTGTTTCGTCCTTGCGGTCGTTGGGGTTCCCTACCAACGGTTCACTGCCCAGTGGATTTACCGCAGATGGATCTGTGGCATCTGGTCCAGCTAGAAATGATGAGGTCATCGTTACTTCTTCTCTATTTTAAAAGTAGTCCTGCTGGCTCAGTAAATAGCTATTAGTATTCAGCTTATCTGCTGCAGTTGTGCCTTGGATCTGCTGGTAATTGCTTTTGCCAATGGCTTTCATTGCTTGATTTGGCTATGGTTTTGAATCTTTAGATTGACTCACGAAACGCGTTGTTCATTGTTCGTGTAAAGGGTTGGAAGATATAGCGCAGTACGCTGCGTTGCGGCCCTTGGATGTCTGCCACTAGGGGCATGCCAACTTGCACCGGCAGTTTGTTATTGTTGATTTCCATGTACTGCCTTTGCAGTTGAATGCGCGCCTTGTAGTAATAGCGGCGATCATCTGGATCTTGCACTGTGGAAGGAGATATGCTCATTACACTTCCAGGTACAGAACCATAGATTGTGGAATCAAAGGGTTGTAGCTTTACTTCTACCTTCTGCCCTGTTCTCACAAAACCGATGTCTCTTGAAGCTATGCGGGCTTCCGCAATAAGTGTGGTGTTCACTGGTACCACTGAGGCCACCACAGCCCCTGGGGCGATTACACCGCCTGGGGCTTTATAGCGTAGATCACTGATACGTCCATCTACAGGTGCAACAATACTGGTGCGTTCTAGTTGGTTTTGAACTTTTTTAATATTCTCATTAATCACTGCTTCCTCGCTAACTGATGCGGCAATTTGTGAGTTTTCCTCTAGGCGTAGGCCAGATTTAAGGCTTCTTAGTTTTGCCTCTGCTTCACTGCGCAGGCGCAGGGATATCTGGCGATCCCCCTGAAGCTCTGCTAATTTAGTATTTAAGGAGGCTAGTTGTTGTCTCGCATTTACCAGGCTAAGTCTTGAGCCAGCTCCACTGCTAGTTAGTTGATGGTACATCTCTACCTGTTCATTGGAGAGAGCCCTTTCCAGTTGAAATTTACGTTCTTGTTGGTCAAATCTACTGATTTCGGCCGTTTTCTGGGCCACTTGTGCTTCTACTGCCGCAATTTGATCTTTGGCATTATTAAGGCGCGTGGTTAGTAGATCTTGCTGGGCTTTTTGTACTTCTGTTGTAGTTTTGCCGATGCTGGCATCGCCTGCCAATGATGCCCGGAGCTGTTTTTGTTGGCTCTCAAGATTTCCCAACTGTTGCTGCATTGCCTTGTATTCGCTCTCCAATAGATTTGGTCTTAGTTGCAGTAATAGTTGCCCCCTGCGAACCTGGTCACCATCCTGCACTAATACCTTCTCTACCAGACCACCCTCAAGATGTTGCACCACATTCACTTGGCCTTCAGGCATCACTTCCCCGGAGGCATGTACCACCTGATTGATCGGTGTAAGTGCTGCCCATGGGATAAATATCACTACGGCCCCTGCTAGGCAATAAAGGCTGAGTCGTAGGTATTTATTTTCTGGTTTTTCCTCTAATTCCAACGCTTGGCTGAGTCGCTTGCGCCCCATCAGGCTGGGTTCGTCATTGATTATGGCCAGGCCATTTTTTGGATGGGAGTTGCTACTTATTGTTTTGTGGGAGTTCATGGTTTTAGTGGATTGCAAAGGGTTGTTTCTGTTAGTAGTTTTCTGCATTTAAATTTGTGTACTTCTGCTTTTCTTTTGTCATCGCACCTCCATGGGTAAGGATGGCTGCAAGCGTGCTTGTAGTTCCTTCCCTGTTCCCTCAAAAACACTTATTCCTTTGTCTAGGATGCAGAGTCGATCAACTAGTTCTAGGACTGATTTATTTTCGGTTGCAATTATTACGCAGCGATCTTTGCCAGTAATGCTGCTGTTGCGAAGCTTGCTAATTGTTGTTAGTAATTTATCAAAATCTTCGGGATTTAGCCCTTGGCTGATGTCGTCTATTAATAGGATCGGGGCATCTTTAATCATTGCCTGGGCCAGCAGTATTAATTTCCGAGTGCCGATGGAAAGTGTATAGAGAAGCTCCTCATCTAGCATGGTGAATATCCCGTTGGGAAGTTTTTCCAGGCGCTCTTGTATGCCCAGTTCGCTACAGATCTGAGCCACTTGTTCCTCTGTGGCATCTGCATTCAGTGCTGTTAGATTTGACCAAAGGCTGCCAGGTAGCAACTCTGTAGTGTTGTTCATATAGCTAATGTTGCGCTGTAAGCCCTCTGTGTTGTATTGGCGATAGTCTTTGCCATCAAACATTATTGTGCCGTTCCCCACTGGATAAAGTAGATCTATCACCTTTAATATTGTGCTCTTTCCACAACCTGCTGGTCCTGTTATTGCCAGGATCTGCCCGGGGTTTGCTGATAGTGATACCCGGGTGAGCGCCAGGGCCTGGTCGTTGCCAAGTCTTACCGCTATGGCATTAAGGTTTAGGTTTCCCCGCAACCGTAGGTTTTGATTTTCTGCTCCTGGTTGGTTTGCACTGCGTAGCTTGAGGAAACTGTCGATCTGCTGATACTGGCTTGCCATGCTGCTGTATCGCAGTAGGGCATTCATTAGTTGTTGGAAGGGGCTAAATATCCGCCACACAAAAAACATTGAGGCGATTAAGTTGCCCATTACGGCTGGATTTGCTGGATTCATGAAGGCTAACCATGCCCCTACCCCAAGGGTTAGCACTCCACCTAATTGAGCGGTGGTGTTAACAATCACCTGTAGTCTGCCCACCTGACGGTTAAGGGTGAGACCGCTGGCACTGCTCTCAGCTGAGAGTCCTCGTAACTTCTGCAACCATACCCATTCCAGATGGCTGGTTTTTAATTCAAGAAATCTACTTACAAGATCCTGTTGGGCTTGACCAATTCCTATGCCGCTGGCTTGATTGATTTCAAGGGCCCCGGCATAGTAGCGAGATAGCACTACAACTATGCTTCCGCTGATTAGCATTAATACAATGGGTACGATAACTAGCCATCCGGAAATGATCGCTACGGCGCCTAGGTAGATCACAATGAATGGAAAATCTAGGCAGGCCAGGGCTAGCGGTCCCTGTAGGTACCCCAGTAGGCTGTCTAGATTGCGCATGCGGTTGTATAAATCACTGCGGCCAAGATTTTCCACTTGTCGATAATCTAGTGAGAATAGCTTTTCCACTAGGCCAATGCCAAGCAGAGCTTCGATTCTTCCCGACAGCAACGCCAGTTTGCTTGCTCGCCATTGGCGCATGATTGTGTCTAGTGCGAACAGGGCAAGTACCCCAATGAATATCCAGCTTGTGGATACAATGCTATTGCTTGGAATTGATATATTGTAGATGGCTCTTATGTAAAATGGCAGCGCTAGGGCTAGTAATGCCAGTCCAAAACTTATGGCATACAGCAGGCCAATCCTTTTTGTGAAGCGGTAGGCAATCTGTTTTAGTACCGGTACCCTGCCATTGGTTTGGCGTTCCTGTAGAAGCATTAGCTTGCCGCCCCAAGGCACTGTGTCTAGGGCTTGCCGGCCATGGCTGTGGCCAGCTACCACACTGCCATCGCTATCTATGTATAACATATATGGCTTATTCTCTGGACTCACATACAGTGCTGGTAATAGTTGCACATTTAATTTGTTCCAATTGGGTAGTGTTTCTAGCCAACTGCTATAGCCAAGATGTAGCAGGAGATTGCGGGCATCCACTAGGTCCATGCGCCGCGGATCATTGCCGATAAGTTCAAATAATTCCTCTGCGGGACCGGTCCAGTGCAGTTGCTGTAGTAACAGCCGCAGGCAGAAGGCCATGGGCGCGTCGCTGCTAAGGCTGATGTCTCGAATTTGGGCGTGGCGGCTTGTCATTACTGCACCTGCTGGGGAATGTTTGGTAGTTTAATTACGGCATCTACAAGGGTTTGCAATATGGATCCGTCGCCTGTGATTAATACCGTTGTGCGGCCTTTGCAGCGTTTTAGCATTTTTGTTAGCCCATGGATGAATTCTTTGCCATAGGAGCTCTGGCTTAGATCCAGCAGCACTAGTTCAGGGCTCGCTGCCAGGCCGCGCACCAGCTGAAATAGTTGCAGGCTGTCCTTGGATAGCCCTGATGAACCATTGTTTCCTAGGGGGGTCTCGTAACCCATGGGTAGATTGCTAACTTTTTCTTCTGTGCCGATCACCACTGACCAGAAAAGTGCACGGCTGCGTAGTCGATTGGGCTGAAAGCGGGTTATGTTATCCAATAAGCTGCCTTCGAAAAAATGTTGGGCAGGATCTATGTATATTATTTTTTGACGTAAATTTTCCCTTTGGTATTTCGTGATTGGTATCGCGTTTAAATTTAGTTCTATATCATTCTCAATTTGGATCAGATTTAACAATAAACGTCTTGCCTGGCCGTTGCCCTCTTTTTCTCTTAGCAAGATTGCTGAGCCTGGATCAATGGTTCCTAGATGTATTCCAGCAATGTTTATTTCTAAGGGGCCTTTTGTTTCTAGTTGTTCATTGCCCCCTGCAGTTTCCGCCGGTAAGGCCATCAACTGCGCCAGTTCATGGCGGGCGTGACTCATGCGGCGATAACTACTCCATAGCCCTAGGCCCTCCTGCCACGGCTGCAGAATCTTTCCCCCTAGCAGCAGGCAGGCGGCCAAGGCCCCCACCAGCAATTGTCCTTGGATTACTAAAAATGCTCCCCAGGTTACTAGCGATGCCAGGGTTATTTGACCCATCAGGTAGCCAAAAGCCTGGTATTGGCCGGTAAGCACATTATTTTTTATGCGTTGCCTGGCTAGCTGTTCCTGGCGATCCTGGTTACCTACCAGGAAGAATCTTGCCAAGCCATTGGATTTTATTTTGTCTACAGCCGCCATTAGTTGAGATTGATAATTTATTCTTTCTAATTCCAAGCGATCGCGGCGTTTGCTGTGGATTTCAAAACTGCGGGCGTAGTGAAGAGCCCTTAGGAAATAGATGCTAATTGCCCCCAGGGCGATTAGGCCAAGGCTGCCGCCAATCAAGAATAGAACCACTACAAATAGTAGGGAGAAAACCAGATCTATGGCTGTTGTTACTGCCTGTAGGGCACTTTCATCCCTTAGTAGATTTATGCTATTGAAGCGTTCTAGATGGCTGCTGGGGCTTGTTTTCAGTACATCTTTTAGTTGTAATTCAGTGAAGTGGGTTAGGGCTTCCAGGCGCTTGCGGTGTTCAATGCGGGCCCCATCTCCACCGGTTAGCTCTAGTCGCATTGCCTTTAGCCATCCGGCTATCATAAGTAATACAACTACGCCCACTGTTAACAGGGCAAGGCTTTCGATTGAGCCACTAGGAAGTACTGATGTGTATACTAAATTTATGTATAATGGTGATGCTAGCTCGAAAATATTTATAAGTACGGACGCTATTAGTATCGGTGTCAGCTGGTATTGAAGCCAATCGATCTGGCCCAGACTTCTGAAGAATGAATTATCCCAGAATTCCCTCACTAGCGCCTTGGTCCTGGCGGATCTGTGCAGTATTCCGTCCACCAGGTGGGCTAGGAGCTCTCCTGGGGTGCCGGTAGCGAGCACTCGGTCGGATTCAGCTTCACGGAGGTGTCTCACCCTTTCCTTTGCTTGTTCTATGTATTTAGTAATACCCATCCACGCCGGAAATGCTGTGCTCCTGTCTGAATCTGGCTCGAATCTGCGGCGCCACTGCTGCTTCAGCGGCAGTTCACCTGGTTGCGGCCGTTTCTTTTGGCTTCATACATGGCGGCATCGGCGCGATCCACTAGCTCATCTACGCTTTCTTCATCCCTTACGAGGGTTAGGCCGATGCTCATGCTTGTGGTGATTAGCCCCCCAGTGGTGTGAATTGGTTTGGCTACGGCCTCCCTCAGCTTGTGGGCTAGCCCTTGGGCATTGGCTTCGTCTTGGACCCCTTGCAATAACACCAGTAATTCGTCTCCGCCTATCCTTGCTGCCAGGTCCCCGGTGCGCAGGCAGGCCGTAATTCTTTTTGCTACGGCACAAAGTACTTCATCCCCAGCCCTGTGGCTGTAGGTATCATTGATTAATTTGAAGTTGTCTAAATCACAGAATAGTAGGGCAGATCTTGTGCCCATTCGTCTTAGTTGGTTTTTAATTCGTCTTATGTTTTCAAAGGCTGTGGTTCGATTGGCAAGGCCGGTAAGTGAATCTGTGTTTGCTAGTAGTTTAAGTCCCTCTTCATTTTGCTTGCTTGGGCTTATGTCTTGGTGGGTACCTATCATTCTTGTGGGCTTCCCCTGCGGGTTCCACTCCACAATTTTTCCCTGGTCATGGATCCAGCGATATGTTCCATCTTTATGGCGCATTCGATAGTTTATGTCTATGGCATTATTTTCTTTATCCCATAGTTTATTTGCTTCTTCTAGTACTTTTGACTTGTCTTCCGGGTGGATCCGCTCGGACCATTCCCTAGGGCTATTGCTCCATTCTTCTGGCCCATGGCCTAGGTTTTGTAAGTATCCATTTGAGTAATAAACTTCATTCTTTTCGAGGTTATTGTCGTAAAGGCCTAGGCTGGCCGATTCGTTAATGTATTCCCATTGTTTTGCCATGAGATCTGATTGCTGGCCTTTGCCGTTTGTCTGTTGCTTGTGGTCTTTGTTTCCTGTGTTCACTGTAGCCAGGCTTTTGGCATGGGACAGCTCAAATGGGGGCTTAGAACCCCTGCTGCCTGGCTCCTTTTTGCTGAGCCCAATTCTCTTGCCAAAATTTGCGGCAAATTTCTGTACCGCCATTGCCATGGATCGCGCCACTGGATTTGGAGGCGGTTCACTATGGCTAGGTTAGTCATTTTTATTATCCCCATTCTAGCAAACTTGACTCTCTTGTGATTCACTTGGCTTCGCTATGCTGCTGCTTGCTGTAAGTGTGCCGCTGGATTGTCTTTTTATATTGCTTGTTTGATGATAGTTCTTCTTTTGTTTTCTTTTTTATGGCCCAGGGCGGCTCCCGGGATTGGGATAGGAACGAGGAACAGGAAAGAGAGCAGTTCTGGCACATGCTTGCCCAACAGGATGCCTCCTGTCGCATGTGGTTTTTAGCGGGTTATCTGCGTGGTCAGGCCGATGCGGCCCAGCAGGATTCCTCGGCGGATCCCTTGGCTGACTACCCGTTTCTCAGCGATACCTTTTTTTAGTTTCCTTGGGCATACTCAGGGCGGCGAGTCCTAGGCCAACCAGGGCTGCTGCGGTGCTGATGGCTAGGACCGAGCCTGAAAGGCTTTGTAGCCCTAAGAGCCTTCGTAGGGGTGCCAGGTTCTCCACCAGAAGCCATAGCCCCAGGCCTAGCCCTGCCCCGGTGGCAGCATTCCAGCTGTTGGCTGATCGGTTTAGCCACACCAATCCACCACTGCAGAGCAATAACACTGCGAATATTTGGCTGCGTTTCAGCTCTAGGGGCAGCTGCGGCCAAAGGGCCAACACCAGCACCACCAGACTTAGCGCTATCCCCTGGCCCAGGGCCCGCCGCCAGGTGGCCCTATCAAATAATGGTGCCTCCGGGGGCCTGGGCCCCTGTTGCATCAGCCCTGGTCTGGCTGGTTCTGCTTCAAACACCACCGTGCAGGCTGGATCAATCACCAGATGGAGCACAGCAACGTGCACCGGCAGCAGCAACAGGCCAAGTCCTGGCCACAACAGGGGCAGCAGGCTGAGGGCGGCGATTGGTAGATGAATCGCCAGGGTGTAGGCGAGGCCCCGGTGCAGGTTTGCATCTATGCGGCGTCCCATGGCTAGGGCCTGCACCAGGTCGGCGAAATTGTCGTTAAGCAACACCAGATCGGCTGCCTCCCGCGCCACGGCACAACCGCGTTTACCCATGGCCACGCCAATGTCTGCCGCCTTGAGGGCGGCAGCGTCGTTCACCCCATCGCCAGTCATCGCCACCACCTCCCCAGCCGCCTGGAGTGCTCGCACCAATTGCAATTTCTGATCCGGCAGCACCCGGGCAAATACAGATACTTGCTGCACTTTTGCCACCAGGGCTGGCCCCCCTAAGCCCATTAGTTCACTACCACAAACCACCTCGCCGGCGGGCAACCCCGCCTGGGTGGCGATGGAGCGGGCGGTCACCGGACCATCGCCGGTGATCATCACCACCCGCACCCCGGCTTCCCGGGCGCTGGCGATGGCGTCGGGCACATCGGGCCGTAGGGGGTCGGCGAGGCCGATCAGGCCCAGCGGTTGAAACAGAAAACTGTGGAGATCTTCTTGGGGTTCGCCATCGCCCAACCCCTGGGGACTTTCGTGCAGGGGTAGGCGCCCTAGGCCCTGGGCCACCGCCAGCACCCGCAGCCCCTGGCCCGCGAGGTAATCGCTGGCGGCCCTTAGGGCCTGGGCCCGGCGCGGGTCGAGGTGGCAAAGGTCGCTGATTGCTTCGGGGGCCCCTTTGGCGGCCAGGTGACGCTGGCCCTGGGGATCACTCCAAAGTCGAGACATGGCTAGCAATTTGGCGTCTAAGGGGTAGTCGTGGGCCAGGGGCCAGTGGGGATGTAGGTGTTCACTGCCTTGGAGTTCGCCGAGGGCGAGCTTGCGAATCGCCTGCTCCATGGCGTCTACGGGATCGCGGCGACTGGCCAGCACCGCCAGCTCTAGTAGCTGGTGAAAGGGTTCATCCAGGGGTTGATCAACCTGCCAATGGCATTGGTCGGGCCAGGTGAGCAGTTGTTGTACCGCCATTTGGTTTTGGGTGAGGGTGCCGGTTTTGTCCACCGCTAAAACGGTGGCGCTACCAAGGCTTTCCACCGCCGCGGGCCAACGGGCGAGCACGCCAATCTTTGCCAGCCGTAGGGCCCCCAGGGCCAGAAACAGGGCAAGCACCACTGGGATTTCGTTTGGCAGTAGGGCTAGAGCCAGGGCGAGGGCGGCCAGCAGAGCTTCGGCCCAATGGCCATTAAGCAGGCCTTGCCCTATGGCCAGGGCAGCACATAGGGCAATGGCGGCGATGCTGAGCTGACCGGTGATCCGTCGGGTTTGGCGTTGCAACCGGGTGGGCGGTGGCTGCACGGTGGCCAAGCTTTTACCGAGCTTCCCCAGCTGGGTATCAGGGCCCACGGCCACCACGCTGGCCCAGCCACGGCCACTGGTAACTAAGGATCCGGCCAGCAACAGTTCCCCAGGTAATTCTTTGCCCACCGGCAAAGACTCACCGGTAAGCAGTGACTCATCCAGTTGTAGCCCTAAACCCTCGGTAAATTTGGCATCAGCGGCGAGGCGGTCGCCCTCCTCCAGCCGCAATAAATCAGCAACTAGTAGTTGATCGGCGGTGAGTTCGAGGTCTTGGTCGCCGCGCCGCACATGGGCCCGGGGGGTGGAGAGCCGGGCCAGCTCCGCCAGGGCGCGGTTACTGCGCTGTTGTTGGGCAGCATCCAGCAGGCTGATGCCCAGCACGAAACCCAGCAGCACTATGCCGTCGGTGGGGTCGCCGATCAGCAGATAGATCAGGGCGCAACCAAGCAGCAGCAAATTAGTGGGTTCGAATAAGGCCATGGGGCGGGCTAATTTCTAAGGGCAGTACATAAATTTTTCGCTACATAACTTTTTGGTCTGGCAGCTTTCAGCTGGTTGCTTTCAACTGGCAGCTACTAATCAATGGGGTGAATTGATTAATTGGGTTTGATGGGGCCGCTTTGGTGGCCAAAGCTTGCGCCCCCTGGCCCTAATGAAAATGACTATGGTCAGATGACCATGGTTAGATTCATTAGAGACTTGGGTCTGACAGGTTCAACTGCCAACTTGGCAGCGGCACCCCGCCAAGTAGAGAAAATTGGCCATTGTGCAATCCAGCGGGGGCTTTAACAGTCTTGTCAGGTAAGGCCGCGCTGGATTGGTCCCATTAGCGTCGGATATGAACCTTTCCCCCACCGCTCCCTATTGGAGTTGGCCCCTGGCCCAGTTGTGCGAGCAGCTGCAGCTGGCCGGCCCTAGTCCTGGTTCGGGGCTGAGCAGCGCCGCGGCGGCAGAGAGGCTCAGCCAGTTTGGTGCCAATAGCCTTGGCAGCCGCCAGGACAGGGGCGATTGGTGGCTGTTGCTGCGTCAGTTCAATAGTCAGATCATTTTGATCCTGTTGGCGGCGGCACTACTTTCCTTTGCCCTTGATTCGCCCATTGATGGGCTGATCATTTTGGCGATCGTTTTACTTAGTGGCTTGCTGGGGTTTTGGCAGGAGCGGGGCGCTGCCCGGGCGGTGCAACAGCTGTTGAAAACAGTGGCGCTGCAATGTCGGGTGTTGCGGGATGGGGTTGAAATTAATTTGCCATTACCGCAGTTAGTGCCTGGGGATGTGGTGCTGCTGGCGGCCGGTGCAGGCATCCCCGCCGATTGCCGGTTGCTGGAGGAACGGAACCTCTGCCTCGATGAGGCGGCCCTCAGTGGTGAGAGCTTTCCGGTGGCCAAATCACTGGCGCCGGTGGCGGCCTCCAGCCCCCTAGCTAAACGCAGCAATGTGTTGCACCTGGGTAGCCATGTGGTGAGCGGCACGGGCTTGGCCTTGGTGGTGCATACCGGGGCTGCCACCAGCTACGGCGCGATTGCTGCCCACCTGCGCCTGCGCCGGGAGGAAACCGAGTTTGAAAGGGGGGTGCGGCGGTTTGGTTATCTGCTGCTGGAAGTTACCCTCACTTTGATTGTAACGATCTTTGCTTTCAATGTTTATTTGGATCGGCCGGTGGCGGATTCCTTTCTTTTTGCCCTGGCCCTGGGGGTGGGGCTCACCCCCCAATTGTTACCGGCAATCATCAGCGTTAACTTGGCGCGGGGGGCAAAGAATATGGCCCGCCGCCGGGTGATTGTGAAACGGCTGGCGGCGATTGAGAATTTTGGCAGTATGGATGTGCTTTGTGCCGATAAAACTGGCACGCTTACCGAGGGGCGGGCGGAGTTGCACCAGGCCCTCGCCGCCGATGGCGGCCCCAGTGAAAAAGTGTTGTTTTACGCGGCGCTAAATGCAGGCTTTGAAACTGGTTTTAATAATCCCATTGATCTGGCCCTGCGCTCCCTGGGGCAAAATCTGGAGGGTTGGCGCAAACTTGATGAATTGCCCTTTGATTTTACCCGTAAACGCCAGAGTATTTTGGCGCTGGCGCCGGGGGCCAGCGAGCCGCTGCTGATCACCAAGGGGGCCCTGGCAAAGGTGCTGGAGGTGTGCCACCAGGCGCAACTGGCCAGCGGTGAATTGGTGCCCTTGGCGCAGCTCCAAAGCAGCATTGAGCACAGCCACCAAAGTTTTAGTGACCAGGGCTATCGATTGCTGGGGGTGGCCACCAAGGCTTGCCCCCTGGCTGCCGCTGGGCCTGGTTTGGATCGCCAAAGCGAACAAAACCTCACCTTTATGGGCTTGCTGGCCCTCAGCGACCCGCTCAAGCCGGCCATTGATGCCACCGTGCGCGAATTGGCCGGCATGGGGGTGCGCTTGAAATTGATCACCGGCGATAACGCCCGGGTGGCCGCTCGGATTGGGTTGGAGGCGGGCCTTGCCAATCCCCAGGTAATCAGTGGCTCTGAGCTGTTGAAGTTAAGCGATGATGCCCTGCCCCTGCGGGCCCAGCAATGTGACATCTTTGCGGAGGTGGAGCCAAACCAAAAGGAACGTTTGATCCGGGCCCTGCGGCGGGCGGGCCATGTGGTGGGTTATATCGGTGATGGCATCAATGATGCCCCGGCCATGCATGCCGCCGATGTGAGTATTTCGGTGCAGGGGGCTGTGGATGTGGCCAAGGAGGCGGCCGATATTGTGTTGTTGGAGCCAGATCTGGGGGTTTTGTCCGCTGGAATCCGCGAAGGCCGCCGCACCTTTGCCAATACGCTCAAGTATGTATTTATGGCCAGTAGTGCCAATTTTGGCAATATGTTTTCGATGGCAGGCGCCTCGCTGTTACTGCCGTTTTTGCCCCTATTACCTAAGCAGATTTTGCTCACTAATCTGCTCACAGACCTGCCGGAGATGACGATCGCCACCGATCGGGTGGATGCCGATTGGATTGAGCAACCCCGTCGCTGGAGTATCCCTTTTATTCGGCGCTTTATGTTGATGTTTGGCCTGGTGAGTTCGGTGTTTGACTACCTCACTTTTGCGGTGTTGTTGTGGGTATTGCACTGTGATGCCGCCCACTTCCGCACCGGTTGGTTCATTGAATCGGTGGTGTCTGCCGCTTCGATTGTGCTGGTGGTGCGCACCCGTGGACCCTTGTTGCGCAGTGCTCCCTCCTGGCCGTTGCTGCTGGCCACCCTGGCGGTGGTAGGGGTAACCCTGCTGCTGCCCTGGACGCCCCTGGGTGCTTTATTTGGTTTTGTGCCGTTGCCGCCAATATTTCTGCTGCTACTGGCCATGATTCTCCTGGCTTATATCGCTGCTGCGGAGGCGATGAAGAAGCATTTTTATCGGGACCTGGGGGTTAGCGCCAGAAGCTAATTGGCCGAGGCTATCTGCCGCTTATTAGCATCATTTAGTGGCGCCCTGGCTGCGCTAAGGCTGCTTAGATTTGAGCATACAAGTCTGGGTTCTGGACAATGCAATCCAGCCTCAGTGAATCAAACCCCCAGCCTGGCCCTGAGTGCTATCGGCTGGAGAAGGCCCCCACTGGAATCAAAGGTTTTGATGAAATTAGTGGTGGTGGGCTGCCTCGGGGCCGCTGCACCCTGGTGAGCGGGGCCGCAGGTAGTGGCAAAACAATTTTTGGCCTGGAATTTTTGGTGCAAGGGGCCACCACCTATGCAGAACCAGGGGTGTTGATGTGTTTTGAGGAATCAAGCCTCAATCTTAGCCAAGATGTGAGCAGCCTTGGTTTTAATCTGCCGGAGTTGGTGCGTAATAAGCAGCTGGTGATTGAGTCTTGCCGAATCAACCCGGCTGAGGTGGTAACGGTTGGCGACTTTGACCTGGAAGGCTTATTTCTGAGGCTGGAGCAGGCCATCGAAGCCGTGGGTGCCAAGCGGGTGGTGCTAGATCCGATTGAAACTTTACTGGCCACCTACGGCAATACACCAACCATGCGCGGCGAGTTGCTCCGCCTTTTTGACTGGCTGAATGAACGGGGGCTCACCTCAGTGGTAATTGGTGAAAGGGGGCGCCAGGGGGAGCTAACTCGCTTTGGGGTGGAGGAATATGTATCTGATTGCGTGATCATGCTTGATCAACGGGTTGAAAATGAGATCAGCACCAGGCGGTTGCGGTTGGTTAAATATCGTGGTTCTGCCCACGGCACCAATGAATTTCCATTCACCATATCCAGCAGGGGTTTTATTGTGCTGCCGATTACGGCGGTAAAGCTCGTTTACAGCGCTGGCAAGGAAAGAATATCCACTGGCTTGCCCCAGCTTGATCAGATGCTAGGTGGTGGTTTATATCGTCATTCAAGTGTGCTGATCTCTGGTCATACCGGCACCGGTAAAACAACTTTGATCGCTAATTTTCTCTGTGAGGCGGCCCGCCGCGGCGAGCGATCTCTATTTGTTTCCTCTGAGGAATCACCCGAGCAGCTGGTGCGGGATATGGCCTCGGTGGCCATTGACCTGCAGCATTGGATCGATGGGGGGTTATTGAAGATCTGGGCGGAAAGAACCACCAGCCAAGGTATGGAGGAACGGCTGGCGCGCATGGAGAATTTAATCGAAGAGTTTCAACCGCTCCTGGTGGGTTTAGATACCGTAGGCAGCCTTGGCCAAGTGGGGCAAGATCCTGCTGTTAATGCCACGGTGGTACGCACCATTGATCTGCTTAGAAGCCGTGGCATCACCGCCGTGTTGACCGTACTTACCCATGCTGATGTGGAAAAGGGTGATGTGGTAGGTGTCTCGGCAATTATTGATACTTGGCTGTTGGTTAAAAATCTGGAGACCGATGGCGAGCGCAATCGCCTGCTTTATATTGTTAAATCCCGTGGTAGCAATCATTCAAACCAGGTGCGTGAGTTTCGGCTCACCAGCCAGGGGCCAGAATTGGTGGATGTGGTGATTGGCCCTGAGGGGGTTATAACTGGTTCTTCGCGATTGATCTTCGAAGACAAGCAAAAACGTTTAGCCCTTTCTAGTCTTAATGAAATGAAGCGAAAGCATCGCTCATTGCAAAGGCATAGATTGGAGATTGAGTCGCAGATTGAGCTCTTGCGTAGTCAATTTCAGGAGGATAGTGACGAACTGGAGCTGATCACCCTTGAGGAGGAGAGTGCCGTTGAGACCGAGGCAAGCCTTGGCTTGCTTCGGTCTCAACATCGAGGTGAAATCCAATGAGCACAACTGATCAATCAGGTATTGGGCCTGGCAAGGGCACTGAGTTTGCTGATGTGAAGGTAGGCTCCGATGCCAATCAGAGCTTTGTGCTAACTCTGTATATCAGTGGTGTTTCCCCCCGCTCGAGCGCTGCCTTGGTCACAATCCAGAGAATTTGTGATCAGGAATTGAGTGGTAGAGTAGAGCTTAATGTGGTGGATATTCGGCTCCACCCTGAAGCCTTAGTTGAGGATCGCATTCTTGCAATCCCCACCCTAATAAAACGACTGCCGCCCCCCCTCCGCCAGATTATTGGCGACCTGGCCAATGAGCAGCGGGTGCGGGTTGCACTGGATCTTGTGCCCATGGGCCATGGCCAGCCAGACAGATGATTTATGAATGATGTTTCTTCTGAATTAGAGCCCACAGAACTGCAGCTGTTACGCGCGGAGGTCGCAAACCTCCAGGAGCTAGTGCGGGCGATCACCAGCGGTGATGTGGATGCAGTGGTGGTGGGTGCAGCCGGAGAAGCCCACCTCTATAGCAGCGCCACCGCTGATCGCCCTTACCGCTTGATTGTGGAGGAGATGGGCGAAGGGGCGGCAATGATTTCGGCCAGTGGCCTGATTTTGTATGTAAACAAACGCCTGGCCCAGTTACTTGATTGTCAGATCGAAGCCCTGGTGGGCACTGCCAGCAGTGAGCTGGTTGACGCTGGCCAGCAACCGCTGCTGCAACACTTGCTTTCATTCCCCCCTGGGGAAAACCACAGCGAGCTTTTTCAGCTAAGGCGTTTTGATGGCAGTGGTTTAGCAGTGCTGGCCACAGTAAGCACCCTGGAAACGCCAGACGGTTTGCTGCGTTGTTTGATCGTGGCTGATCTCACGGCAATGCATCGGGCTGAGCAGGCCCTGGTTAATTCAGAACTGAGCTATCGGATGTTGGCCATGAATGCCCAAGACGGCATCTTGATCTTGGAATGGGGCAGCGGCCAAATCACCATGGCTAACCCCTACATTGGCCAGGTGCTGGGCTGGGCCCCCGAGGAGCTCCTTGGCAAGCAGCTTTGGGAGATCGGCGCCTTTGTTGATAAGCAGAAGGCGATTGATATTTATGCAGAACTCCAGACCCAGGGCTACGTCCGTTACGAAGACCTACCCCTCCAGGCCGCCGATGGCAGCCTCAAGGAAGTGGAGTTTGTGAGCAACGTGTACCTGGTGGGTGATCAGAAGGTGATCCAGTGCAACATCCGCGACATCTCCGACCGCAAGCAGGCCGAGCGCCTGGCCCAGCAACGGCAGGCTGAGCTGCTGCAGAGCATGCAGGAAATGGTGCAATCCCTGGTGGCCCTCAGTGAAACCCGTGATCCCTATACCGCCGGTCACCAGGCCCGGGTGGCGAATTTAGCAACTGCCATTGCCACTGAGATGGGTTTAGATGACCAGCAGGTTGAAGGGATCAGGATCACCGCCCTGATCCATGACATCGGCAAATTTGCGATACCCGCCGAAATCCTCACCAAACCCACCGCCCTAAAGCCCCAGGAATATGACCTGCTGCGCACCCATGTGCAGGAGGGTTTTGACGTTATCAAGCAAATCAGTTTCCCCTGGCCCGTGGCGGAAATGTTGCTCCATCACCACGAACGGTTGGATGGCAGTGGCTATCCCAACCAGCTGAAGGGGGAACAGATCAGCCTTGGGGGGAGGATTCTGGCGGTGGCAGATACGGTGGAGGCCATGGCCACCGATCGGCCCTATCGCTTCTCCCTAGGTTTAGAGGCGGCGCTGGCTTGCATTGAGGCGGGTAAGGGCAGGCTTTATGACCCCCGGGCCGTGGATGCTTGTCTTTTGCTGTTCCGCGAGAAGAGCCACAATTTGATGGCCGTTGCTCCCCTGCGGCCCATGGCTAGCTTTGCCGCCCCTCACCTCACTCCGGCACTTGTTAGTTCAGGAACTGATGTGAATAGCACTGGGGGCAAAAAGAAAGACCCGATCGCTGATGCGTCGGGCCTCACCATCGAGGGCACATAGCGCCCCTGAAACGAAATCAACAAAGCGCTGGGCCTGCACCGGTTCCAGTTGGGAAAGATCCACCACCACAGCGCTGTGGGCCTGCAATGCCACCACGGCCAACTCCGTCTCCAGATCGCTCAGGGGACGGAGCACAAGGATGTCGTGACCGTAGGGGGCGGAGAAGGGTGTCAGGGGGCTAAAAGCCAGGGATCAATCTTCTCCATCTTCGTCGCTACCGCCCACAGGCACAAGCCTGATCTGCTTGCGGCCGAGCTTAATTTCAAACTCATCGCCGGGTTGCAGATTCAGCATGGCGGTATAGGCCTTGCCGATCAGCAGGTTGCCGTTGCCCTGCACGGTGGCGGTGTAGCTCAGCTTGCGGCCACCTTTGCCAACGCTGGTGCCACCAATTTCCACGCCCTTGGCTTCCAACAGCGCCTCATAGAAGGCGGTGAAGTTCAGACGATCGCTGCCGTCTTTTTTGCTGCTCACGTAACCGCAAGCTTTCACCAAGTCAGACTTGGAACCGTCGCTGAATTCCTTGACCTTGGCAAGGAGGTCTTGTCCGGTGAGCATGCTTCTGGAAGAAAGATTCGCCTTAATGTATCACTGGATCCCCCGCTGTCTAGGTCAACAGCATCTGAAACCCTGGGGAGGTCTCAAAATTACAGCGCCTCTTTGCAACGCAAAGCGCACAAGCCCGTTTAGAACGCAGTGATGAAGCAACCTACGTTTGCAAGCCTGCGATGACCCTGCCAGGGCTGCTCCTCTCGGTTTTGATTTTGTTTGCTCTGTTGCTGAGCCGATACCTATTGGTGGCTGGGGGCTCCTACTGGATTCTTTATGCCAGGCCCAACCATGGCGCCCCAGGCGCTGCGATCAAACGCGACATCTCGTTGTCTGTGGGGGCTACAGCGGTGTTTGCCTTGGCCGCAGCCTTAATCCTGCTGGCCCTAGACCACGGTTTTACCCGCATCTATCCAGATCTACAACGCTACGGTCTCTGGTATCCCTTGGTTAGCTACGGGGTGGTGTTGCTGCTCCAAGACACCTACTTTTATTTCCTGCATCGCTTGTTTCACCACCGGCGTTTCTATCGCCATTGCCATAGGGGCCATCACCTCAGCCGGAGGCCCACCCCCTGGACCTCCTTTGCCTTCGACCTGCCAGAAGCCTTTGCCCAGGCCATATTTCTGGCGGTGGTCGTTTTTGTGATCCCCCTGCATTTGGTAACCCTGTTGGCGATTGGCATCACCATGACCGTGTGGGCCGTGGTCAATCACCTTGGTTTGGAGTGTTTACCGCCAACTTTCCCCCACCATTGGTTTGGCCGTTGGTTCATTGGCCCAGCCCACCATTCCTTGCATCACCTCAATCCCCAGCGGAATTTCGGTTTGTATTTCACCTTCTGGGATCAGCTACTTGGCAGTGAGGATCCCGCCTTCAGATCGCTTGTACCCCTTGGCCGGCGGCCCTGATTGGACGGCGATGGGGCAGGTTGCCGAAATGTTCTCGGGCTAGGGCCAATAGCTCGCCATCGGTGAGCCCATCATCATTGAGGCTTTCGATGCCAACTATGCGATCGAGCAGTTCGCGATGGTGGTTTTCCAGGTAGTGCAGCAACACCTGGCGCATGTCGCTTTCACCGCTGCCATGGCCCAACAGCAGCACCGCATCAGCCTTGGCCATGGCGGCAGTGATTTCGGCTAAATAAACGTTGTCCCGCGGGGCGCGCTGGCCGGCGATATCGCGGTCGTGGCGGTGGCTGAGGTTTTCGCCGCTGCCCCAGAGCCCATGGGGGCGCAAGATTGCTTGAACTACCTCTGCGCCATCAAGGCTATAAACATCGGTTTGGTGATGGTTTAGGTGCAGCACCAGTCGATGGCTTTGGTCCCCCCGCACGGAGGCTGGTTGCCCGTCGGGATGGCCTGGGGTAATGCCTGCTTCCTCTAAAAAATGACGCACTCGTATCACCGCTTCACTATCAAGGTCTGGATGGTGGCCGCCACCGCTATAAATCCAGGTTTCATCACCCTGGGCTAAGCGGATCCGCAGGCGGCTGTCACTCAGTTTTGTAACTTCTGCCCCCAGCTGGCGAAACAGGGCTTCCACCTTGGCGGCCCGCACCCCGTGCTGGAGCGGATGGGAAAACAAAGCCTCCAGGGTTTTTTGGTGGTGTCGGTTCATTGGTTCCCCTGGGGAGGCATATCCCTCTGTAGCCAGAAATGGGAAACTGCAAGGGCCTAGGGGTGATGCTGCAACGCCGATGAATAAACCCAGAAGCGTTCGCCCCGCTGATCGCCACCACGGCGAACGCCACAACAGCCACCGGGTTGGTTGGTTGCGGGCGGCGGTGTTGGGGGCCAATGACGGCACAATCTCCGTGGCCAGCCTGGTGGTGGGCATCGCCGCCTCCGGGGCCTCCGTCAACAACATCATGTTGTCTGGCTTAGCGGCCACCGTGGCCGGGGCGGTTTCGATGGCGGCGGGGGAATTTGTTTCCGTGCAGTCTCAGGTTGATACCGAGCGGGCGGATCTTGCTAAGGAGCGCCATGAACTGGCCACCGATCCCCAAGGGGAACTGGCGGAATTAGCCCTGATCTATCGCCAGCGGGGCCTGGATCCCCAGCTGGCCCACCAGGTGGCGGAACAACTCTCTGCCCACGATGCCCTTGGGGCCCATGCCCGCGATGAACTGGGCATCACCGAAACCCTGCGGGCCCGGCCGATCCAGGCGGCCTTAACTTCGGCCCTTTGTTTTTTGGTGGGGGCCTTGGTGCCCCTGCTCACGATTGCTCTGGCCCCCAAGGGGTTTATTACCCAAGTTGTTACCTGCACCGCCCTTGGGGCCCTGGTGCTGTTGGGGGGGCTTTCCGCCTATGCCGGTGGTGCCCCAATTAAACGCGGCGCCCTGCGCATGTTGTTTTGGGGGTCCCTAGCCATGGGCCTCACCGCCGTGGTGGGTCGCAGTTTTGGGGCAATGCCGTAGCGCAGAATTAACTACCAAGCCCCGCGAGGGTGGCGCAATGTTTGCATTTGCCTTCTCAACGATTTTGATCGCCCCAGTATTGACGGCCCCGGTATTGATGACCCCAGTATTGGCAGCTCCCCCCGTGCCGGCGGAACGCCTGCCGGCAAACTTGAAAGGTTTGTGCAAGCTCACCAAGGAATTCAAGGGGGAGGCCCCCTCGGAAATCATTGAGAAAAAATTTGCTGAACGCTATGAATTTGCCCTGAAGGCCGTTGATTGCCGAGACGATGGCTTTTGCTATCAGATTTGGGGTAAAAACTGCAAGCATTGAAGCTGCATGCGGGATGCTGCAACCGAATAAGCCCCTAGGCGCCAGCGCCGCCACCGACTCTAATGAAAATGATTAGGATCCTATGACTATGGTCAAATTCAAGAGAGAAAGGGCTTAGGGGGTATGTTCGAATATCTGCGTTTGTGTTGATTAGGTGCCCACCTGGGGACTTTTTGGTTTGTGTGCCCATTGGTTTATGGGCTCAGCACTTGCCACTAAAAAGGGTCGTTGCTAGATAAAGCCCCCTAATTGTTCAACAAAATCCACCTTGGCCGGGAACTCTTTTGCTGTGGTCGCGCAAATGATTCGATGGGCTAACTGAGGAATCATCTCCTGTTATTTGCACGCGCATACAATTGCAAGAAGATCTAATCGACAGCCGATCAAATCAACAGCTGATCCAATTGAAAGTTGATCTAAGTGCTTGTCCCGCTGGGGCCAAGTTCGGGATGGGGATGGGTTGCCTCAGATTCGAACTGAGGACCGATCGGTTAAGAGCCGACTGCTCTACCGCTGAGCTAGCAACCCCCA